>Ga0116170_10000106_pt1 | contig 81003 bp, 70 predicted proteins | sample AD_JPNHW1_MetaG_FD_89797 | JGI IMG/M metagenome (GOLD analysis project Ga0116170, IMG submission 89797) | Active sludge microbial communities of municipal wastewater-treating anaerobic digesters from Japan - AD_JPNHW1_MetaG | ecosystem: Engineered > Bioreactor > Anaerobic > Digestate | place... | reverse complement strand
TCGCTCGCTTGATGGTGATACGCTGCGGCGTTAGGCTTGGGGTGCCCCCAAACCTCGGCAGGGGTTTCACCCCTGCGCCCCACAAGGGCTTTGCCCTTGACCCTGCTCCGCTGCGGCGGGGGAGAAAAGAGCGAGGCTTCGTTTCTTCAGCAGAGCCTCGCTTTTTGAATATTCTGTTTTACTTATTCATCCAACAGAGCCAGATCGGGATCTTCTTCCGCGATTTGCTGATCGGCTTCCGCCAGTTCCTCCTCCACCGTTTCGCTGGGGGGAGTCACTTTTTTGGTCGTCATTTCCTTCATGGCTTCGTCACGGATAATTTTGTCGATTTTGGCTGCGAGATCGGGATTATCTTTGAGGTACTGCCGCGCGTTTTCGCGGCCTTGCCCAATCCGCTGATCCTCATAGCTGAACCATGCGCCGCTCTTGTGGATAATATCGCGCTCCACCGCCATATCCAGCAGGGTGCCGTCCTTGCTGATGCCCTCGCCATAGATGATGTCAAACTCGGCCACGCGGAACGGGGGCGCGACTTTATTTTTGACCACCTTTACCTTGGTGCGGTTGCCGATCACTTCCGTGCCGTTTTTCAGCTGTTCGCCGCGGCGCACGTCCAAACGGATGCTCGCGTAAAACTTGAGCGCGCGCCCACCGGTGGTGGTTTCGGGGTTGCCGTACATCACGCCGACTTTTTCACGCAGCTGGTTAATGAAAATCGTGACGGCGTTGGTTTTGCTGATGACGCCGGTCAGCTTGCGCAGAGCCTGACTCATCAGCCGGGCCTGCAAGCCCACAAAGCTATCGCCCATATCGCCTTCGATTTCCGCTCTGGGCACTAATGCGGCCACGGAGTCTACCACGACGATGTCCACAGCGCCCGAACGAACCAGCGCCTCGCAAATTTCGAGCGCCTGCTCGCCGTTATCCGGCTGGCTGATGTACAGGTTATCAATATCCACGCCCAATTTTTTGGCGTACTGCGGGTCCAGCGCGTGTTCCGCGTCGATAAACGCGGCTACGCCGCCAGCCCTTTGCGCTTCCGCCACGCAATGCAAGGCGACCGTGGTTTTACCGCTGGACTCCGGACCAAAAATCTCTACCACGCGGCCACGGGGCAGGCCGCCCACGCCCAGCGCGAGGTCCAGCTGCAAATTGCCGGTGGTAATCACCTGCAAATTTTGCACGGCGGCCGCGTCGCTGAACTTCATCACAGCGCCCTTGCCATAGGTTTTATTCAGCTGTGTCAGTGCGCTTTCCAGCGCCTTCATTTTTTCTTCCTTCACGGCTGCCGCGTCGTTCTTTTCCGCGCCGCCGGTGCCAATGGTTTTCTTTGTTGTTTCCTTTTTGGGTGCCATGCTGCGTAACCACCTTTCGTATTAAGCCTGTAACGATTGAAGCAAATGTTCCAGCGCACGTGCGGTTGCCTGTTCGCGCACAGCCTGCCGGTTTCCGGAAAAATGGCATTCTTCCACAGCTGTGCCGGCGGATGTGGCGCAACCGATGAACACCGTGCCCACCGGCGTTTGCGGCGTACCGCCCGCAGGCCCCGCAAGCCCGGTAGCGCTGACCGTGATATCCGCGCCCAGTTCCTGCCGTGCCCCTTCCGCCATTTGACGGGCGCACGGCTCGCTGACCACCCCAACGCCATCGATTACGCTCTGGGGAACGTGCAGCAGATCGCGCTTCACCTTTGGATCATAGCTTACGATGCCGCCCAGCAGCGTGCGAGACGCGCCGGGCACTTCGGCAATCGTCGAGGCAATCAGCCCTGCGGTCAGGCTTTCCGCCGTGCCCAGCGTAACGCCTTTTTCCACCGCCGTTTGCACAACTGCTTCCGCCAGCGTATAAAGCGTGCTCATGCGGCTCTCCCGCCCTGTTTCAGCACCGCGCCGTTACGGATAAAGTAATCCAGTCCCGACCACAGCGTCATGGCAACGGAGGCGTAAATCATCAGCTCCGTCATGGGGAAATCGCCAAACATGCGCGTATCCAGCAGAACCAGAATCAGCGTAAGCATTTGCAGCGCTGTTTTGATTTTGCCAAGCTTCCCGGCGGCAATCACATGCCCCTGCTCAACCGCGACCATGCGCAGGCCGTCCACCGCCAGCTCGCGGAACAGCACCACGATGCAAACCCATGCGGGGAAATCGCCCAGCCCGCAAAGCGCGATCATGGTGGACAGCACCAGCAGCTTATCCGCCACAGGGTCCAGAAATTTGCCGAAGTTGGTCACGATTTGCAGCTTGCGCGCAAGGTAGCCGTCCAGCCAATCGGTGAACGATGCGACCATAAAGCATACAAGCGCCAGCGCACGGCAAATGGACACGTCAAACTGCAACAAAATCACGATGACGGGTATGAGGGCCACACGCGCGATGGTGATTCGGTTTGGCCAATTCATACGATCACCCCCATCAGATCATAAATATCGGCGTCCGTAATACGCGCCGTTACAAAATCACCCGGTTTTACGTTTTGCGCGTTTTTCAAATATAAAAGCCCGTCGGAATCCGGCGCTTCGCTTGCGGTGCGGGCTACGGCTACGCCGTCGTCCCGTACGCTTTCCACCAAGGCGCGCTCGGTTTGCCCCACGCGCAGCTGATTGCGGTGCAGCGAAAGGCTCTGCTGGAGGGTCATCAGCGCGTCCAGACGCTGCTGCTTCACGGCTTCCGGCACCTGATCGGGCATCGCGGCAGCGGGGGTGTCCTCCTCAGGGGAAAACGCGAACGCGCCCATCCGGTCAAACTCCACCTCGCGCGCAAAGTCCATCAGGCGCTGAAACTGCTGCTCGGTTTCACCCGGAAAGCCCACAATAAACGTGGTGCGCAGGGTAAAGCCCATCGATCTGGCCTTTTGCAGAAATGCACGCGTGCGTTCGGGATCGCCGCGTCGGTTCATCTGTTTCAGCAGCGCCGGATCGGCGTGTTGCAGGGGAAGATCAATATACTTGCAAATATTGGCGTGCGAAGCCATCACGTCCAGCAGCCGATCATCCACCTCATCCGGGTAGCAGTAAAGCACCCGAAGCCATTCTACGCCCGGAATGGCGGCCGCTTTTTCCAAAAGCTCGGGTAACAGCGAGCGCCCGTGAGTATCCGCGCCGTAACGGGAAGTATCCTGCGCCACCAGCACATGTTCCTTCACGCCGCTTTGCGCGAGGGTTTTGATTTCGGCCAGCACATCGTCCATCGGGCGGGAACGGAAACCGCCCCGGATGAGCGGTATGGCGCAATAGGCGCAGCGGTTATCGCAACCGTCGGCTACTCGGATGTATGCCATATAGGGCGGCGTTGTGAGCACCCTTTCACCGGACAGGATGTGCAAATCGTCCGCGCAGTAAGAGGCTCGTTTGCCCGAAAGCGCCTCGCCAATCGCCTTTGGCAGCTGTTCATACTGGTTTACGCCCATCAGCAGATCCAACTCTGGGATCTCGGTCATCAAATCCTTTTCATAGCGCTGCGCAAGGCACCCGGTGGCCACCAATAGCTTCAGTCGTCCCGTTTTTTTATATTCCGCGCAGGAAAGCAACGTATCGACGGACTCCTCTTTGGCGGAATTGATGAAGCCGCAGGTGTTCACAATCAGCACGTCTGCCTGCGACTCGTCCGTCGTAAGCTCATAGCCGTTGCGTTGCAAAATGCCCAACATCATTTCCGTATCTACGCGGTTTTTCGCGCAGCCCAGCGATACTACGCCGACTCTGTACATTCCGTAACCCCTTTCCATTCCCTTAACAGTTTCTTATTATACCATACCCGCCGTTGAAAAGGAAGCTGGCGTTTTCCAAGGGAGGCAATGATTTGCTGCCATTGTCACGCACACGTGTTCGGGTTAATGGGCGGGCTTTTTGGCTCCGGCCAATGGGTTGCGAGCCACCGTGACGCTCACAGCTGCCCGCTTTGGCACGGCGCGCGCCGCAACGCGGGGCACGGCCCCAAAACATTTACAAAATGCCTGAACTATGCTATGATACGCGGGAAAGCGCTTTGCTCGGATGTCATGAAGGCATCATACCTCCACGAAGGAGGTCAAGGCCAAAATGACCATTCGGGAGGATGAATTGGAGTATGCTGAAAAATTCTGTATACCGGTTAACCCTGAGCGCGATGTTCCTTGCGCTTGCCTTGGCGTTGCCGTTCCTGACGGGGCAGCTTCCCCAACTGGGCATGGCGCTGTTGCCGATGCACCTGCCGGTATTGCTGTGCGGTTTTGTATGCGGTTGGCCATATGGCTTGGTTGTGGGGTTGGTTGCGCCCCTCCTGCGCACTTTTCTGTTTGGGATGCCGCCGCTGATGCCGACCGCTCTTGCCATGGCTTTTGAACTGGCCGCCTATGGCGCTTTTGCCGGGCTTTTATACGCGATGACGCCTCCAAAGTCGGTATACCTCTACCTTTCGCTGGTGATCGCGATGTTGCTGGGCCGCCTGGTGTGGGGCATTGTCAGCCTCGCGCTGTACGCCCTGTTTCTGGGTAACGCGTTCACGGCCGGTATGTTTGTTTCAGGCGCGTTTGTTACGGCATGGCCGGGCATTGTGGCGCAGCTGGTTCTGGTGCCGCCCATTGTGATGGCGCTGGAACACGCCAAACTGATCCCCGCGGCCAAAATGTCCGCGGCCAAGTAAATCGCGCCGTCCCTTTTGTACGGAGAAAAGCATGAAGCTTGATTTTTGGGTACAAACCCTGATCGACCACCCGTTTTCCGAACCGGAGGACGCAGTCAAACTGCTGTACCAGAGCGAGTTTGGCTGCGGCCATCTTTTACCTGACGAAGAAATCTGCGCCCTCAAAATTGAACAGGAAACAGCTCTGACCGCCGCCGACGCGCAACAGCCCGCGTTTGAGCCAATCGGCGGCGGTCTGTGTCGATTAAACCTGCGCAACCCGCTCGTGCGCGCGATCCCGCCCATACGCATCGCGGGCATGATGCGCATGACCGCCGGGCAGGTACACGGCTCGCAGAGCGTGTTTGAAGCGTCGCTGAAAGCGCTGCAAAACTTTGCCGAGGCTACCCGGGAAGCGGCTCCGGATCAGCCGAACGCGCAAACCGCTTTGCCGTTTACCGCCGACGCGCTCGCCGCCTATCTGCAAAGCGGAGCGCTGGAACGCCTGCCGCCTTCCCACAGCGAACGCTACCGTAAAGCGTACGGGCCGGCCTACCGGGTGGTGCTGAGGCGTTACGGGGAAGCGGTGCCGCTGATTTGCAAACTGGAACAGAGCCTGCGGGAGCGCGGAAAAGCGACCCTTGTGCTGGATGGCAACTGCGCGTCCGGAAAAACAACGCTCGCTGAATTGCTGGCGCCGCTGTATCCGTGCAATGCGTTTCATATGGACGATTTTTTTCTGCCCTTGGAACTGCGTACCGAGCAACGCCTGAAAGAAGTCGGCGGCAATGTTCATTATGAACGCTTCCGTGCGCAGGTGTTGGCGGGCTTGCGGCTCGGGGGCGATTTTTCATACGATGCGTTCGATTTTCACCGGGGCGTCAGCCGCCGGATAACCGTAACGCCGCAACCTGTTACCCTGTTGGAAGGCAGCTACTCGCTGCACCCGACCTTTGAAGCGGATTACGAGGCGTTGCACGCTGTGCGTGTTCTTTTGCGCACCTCGCCGGAGGAACAGTTGCGCCGCATCCTCAGGCGGAACGGGAAAACGATGCTGGCGCGTTTCCGAAATGAGTGGATTCCCCTTGAAAACTGCTATCTGGAAGCGTATCATACCAGACGGGAGGATGAGTGCATCCTCACCAGCGAACGGCACATGGAGGACGAACCGGCGGAAGGGGGCGACGGCCCGTGAAGATACTGGTGATTGACGGCCAGGGCGGGGGCATCGGCAAAGCGCTGGTCACAGCGATCAAGCAACTGGCGCCAGCGCTCCCGATTACGGCGCTGGGCACCAACGCGGCCGCCACCAGCGCGATGCTCCGCGCGGGCGCGGACGAAGGCGCGACCGGCGAGAACGCTATCCGATACCAGTGCAGGCACGCGGACATCATTGTTGGCGTGATCGGCATTCTGCACGCAAACGCATTGCTGGGGGAAATTTCCCCCGCCATCGCCTCGGCCATCAGCGGCAGCGAAGCCGAAAAGGTGCTGATCCCGCTGGAACGCTGCGGGCTGCATGTGGCGGGCGCCGGCCGCCAAACCCTTGAAGAAAAGCTGAGCGAAGCTGCCGCCACCGTCGTGAAGCTGGCGCGCGGCCCAACGCGCGCGGATCATCCAACCCCCGGCTGATACTTGCTTTCAGCAACCCCGCGAACCTCCCTTCCCGGCGAATGCACGGCTCGCGCACCCCTAATCGGGCAGCAGAGCGCGCCGGGTTCGGCCGCGGATTGCCACATATCCCCAAGAAAGGAAACAGAACCATGAGCGAATGCACCCACGATTGTTCCACTTGCGGCGAGAGCTGCGGCTCCCGCACACAACCCGAAAGCCTGCTTGAAAAACCGCATGAGCAAAGCACCATCCGAAAAGTGATTGGTATTTCCAGCGGAAAAGGCGGCGTAGGCAAAAGCATGGTAACCGCCTTGCTGGCTGTGCTCGCGCAGCGGCAGGGCCTCAAGGTCGGCATCCTGGACGCGGATATCACCGGCCCTTCCATCCCCAAGGCGTTTGGCCTGACCGCCAAAGCCACCGGCACCGAGGACGGGCTCTTTCCCGTGCGGACGCAAACCGGCATTGACGTTATGAGCCTGAACCTGCTGTTGGAAAACACGACAGACCCCGTTGTATGGCGCGGCCCCGTGATTGCCGGCGCGGTGAAACAGTTCTGGACGGACGTGATCTGGGGCGACAAGGATATCCTGTTTATCGATATGCCCCCGGGAACGGGCGACGTGATGCTGACCGTGTTCCAAAGCATCCCGGTGGACGCCGTGGTGCTGGTTACCACCCCGCAGGAGCTGGTGGGCATGATTGTCGAAAAGGCGATTAAAATGGCGGGCATGCTCAACATCCCGACGATTGGCATTGTGGAAAACATGAGCTATGTCAAGTGCCCGGATTGCAGCAAGACCATTGACGTGTTTGGGGAAAGCCATGTGGAAGCGCTTGCAAAAACTTACGACATTCCGAATTTTGCGCGCCTGCCGATTGACCCCAAGCTCAGTTCGGGGATTGATCGCGGCATGATTGAACTGTTTGTGGGCGACTGGCTGGATTCGATGATCGACGCCATTGTGGACCTGCCCGCGCGCAAGAGGGGGTAACCGACCGCTATGAGCGAGAGCATCAAGGCCAAACAGGCACGGGATTATTTCAACCTGGGTTTTAACTGCGCGCAATCCGTTTTCACAGCCTTTCACGAGGAGATGGGCCTGAGCGAAAGCGAAGCGCTCCGGATCAGCAGCTCGATGGGCGGCGGCATCGGCGGGCTACGCGAGGTTTGCGGCGCGTTTTGCGGCATGAGCATGGCGCTGGGCGCGTTGCTTGGGTATGACAGCCCAACCGATATGGAGGCGAAGAAGGCGCACTATGCCCGGATTCAGCAAAAAGGGGCCGAATTTTCCGAGGCATTTGGCACGCTGATCTGCCGTGATCTTCTGGCCAGCCACGACATTGTCGCCACACCGGCACCTGCGGAGCGCAACGCGGAGTATTACAAAGCGCGCCCCTGTGCGCGTTATGTGGAAGCGTGCGCCCGCATGGCGGAGGAAGAACTGGCAAAGAACAATCTGTAGAAAATGGGGAGTTTTCCATGGCGGAAAACTCCCCATTATGCGACAGGTCAACAACTGTAAATCACCGCCGCAACGGAAATGGGTCGAGGGTGCAACCCTTGACTCATTTCCGTTGCGGCGGGGTCAACTGAATGGCAGAGGGTGATCCTATCCCCTTGCCAAATTCAGGGCCTTCCAAGTGTAAGCAGCTACACGCGGCAGGCGGTCAGCAGCAACACCTGCTCCGCCCCAGCCCGGGTGAGCGCATGGGCGCATTCAATAGCAGTGGACCCGGTTGTGAGCACATCGTCCATCAGGAGCACGCGCCGCCCGCGGATGACCCCTCTGCCGCGCGTGCTGGCCGCAAATGCGCCGGAGATGTTCAATTGCCGAGCTTCTCGCCCCTGCCCAACCTGAGAGCGCTTGTGATGCACACGGATCAGCGCGTCCGTCTCCAACGGCAGGCCCACCCTTTCGCAAAAGGCGGCCGCCAGCACTTCCGACTGGTTGTAGCCGCGCTTGCGTAGCCGACGGTAATGCACCGGCACCGCAACGCAAAAGTCTGCTGCTCGTAACTCGGCGTATTCGGCGTATAAAGCGGCAAGCCCGTCCGCTAGCGGAACAGCCGCAGACCGGTCGGACTGAAACTTGAGCGCCTTCACCAGCGCAGCCGCCGTATCGCTGTACCGGTATGCCGAAGCGGCAAACGCAATGCCGGGATCAATCACGGTTTCGCATCGCCCGCCAACCAGCGCGCCCGAGGCGAGCAATTGCTCACACGGCCCGCACAACAGCCCTTCCTCCGCGATCAGCGGCGCGCCGCAGGCATGGCACAGGTTCCGCTGCGGAAACAGCGCCGTCAGCACGCCTTCCAGCCACCGTATCATGCGACCGTCGCCTCCAACCGCGCCCGAAGGGTGGTAAAGCGCCGCGCAACATGGTTGTTTTCAACCATCTGGGCGATGACCTCCTCCCGGCCAACCAGCACTACTAACTGCCTTGCGCGGGTGAGCGCCGTGTAGAGCAGGTTTCGCGCCATCAGCATCGGGGAACCGCCCACCACAGGCATTACCACTACGGGAAATTCACAGCCCTGACTTTTGTGCACCGTGAGGCAATACGCCAGTTCCAGCGCGTCCAACTGCTGCTTTTGGTAGGTAACCAGACGTTCGTCGTCAAAGCAAACTGTCAGCAAATGCTCCGCCGGGTCAATGTGCTCAATGTAGCCAACGTCCCCGTTGAACACGCCCGCCCCTTCCTCGGTGCCGAAGGCGGCTTTGCGTACAAACGTCAGCTGATAATCGTTCTTGGTCTGGATCACCTTATCGCCCACGCGAAATTCCGTTTCGCCGTGAAGCACCGAATCCTGCCCCGCGCGTTCCGGGTTGAGCGCGGCCTGCAAAAGCCGGTTCAGGGCAACGCTTCCGCATTCCCCTTTTTTGGTGGGGCTGAGCACCTGAATGGCGCGCACCGCCTCCCGCTGCCACTCCCCCTTGGGAAAGCCGAGGTATTTAGGCAGCCGGCTTTGCAATAGCATGCTGATGGTCTGCGCCGCCTCGCTCTGCGTGGCGCGCCGCTCAAAAAAGAAATCCGTGCCTTTCGCGTTCAGCAGCGGCATTTCGCCCTCGTTAATACGGTGGGCGTTCACGACGATCATGCTGCTCTCGTCCTGCCTGAAAATATCGGTCAGCCGGACGCTGGGGACGATCTCGCTTTGCAGCAAATCCCGCAGCACGTTGCCCGCGCCCACGCTTGGCAGCTGATCGGCATCCCCCACCAAAATCAGGCGCGTTCCCGGTAAAATGGCGCGCAAAAGCCCGCGCATCAGGGAAACATCCACCATGCTCATTTCATCCACAATCAGGCAGTCCGTTTCCAGCGGATAGTTTTCATCGCGCACAAACACGTTTTCCGCGCCGCCGTATTCCAGCATCCGGTGGATGGTTTTGGCCTCCTCGCCGGTGGCTTCCGTCATCCGTTTGGCCGCGCGGCCTGTGGGCGCGCACAGCAGAATATCGTTATCCTCTTTCAGCAGGCGAATGATGCAGCGGATAATGGTCGTTTTCCCTGTGCCGGGGCCGCCAGTGATAATCAGCACGCCTTCCTCGACCGCGCTGCGCACCGCCTGCTTCTGCATGGGGCTTAGCTGAATGCCCTGCTCCTTTTCCAGCGCCGCGATGCGCTGGGTCAGCCCCGTCACTTTTTTATAGGGCCGCGCTTCCATCAGGTAGTGCAGGCGTGTGGCAATCTCGCTTTCCGCGTTAAAATAAAACGGCAGGCAGAGGCAATCGTCCTCCTGATCCGGCAGGCGAAACGCCATCAGCATTTTGGTGAGCAACGCCTGCGTGATCTGGTTGGCGATCAGATCCGCCTCCACGCGCAGCGTCTGCACGGCGCGCTCCTGAAGCATGGCTTTGGGCAGATAGGTGTGGCCGCCGCTCCCCGCCGCCTCGTTGAGCAGATAAAAAAGCGCGGCGCGCACGCGGAACTCGCTGTGCGTGTCGATCCCCATGCTCAGCGCAATGCGGTCCGCCGTTAAAAAACCCACGCCGTCGATATCCGTTACCAGCCGGTAAGGGTTTTGCTTAATCAGTTCAACCGTAGCTTCTCCGTAATATTTGCTGATTTTGGTGGCCAGGTTCGGGCTGAGGCCATAGTTTTGCAAAAAAAGCATCACTCTGCGCATGCTGATTTGCTCGGCATAGCTTTCCAGGATCATCGCGGCCTTTTTTTCGCCGATGCCGCTTACCTCGGTCAGGCGCTCCGGGTGTTCGTCCAGGATGGCCATCGCGTCCATGCCAAAGTGTTTCACGATCAGCTTGGCCGTTGCCGGGCCGATGCCCCGGATCAACCCTGAACCCAGATATTTTTCCACCGCGGACAGCGAATCCGGCGGGGTGATCTGGCAGGTTTTTGCGTGAAACTGTCGGCCATAGACGGGGTGCTCGGTCCATTCCCCGTCAAACCGCACGTTTTCGCCGGAGGAGAGTGCGGGCATGGAGCCTACAACCGTCTGCTGACCCCGGCCAACCGTAACACGCAGCACCGTGTAGCCGTTTTCATCGTTACGGAAGGTGGTTTCCAGCACCGTAGCGGTCAACTGTTCCATGCTTTCTCCCTCATTTCCTATGGATTATAGCACGAAACCGCGGCGCCGTACAACGTGCCCTTTGGCACGTCTCAACCTGCTAAAAAGGCGGTCGGGGGATGCCCCCGGCGGGTTCAAAAATCAAAACCTGCCAGCGTTTGGGGCGGTACTCCAAAGCCTGATGACGCGATATTGAAATCTAGGCGAGCGAACAGCCCGTAAGGCCATGCAGCGAGCGGGATCTCCGTCATGCTGCTAATGGGGCTGCTTGCAACGCGCCCTTCGGCGAGCCCATTTGTTAAGAAAACATGCACAAAACAAACATTTGCCTTACGATTTTGCCCTGCGCTTGTCCAATGAGCTTCCTTCGTTTATAATATCAGTAGACATGAGGGAGCGTTACACTGACGTTTGAAAGCCATTTTCGGGGATAGGGGAAACCGGTTGCAGGCCATGGCGTTTCGCGCGTGGCTTGTTAGCGTCCCGGCGGAAAACTGGAGGGCGGGCACGGAGCAGGCCGCTCGCCCACTCCGGCAAAATCCGAGCCATCAAAAGCCGACCGCCCCGGCCGGCCCCCGCGCCGGCATAAACCAGGTTGCCGCAGATTTTCAACTTTTTTGTAAATTTTCGGAAGACATGCGTGTTTCGCATCGTTGTATGGGGGAAGAGGACACGCAGCGACCCCGAAAAGCCAAGGCGGATTGCCAGTGAAACGCCCTGCCTGGCGACCGTGCCCCCGTATTGGAATGAACACATGAGGAGGCCTGCCGTTTGTACACAAGAGGCTTGCGATGGATCAGCGCGCTGGTAGCCATCGTCATTCTGCTCAGCATCTGTTTTTCAGCGTTCGCATACGACACCATTCCCTTTGGGGAGGAAAGCGCGCAGGTGAAAACCCTGCAGAAGGCGCTGCGCTCCAAGGGATACTATAAAGGCACGGTGGACGGCAAATTCGGGCAAAAAACCCGCTCGGCCGTGTACCGCTACCAAAAGGCGATCGGGCTTACCGCGGATGGCAAGGCGGGAAACAAAACCCTGACGGCGCTGTACGATGGCACCTCCGCGATTAACACCATCGACAGCGATAAAAAGGGCACCATCACCGCCAAAAAATCGAGCACCCTTTACTACGGTTGCACCGGCGACAGCGTGAAAAGCCTGCAGCGGCTGCTGAAACGCGCAGGGTATTTCAAAGGCTCCATTGACGGCAAGTTTGGCGAAACGGTGCTGACCGCCGTGAAGCGTTTCCAATGGGCCGTCGGCTTGACCGGCGATGGCAAGGCCGGCACTAAAACCATGAAGGCGCTCAAAGCCGCGCTTGCCAAATAACGCGGCTCCAAACGCGGCGCGCTTGAAGCGTTTACATACCGCCTGAAAGAAAGCCCAGACCCAATGCCGGTGAAGAAACGGGCGTGAACACCCGCGCGAGCGCACACCGTGCCGAAAGACCGGTTCCCGACCCATGGAACCCATCCCCAATGACGCAGTTTCCGGCGCAAAGCAGACCGCAAGACGGCAGTATGCGCCATGATAGGAGCCGTTTCGCTGATAGCAAGGGCAGCAGGACTGCCTCAAGCTCGGCGGGGCGGTTCCTCTTTTTTAGTTAGCGACCGCAACCGAGCGGGTTTTCACAAACAGGTTTACCCTCAGTCCTTCATCCACATCAGGTAGCGTTCCGGCGTGTAAATGGATTTAATCATGTGGATCAGAAAACGGTACTGATCGTCTGTAAAGAAACTACGGTATTTCTGGTACAGCACGCGCATCGCGGCTAAGCTTTCCTCGTGCAGCGCATAGTTGTTCAGTTTTTCAAAATTGGCGGAAAAGGGCGTCAGACTGTCAAACACAAGGCCCATAATATCATCGGTCATTACCTGCATATCCCGCAGCGTCAGGCGGCGGGTGCGGTAATTATCCTGCACAATGGTCATGCTGCCGCCGGTAATGCGGTTGATGCCTGTGAGCAGATCATGGGCGACGCAATCGCGCAGCTGTTGCAGCGTTTGGCGGTAGGGAGCGTACTCCATGACGACGCAGGCTATTTCGGTGGAAAAGGTGTTGGAGGAAAGCAGCAGCGAGCCAAGCCAGGGCCGCAGCACCCGTTCGACATCCTTCACGGTCACCGGTATGGCCAACGGCTTCCCCTCCCATATCGCTTTCCATGCAGCGTACCAATCTACCCAACAGGCAAGTCTTTCGGGTATCATTCTACAAAACCGTTACATTTCCCTTGTATCGCTTCACAATTTCATCACGTTTTGTTCTGCTGTTTGCAGCAAGGCCAGCATTGGCCCCACATTTCACGTCACAAAAAAGTTATGGTTCTTCATAATGAATATTTATGCGTTTATAGATCACGGAAGAATCACGGATATGTTACATTTTTCCGTCGGTTTCGAAGGGTAGCGTTTCAAATTTTCCACACTACTACCGCTTGTAGCCGAAGTTTTCCACTTACGCTTTCCTATACATTTCACACGCCCCATGGCGAGCTTGTCAAATTCCCCGCATTCTGTTATGATAGGTGACGGTTTGGGAATGGACCGAACGCTTTTTGCGTCCTATTTTCCACATATGCGACAGACAATTTGTTACGCTGCCCGGTGCGGTTGGTCGCATTGTGTTTGTATATTATTCACTTGACGGAAAGGTTGACGCGCTTTGCTGAATGCGGAAGAAATTTGGAGCAATGCCTGCAAGATTTTGAAGGAGGACATGAACAACGTGTCCTACGAGACTTGGATCAAGTCTGCCCTCAAACCTTACGCCGTCATTGACAACAGCTTCTTATTGGAATGTGTGAACGCGCTGATGCGCGATTTTGGCGTAGACCGGTACCTGACCAAAATCCAGAACGCTGTGGCGACCGCTGCCGGCCGTGCGCTCACCGTGGAGATTTTGAACCACGACGAGCTTTTAACGCGCAAAACCGAGCTGGAGGCGCGGCAGGCGGATGTGAACCCCTGCCTGCTGAACCCGAAATATACCTTTGACACCTTTGTGGTGGGCGCGGGCAACCGCTTTGCACACGCGGTTTCCCTCGCGGTGGCGGAAGTGCCTGCCAAAGCGTACAACCCGCTGTTTATTTACGGCGGCGTGGGGCTGGGCAAAACGCATTTGATGCACGCCATCGGCCATTACGCGCACGAGCTGTACCCTGAAATGAAAATCCTTTACATTACCAGCGAGGATTTTACCAATCAGTTGATTCTCGCCATGCAAAACAATACCAACCAGCAGTTCCGCGACCGTTTCCGCACGGTGGATCTGCTGATGGTGGACGATATTCAGTTTATCGCGGGCAAGCACAGCACCGAGGAGGAGTTTTTCCACACCTTTAACCACCTGCGCGAAGCCGGCAAGCAGATTGTGATGACCTCCGACCGCCCGCCCAAGGAAATTTCCAAGCTGGAAGAACGTCTGTGCAGCCGCTTTGAGGGCGGTCTGCTGGCCGATATTCAGCGGCCGGATTTTGAAACGCGCTTGGCTATTCTGCGCAAAAAATCGGAATATGACCACCTGCTGATCGGGGATGAGATTTTGTCGCTGATCGCGGAAAAAGTGGACACCAACGTGCGCGAGCTGGAAGGTTCGCTGACGCGGCTGACCGCGTACAGCTCGCTGACGCGCCGCCCCATCGACATGCAGCTGGCCCGGGAAGCTTTGCGCGAGCTGTTTAACCACAGCGAAACGCGCCGCGTGACTACCGACAGCATTCAGGAAGCGGTTGCCACCTATTACGGCATCACCATTGAGGATATCAAAAGCCCGCGCCGCAATCACGAGGTTACCGTGCCCCGGCAGATTGCCATGTACCTGACCCGGGAAATGATGGGCCTGAGCCTGACGAAAATTGGCGACGCCTTTGGCGGCAGGCATTACACCACCGTTATGAGCTCCATTGACAAGGTGGAGGAATCGATCAAGCAATCCCCGAGCCTTGCCAGCCTTTTGGACGATGTGCGCAGGCTAATCAAGGATGGGAAATGAGGCACGGACACCCATCGCGTAAGTCAATACTGCAGAATCATACAGGAGGCTGCCATAGCGGCAGCCTCCTATTTCACCGGAAAGGTTACACGAATCGCCATCGGTAAGCGCAGATAATGTCAATTTCGTTATTCCGGAATGAAACAAACCATATATTCCATGGTGATTTGAAAAGATTTGAGCCGCCTCGCAAATGCGCAAACGTTTGCTTTTCCGTGGGATATCGCCTGAAAATGTGCCGAATATGCCTGAAATGAACCAAATTTCGGGGATTTTTCGTTTCCGCTCAGTTGCATTTCAGCGTCGGCTCATGTATAATACATACGTAACATGGAAAGGAGGCTTTATACTATGAAGTCTGTCAACATCAAACTGAGCCTGGCTGAGAACGTCAAGTCCTTTGTGAATATCGTGAACCGCTACTCCTACGACGTGGACCTGCGCGCGGGCCGTCACGTAGTGGATGCGAAATCCATTCTGGGCATCTTCAGCCTGGACCTGAGCAAGCCGATCACCATGGAGATTTACACCGATTCCTGCGACGATCTCCTGAGCGATATTAAGCCCTTCATGGCTTAATGGCCGCACGCCCGCGTTTCGCGGGCGCTTGAAACCAGCAATCCGGCCCTGACGGGCCATGTCCGGGGCAAAGCATGGCTTTGCCCCGTTGCCGTATTGGGAGGTTCCATGCCTTTACAATCACCGCCGAGAAAGGTTTCCGAAACGGAAAACATGCTGCGGCTGCTATTGTGCGTGGATGCGCTGGAAAGCGTGACCCCCACGCAGCTGTGGACGTTTGTCGCCGAGCTGGACCTGATGGATTATGTGTCGATGCGCCTGTGCCTGCATAAACTGCTGGCGGCAGGCGAATTGGAAACCGGCGAAGGCTCGTTTGCCGAGCAGCTGTTGCTGACCGATCGGGGGCGCGAAGCCCTTTCGCTGTTTGGCGCGCGTTTGCCCCAAGAGGTACGCGATGCGGTAACCGCGGCCGCGCCGGCGTTTCGCGGACGAGTGTCGCGGAAGCGGCAAGTACGCGCCGTGTATGAAATGGCGCGGCCGAACGATTACCGCCTGAACCTTTCGGTGTGCGAAGGCGACCTGCCCACGGTGTTTTTGCGAATGGCGACCATCAACCGTACGCTTGCCAGCAAGGCGTTGCGTCGGTTTGAAACCTGCGCGGCCGAGATGACAACCTATTTGTACGGCTTGGCGGAACGCGCGGCAAGCGGGCAGACGCTTACGGAGGGAGAACCGCCCCCGCCGGACGCGATCCGCGAGCACAGCGCGAACGAGGTGACCGCGCGCGTGATGCTGATTGGTAAAAAGGCCCGGTTTGCGGCGGAATTGCTACTGCCTTCCCGAAAATCGGCCGAGGCGTTCATCCGCGCCCTTTCCCCGGAGGCGGAGGGCGCAGCCGTAGCCAATCGCCTAACGGAAATGCTCAGCGGGCCAAGCCGCACGGCAAATCGATGATGGCCCCCGCCGCGTCGGTCGTTTTTCGCTGATTGATGAATAAAGCAGCCACGCTTTGCCCGTGAAGGTTTACAACCCCGGTTTACCGTTTAGAAAGCTTTTCCCGTGGGCCTTGCCGCTACGGCGGATTTTTCAAAGTCTGTTGCGCCACCCTGAAAACGGCGGCGCTTTTTTGCCGCTTGCTTTGCGGTAAAGAATCCTGCTGGTGCAGGCCCGGATGCGTCGGTCAAGATTTAGCCCGTGTTGGCACGCCAACCCATCCGCTGGGGCTGAGGGCGCGTATGGTTGCGTCAGGCGGTCCTCCGAAGGGAATCGCGCGGCTGTGCGCAAGTTCAATCTTTCAGCGGCTTGTTTTGCGGCCTTTGACACGGCTGGCGCGCGTGTTCAGCTCAGGCTGCGCCGCTTTACAATCCCGATTGGCTATGGTATTCTACGTGCAGAGAAATTCACATGGAGGAAACCAACCGTGGCAAAACTCTATTTCCGTTATGGCGCAATGGGTTCCAGCAAAACGGCCAACGCGATCATGGTGCGGCATAACTATCTGGAACGCAACCAGCGGGTGCTGATGCTGAAACCCAGGCTGGATAAACGCGACGGATCCAATCTGGTGGCGTCGCGCTGCGGGCTGGAGTGTGAATGCAGTTTTGTGGAGGACCTTGAAAGCATCGATGTAACCCAATACGGTTGCATCATTGTGGATGAAGCGCAGTTTATGAACAAGGCGCAAGTCGAAAATCTGGTGCACATTGTGGATGATTTGAACGTGCCCGTGATCGCGTATGGGCTGCGCGCGGATTTTCGGGGAGAGTTTTTTGAAGGCAGCCTGTGGCTGATGGCGTGGGCAGATACCATTGAGGAAGTGAAAACCATCTGCTGGTGCGGCAAAAAGGCGACGTTTAACGCCCGCGTGGTCGATGGCAAGGTGATTAAAACCGGCGAGCAGATCGTTTTGGGCGGCAGTGAAAGCTATACCAGTCTGTGCCGCAAACACTGGCAGGAAGGCAATCTGGGCGGAAATGTCCATATGCCGATCGAATCAATCCTGTAAGCAAGCGTCCGGGGCGGATGCGCAGGCCCATCACCCGGTCAGGGAAAACCTCGCGGGCGGCCATGGGCGGATAGGTGCGCGCGTTTCATGCCCCGACATTAGACAACCGGCTGTAACGGAGCGACGGCGAAAGGAGCGAACCTCATGGCATCCAAGGCGGAATTTGTTCAATATGCGCTGGAACAGCTGGGCGGCGAAGGGCAGGGCGTAACCTGCCGAAAAATGTTCGGGGAGTATGGGCTGCATGTTTACGGCACTTTTTTTGCCGTGATTTGCGACAGCACGCTGTTTGTGAAGCCGACCCCGGCGGGCGCGGAACTGCTCCGCGCCAGAGGCGAGCTGGCGCTCGCGCCGCCCTATGAAGGCGCGAAGGATTACTACCGCGTGGACAATTTGGAGGACGCTGCTTTTTTGCGTTTGCTTACAGAAACAACATTCAACGCGCTGCCGCAGCCAAAGCCGAAGAAAAGGAAATCCTGACCGCGCACGCAGAGCGATCCATCATATCAAGCAAAAAACCCCCGCCGCAGCAGAGATGGGTCAAAGGCAAAGCCCTTGTCAGGGCGCAGGAATGAAATTTCTGCCGGGGTTTGGGGCAGAACCCCAAACCCTGCGCCGCAGCGCAAACCCAACAAGCGAGCGAACAGCGTGCCGGGCTATGAGGCGAGCGGCATAACCATAACGCCGTATATTAAATACCCGAAGCGGCTCCCAACGCCTTTGACGCGTGGGCCGCGTTTGTATATCCAGGTAAACACAGGCCATACCGTTGCCAGCGACAACCGGGCCTTGCGCATGCCGGGCAGGGTTACAGCAGCATGCTCAGCGCCTTGGGCAGCGGGCTGTTCAGCTCGATGATTCCGTGGCGCAGGGTTTCGCATTTCAGATAACAGCTGTGCAGCGCAAACCGGTTTTGTAGCGCCATATGCTCATGCCCGTACAGAAAATCGCCGGTCACAGGGCAGCCAAGCGCGGACAGGTGCACGCGAATCTGGTGCGTGCGGCCGGTATCCAGCCGGAGGCGTAGCAGGCTCCGCCCGGCTCCGGTATCCAGCAGTTGATAGTGGGTGCGCGCCGGTTTGCCACTGGCGCTGACCACCCTGCGCACAGTCGCCGCATCCTCTTTGGCAATCGGAAGCTCGATCCACCCTTCCTTCGCGGGCGGGTACCCATCGCAAACCGCCAGATATTCCCGCACAAAAGCGTCGGTGTGCAGCTCGGCCTGTAAAAACTGTTGGGCATGGCTGTGCTTGGCAATAACCATCAGCCCGCTGGTGCCCTTGTCCAGCCGGTTCACCGGTTGGTACAGAAAGCCCTCCGGGTAATTAAAATAAGTGTATACAGCGTTTTCCAGCGTTTCGCCGTCCCGCTTGCGGGAGGCGATGGAGGGCAGGGGCGCTGGTTTTTCGACCACGATCAGGTCCTCATCCTCGTACGCGATGCTGAGCTGAATTTTGCTCGGCTCGCACGGGCCGCCCTGCCGCTGGGGCAAGCGAATCATCAGCCTTTGCCCGGCCTGCGCGCGCCTGTCCGCGTGTACGGGTTCGCCGTCCAGCAAAAGCACGCCTTCAAACTTGGCGCGCTTAAACTGCCCGTATGACATATGCAGCCGCTCCAACGCAAGCCGCCGGACTGGCAGACCGTCATCAGCCGGGGTAACGATCAAACTGAGTTCTTGCATGGAATGCCTCCGTTGAATCAATCTTGCTCAGTATAGCACGGAGGGGTTTGGAATACAAGGTTGAAGTCATCAGATAATTCTAATGGTGCATTTATGATCCCGCGCTGAGAGTTTGCGGCTTGAACCGGCCGATCAGCTTTGGGCAGACCAAGCATCGCGGAGCGCCAATGGAGGCAATCGCCAGGGAGCGCGAACAGGCGTAGCGGGCAATAGCGGGCTTGGGCAAAGATTGGGGCAACCGAGGGCGAATGGATGTCGCGGATATTCAAGGGGCACGTTGGCGTGTTCCGCTGCTTAGACCTTTACATGCGGCTGCGCAACGCGCGCTTTCGCCTGCAATAAAGCCTTTGCGGGCCATTTGTCTGAAAACCCGCGTTTTTTATCCGTTGCAGGGGAAAGCGGGTTTGCCGGAAAGGAAGCCTCTGGTATTGCACAAAATGCGTGCGGACCTGATTTTCTACTTGACAATGGGCACTGTTTTTTGCTATGATCTTTGTTGGCATCAATTAACTCCGCCAGCCCCGGACTGTTGATTGAACAATCGCGCGCGTTTGCTGACCATCAAGCGCCGCACAAGATTCGACACATTCCTTGAAGGAGGAAACCAACTTGAATACGTACATGGCCAAGGCCGCAGACGTACAGCGCAAATGGTATGTGGTTGATGCGGAGGGCGTTGTGCTGGGCCGGCTCGCCAGCCAGGTTGCCTCAGTGCTGCGCGGTAAGAATAAGCCGATTTTCACCCCCCATGTGGATACGGGCGATTATGTGATTATCATTAACGCCGATAAGGCGATCCTGACGGGCAAAAAGCTCGATCAGAAAATCTACTACCATCACAGCGGATATGCCGGCGGCCTCAGCGAGACCTCCTACCGTTCGCTGATGCAGGAAAAACCGGAGTTCGCCGTGAAAAAGGCGATCGTCGGCATGCTACCCAAGGGCCCCCTTGGCCGCGATATGGCCAAGAAGCTGCGCGTCTACGCAGGCCCGGAGCACGAGTACGAGTCCCGTAAGCCTGAAAAGCTGGAACTCAAGTAAAGACGCGGAAGGAGATAGATAACCATGGCTAAGGTTGAATACAATGCCGTTGGCCGCCGTAAGATGGCCATTGCCCGCGTCCGACTGGTTGCCGGCGACGGTAAAATCATCGTCAACAAGCGCGATCTGGAAGATTACTTCGGCCTGAAAACCCACAAGATGACCGTTCGCCAGCCTTTGGAGCTTACCAAGGCGGCCGGTGATATGGATATTCTGATTTCTGTAAAGGGCGGCGGGCTGAGCGGCCAGGCGGGCGCGATCCGTCACGGCATCAGCCGCGTGCTCATCAAGGCGAACCCCGAACTTCGTGACAGCCTCAAAAAGGCTGGTTTCCTCACGCGCGACCCGCGCATGAAGGAACGCAAAAAGTACGGCCTCAAAGCCGCCCGTCGCGCGCCGCAGTTCAGCAAGCGCTAAACGGCCCGGTTACAGGTTGGCATCGCAACTCTGTCGGAGCTGCCCACAATGGTGGGCGGCTCCGTTTTTTAATGGGATACGCACCGTTTTAGGGGAAACGCCTTGGGCCGCGCCGGGGTTTTCACTCCGGCAGGCAAAGAGGCTCAACGTAAAAATCCCACTTTATGGGCCATGAGAAAATTGCGCGCGACGCGGCCTGTTTATGGTAAACTGGGAGTACGGCGGTACGGTATTTCCGCAAAGAGGAGGGCGCCTGTGCAAACCTGTTTTCTTGTGGGCGCGGGGGATTTTACCGCGCGCGATTTTGCCCCAAAGCCCGGCGACTTTGTGATTGCCGCGGACGGCGGTTACGCTTCGCTCGCGGCCATTGGGGCAGCGCCCGATTTGCTGGTGGGGGATTTTGACTCGCTGGCCACTCGCCCCTCGAATGTGCCGGTGCTTACCTTTCCCGTTGAAAAGGATGACACCGATATGGGCTTGGCCATTTCGGAAGGATGGGCGCGCGGCTACCGGGAGTTTGCCCTGTACGGGGCGGACGGAGGTCGGATTGACCATCTGTTGGCCAATTTGCAGCTTTTGGGAGGGCTGAGCGCGCGGGGCGCGGGCGCAAGGCTCATTGGCGGCGTGTTTGATGTGTATGCCGTCACCCATGGTACGCTGATACTGCCCCCGAGGGAACCGGGCACCCTTGTATCGGTGTTTTGCCATGGCGCGCTGGCCACGGGCGTCACGCTGACGGGGTTAAAATATCCGCTGACCAACGCGACTCTGACAGCGGATCGCCCCTTGGGAGTGAGCAATGAATATCGGGAGCACAACGCCTCGGTGACCGTCGGGCAGGGCACGCTACTCGTGTTTGTGGCGCTCAAACTGAAAAAGGAAGCCCCTGCCGAGGGCTGACGCGCAAGCCGTTAACCTGACCATGAACGGGCAGGGCGCATGGCTTCAGCGGGCGTTTTCATGGGCCGCGCTTCTGCGCACACATCGCGGCATTCTGTGCGCGCCGTAACGGCGGGATCGTAAACGGCGGTCTGCGCGTAACCCGGAGCGATGCGCCAATGGCGTAAAAACGGTATGATAAATGGAATATAATGGTATGAAAACCCGTATGCTGTCAGGCTCCGCCGGCGGTGTCCCTGCCCGGAATCGGTTGCAATTCGGTGTTCGGTGCGCTATACTGAAGCCGAATGATCGAGTGTGAGAGGGGGCGGGGCGGGTGCGCTTTACGATGATCTGCATCGGCTCAACTGGGGATGTGATGCCCTATGTGCTGCTGGGAAACGAGCTGCAACAGCGCGGGCACGATGTGGGCATTTGTGCGTTTTCGGAATTTCAGGGTTTGGTGGAAAGCAACCATATGCGGTTCTTCCCGCTGTCGGGCGATGCGCGGGAGTTTATGAGCAGCATCATGAAACCCGGCACCCGTGGCGTTACCTATTTAAAACAGGTGCTGGAATCCTTCCGGGAGATTATCGACCCGTTTCTGTGCGATTTGCAAACCGCGTGCGCGGAAGCCGAGGTGATTGTCGCCACCTATTTTGGCAACATCATTCAATCCATCGCGCAACAGCGCAATGTGCCGTTTATTAAAACGCACTATTACCCCATGGACCCCAACGACAGCACCCCGATTTCCTCCGCGCCGGGCCTGCGCGCCGGCAAGGCATGGTACCGCGCGAGCTACCATCTGGCCTATTTAATCATCAGCACGCTGGAGCTATATTATTTGACCGACTGGCGCAAGGCGCAGGGTATGCCGCCCCGCAGGCTGGAAAGCACCCCGTGCAACCACATCAACGGGCACCGGATTCCCGTACTGTACGCCATGAGCCCTCTTTTAATGCCGCGCCCCAAAAACTGGGATGAGAGCATCCATATGACCGGGTTCTGGTTGGATGAACGGGCCAGTCAATACCAGCCTTCACCCGAGATGGAGGCTTTTTTAGCGCGGGAACCCAAACCCGTTTACATCGGGTTTGGCTCCATGACCAGCGGCGATATGGGGGAAACCCTCCACATTGTGTTGGAAGCGATCCGCATGAGCGGGGTCCGGGCGATCATATCCACCGGCTGGGGCCATGTGGAGCTTACCGAACAGGAGAACGTGTTTGTGGCGGAAGGGTATGTGCCCCATGACTGGCTGTTTGCGCACGTGAGCGCCGTGGTGCATCACGGGGGCGCGGGAACCACCGCCGCGGGGCTTTGCGCAGGTTGCCCGACGCTGGTGATCCCCTTTGGCGGCGATCAGCCGTTTTGGGCCTTGCGAGTGCGCATGCTGGGGCTTGGGCCAACGCCGATCCGCAGGGAAAAACTGACGGCTCAGCGGCTGGCCCGGGCGCTGAAACAGCTCATCAGCGTGCAAAGCTACCGCGTGGCCGCGCAGGAGATGGGGGTGCGCCTGCGCACCGAAAATGGAGTGCGTTCCGCCGCCAACATCATTGAGGCGGAAGTGAGCCAATGGCTTGCGGAGGATGCCAATCCGCAAAAAGTAAAAGAAAAACGCCGGCTGACCCATTTAAGGGGTTCAGCGCGTCATATCCGGGGTATGAGGGAAATGCAGCATACCCGCGGCAAACGCCGGTAACCCCGGCGCAAAAGCTGAGGATTCAACAAGCGCGCAAAGAATCTGACATGGCGCGCAAGGAGAGGATGAGCTTGATGACGGATGCAAACAAAAAAACCCTGGCTGATTTGAAACCCGGCGACCGGGCCATGGTTGACACCGTCGGAGGAAACGACGCGTTGCACAGGCGGCTATTGGACATGGGGCTTACCCCGGGGGTCAGCGTTCTTTTGCAAAAGACCGCGCCCATGGGCGACCCGGTGGAAATCCACCTGCGCGGCTACGCGTTAACTCTGCGGCTGGATGACGCCCGGAACATCGGGGTTCGCCTGTGAGCGCGAACCAGGAAAGGGAAAAAACAGGCATGAGCTATGTTTTCGCATTGGCAGGCAATCAAAACAGCGGTAAAACCACATTATTCAACCAATTAACCGGTAGCAACCAACACGTTGGCAACTGGCCCGGGGTTACGGTGGAGCAAAAAACCGGCACCATGATCCACCACCACCACGGCAAACAGGCCCACATCGGCTTGCCCAGCTTCGGTTCCCGCAAGCCGGATACGCAAACCCTGCCCAAGGAATATACCGACGTTAAAATCGTCGATTTGCCCGGAATATACTCGCTCAGCCCCTACTCAATGGAAGAAATCGTGAGCCGCAACTTCATTGTGATGGACAAGCCCGACGTTGTGATTAACTGCGTGGACGCGACCAACCTGGAGCGCAACCTGTACCTTACGCTTCAATTACTGGAACTGGGCCGCCCCACGGTGGTGGCGCTCAACATGATGGACGAGGTTCGCCACCGCGGCGATACCATCGATCTGGTGAAAATGGAGCAGACGCTGGGCGTGCCGGTGGTCGCCATCTCGGCCCGCAAAGGCGAAGGGCTGGACGAACTGGTGCGCCGGGCAATGGAGCTGGCGGATCAGAAAATTTACCCCCGCAGGCTTGACATCTGCGACGGCGCGGCGCACAAGGCGTTGCACGCGATCCGCCACCTGATTGAGCCGCAGGCTGTGGCGGCGGGCATCCGCCCGCGCTATGTGGCCACCAAGCTGTTTGAGGGGGATGAACCCCTCATGGAGCAGTTGCAGCTGACGCCCGAAACTCGCCATATTGTGGATGAAATATTGACCGCCATGGAAAAGGAGCTGGGGATGGAGCGCGCCGCCGTGATGGCGGACACCCGTTACCGCTACATTGAAAAACTGCTGGCGGATTGCGTAACCCAGGGCGCGGATGTGCAGGGAAGCGCCAGCGACCGCATCGACAGCGTTCTGACGCACCGCGTGCTGGCGATTCCGGTATTTCTGCTGATGATGCTCATGGTGTTCTACATTACCTTTGGGCCGCTGGGTTCCTTTTTGGCGGATGAGTTTTCCGCGCTGGTGCAGGCGGGGATTGACCTGGTGGCGGCGGCGCTGCTGAACTGGGGCGTTGCGGATTGGGTGCGCGATTTGCTGGTGAACGGCGTGCTTACCGGGGTGGGGAGCGTATTAAGCTTTATGCCCACGATCCTGATCCTGTTTTTGCTGCTGTCCATTTTGGAGGATAGCGGGTATATGGCCCGCGCGGCGTTCCTGATGGATAAACCCCTGCGGAAAATCGGCCTGAACGGGCGCGCCTTTATTCCCATGATGATGGGTTTTGGCTGCACCGTGCCGGCCGTGATGAGCGCGCGCAGCATGAACACCCAGCGTGACCGGCGCTTTACCATCATGCTGACCCCATTTATGAGCTGCGGCGCAAAGGTGCCGATTTACGCGCTGTTTACCCGCGCGTTCTTTGGCGGCAATCAGGTGCTGGTGATGAGCGCGCTGTACCTGATTGGCGTGCTGATGGCGGTGCTGGCGGGGTTGCTGCTCAAACGCTTTGCTTTTCACGGCGACGCTTCGCCCTTTTTGATGGAACTGCCCAAGTACCGCCTGCCTACCGCGCGCAACGTGCTTCGCCAGCTGTGGGATAAGGGCAGCGACTTTTTGCGCCGCGCGTTTACGGTTATTTTTCTGGCAACGCTGGTGGTATGGTTTTTGCAGAGCTTTACGTTCAGCTTCAAACCCGCGCCGGATGTGCAGTCCAGCATGTTAGGCTCCATCGCGGGGCTAATCGCGCCGCTGTTCATCCCCGCAGGGTTTGGCAGCATTGAAGCCTCCACCGCGGTGCTGACCGGCATCATGGCCAAGGAAAGCGTCGTGAGCACGTTGGCCGTGTTAAGCGGGGTGGATGCGCAAAGCGCCGAAATGCTCTCCGCAATCCGCGGCGTATTTCCCTCGACGCTTTCGGCGGTGTCATTCTTACTGTTCATACTGCTCTACATGCCCTGTGTGGCGGCTTTTGCGGCCATGCGCCGCGAAATGGAAAGCGGCCGCGTGGCATTCTTTACCGTGTTATCGCAGACGGGGGTGGCTTGGCTGGTGGCGACAGCCGTGTACCAGGTTGGCCGCCTGTTGGGGTTGGGTTGAAACGGAGGTTTCCTTATGTTAGGCGTTACGTTGTCTGTTGTGATCCCCGCGGTGGTGATTGGTTATGGCCTCTGGCTTGCCGTGCGCATGTTTCGCAACCGCAAGAAAGGCGGCGGCTGCTGCGGCGGTTGCGCGAGCTGCCCATACGCCGGCAGTTGCCATGATCCGGACGCCTGCCGCGTAGAAGGAAGTGAGAAAAAGCATGAGTGATACGATGCGCCTGTACGGACTGGTAACCGATTCCATCGTGGATGGGCCGGGCTTCCGCACCAGCATCTTCACGCAGGGCTGTCCGCACCATTGCCCCGGTTGCCACAATCCGGAAAGCCATGCGACGGATGCGGGCACGGTTTGGACGTTGGATGATATTGAAAAAAAGTTTACCGGCAATCCCCTGCTGACGGGCATCACGCTATCCGGCGGCGAGCCTTTCCTGCAGGCGGAGGGGTGCGCCGAACTGGCCCGCCGCGCGCATGCGAAGGGGCTGACCGTGTGGACGTTTACCGGCTACACCTATGAACGCCTGTTGGAGCTTGCTAATACAGACGACGGCGTGGGCGCTCTGCTGGCGAACACCGACGTGCTGGTGGACGGGCCGTTTATCTTGGCGGAACGCTCGCTGGAACTGGAGTTTTGCGGCAGTAAGAATCAGCGGCTGATTGATTTGAAACGAACGCTCGAAACCGGCTCGGTTACCGCGTACAAGCCCGCTGAATGGCTGTGACAGCCCGATAGGGCCGGAGCGCGCGCCGATGCGCGAAACGAGCTTTCACGCCTGAACGCATATTGGGAAGGAGCTGCGATCCATGCGCCTGACATTGCTTGCGACCGGCGGAACCATCGCTTGCACCCCAACGGAACACGGCCTCGCGCCCACACTGACGGCGGCTGATTTGCTGGCTCCGCTTGCGGCCAGCCTCCCCTGCGAGGTCATCCCCCGCGATGTGTTTTTAATGGATTCCAGCAACATGCAGCCCGAGGAATGGTGTACGCTGGCCGCAGCGGTGGACGATGCGCTTAGCCAAACCGACGGCGTGGTCATCACCCATGGAACCGACACCATGGCCTACACCGCCTCCGCGCTGAGCTTTATGCTGGCCGGCGTATCCAAGCCGGTGATCCTGACCGGATCGCAGCTGCCTTTGCACCACCCGCTGACGGACGCGCTGGGCAATCTGCGGCGGGCGATTGTCGCGGCCATGCAGGGCGTTGGCGGCGTGTATGTGAGTTTTGATTATAAGTTAATCACGGGCGTACATTGCGTGAAAACCCATACGACGGCGATGGACGCTTTTTCCAGCATCAACGCGCCGTTAGCCGGCTACTTTGACGTGGAGGGCGTTCATTTTACCCATCCGCAGGGATACCGGCCCGTGCCGGAGCTGGGCGACGGCTATGGCTTGCGTAACCGGCTGGACCCAAGGGTGTTCCTGCTCAAGCTGGTGCCCGGCACATCCCCGGATGTGTTCCGTTTTGTGCGGGAGGCCGGATACCGCGGGTTGGTGATAGAAGCGTTTGGGCTGGGCGGTTTGCACTACATACGGCGTAACCTTGTAGCGGCCTTGCAGGAACTGGCGGAAAGCGGCGTGTATGTGCTGGTGGTGAGCCAATGCCTGCATGAAAAGGCGGATTTGACCCTGTACGAGGTAGGGCGCGGGATGGTGCGCGAGCATGTGCACAGCGGTCGGGATATGACAACAGAGGCGGCTGTGACCAAGCTGATGTGGGCGCTTGCGCAGGAGCACACGACCGAATTGCTGAGCAAGCCGATTGTTGGCGAAATGGCCGGCGCGTAACCATCCTCGCCGCAGCGAAGATGGGTCAAGGGCGAAGCCCTTGTCAGGGTGCAGGGGCGAAGCCCATGCCGGGGTTTGGGGCAGAGCCCCAAGCCCCACGCCGCAGCGCAAACCCAACAAGCGAGCGAACAGCCCGCAGGGCTATGAGGCGAGCGGCAAAAACAGCTTGTATAAATTTGATAACAAGCAATCCCCCGCCGCAGCGAAAACGGGTCAAGGGCGAAGCCCTTGTCAGGGCGCAGGGGCGAAGCCCATGCCGGGGTTTGGGGTGGAACCCCAAGCCTGACGCCGAAGCGTGAAACCAACAAGCGAGCGAACAGCCCGCAGGGCTATGAGGCGAGCGGCAAAACCGCATTGTTGAAGTCAGCGTACAACCCACCCCCGCCGCAACGGAACTGCACCAGAGCCGAAACCTTGCTTCTTTACCAACTCAACCATTCATCATCATCACCAAAGCCGCCGGTGTTTGCACCGGCGGCTTTGGTGAACAGTTTCGAGCTTTATAAAATCTAATCCTGCTATACGCTTGCTTAACAGGCGTCACAGGCATGCCAATCCCGATACATCGCAGTTCCCTTTCAGGATCAGGCGTTCCCCGCTCAGCTGAGGGGTTCGGAAATGGCCGCGGGGGCTTCCACACAGGGGAGCTTCACATAAAAGGTGTTGACGCTGACCCCGTCGGACTGCGCCCAGATTTTGCCGCCATGCTCGCGGACAATGCTTTGGGCAATGGCCAGCCCTAACCCGTAACCTTTTTCCTGCCCGCGGGATTTGTCCGAGCGGTAAAAACGCTCAAATATGTTCAGGCATTCCTCGGGCGGCAAGGGCGCGCCTTCGCTGGCTACCGTGAGCAGAACCTCTTTTTTGCCAAGCGCGCTAACGCGCACCCGAATGGAGGAACCGGCATTGCCGTACTTGCAGGCGTTGTCCAAAAGAATGTCCACCAGCTGGCGCAGCTTGTCGCCATCGCCCAAAACGGTGAAGCTCTCGTCCGCCTGACAGTCCACGGTGCGCCCCAAGTCAAAAATGGCCGGTTCCAGGGTGAGGGTCGCGCCGGTCACCACAAAGCTGAAATTGACCGGCTCCCGCGTGGTAAGCGCGGGTTTGCTGTCCGCCCGGGCAAGGGTAAGCAGGTTTTCCACCAATAGTTTCATCCGTTGGGATTCCGCGCGGATGTTGTCCAGCCGGATCCGGTTCTTTTCATCGGTTACGGCGTGGGAGGATATCATCATATCGGTGTTGGACAAAACGACGGTCAGCGGCGTTTTCAGCTCGTGCGAGGCGTCCGCCACAAACTGCCGCTGCTTTTCCCACGCCTGCTCCACAGGCTTGACCATCCAGCGGGACAGCAGCATGCTGACCAGAAAGAAAAGCCCGATCGCGCCAAGGCCGATGATGCAGGAATACAGCAGCTGGGCGTTTAAGGAGTTGCGCTCCATATACGTGTCGGAAAAAAAGTACGTGATACTGCCATCCGTGCCGGTGTGGCGGCGGTAGCGTAAATCGTACTGCGAGGTGAGTCCGTTATCTTCGGCGCTGGCGGAAAGGGTCTGGATAATGCTGACCAGTTCCGCGTCCGTCACATAATAAATCTGGTTCTGTTCAATGGTGACCGTTCCGTCCGCGCTCTGCTTGCCCATGGCGATGGGCATATCGATGCGGTTTTCATCCGGCGGGGCCTGAACATCCCCCGCATGCGCCGGCGGCTCGCGGAAGGAGCTGTAACTGCGCCGTTCAAACTCGCTTTTGGAGGTGATGAACAGGCTGACAAGAATCCCGATCAAAAACAGGCAAACAACCGCCATCAGCACGATAATCAGCTTTTTACGCAGTTTCTGGATCACGGCTTGCTCTCCTCCAGTCGGTAGCCCAGGCGGCGGACAACGTTCAGCGTTACGGTGGAACGCAGCAGGGACAGTTTTTTACGGATAAAGGAAATATAGGCTTCCACATTATTGTCCCCCGCGTCGCTATCATACCCCCATACCTTTACCAGCAGCGTTTCCTTGGGGAGGATGGTATTGTGGTTGAGCATCAATAGCCGCATAATCTCCAGCTCCCGCGCGCTGAGCGTCAGGGCGCGCTCGCCGCAGCGCAACGCGCCCATGGACGGGGTGAGCGTCAAGTCCCCGTATACAATACGCTCGGGCGTAATATCGCCCTGCCTGCGGAGAATCGCGCGCAAACAAGCCAAAAACTCCGCGTTTTCAAACGGCTTGGTCAGATAATAATCCGCGCCTAAATCCAGCCCGTGCACCCGGTCAATCAGGTCGCTTTTCGCGGTCAGCATCAGCACGGGGGTGTGGATGCCCGCCTGCCGCAGGCGCTTGAGCACCTCGAAGCCATCCAGCTTGGGCAGCATCACATCCAGCACAATCGCGTCGTATATATCGCTCAGGGCGCTGTCCAGCCCGGATTCGCCGTCGTGAGCCACATCCGCCGTGTAGTTATCTTCGCCAACCATGTCGGCCAAGGTTCCGGCCAAACGAACCTCATCCTCAATAATCAGGATGCGCATGACACGCCCTCCTCCCGTCGCCGCCCGCAGGGGGCCGCAGTACCTATACAGTGTAACACAACGCGACGTTTTCTGCCGCTTTCCGTATCATAATTGTAAAACCTGAAACGTACCTGAAAAAAATTGATCCCGTTTTTCAGGTTCATTTCAGGTTTTTCCCGTAAGCTAATCCACGAAAGCCGGTTGGGTATGACGCGGCGGTTGCGCCCCGGCCCCGCCGCCTTCGACAGCCCGCGCAGGCTAGGAACGCCGGGCGCAGCTTTTGGAAAGGTGATAACACGATGCCGGATCAGAAGAAGAAAAAGAAAACCATACAGCGGGTGCTCAAATGGGCGCTGACGCTGGCGGTGCTCGGCGTGGTCGCGCTGGTTGTCTGGAGTGAACTTTTGCCTATGATCCTGGCAAACGCCGTTACGACGTACCAGAGCTATACGGCGGAGACCGGCGATATCAGCACAACCAAGAGCTTCAGCGCCACGCTGAGCGTTAAAAAATCGGAAACCTTTTCCACGGAAGAAGAATGTATGGTGCGCGCCCTCTATGTGCAATCGGGCGACGAGGTCAAGAAGGGCGATTCGCTGGTTCTGCTTTCCACGGGCGATCTGTTCACCGCCAGTTTTGACGGCGTGGTGAACGAGATCCGCGTAAAGGAAGGGGACTGGATCTGGCCCAATTTTCAGGTGGTTCAGGTGTGCGACCTGCAGCATTTGGAAGTGAGCATGAACGTGGATGAGTACGACGTGGAAAAACTCTCCATAGGCCAGTCGTGCACAGTCAGCGTCATTTCTCTGGGGGTCGATTTTGATACGGTGATCGCGCACATTAACCGTGTTTCGCAATCTCAGGGCACAGTCGCGTTTTACTCGGTTACCTGCGACCTGACCGTGCCGGAGAATGTGCTGCCCGGCATGCAGGCGACGGTTACCCTGCCCTCGGACGAGGTGGACGGCGTTACTACGCTGGACATGGCCGCCCTTGCGTTTGACGAGGACAAAAACCCCTATGTGCTGAGCCTGCAAAGCGACGGAACCTATCAGAAGGTTCCGGTGGAAACTGGGCTGAGCGACGGGATGAAAATTCAGATTACCAGCGGCCTGAACCCCGGGGACGTGGTGTACGCGGTATCCGGCACGGAAACTGCCAAAGCGACCCTGACGCTTGAGGATATTTACAAAGCCATCGTGGGCGAAACGGTGGTTGTGAACGATATGAGCAGTCGAGGCGGGCCGGGCGGAGGCGGCATGCCCGGAGGCGACCAGACCGGCGGCATGCCCAGCGGCGATCAAAGCGGCGCGATGCCCAGCGGCGAAACAGGCGCGATGCCCAGCGGCGCACAGGCTGGCGGCGATACCTCTGCGGGCACGCAAACCGGTACGGCGGCAACCGACGCGAACGCGGCCCAGAGCACAGACGCTTCGGGCACGGCGGCCACGGCGACCGCCACTCTCGCGCCCGGCGCGACCGTTGCGCCCGATGCTTCAGGCGCTTCCGACGCAGGCGCGGCTTCGGCGGACGGCACATCCGGCGCAACCAGCACAGCCGGCGCGGGCGGCCCGCAAGGCCCGGGCAACGGCGCGCCGCCGCAGTTTGGCGCAACCGACGGCGCCACGGCCGCCGCAACCGTAACCCCGACAGCCACCCCGGTTACTACTCAGCAGGGAGGGACCTCCGATGCCAATTAAGAAGCTGTTTGCACTGCTGGCAACCGTAGCGTTGCTCACGCCGGCTTTCGCGCTGGCCACCGAGGATTTTGACGGTAACGTGATCGCCGGGGATACGGTCACGGTGTGCGCGCCCTATGGCGGCACGGTCAAATCCATATCCCTCCGGGAAGGGGAAACCCTGCACGTGGGCGACGCGATCGCCACCATGGAAACCACTCAGGTGCTCGCGCCGGAGGACGGCACCGTGCGCGGCATCTTCAACATCGAAGGGGACGCGCTGGAAAACTCCACCGTGCTGTATGTGGCCCCCGTCAGCAAGTATACGCTGAGCTGTTCCATCAGCAAGGCGTATTCGACCATTGATACCAAGTATGTGCGCATCGGCGAAAAGGTGTACATCAAGTGCGCCGCGGACGGCAGCCATAAGGCCGAAGGCGTTATCACCGCTGTGGACGGCTCCAACTACACCGTGCAAACCACCGCCGGCGAGCTGTACATGGAAGAAACGGTCTATATTTACCGCAGCGACAGCTACACCTACAAAACCCGCATTGGCAGCGGCACCGTCGGCCGCACGGCGGAGCTGGCGATTACCGGCACGGGGAGCCTGCTCAAGCTGCACGTGAAGGACGGCGACACCGTGGAACGCGGGCAGCTGTTGTTTGAAACAGTGAGCGGCACGCTGGACGCGATGACCACCTACGGCAACACCCTCCAATCCGATGTGGACGGCGTGATTGCCTCGGTCAAGGTTACGGCGGGCCAGCAGGTATCCAAGGGGGATGTGCTCCTGACCGTTTACCAGCCGGCCAGCTATCAGATCCAGTTTACCGTGGATGAGGATCTGCTCAGCTCCGTAAACGTGGGGGACAAGGTGAACATTGTGTTTAACTGGAACGAGGACAGCGGCACAACGTATCAGGGAACCGTTACAGGCATTTCCTATATCAGCGACAGCAGCACGGATTCATCCTCGGGGAGCAGCGCTTCGGCCTCCGGCTCCACAACGTCATCCAGCACTAAATACACCGGCTATATCGCTTTTGAAGCGGACGAAACCGTCCGCCTGGGCATGAGCGTTACGGTAACGACGATCGACGAATGATCAGGGGGATACGGTTATGAAAAAAATCATCGCTTGCGTCCTGACACTTTGCATGTTGGCGAGCATCACGGCGTTCGGCTGGAATGCCTCCGTTTTTGCCGCCAGCGCGGAAACGGCGGAAGAAACTCAAGCCGCAGCGGAGCAAACCGCCGCTGTGGAGCAAAAAGCGGCCGTTGAGGAAGCCGCGCCCGCTGAAACCGAGCAGGTTCAGGCGGAGGAGCCGACGCAGGCCCCGGAGGCCGAGCCGGTTGAAGCGCCTCAGTCCGTTGTGGAACCCAAGGCGGAGGACCCCGTAACCGATAGCGGCGCGGCGGATACCGGCAGCGATACCGGCGACACCGGCGACGCGGAATCCGGGCAAAGCGTCGGCGAAACGACCGACGGCACTGCTGACAGCACGACCGAGGCGCCCGATACCGACGCGCCCACCGAAACAGCCGTAGCCACGGAAACCGCTGCGACCGACGCGACCGCGACGGCAACCGCCACGGCGACCGCGACGACCCCCGCGACCACCGCTGCGGTCACGGACGCTACCGCTACGGTAACGCCCGTGGTGGAAGCGGACGTAGGTTCCGGCCCGGCATGGGTGATCGAAGGCGAGCATCGGCACTACGGCGATCTGGACGAGCTGTTGCCCGTCGCCATCGTCAACAGCCTGACCCTGTACATCTGCTCCGCGGATGTGATGACGCTTTACAACTACACGGTGGACGAGCTTCGCGCCGTCAGCTTTGGGCTGGACAGCGATGCGCTTGGCAGCGACTTTTGCGAGGGGCGCACGGTGATTGTATCCACCATCAGCCCCAGCGGCGCTTCGGCGCAGGGCGCGGTTTACCTCTGGGTGGGCAAAGCGTCCGATATTCCAACCCCGGAACAGGTATTGGGCGATCAGGTGGAAATCACCACCGATGACAGCGAGCTGCTGGAGGCGGAAATCAGGGTAGAGGCGGCGGATTACGCCGCGGACGCGCCTTGCACGCCCACCTTTACGCTGACCGCCTATCCGGAGCTGACCGACGGTATGGCGTTTGCCGTAAGCCTGAACGGCGGGGACGCGCAGCCCATCGACGGCAACACCTTCGCGCCTTCCGTTTCCGGCGTGTACCGGTTTGACGTGCTGGACGCGCAGGGCACGCTGAAGGCGCGGTCCATGGAATATACGGTGGATTACGGCACGGCGGAGGAGCCGACTGTAACGGAAACCGAATCCACGGAAGAAACGCCTGCCGCTGACGCTACGGGAACTACGACCGCTGAAGCGACGGAAACCGTAGCCCCCGACGCAACCGAAAGCGCGGCCGCCGACGTAACGCCGGAGCCGACAGCCGTTGAAACGCCGACGCTGACGCAGGATGACATTTTGCAAAGCGTGGACCTGGCCGCGACGGAGGACGCCGCCGCGTCGGAAAATCCGGAAGTTTGCGTGCGCGCCTACAATTATGTGGAAAACACGCTTTCGGATCAAACGCCTTCCTTTGAGCTTTCCGGCGCGCCGGACAACGGCAACTATTCCTACGGCATCGCCGTCAACGGCAGCAAAGTGCTGCAATTGCGCGGCAATACCTACGCCGTTACCAAAAGCGGGGATTATACGATCATGTTCTACCTGCTGGACAGCGACGCGGCGGTTGTTTCCACCTCCAGCCAGTATCACGTGATTGTGGACTACTCCACGGCCGCCGCCGACAGCGAAGCCTGGATGTATGTGGGCAAGGTGAAGCTGTACGGTACGCTGGCTTCGCTCCTGCGTCAGGCGGACAGCGGATCGACAATTTACCTGCTCACATCCGGCGTGATCGCGCTCACCGATACCTCCAAAATTGCCGCCGTGAAGCTGGCGGCCGATCCGGACGCGTTCGGCTCCGAATACGGCGTGGTGGTTTCCAGCAACAGCCCGGACGGAAGCAAATCCGCCGGCACAACCTATGTTTGGGTGGGCGTGGATGTGGATGATTCGGAGCAGGCGCTATTAAACAGCAAAGCCTCGCCGACGTTCAGCATCACCTCCATTGCCATCGGCGACCGGGAGTTGAGCAACGGCCTTTGGGTAAACGGGAAGGACGCGCTCACCTTCGCCATCACCGATACCATCCTCAGCAATACCTATACCTACGAAATTTCGACCGACGGCGGGGTTACCTACACCGCCTTTGCCAGCGGCGGCAACCTTGGCAAGCAGTCGATGGTGAACGGAAACACCTACGCCGTGGTGTTCCGCGTGACCGACGCGGACGATCCCGCCAACGTGGTGACCACCAGCCCGTACAGCCTGAAATACGATAATCAGGCCCCCGTGCTGCTGTGCAAGGCCGGCACGGACAACACCCTGAGCTTTTACGCCGGGGACGCGCTCAGCGGTTTTGTGGCCAAGGAAAACAACGTCACGTTTAACGCAAGCGCAAGCGCGGTCAGCTGGATCGCTTCCCTTACCCTCAAGGGGCAGAACGTGTACACCTACTCGGTGCAGTACCAAGGCTCCGGCACCATTGCCGCCGGCTCGCTCGGCGTGAAGGATAGGGCGGGGAACATCGCCGTGTGGGCGCAGGATATCACCATCAGCGCCGGCACCGGCGGGGGCGGGGATATGAGCGGCGGAACCACCGGCGGCACCACGGGCAGCTCCGGCGGCGGCGGAACCGCCAGCCGCACGGTGTACCATTCCGCTTCTGATTACACCACGGTAACGGCCTACAACGGCGTGGAGCTGGCGGTGCAAACCGGCACCATGAGCATGCTGACCATCGGCGACCAGCAATTGGACCTGACCCTTCAACTGGACGGCAACGCGCCGGCCGATGGGGAAAGCGCCCCCACCTTCATGGCGGATTTCCGGGACTGGAAGGGCGGATCGGCTACCGACACCACCGACGCGGTCAGCGACGACGCCACCGTGGATACGCTGGTGCTTACCGCAACGGATGCCGAGCTGTCCACCGACCAATCGTACAGCTGGACATTCGACGGCTCGGTTTACAAGAAGCTGGCGGCCAGCGGGATTGATTATCTGGTGCTCAACGTGGGTAACAACGTAACCGCGCTTTCGACTGCGGGGTTCGCGGCTGGAATCCGCTACAACATGTACCGCGCCTCCGGCCTGGCCAGTAAGGACTTTGTGTACACCGTACGGATGGCCAAGAATGCGGACGGAAGCGCGGATACGGGAAGCACCAGCATCGAGGTCACGGTGAACGGTCAGACGTATGCCCTCACCGGGGATCAAACCAGCGAGTTCTACTACTACGACATCTATTGCGGCACGATGGATATGCTCAGCAAGCCCTTTGGGCAGGAGAGCGTTCAGGGAGCCGCTGCCGATGGACGGCAGGGATGAGGTGAACCTGAATGAGTGATGTGGAAAAGGCTACAAAGGGTACCCGGAAAAAGCGGAGCAAGCGGGTTAAAAAGCTGATAGGTTGGTTGATCTTTCTGGCGCTGCTGGCGGGCGCGTTCTACCTGTTTGTGCTCCCGGGGTTAAGCGCCAGCGCAACGATCACCTATGACAGCTATACCGCCACGCGCGGCACCATCAGCAACAACATGAGTTTCAGCGGTTCCATCAGCGTGGTCAACAGCGAAACCATGACCTCCGAAGCCGCGGCGACGGTCCGCAAGATTTATGTTGCGGAAGGCGACACGGTTGTTTCCGGGCAAAGGCTGATGCGCCTGTCCGACGGCGAGGTGTTCAAGGCGGATTTTGCCGGGCAGGTGAATGAGATTTCTGTTTCCGAGGATGAGGATGTGGCAGCCAACGCCACCCTGATCCAGATTGTGGATTTCAGCAACCTGAAGGTGTCCATGCGCGTGGATGAATACAGCGTATCCAAGGTGAGCGTGGGGCAGGCTTGCGAAGTGAAGGTGACGGCGCTGGACCAATCGTTTGACAGCACCATTACCCATATCAACAAAATTGCCTCGGGCGGCAACTCCACCGCGTATTACACCGTTACGGCGGAATTTTCCGGTACGGAAAACGTTTTGCCGGGCATGCAGGTTACGGTGACCATCCCGGAGGAAGAAGCCGACAACGTGGTGATCCTGAACCGCGACGCCCTGAGCTTTGGCGCGGGCAACAGCGCGTATGTGCTGATGAAGAACGACGCGGGCGAAATGGAGCAGGTATCCGTGGAGCTGGGCGTGGATAACGACAGCTATACGGAAATCAAGAGCGGCCTGAACGAAGGCGACGTTGTCTACGTGCAGGTTGAAAACGCGGCGGCCACATCCAGCGGGCTGGCCAGCCTGTTCTCCAGCCTTAGCGGCGGTTCCACGCAGCAAACCACAACCACTACCAACAACATGCCGGGCGGCGGCAATATGCCCAACATGGGCAGCGGCGGCGGTTTCGGCGGCGGTGGCGGCTTCGGCGGCGGAACACCGTAAGGAGAGGATGACGGACATGAGTGAAAACGCAGAAGTGTTCTTCCGCATGCGCAATATTGTGAAAAAATACCAGCTTGGGGAAGAAGAAGCGACCATCCTCAAAGGCATCAGCCTGGACATCCAGCGGGGCGAGTACCTGTCGGTGCTCGGCCCCTCGGGCAGCGGCAAATCCACGCTGATGAACATCATCGGCTGTCTGGACAAGCCCACCTCCGGGGAGTACATCCTCAACGGGAGCCTGATTGACGATCTGGATGAAAAGGAACTGGCGCGCATCCGCAGCCGCGAGGTAGGGTTCATTTTCCAAAACTCTCAGATGCTGCCCAAGCTGGACGCGCTTAAAAATGTGGAACTGCCGTTGATCTACGCGGGTGTGCGCCCTCGGGAGCGCGCCCGCCGCGCGGAGGAGATGCTGGTGAAGGTAGGCCTGAAGGACCGCGTCCATCACCGGCCCAACATGCTCTCCGGCGGGCAGCAGCAGCGCGTTGCCATCGCGCGCGCGCTGGTGACCCGGCCCACCCTGCTGCTGGCGGATGAGCCGACCGGCGCACTGGACCAGCAGACCGGCCAGCAGATTATGGATTTGTTTCAGGAATTGAACAACGACGGCCATACCATCGTGATGATTACCCATGACCTGAAGGTTGCGCGGCATGCGCGGCGCGTGGTCAACATCATCGACGGGGAACTGACCGAGGTAGAAGAGGCGGTGTTCGCGTGAAAAGCTTTCTGCACAGGGTATTTGGCGGGTTCTACATGTTTACGGAAAGCGTTTCAATGTCCATCGCCAACATTACGCAAAACCGACTGCGCTCCTTTCTGACCATTTTGGGCATCATGATCGGCGTTACGGCGGTAATCGCGCTCATTACCACGGTTTCCGGCGTCTCCACCTCCATTTCGGACTCCTTCACCTCCATGGGCGCGGGCACCATGACGGTTTCCGTCACGGGCAATGATATGCAGGCGGGCCTTACCTCCGCCAACATGGATGAGATTACCGCGCTGGATCACATCACCGGCGTTACGCCGGGCGTATCCGCGACCATCAGCGTGGCGCGCGGCAAGGAGTACGAAAGCGACATCACCATCGCCGGCAAAAACGACTACTATTTTGAAACGGAGCCGGATGTGGTGGAGCGCGGCCGCACTCTGACGCCCATTGATATGAACACCATGGCGCGCGTGTGCCTGATAGATTCCGACATTGTGGACGAGTTTTTTTACGGCGTGGACCCGATTGGCCAAAATATCTACCTCAACAACCTGAGCTTTACCGTGGTTGGGGTGCTGGCGGATACGGGGGAGGAATCCATTTCGGAAATCGTATCCGGCACCAGCGACATCTACGCGCCCTATACGACGGTGCTGAAAATGAACAACGAAACGCTGGTGACCAGCATCACCGTTTACATTGACGACGCGAACGCTTCCAGCTCGGTGCAGACCGACTTGGGCAACTATCTGGACACGCTGTTCAGCTATGAGGACGATACGTACGAGATCACCACCATGGACAGCATTCAGGAAACGATGGACAGCATGCTTTCCATGATGAGCGCGCTGCTGGGCGGCATCGCATCCATTTCCCTGATCGTGGGCGGCATCGGCATCATGAACATGATGCTGACCAGCGTTACCGAGCGCACCGTTGAAATTGGCCTCAAAAAAGCTATCGGCGCAGAACCGGTGCAAATTCAGGTGCAGTTTTTGATCGAAGCTTTCCTGCTGTCGATGATCGGCGGCATCATGGGCGTGGTATTGGGGATTGCGCTTTCGGCCATCCTGTGCCACGTGATGGGCACCACTTTTACCGTATCGTATAGCGCCATCTCGCTTGGCGTAGGCTTTTCTGCGGCGGTCGGCATCCTGTTCGGGTGGTCCCCGGCGCGCAAAGCCAGCAACCTGAGCCCCATCGACGCGCTGCGCCGGATGTAAGCGTAGGAGGTTTGTACTATGAAAAAGATCCTGAGTGTGCTTTTTACACTGGCGCTGCTGTCCGGCGTGCTCACCGGCCCCGCGCTGGCGGAAACCACGTTTGACGGCACAGTGGTATCCGGCGAGGCGGTCAGCGTTACGGCGCCGTTTGGCGGCACCGTCAGCTCGTTTAAACTGCGGGAGGGCGATCAGATTAACGTGGGCGATGTGATTGCCCAGGTGGAAACCACCAAGGTATACGCATCCACAGACGGCGTGGTGACCGGCGTATTTGGGCAAGCCGGCGATTCGGTCAGCGATGTGGTCAGCCGTGTGGGCGCGGTACTGTACATTGAGCCGACCAGCAAATACAGCATTACGGCGGATATCCAAAACGCGTACAACGACAGTGACAACAAATATGTCAACATCGGGGAAACGGTCTACATCCACAGCTATTCGTCCAGCTACGATCACACGGCCGTGGGCACCATCACCGCGGTGAGCGGCACCACCTACACAGTGGAAACCACCGAGGGCGAGCTGTTGATGGAGGAAACCGTCAATATCTACCGGGATGAGGATTACACAGCCTCCAGCCGCATTGGCCGCGGCACGGTTTCGCGCACGGCCGAGGTGGCGGTGGGCGCGGATTCCAGCAGCAGCTCCAGCAGCAATTCCGGCAGCGGTAGCAGTTCCAGCGCCGCCAGCAGTAGCTCAGGCACCGTAAACAGCATCCTGACCCTGCACGTGAAGGACGGCGACACCGTGGAACGCGGGCAGTTGCTGTATGAAACCGTGACCGGCTCGCTGGACGGCCTGTATGCCACCAGCAATGAGATTGTCAGCGACGTGAGCGGCATTGTCGCGTCGGTAGGCGCTTCGTCCGGCAGCAGCATCAGCAAGGGGAATACGCTGATTACCGTATACCCGCGCGATAAAATGCAGGTCGAAATTGAAATTGACGAATATGATCTGGTGGATATTCAGGAAGGCGATCTGATGTCGCTGCAATTCAATTACAGCGACGCCAGCACGGACGACGCCGAAGGCACCGTGTCGATGATCTCCAACGTCAGCGCATCCACGGACACTTCGGACGTTACCTATAAGGCTTATGTGGATTTTATCGCCAACGATAAGGTGCGCCTGGGGATGACGGTTGTGGCCACCGTGGAGGACAACGCGGAGAGCGACGCCAGCGCGCAGCCGACGGAAAGCGCCGCCAGCCCCGCCGAGGACGTGCAGGAAGCCACCGCCGAATAGCGCGCTGCCGGTGCGCAACAACGTTGGTTTACATCGTTTAGAGAAAACGCGATTCGTTGAGAAACGCAGTTCGGGGAATGAGCCGCGCCCTGTAGGGCGCACGCTCGCCGGAAGCGGGCCTTCCAACAGATGGGCCGATGTAGCCGCAACCCCTGCGCGGCGTGAGCCGGCCCCAGCAAGGCATATAGAAAGGCCCCCGGCAGTGAAAAGCGCAGCTTTCCGCTACCGGGGGCCTTTTGCAACCATTTAGGAGGCATAGGGGAATCGGAACCGCATGCGGGGGTAACGGTTGATTCTGGAAAATACGGGCATGCCTTGGCCTCAACCGGCAGAGAATGCGCCTGCCATTGGATAACCGCACGGTTGCAGGGAGCGCGGGATACACTGGACAAAGGCGCAGCCCGCACCGCGCGGCGCAACGGAGCCAAGCGGAGGGTATGAGCGGATTGCCCCGCGTACGGCGTGGGAGGCCCTGTGGCGTGGAAGAAAACGCAAACGTTCGCGCAATGGTGAAAACAGCCGTAGCCTCCGCAAGTAACCCTGCGAGGAGACTACGGCTGTTCCTGCTGGACTGTGCTTGGCGACCCGTCCGTGGGGGACGGCAACCCTCAGCGGAGCTTAAGCTCCTTCAGGCATTTGTCGCAAATCAGTTTGCCCTTGAAGAGGTTCACATCACGAGCGTCGTTGCAAAAAATGCACGCGGGATGATATTTCTTCAGGATAATCTGATCGCCCTCCGTGAAGATTTCGAGCGTGTCTTTGATGGCGATGTCCATCGTTTTGCGCAGCTCGATCGGGATCACGATGCGCCCCAGATTGTCCAGCTTCCTGACGACTCCGGTTGATTTCATCTTGGCTTGCCTCCTATGGATTGATGCTTTTGGAACGGTATAATTTTACTGAATCCCCAATATTATGTCAATGTCACATGTGGGCGAATCATTCACGGGAAGGCACGTTAAATTTTGTTGTGTTATATGGGTTTGATGAATGAATGGTGCTTGATGGTTATAATCATGGACGGATTTGGTTAATTTTCGAAAAATATTTCGTAAAAAACTCGTTGAAAAGTTACGATTTCATCCTGAAAGCATGTAACAATTCTGGAAGAACCAGCATTTTTAAGAAAAAATTCCCCCTATGGTAAGAAAAAAATCTCCATAATGCGGTCGCATACCCGCACTAACCCATAGATGTAAGCCTCGAAAGCGGTAAACCCCTTTGCCGCGAGAGGTTACATGGCGTTGAGCCGCGAAGGGCGGCCGAAAAACAGCAGACCGCCATGCAAACCGACTGTGCGGGGAATCGGTTGTTGGCGGGCAGCTTATGGCTTGCAGACAGGGGTTTGCGCCATGGGAGGTATGCCGGTACCGCCGTCAGGAAGCGGATGGCCCCAACAGAAACATGAAAAGGCTAGATTTGCGGCCTGCGGGCATCAAACAGGCGAGTAATCGGAAACCTATGGAACCAAAAGGGTTTGCGGCTTTTAAGATACCTTACGAACAGAAGATTGTAGCAGTTGCTACAATATGTAGCAACGATGTAACTGAACAAATAAACACGTGTTCAAAAATACAGAAAGTGGATGAAAACCCTCCATATGATTGGTTTCTCGTGTAACATATTAGCCATAAAATATAGATAAACAGACTCAAAATAACAGTCCTGCCGTTTTCGTGTAAAAACTGTGCAGCGCCGCCAGATCCTGCCGCCCAAAGGCAAGGGAACGCAACTGGCCCCGCGAGAACAAACGCAATGTTTTTAAGCGTTGACAAGCGTCTGAAAACCTGTATAATGAACGCGTACGCAAGGAACGGGAGAGTACCGGAAAGGCTTGGCCAAAGAGAGCCGCGGCAGCTGAAAAGCGGCGCGAAGCCCAACGGGAACATGGCCCGGGAGCGTTTTTGCCCGATGAACGGTAGGGCGGAACGGCAGGCACCGATATCGGCCAACAGCAAGCGATAAATCAAGGGTGGTACCGCGGGGAAAACTCGCCCCTTCACAGAAGGGCGGCGGGTTTTTGTTTTTTTAGGGAAACAGGGCTTGAGCGGGCTGTATAACAGAGATTTGGGGTCGGCGGAATGCCGCCCGGCCACGCCGCCCGCGCGAGGCGGGAACCCCGTGGCAACAGGACCGGACAAACGTTTCGAACTCAAAGGAGGATGCCATCATGACTGAACAAAAGACATTCTATATTACCACCCCGATTTACTACCCCAGCGATAACCTGCACATCGGCCACGCCTATTGCAGCGTTGCGACCGATACCATGGCGCGCTTCAAAAAGCAGGACGGTTACGACGTGTATTTTGTAACCGGCACCGACGAGCACGGCCAGAAAATTGAACGCAAGGCCAAGGATCGCGGGGTTACGCCGCAGCAGTACGTGGATACCATTGTCGCGGGTATTAAAAGCCTGTGGAAGATGATGGACGTGCAGTATGACGATTTTATCCGCACGACCGATCCGCGTCATGTGGAGTGTGTGCAGCGCATTTTTCGAAAGCTTTACGAGCAGGGGGATATCTACAAGGGCTATTATGAAGGCTGGTACTGTACCCCCTGTGAGAGCTTTTTTACCGAGTTGCAGCTCAAGGACGGCAAATGTCCCGACTGTGGTCGGCCCGTCGAAAAAACGCGGGAGGAAGCATACTTTTTCAAGCTCAGCAAGTATCAGGATTGGCTGATTGATTACATTGAAACGCATCCGGAATTTATCCAGCCCGCAAGCCGGAAAAACGAGATGCTCAATAACTTTCTGCGGCCCGGCCTCAACGACCTGTGCGTGAGCCGCACCTCCATCAAATGGGGCATCCCGGTGGATTTTGACCCCGCGCACACCGTGTATGTGTGGCTGGACGCGCTGACCAACTACATCAGCGTTCTGGGGTACGGCACCGGCCATGATGAGCTGTATCAAAAATACTGGCCGGCGGATATCCATATGGTCGGCAAGGAAATCGTGCGCTTCCATACCATCATCTGGCCCATTATACTGCACGCGCTGGGCGAGCCGCTGCCCAAGCAGGTGTTCGGCCACGGCTGGCTGGTGCTGGACGGCATGAAAATGAGCAAATCGCTGGGCAACGTGGTGGACCCCGTCGTGCTGTGCAACCGTTACGGCAGCGACGCCATCCGTTATTTCCTGATGCGGGAGATGCCCTTTGGCAGCGACGGGCAGTTCAGCTACGAGGCGCTGCTGAAGCGCATCAATGCCGATTTGGCCAACGATTTGGGCAATCTGGTCAGCCGTACGGTGGCGATGGTGGAAAAGTACTTTGGCGGCAGCGTGCCGGTTCCCGGCGCGTATGAGGATGTGGATAAGGCGCTGATCGCGCTGGCCGAAGCCACCCCGGGCAAAGTGCGCGGGCAGATGGAGGAGTTGCAGTATTCCACCGCCCTGAGCGATATCTGGGCTTTGGTGGGCGAATGCAACCGCTATATCGACGTTACTGCGCCCTGGGTGCTGTGCAAAACCGAGGAAGGCGCACAGCGGCTGAAAACCGTGATGTATGTGCTGTGCGAGTGCATCCGCTTCGTGGGCGTGCTGGTCGCCCCCACCATGCCGCGCACGCCCGCGCAGATTTTTGCCCAATTGGGGCTTACCGACGAAACCCTGATGACCCTTACCTCGCTGAACAGCTTCGGGCTGCTACCGGCGGGCACGGCGGTGCATAAGGGCGAGGCCATTTTCCCGCGCATCGACCTGGCGAAGGAATTGGCGGATATCCTGCCCACCCCCAAGGCGGAGCCGAAAACCGAAGCCAAACCCGCTCCAAAGCCGGAAACGAAGGCGCCCGAAGCGGCGGGAAGCATTGCGATTGAAGATTTCGCAAAAGTTCAGCTGCGCGTGGCGCGCGTGCTGGCCTGCGAAAAACTGGAAGGCAGCGACAAGCTGCTGAAACTGCGCCTGAGCCTTGGCGAGAGCGAGCCGGAACGCACGGTGGTCAGCGGCATTGCCAAGTTCTATACCCCGGAGGAAATGGTTCAAAAGCAGGTGGTGCTGGTTGCCAACCTGAAGCCGGCCAAGCTGCGCGGCGTGCTCAGCGAAGGAATGATCCTGTGCGCCAGCGACCGGGCGGATTCAGCGCTCAAGCTGGTGACCGTCGGCGAGGGCATGGAGGATGGGGCGACCGTGCGATGAGCGCGACGCTGTTTGATTCCCACTGCCATTTGGAGGACGAGCGCTTTGCGGGCGAAGTGGAAGCTGTGTTGGAGCGTATGAGGGCCGTCGGCGTTGGCCGCTGCATCCTCGCAGGCAGCGATCTGGACACCAGCGCGCGCATCGCAGAGCTAACCAACGCGCACCCAAACGTATACGGCGTGGTGGGCGTACACCCGCACGATGCAAAAACGTGGACGGAGGATACACTGCCCCGCCTTACGGACCTGCTTGCGCAGACGCGTATTGTGGGCATTGGGGAAATTGGTCTGGATTACCATTACGACCTTTCCCCCAGAGCCGTGCAACGCGAGGTATTTGTGCGGCAATTGGAGTTTGCTTACGAAAAAAAGGTGCCCGCCGTGTTCCATGTGCGCGAAGCCCACGGCGAAGTGACGGAGATTTTCCGCGAAAGAAAAAACCGCCTGCCCGGCGGGGTGCTGCATTGCTTTACCGGCAGCGCTGAAAGCGCGCGCGAATACCTGACGATGGGGTTTTACATCTCTTTTTCCGGCTCGGTTACGTTCAAAAACGCGCATCATTTGCAGGAGGCGGCGCGTTATGTGCCGCTGGACCGTTTGCTGGTGGAAACGGACAGCCCGTACCTCGCGCCCGTGCCCATGCGCGGGCAGCGAAACGAGCCGGCCTATGTGCGTTATGTGGCGCAAACCGTTGCGGAAATCAAGGTCGTTCCGCTGGAAACGCTGATCGCCCAAACCACGGCAAACGTGGAAACCCTGTACGGATTGCCCCGCGAGCCCTGATGCGGCGATGGGCGCGGCCCTTGAAGGCAGCTCTGCATGCAGAGTCAGGCACACCCGTACGGAAACGGGCAAAGCAAGGATTCGCTTTCCACCTGCGCCACTGGGCGGGCGGGAAGCGAACCGGCTAAAAAAAGCAACAAAAAAAGGACGTTCCCATTCGGTACGTCCTGTTTTTGGCGGATATGTCAAATCCGTATGCCTGAACCGGGCTTACGCCTCGGTTTTGGCTTCAGCGCCGGTCGGCAACGCACGTTGCACATAACCGCTGCGCAGGCAACGGGTGCACACGTTGATACGCTTCACCTGACCGTTGATCTCCACGCGGACGCGCTGCACGTTCGGCGCCCACAGACGATGGGTCTTGCGGTTGGAGTGGCTCACGTTGTTACCATTCAACGTGCTCTTTTCGCAAACCTCACAGAACTTGCCCATTTGCTACACCTCCTAACGGGAGATTTAGTTGATTCACAGCTTGTCTATTTTATCACCCTTTGAGGGGTTTGGCAATAGGCGAGCTGAATTTTGTGCCGCCGGGCCGGAAAACCCGGGAGGGGTTGATCCGCGCGGTTATCAGGGCTTGACGGCGCTGAGCAATTCCGCTACGGAAAACGGGAAGGTGAGCACGCCTTCCACCTCGCTTGCGATGGCCCCAGGCTGAATGTAGAACACAAGGTTGTTATCCCCATCCAGATAAAAATCGCTTTCGGGGGTAAAAACCTGTTCCAGATCCGCCTGCGTCAGCTCCGCAAAATAGTCCCGCTGCTGCATGGCCTGCTGTTGCTGCACAATCTGCCACACCAGCCCGTACACGAGATCCGCCGCGTAACTGTTGCCGGAAGCTGATGCGCCGTCCTCCTGCTCCAGCCCCATCACCTGCGAAAGCGACAGGGGCTGGCCCACATACACTCCGTTTTGCGCAAACACGTTCGCGGACCAGTTTTCCGTTTCGGTGTTGCCCAAAAACTGCCGGCTGCTGATGAGCACGCTCAGGTAATCGTCAGTATTTGCCGTTACGCGGTAATCGATTTGGGTGTAATAAGCCGGTGAGCCATCGGCAGGCAACGCGTCGGGTAGGCTTGCTTCGTCCGGGGCAGCCGCGTTCGCGGTATCCTTGGCCATCGAAGCGTAATAGGCGTTAATGGCCGCAATGCCGTCCCCTTCGCCGGTAAACTGCGGGTAGGCATAGCTGAACACATAGCTGGCCGTGGCCGCGTCCGCCCCCTCGGGATAGAGCCGCTCCCCCGTGAGGGGAGCGGCTTCGGTAGCCGGCTGCGCGAACGCTGCCGACGCAAACAGACACAGCGCCGCCGCCAAACAAAGCGCGCGTTTCATAGGCACCCCCTGTGCTGGAACGTCAGCCTACGCTGACCTCGTCCACGGAGAAGGAGTTTTCAAAGTAGGAGGTGTACATCTGGTAGGTGGAGGCGAGGCCCTTCTGGTAGGACAGTTCCGCCTGATAAACGTACTTGTCGGTCACGATGTAAACATCAAACACCGAATACCCGTCCTCGGTTTCGTAGGCGAGCGTAGCATAATTGGCGGTATCGTTCAGCGTCAGCTTGGAACCTGCGATGCCGTCCGCAATCACCTGCACATAATCGGCAAGGTTGCTGTTGGCGCTGTTATCCGCGCGCTTGACAAAGAAACGCAGGCTGTCATCCGGCAGGGAGGCGGACACGCCGTCGCCATCCTCCACAAGCATCTCGTCTGTGAACACGCTGGGGTAGAGGATGGAGAAACCGAGCGTCGTGTTGATGTACTCTACCAAAATGCTGTCCGTGTAATTTTGCAGCGCGTCCTCCATGTTCAGCTCCGAGCCGACGCTAAAGCCGGTGATCCGGTAGCCGTTCATAGCGGTGGCGTCCGCGCGCAGGCTGTACACGGCGCGGTCCAGCCAGCGGATGTCGCGGTAATCGGCGTCGCTCATCTGGCTCATGGGTTTTGCGCCCCAGTACAGCTCGCCGATGATTTGCACATCGCTTTGGTTATCGCTGTTCACGGTTACCGGCTGAAAACCGATGTAGCCATTGAAGGGCGCGGTTTGCGTGATGGCTTGCATTTCGGGCAACTTGGCGGCGAAAACCTTGTTCAGGTAAGCGGTTTGCTGCTCGGTGCTGGCCAGAATGTCCGCCGTGATCCCCAGACTCGCGTCGGCAGTCAGGCCATTGTTGAAAAACGCGGAGATGAACCCGGGGGTCAGCGTGGTTTCCTCGTTGCCGATCACCAGCGGTTCGTCGCTCGCGCTGTACGCGGCGCTTGCCACCAGATCCATCAGGGGTTTCATCGCGTCGAAATCCGAAGGCTGCGCTGTGGCGCTCGCGCCGGCAACGGTTGCGCTGCCCAGCAGCAGGCATAACGTGAGCGCCCATGCGAGCGCCCGGCGGGGTTGAAGCTTGTTCATAATGTGCCTCCCATACTCTCAGCGGCGTCCGCCGCTTAATTTCGCCCAGTCGCAGATAATACGTTTCCGGGGCGGCAATTCATGCACGCGATGCAATCCATTCGGCCGCCGAAATCGCGGCTACATTGCCTTCACCCACGGCTTTGGCCACCTGCAAAGGTTTACCTGTGCAATCCCCTGCGGCATATACGCCCAGCAGATTGGTGCGCATGGCGCGGTCCACGGCGATAAAGCTGCCCTCGGTTTTCAGATCGGCCAGCAGCATCGAGAGGCTGACGGCGTTGCGGAAAATGAAAACGCCGTCGTAACACCGCTTGCCGCCCTGCTTGGTATGCACGCATATGCCCTCCGGCTCGCGGGAAAGGCTTTGCGGCAATTCCTCCACTTTTTGCACGGTCTGGGGTAAAACTTCCGTACAGTGCTGCTTCAGGGCATAATAATCCATGCCGGCTGCCAGCCCTGCCAAAAATACGGATTCCTCCGCGCCTTCCGACGAGGCGGAAAGCACCGCGATCCGTTTGCCGCGGTAGAGCATGCCGTCGCAGGTGGCGCAGTAGCTGACGCCCATGCCCACCAGTTCTTCTTCGCCCGGCAGCAGGCTGGGCCTTGCGGCCCCCATCGCCAGCACGATGGCTTTGGCTTCCACCACATCGCTATCCACCAGCAGCATAAAGCCGCTGTCGGAAGGCAGAATCTGGCGCACCAGCCCCGCGCGGAACTCCGCGCCCTGTTGCAGCGCCTGCGCCTCAAAAGCCGCCAAAAGGTTTTGGCCGGATACCGCCGGCAAGCCGGGGTAGTTATCAATGCGCTCGGTGCGGGCCAGCCAGCTTACATTGCGCTGAGGAGCCACGACCAACGCCGAAAGCCCGCGCAGGCGCGCTGTGATGGCACAGCTCCAGCCGGCAGGCCCGTTTCCGATTATAACAATGTCATACATATGCGTATCAAGCGTCGTTGAAGTGAACGACTCTCCTTTCCGTGTGAGTGTAACAAAAATAGCCGGTTTTTGCAACGTCCTGCCTTCAATTTCCTGTAAATTATGGCGTTTGAACCGGTTTGGCGCTATAATTGTTACGGATTTGACCCGCTGGAGGGGGGGCTGGCCTGTGGCTGAATGGAACCCGTGGCACGGCTGTCAAAAATACAGCGCGGGCTGCCTGAACTGCTATGTGTACCGTCGGGACGCGAAATATGAGCTGGACGCGAGCGCCGTGCGCCGCAACGCCGCGTTCGACCTGCCTGTGCGCCGCGCGAGGGACGGCAGTTACAAACTTAAAGGCCCGGACGAGGTGTTCACCTGTTTTACATCGGACTTTTTTCTGGATCAGGCGGACGAGTGGCGGCCCGAAGCCTGGCGGATGATGCGCGAGCGAGCCGATTTGAACTTTTTTTTCATCACCAAGCGGATTCTGCGGTTTCGGGAACGCTTGCCGGAGGATTGGGGCGAGGGGTACCCGAACGTAACCATCGGCGTCACGTGTGAAAACCAGGCGATGGCGAACGAGCGGCTGCCGTATTTTTTGAGCCTGCCGATTCGCCACCGGCTGATTATCTGCGAGCCGATGCTGGAAGCCATCGACCTGCGCCCCTATCTGAGCCGCGCGATTGAGCGGGTGGCCATCGGCGGGGAAAGCGGCGAAAACGCGCGGTTGATGCGTTATGATTGGGCCGTGGACGTTCGGAAGCAATGCGAGGCGGCCGGCGTGCCGCTCTATTTTAAGCAAACCGGCGCGAGGTTTGAAAAGGACGGCCGACTGTACCGCATTCCGCGTCAATTTCAGTTTTCACAGGCGCGAAAATCGGGACTGTCCTTCGAGTGCCGGGGAAAAAACTGGACTGTGCCGGGCGCTGAACCGGTAGAACCGCAAAAATAACGGGAATGAGCGCGACACGCCCATTCCCGTATGCTTATTTAGGATGTGACTGAACAAAACAGGAGGCCGATTGCCTCTCAGGCCGTGAGTGAAATAAAATGAGGCTGTAAACCGCGACACATTGCGCCTTTGGCGCTCGCGGCGCTCCTGTGCAGCTACGGCGCAGGGCCTCCGGCGGGCAAGGGGCTTCGCCCTGTACCCCACAAAGGGCTTTGCCCTTGACCCATTTTCGCTGTGGCGAGGGGGGTTAACGGGGTGTTAGCCGGGCTGGCCCACATGCTCCCGGTAGTAGGCAAGGATGTATTCCGCCGCGTCCTGCGTATCGGCGGCCAGCATGGTTTCGCCCAGCTCGGCGGTCGCATCGCGCGGATCGTCAGGCACCACGCCGTCCTTGGGGGCGGTTCCCGCAAACTGAGTGCCGCTTGCAATGCCAAAGTCGGCGGTGTGCAAAGGAACGCTGCGCTCCGGCAGCCGATCCAGCGCCACGGAATCGGTCAGCCGCATCATCAGCGACGTTTCCAGCCGGTCGGCGTGGCCGGGGTTCAGGCCGGCGACCTGCGCGGCCACGGTTGCGCGCGAGCCTTCGTAGTCCGGGTACAGGCAATGGACGCCATGCTCGTGGCTCACCTCGTCGCACACGCGCTTCAGGGTTTCCACCTGCCCCAGCGCGCCGTGGCCGTTGACCACCACCACCATCCGGAAGCCCATTTTTGCCAGCAGCCGGAGTTGCTCCCGCACCACGGCGGCGAACACTTCCTCCCGGTAATACAGGCTGGGCAGCGTGTTGGCGGGGAAATCGATCCCCCAGATGTAGCTGCCTTCCGGATGGGGCACGTTCAAGTTGGTAAGCATCCGATCGCTGTTATGGCGCTCGGTGCCGATGAACAGGGTCGGGGCAACCACGCCGCCGGTCAGCCTGGCCATCCTCCGCGCCGCTTCCTGCGCCACCAGCCCGTCGGTGCCCATAGGCATATGGTAACTGTGCCATTCCACAGGCCCGACAGGCAGATAGGCAAGCGAGATACGCGCCTGTTCGCTGACAATTTCATCGGGGCGCAACAGTTCAAGCTGTACGGTTCTCATACACAACACCTACCTTTTCATTCAATTGGGGGAACCGGGTACTCTCAGGCTTCTTCCGCCGCCTCGTCATAGGCGGTTTCGGCCTGTTCCAGCGCGTCGTAAAGGGTTTCCTGATTTTGCTGTTCCATGCGGTATTGTTCGGTCAGTTCCAGCATCCGGGCCTGATCGGCATAGGTGGCCGGGTCCGCCAGCCGCGCTTCCAGTTCGCCAATCCGCTGCTCGTTGGCCGCGATGGCTTCTTCGGCCTTGGCAACGGCGCTTTTTAACTCCCTGAGGCGCGCGCTTTGCTGTCGGTCGCGCTTGCGCTCTTTCAAAATGGAGGTTTTGGTAGCGCCCTCCGCGGCGGTTTCGGCCGGGGGAACCGGACGGTCGCGCTTTTCCATGTAATCGTCAAAATTGCCAAGGTATTCGGTCACGCCATCCTCGTTCATCACCATCACGCGGTCGGCAAAACGGTTGATAAAATATCGGTCGTGGCTGATGGCGAGGATGGTGCCGGGAAAATCGTACAGCGCGTCCTCCAGCACCTCGCGGCTGTCCATATCCAAGTGGTTGGTCGGCTCGTCCAGCAGCAGCAGGTTATCCTTGCGCAGCATCAGCTTGGTCAGGGCCACGCGCCCGCGCTCCCCGCCGGAAAGCGAGTTGATTTTGGCAAACACATCGTCGCCTGAAAACAGAAACAGCCCCAGCGCGCCGCGCACCTTGCTCTGCTCCATGGTGGGAAAGGCGTTCCAAACTTCGTCCAGCACGGTGTTTTCGGGGTTCAGCTCCTGCTGGTGCTGGTCGTAATACCCGATATCCACATTCACGCCAAAGCGCACGGCGCCCCGGTCCGGGGTTTCCCGGTTCATGAGAATTTTGAACAGCGTGCTTTTGCCTACCCCGTTGGGGCCGATCAGCGCCACACGGTCGCCGGTGCGCAGCTTGAAGTTGATATCATGGAACACCGTGCGCCCGTCAAAGCTTTTTTGAAGGTTTTTCACCTCCAGCGCCTCCTCGCCCATGCGGCGGCGCACGTCAAACGCGAAGCGGACGTGGTTTTCCTCCAGCGGCTTATCCAGCCGCTCGACCTTATCCAGCCGTTTCTGGCGGCTTTCGGCGGCCCGGATGCTCTTTTCCCGGTTAAAACTGCGGTAGCGCTCGATGATCGCCTGCTCGCGCTCGATTTCCTTCTGTTGAAGCTGGTAGGCCTTCATGCGCGCCTCAAAATCGGCGCTGCGCTTTTTCATGTATTCGGTGTAGTTGCCGGTAAACTTGATGACGCGTCCGCCGAGCATTTCGCCCATGGTGGTGCACACATGATCCAAAAAATACCGGTCGTGGCTGATCAACAGCAACGTGCCCTTATATTCGGACAGGTAATTTTGCAACCACTCGATGGCTTCCAGGTCCAGGTGGTTGGTCGGCTCGTCCATCAGGAGTACGTCGGGCTTTTGCAGCAGCAGCTTGGACAGGGACAGCCGCGTGCGCTCCCCGCCGGACAGCGTGCCCACGTTTCGGTCAAACATGTCCCGCCCAATACCAAGCCCGGTAAGCACGCCGATCATTTCGCCCTCGTAGGCATACCCTTCCATGCGGGCGAACTGCTCTGTAAGCCGCTGATATTCGGCGGAAAGGTGCAGCGTCATCGCCTCGTCGTCGGTATGGGCGGCCAACTCCGCTTCCAGCGCGTGCAGGCGTTTTTCCAGCGCGATCACAGGCTCGAACACCCGAAGCATCGCGCCCCAGACTGTGTCGGTCAGGGCGATATCGTCAATTTGCGCCAGATAGCCGATGCGCAGCTCCCGGTTTTTGTGAATGGCGCCGCCGTCGGGCTGTTCCTCGCCGGACAGCATGCGCATCAGCGTGGTTTTGCCGCAGCCGTTCACGCCGATCAGGCCCATTTTTTCGCCTTTTTGCAGGCTGAAGGTCACGTCGCGCAGCACCTCGTGCGCGCCGAAGCCTTTTTGTACATTTTGGACGGATATGAGGATCATACGGAATTCTCCTGTTCGTGTGCAGTATCGTCGGGCAGGGTTTCCAGCTCGCGGGCGGATTCGCGCAGTTCATGCGCGGTCATGTGGCACAGGGCGAGGCTTTGCTCGCCGGCCTTGGCGGCTTGCCGCAACAGGAGGATTGCCTCCTGCCGGGCGGCCTCCCGGGTTTCGGGCGCGCACAGGGGCAACGCCTCAAAGAGCGCGTCCTCCATTTCGTCAAACCGTTCCGCCTGAGCAAAAAACCGGGCGCAGGCCATGAGGTCCTCCCCATTCAGCAAGGGAAGCACGCGGGCTTTCAAATCGGTCAGCCTTTGCGCCCGAAGCTCGCACAGGTGCCCTTCGGCGCTCAGCGAGGCCAGCAGCCGGAGCGATTGGAGCGCGAGAGCGTCGGCATCCTCCGGTAAAAGCTCAAGGGCTTCGGCTTTGGCCGCGAGCAGTTCGCTCATCATCAGCCGGGGGATGGGCGCGAGCATATCAATCAGGCTTTGCGCGCCCAGCACCTCGCCGGCTTCCAGCGTCATGCCGCAGGTTTCGCGGCAGGCGCTGTTGAGCATCTCGGCGCGCTCGCGCCGGTCCACCCGCTCAAGAACGCGGCGCATCAGATCGCCCAGCATATGGATCATCCGCATGATGTAATCCTTTTCAAAATCCATGGCGATCCTCCTCCCGGTGGCAAACACAGATACCAGTATACCATATTTACACCGCCTGCGCACCCCTTGCGCGGGCGCGGCGGTTCGTTTTTACGCAATGCGCGGGTCAGAAACCCGCGATGGGGCGCGCCCGCTCCGCCGCCCGCCCGGGCGGAGGGCAAAAGTGGTCGAGACCTTTGCAGAAACGGCTTCCAACCTGCAAATTTTACCCGAAAGGGTGTACAGAACCGGCGGATTCATGTACAATAAAAGATGAAAGTTTATGGTCTGAACGGTTCCCCGGAGAAAGGAGCATGCCCCTCATGAAACGGTTTTTTCTGCCGCTGGCGGTCGCGTTGCTCCTGCTTTGCACATCGGCGCTGGCCGACGAGGCGGGGGTGCTTACGGAAACCGAGCTGAGCGCATGGCTGAACAAGCTGCTGCTGAGCACCGTGGGCGTGCAACCCCTGAACGCGCCGGTGGGCGAGGAATCGCTGACCGACGACGGCTACGCGCTGATGTACCCGACGGCCACGCTGTATTACAACCAGCCAACGCTGAACGCGCAAAGCAAGTTGCAGGCGGTTGCCGTAACGGATGAGGCGCTGGATATGCCGCGCGGCATTCGGTTAGGCGCGCCGGAATCGATGCTGCTGGCCGCCTATGGCTGGCAGAACCCGACGCTTGCGGGGGACGATACCTTCGCGCCCCTGTATGTGCTAAACCAGCTGCCGGATTCGGCCTACTGGGCTTGGGCGCAGCGCAGCGGCGACCAGCTGCAAAGCGTGCGGTGCGCCATCCATGCCGGCGTGGGCGCGGGCCGTTATACCGATACTGGCATCCTGTACACGCTGAACGCCGGGCTTGTGGACGCCATCCGTATTTACGGGCTGAACCGGACGATTGACCAAACCGAGGTGGAAAGCAACCTTGCGGCGGTTGGCGGCGTACCGACCGCCGGCGCGGATCAGGGCGTGGCGGGCGTAACCGTTCAAAGCGACGCCGAACCCTTCGGGGCGCGCGATATGAAGTTTGGCGGCATGGATGTGATAACGCTCACGGAAAAGGGCGCGGGAATGGTCTTTGGCGATTTTACCGGCGAGGAATGGGCGCAGGATGAACAGAACGCCTGGCTGCACACCCTCGTTTTTCCCGACGCGACGCTAGTTTTCGGGATGGATCAGCAAAAGCAGAACCCCAGGCTGGAATCGCTGACCCTGCGGAGCGGCGACCGCATCGGCCCGCGCGGCCTCATGCTGGGCGGCGCGCTGGATAAGGTGCTGGAGCTGTTCCGGTGCGACGGCACGGGCGCGGTAAGCGGATCGGCCGCGCTGCTGTACGGCGACGGGCAAAACCCGCCTTACGGCACTCTGGAGCAGACCGGACAGGATGCGACGCTCCGGTATGCCGCCGTGTGGACCGACACGGACGGCGCGACCGTGCAGGTTGCGCTGCACCTGACCTTTACGGACGCGAAGCTTGCCGAGATCATGCTGTATCGTTTTTAGGCGGCAGGAATACCTTGGAGGGATACCGGATGAAAATTGATCTGACCTGCCCTGTTGAACTGTGGCAGTATACCACCCCGACGGACGCGACCCCGGAATGCACCTTCATGCTCAATAACCTGAGCGACAAGGTGGTTATTTCCGTGCAAACCACGCTGATCTGTTACGGCGAGGGCGAGAAGCTGCTGTTTCGGCAGGTGGAACGCGTGCAGGGCCTGAACGCGGGCACGGGCGAGCGTTTTACAATCACGCTTTTGCCCTCGCAGTGGGAGGGTGTGAAAACCAGCGAGCTGGTGATTGAAAAAGTCTGGTTTGACGATGCGACCGTGTGGCGGCGCGGCGGCGCGGCCCTGACCGAATACCGCCCCAACGCCTTGCCGGCCGGGCGCAGGCTGGATCAGCTGCGTTTTGTCGCCGGGCCGGACGCGGTGGGTTATCCGCAGGAGCAGGCGCACGTGTGGGTATGCGTGTGCGGCCGCGCCAACGATTTGCACAGCGACCGCTGCTGCCGTTGCGAGCGCAGGCGCGATTCCGTGTTTGCCACCTGCTCGCGGGAAAACGTGGATCAGCTGATTGCGGTGCACGAGCAGAAATTGCGCGATGTGGCCAAGGCGGCGCGGGAGGATGCGAGCCGTCTGGCGGAGGAGCGAGAAAAAGCGCGCCTGCGCGAAATCAGAAAAAAGAAAACCTCCAAGGTTGCGGGCGTGGCAGCGTCGGGACTTGCGCTGGCGATAGCCGCCTTGCTTTTATGGGGCCTGCCGGCCATCCGCTACGCGCGCGCCACCGCGCTTTTGGATAGCGGCTCGTATACCGAAGCGCGCGCCGCTCTTTCGCAAATGGGGGATTATGGCGACGCAAAGTCGCTGATGCTGGAATGCGATTACCGCCAGGCCGGCGTTTACGCGGCCGAGGCAACGCAAGCCGGCATGCAAAAGGCGGCGGAGCTGTACGCCCAGTTGGGGGATTATCAGGATAGCGCGGCGCTGAATCAGCAAACGCGCTACGCCCTTGGCAAGCTGGAAATGGACGCGGCCCTGTACGAACAGGCGGCCGATGTGTTTCAGGCGCTGGGGGATTATCAGGACAGCGCCGCTTTGCTCACGGAAACGCAATACCTTCAGGCGCAGAAGCTGTATGAGGGCGAAAGCTACACGGCCGCGCGAATCCTGTTTTCCGATTTGGGAAACTACCGCGACGCGGCGCAGCGCGCGCTGATGTGCGATTATCAGCTGGGAAAAGCCGCGATGGATCAGAACGACCTGACCACGGCCATCGCCATGTTCGACGCGGCGGGCGACACCGAGGACGCGGCGCAGCTGTACCAACAGGCCAGCTACCAGCTGGCGGAGCAAAAGCAGCAGGAAGGCGATTATGAGGCGGCAGGCACGCTGTACCAGCAGGCGGGCGAATATCAGGACGCGCCGCTGAAAGCCAACAACAGCCTGTACGAGCTGGCGCGCGAGCGCATGAACGCGGGGGATTATGCCAAGGCGGCGGAGCTGTACCAGCGCATCGTGCCCTATCTGGACAGCGAAACCCTTGCGTGGGAGTGCGTGTACCGGCAGGCGCAGGCGCTTGCATCCTCCGGTGAGGATGAACAGGCCGTCGCTTTGCTGGTGACCATCCCCAAGCACACGAGCGCCGCAGAACTGTTGGAGGAATGCCGTTACCGGCTGGCGGCCAAGTACGCGGACGAGGGCAAAACGCAGGAGGCCATCGACCAGTACCAGGCGCTGGGCGATTACCGCGACGCCGCTACGCAGCTGCGCAAGCTGCGCTACACGCAGGCGGAGGCGGCCTTTAGCGCAGGCGAGTATGAAAACGCGATCCCGCTGTATCAGGCGCTTGGCTCCTATAAAGATAGCGCCGATAAGCTGAAACAGTGCCTGTACGCCGTCGCGGCCGCCGCAATGGAAGCGAAGGATTATCAAAAGGCCATCGAGAGCTTTACGTCGCTTGGCGCGTACAAAGACAGTAAAAAGCAGCTGGAAGCCGCGACCTATGAGCTGGCGCTGAGCCTGAAAACCTCCGGCGACGCGGACGCGGCCGCGAACCTGCTCAAGGGCCTGACCGACAACACGGACGCGAAAAACCAACTGAGCGAAATCACCATGGGGGAAGCCGCCAAAGCGCAGGCGGCGGGCGACCTGCAAAAGGCGGCGACGCTGTACGCGGCTCTGGGCGATTACGGCACTGCGAAGGAGAACTATCAGGCCGTTCAGTACCAGCTGGCAACGCAGGCCATGGACTCCGGGGATTACCGCACCGCCGCGGCGCTGTTTGGGGCGCTGGGGGACTATCAGGACGCGGCCGCGAAGGCGGAAGAAAGCAACACGCAGGCGTATGACCGCTACGCCATACCGGCCCGCGCGGCCTATGAATCGGGCAACTGGAAAACCGTGGCGGATACGCTGGAAGGCTTTGACGCCACCAACCTGCCCGCGGCGTACCGCGACCTGAGCGGCATGTACGAGGAAGCCTGCTACCGCTATGCCGAGGAGCTGTATAACGCAGGCAAACCTTACGAAGCCTTGCCTTACTATCAAAAAATACCGAACTACCGCGATGTTGCCACCAAAAAGCTGCAACGCAGAAGCTACCTGATCCTGGGCCTGTGGCGCAACGCGGACGGAAGCCGGGAAGCCGAGTTCCGGGCGGACGGCACCTGCACGCTCTTTGGGGATGAGCTGTATTTTTCCGTGGATGGCTATGGCCTGAAAACTGGGCAAACCGCCGATACCATGACGCTGACCCATAAGCTGACGACGCTCACGGAGGATTCGCTTTCGCTTCGCGTGCTGGCGGATGGGCAGAACATGGTGTACCAGCTGAACCGCGTAACCCCCGATGCAACGGCGGCCCCGGCCGCGCCTGCCGCAACCCCCGCGCCTACGCCGACTGCCGATACCTGGGAGGTTAGCAGTGCAAGCTGAAACCCGCAGGCATGCGTCGCAAACCATTGGCGTGCTGTACGGTTTTCGGGCGCTGATGGTGCTGTTTGTGTGCAATTACCATTTCTGGCAGCAGGGATGGCTGGGGCAATACGCGACGCTGTTTGGCATTTCATTGGATTTTGATTTTTGGACGCGCTCCAGCTACCTGTTTGTGGACGGCATGATTTTGCTCAGCGGTTTTCTGCTGTACCTGCCCCACGCCCGGCAGGCGGCGTACGGCGCGCCGGTGGTATCCGCCAAGCGGTTTTACTGGAACCGGCTGACGCGCATCGCGCCTTCCTATCTGGTGTCGGTGATTGTGATGCTGTTTGCCTTTGCGCTGCCCAGCGGGGCCTACCGGGACGCGGCGAGCCGCAATTTTGACGTGCTCACCCACCTGACCTTCACCTTTACGTTTTTTCAGCAAACCTATCTGTTTACCCCCATCAACGGCGTGCTGTGGACCGTTGCCATTGAAGTGCAGTTTTATCTGATTTTCCCGGCGCTGGTCAAGGCGATGCGCCGCAAGCCGGCGCTTACGCTGTGCGCCATGGGCGCGGCCGGCATTCTGTTCCGGCTGCTGGTAGCGGGCGCGAACGTCGAGCTGGCCATGTGGGTCAACCAGCTGCCGGCGCTTTTGGATGTGTATGCGCTTGGGATGCTGGGCGCGATCCTGTATGTGCGGTTGGACCGTTGGCTGCGGGGTTTGCCGGCCCGGGACCCGGCGCGCCGCGTGACGGCCGTTGCGTCGGCAGCGCTGTTTGCAGCCGGGTGTTGGCTGCTGGCGGGGATTCTTCGGCTGCAAAGCGACGGAGGCCTTGCCGGGCAAACCCAACTGCATCTGTGGCAGTGGCTGCTCCGCCTGCCGCTGGCGCTCACGATGCTGCTGCTCATGCTGTCGGCAGCCTTCATGCCCCGCGCGTTGCAAAAGCTTTTGGATAACCGCCTGATGCGGTTTTTAGCGACGATTTCATTCAACCTGTACCTTTGGCATCAGGTGTTATGCGTGCAGATGGCGCACCGCCTGTTTCCCGCGACGCTGCAAAGCGATCCGCAGCTGCAGGTGATTTTTACGCTGCTATGCTTCGCGGTTTCCCTCCTCGTGGCCATGGCCGCCACCTTTGGCGTGGAGCAGCCCGCCGCGAGGCGAATGGAACGCCTGCGCATACAATACCACCAAAACAAGGAGAAGAAGAACCATGAAGGATCCTCGGGTACGGAAGCTTTGCCGCCAACTGATCCACTACTCGTGCGGGCTCACGAAGGGTCAGCGGGTACTGATTGAAATGTTCGGACATCAGCCGGAGCTGGTGGCTACCCTTGTGGAAGAAGCCTATGCTGCGGGCGCGGAGCCGATTGTCCGCCTGCGCGACATGACGGTGCAGCGGGCGCTGATGCGCGGCGCCAGCATGGAAAAGTGGGCCTTTGAGGCGGAACAGGACGCGGCCCTGATGCGGCAGATGAACGCCTATATCGGCATCCGCGCCAATGAAAACGGCTTTGAAACCTCCGACGTAAGCGCCGAACAGACGGCGCTGTTCAGCAAGCATTACAGCGCGCTGGTTCACGGCAAAATCCGCGTGCCGCAAACCCGCTGGGTGGTGTTGCGCTACCCGACCCCCGGCATGGCGCAGGCCGCTAAAATGAGCCTGGAAGCGTTTGAAGATTACTACTTTAACGTGTGCACCCTGGATTACGCCAAAATGAGCGCCGCGATGGACCATCTGGCCGCCCGGATGGAACGGGCCGATCAGGTGCATATTCTGGGCAAGGGTACGGACCTCCGCTTTTCCATCAAGGGAATGCCCGCCATTAAGTGCGATGGAAAGCTGAACATTCCGGATGGGGAAGTGTTTACCGCGCCGGTACGCGACAGCGTGAACGGCGTGCTCAGCTACAATACCCCCAGCTTGTACATGGGTAATGTGTTCAGCGATATCCGGCTGGTTTTCCGGGATGGGAAAATTGTGGAAGCCACCAGCAGCGACACCCAGCGCATCAACCAGATTTTTGACACCGACGAGGGCGCGCGCTATGTGGGCGAGTTTTCTTTTGGCCTGAATCCGTTTGTGACCGTGCCCATGCAGGATACGCTGTTTGACGAAAAAATTGCCGGGTCGTTCCACTTTACCCCCGGCCATTGCTACGACGAGTGCCCCAACGGCAACCACAGCAGCGTGCATTGGGACCTGGTGTGCATCCAGCGGCCGGAATACGGCGGCGGCGAAATCTGGCTGGATGACGAGCTTGTGCGCAAGGACGGCCTGTTTGTGCCGCAGGAATTGCAGTGCCTGAACCCGGAGGCGCTGGGCTGAGGCGTAGCCGATGCTTTTGTTATTAAATTAACAAAAAAGCGCAAAAAAGTAACCCGCCTACTTGCAATGACAGTAAGTTTTGGGTACAATACATAAGGTAACACATTAAGTTGACACGAGCTGTCAGGAGGAGATTCTCAATGGTCAAAGTAGCTATTAACGGTTTCGGCCGCATCGGCCGTCTTGCTTTCCGTCAGATGTTCGACGCGCCCGGTTACGAAGTGGTGGCGATCAACGATCTTACCAGCCCGGCGATGCTGGCTCACCTGCTCAAGTATGATACCGCGCAGGGCTCCTTCTGCGGCAAATTTGGCGAAAATAAGCACACGGTGTCCGCCACCGCCGATTCCATCATTGTGGATGGCAAAGAGATCAAAATCTACGCGGTCAAGGACGCCAAAGAAGCGCCCTGGGGCAAACTGGATGTGGACGTTGTGCTGGAGTGCACCGGCTTCTACACCAGCAAGGACAAGAGCCAGGCGCACATCGACGCTGGCGCCAAGAAGGTCGTTATTTCCGCGCCTGCCGGCAACGATCTCAAGACCATCGTTTTCAGCGTCAATGAAGACACCCTGACCCCGGAAGACAAGATCATTTCCGCCGCTTCCTGCACCACCAACTGCCTTGCGCCCATGGCCAAGACCCTCAATGATACTTACCCCATCGTGAGCGGCATCATGACCACCGTGCATGCCTACACCGGCGACCAGATGATTCTGGACGGCCCGCACCGCAACGGCGACCTCCGCCGTGCCCGCGCCGGCGCTGCCAACATCGTGCCCAACTCCACCGGCGCCGCCAAGGCTATCGGCTTGGTCATCCCGGAACTGAACGGCAAGCTGATCGGCTCCGCGCAGCGCGTGCCCGTGCCCACCGGCTCCACCACGATCCTTGTGGCGGTAGTGAAGGGCAAGGATATCACCAAGGATTCTATTAACGCCGCGATGAAAGCCGCTTCCTCCGAGAGCTTTGGCTACACCGAGGAGCAGATCGTTTCTTCCGACGTCATCGGCATGCGTTTTGGCTCGCTGTTCGACGCCACCCAGACTATGGTGACCAAGATCGACGACGACACCTATCAGGTGCAGACCGTTGCCTGGTATGACAACGAAAACAGCTACACCAGCCAGATGGTTCGCACCATCAAGTTCTTCTCCGAGCTGGGCTGAGCAAACGGCGTAACCTTTCGGTGATTGCCGTCAGGCAAACCTGACTGTTGCCACTGAATACGAACATTCAATAACCCCCGTTTTTCCGTTATGCGGAAGAACGGGGGTTTAGCATATCAAAGGTACTTTGCAATGTGCCATGCCGCCCGTGGCATCGCCCTGTGGGCAAATCGCCTGCTTGCGGATACGCGTTGCCGCATAAGGGTTGGGACGTTGCCCTAAAACGCCATGCGAGCTTCCACCCTGCACATTTTCAAGGGCTTCGCGCTTGACCCCTTTTCGCCGCGGCGAAGGGTTATGGCAGGCAGAGGCTAATTTTCTTACCGGTACAGCTTCAGCCAACCCTCGCTTACGGTTTTCCAGCTATACTTTTCCTTGAGCATGGCGCGCTTGGCTTTTTCATCCGGGGTCAGCTCGTGCGCAAGCGTCTGCTGCAATAGGGTTGGCACCTGAGAAAGCTCCGAAAAAGGCGTGGTTTCGATGCCCAACTCCTCCAATTGCGGATACCGCAACCAGTTGGCGCGTAAAACCTGCGCGCCGGCATAGAGATATTCCTGCAAACTGGCGGAGAACGCGTCCGTGGGAATCGCCAACACAAAAGCGTCCGCGGCAAGGCGCAGGTAGGCGCTTTCCGTGCCGTCCATGAACTCGGTCAATACCAGCGTGCGGCAGGGCAGGGACTCGGCAGCCTCGCGCACGGTGTCAAAATAGCTGTCATCAAAACTGCCGTAGGTCATTTGCAGCACAAGCGACCATCCCTTCAGCGTTTCTTCCGGGAGGGTTTTCAGCCCTTTGAGCAGTTCCAGATGCTTGTGCGTTGGGGACGCGTTGTAGCCCAGGCAGATGACCGGTTTATCGGTTGGCAAGCCAAAATGGGATTTGCAGGCGGCTTTGTTCTCGGTGGCGCACACGCGGTCGATATCCTCATACACGGTCTGGCCAAAATAGACCAGCGCCGTCTTATGGGCAATGCTGTCGCCAAACACATCGCGGATGCGCTGCACATGCAGGGAGGAGTGTACCGTTACGTGATCGCACTCCGCCAGATAGCGGCGCATGCGTTTCAGTTCCACGCCCGTGGAACGCAGCAGATCGCTGCCCCAGAAGCTGCACACCCACTTCGCGTTTGGATACGCGCGGCGCAAACCGTGGCCCAGCGCAAGATCCCGTTGGCTCAGGTAGTGGTTGTGGATTACGTCAAAAGGTCCCAGCTTGCGCAAAGCCCTCGCGTTGGCCCATACCCGCGCCCACATGCGCAAGCGGGGAATGCGGCGGATGAACGGCAGCCTGTGCGTGTCGTGATATACCGTTACGCCGCTTTCACGGTAATAATCGTCAAAACGGCCCTCCGCTTCCCAAATGGGAAAGATTACCACTTCCCATCCATTGGGAAGCAGCAGGTTTTCCACATACCGTTTGGACCAAAAACTTCCGATATCCGTAATTAACAGGATCCGCTTGCTCATTTGCGTTCTCCTTCATGGGTGGATTGCGCCTTGGTGCGCCGGATGGCGCCCGCGCCCTCGTGTACAATTTGTTTCAGGGTGCCCCACAGGGTGGCGATTTCTCTGCGGAACAGCCATAGCGCCAGCCCGTAAATCGCCAGCAGCACGGCATATTTCACCGCCGCCTGCCCGCGCAAAACGTAATTGGCTACAGAGGCAAACAGCATCAGCCCAATGGTGTAGGCGACATAGCGGTAATCGGTAATGGCTTTATAATACCGTTCGCCAACCACCGTGCGGATCACAAGCGCCGCAACCGCCGCGCCCGCCGCCGCCATGGCTGCCCCCGCATCCTGATAAAGCGGTATCAGCACAAAGCACAGCGCGATGTTCAGCGCGGCCGACAGCAGGAAAATCAGCGTGTTCCAATAGCTCTTTTTGGAAATTCCAATCCCCATGCCTGTGGTTTCGCTCAGGCAATAGCAGATCGGGGTTAAAAACAAAAAGGGGAAATAGATCACCGAGCCACGGAACCGCTCGCCCAGCAACAGGTACACGGGCGCCTGCAACAACGTGAGCGTTAGCCCGAAGCCGACCAGCAGGCAGGCCATGAGCCGGTGCACTGTAAAAAAGCTGGACTGTTCATCCTTCTGGTAATGCTCGTACACATAAGGCGCCCAGTAGGTGTTAAAGCCGGTCTGCACCACATTCACGGTGGAGGCAAGCACCAGCGCGGAGGTGTAAACGCCCACGGCGGAAACATCCATCAGGTTGCTCAGCACCACCAGCGAAACCGAGGAGTTGAGCCAGGACATCATCGCCAGCGGGATCAGCGGCGCGGCGAACGTGACCATATCCTTCACGAAAACGGAGTCCACCTGCCGCGAAAAACGCCTGTCAAACTGGTGGCGCTGAATCAGGGTGAACACGAGGGTGAACGCGCCCATCAGCACGGTGAGCAGGATGATGGAGGGTTTTGCCAGCGCCTGATCAAACGCGATGGCAAGGTAGGCGATTTTAGTGAGGATGATTTGCAACACGCCCTGCACCGTGTACAGCTTCGCGTTTTGCTCCATGCGGTAGCTCAGCGATAAAAACCGGAACTGAATCTGGCACAGGCCGTAAACGCCAAGGCAGATAAAAACGCTGAAATCCGGTTGCTTCATTACCAGACTGCTGATGCCCCGCCACCCGAACAGGCACAGTAAAATGGTGATAACGCCGAATACGAGCGACGCGGTTACGCAAAACGTGAGCATCCCCTTGCGGGTGCTGTGCCCGGGCGGCTCCCGGAAAAACCGCACATACGCTTGGTCCAGCCCAAGGTAGCATGTGGCGGAAAACAGTGCCGCATAGGTGCTGAACAGGTTGAGCTTGCCCATTTCCGCAGTGCTGTAAAGCCGCGTGGCAATCGGCGAGGCGATCAACCCAACGAGGCAGGCAACCCATGCCGTCATGGAAAAACCGACCATGTTTTTCAGAAACTTCTTTTTGGATGGCTCCATCTGGCGGCCGTCCCCTTTACGCTTTACTTGGGCACCACAACGCAGAAAGCGGTCTGTTCCGGCGTGCTTTCGCAGGTTACGGTGCCGCCGTAGGCTTCCAGCGTTTGGCGCACGATGGAAAGACCCATGCCGCGCCCTTCGCCCTTGGTGCTCACGCCCGCTTCAAAAATGCTGTCCCGCATCGCTTCGGGAATGGGGTCGCCATTATTGGTAACCGTAAAGGTGAACGCGCGCAGATCCTCCGCGATGGTAATCAGCAGCGTGGGCTTTGGAGCAGTTTTCATCGCGTCAATCGCGTTGTCGATCAGGTTGGCCAGCACGCGGCACAGTTCCCAACTGGGAATGGTCAACCCGTCCAGCGAGCTTTTGATATCCAACTGCAACTCGACCCCATGGTCGGCGCACGCTCCGGCTTTTACCTTGAGCAAGGCGTTTACCGCCGTGGATTTGGTGGCCAGGAAGCTGGATACCGAACGGATTTCGCCGTAAACCTTTTCCAGATAATCCGTCGCGTCGCCATACTCCTTCATTTCCATCAAACTGTACACCACTTGCAGATGATTCAGAAAATCATGCCGCTGCGCGCGCAGCGTATGGTTCAGGGTATCCATCTGGGTGTTAGTCTGTTCCAGATTCTCGATCAGGCGGAGCCGTCTGCGCGTAATCAGCGCCTCGCGGATATCCAGCAACGCGCCCCAAATGGCCATCAGGCTGCCCAGAATGGCCAACCCCTGAATGGCATAGTGGTTGCCCTGTGTGACGTCCGTCATCAGCACATACAGCACAAACCCCAACAGTACGACAATTTCCGAGGTGTTGACAATCACCGCGTACCGGGAGGCTTTTCCAACGTCGATCTCAAGGCTCGGTTTTCGGCTCACGGCTGATTTCGCCCTCCAAACCTGCGCTCCATGCGCGCTTTCAGTTTCGCTTCGTTGCCCTGCTCGCTGGGCTGGTAGTATACGCGGTTTTCGTAGCCTTCGGGCATGTAGGTTTGTTGCACAAAGTGCCCGGGATAGTCGTGCGGATACTTGTATTGCGGGGTTTTAGCGTGTTCGATGGCATAGCTCTGATCCCGCAGGTAGGGGGGAACGGAGGAGAAGCCGCCCGCTTCGGCATCCGCCATGGCGGCGCCCAGCGCTGTCACCACGCTGTTGCTCTTTTCCGCCGTGCAGATAGCGAGGATCGCCTGTGCGATGGGGATGCGCGCCTCCGGCATGCCCACAACCTCCAGCGCGTTGGCGGCCGCGTGCGCCTGAAGCATCGCCACGGGATCCGCCAGCCCCACATCCTCGCTGGCGTGCACAATGATCCGCCGCACAATCAGCTTGGGATCAACCCCCGCGTACAGGAGCCTCGCGTACCACAACAGCGCGGCGTTAGGGTCGCTGCCGCGCATGCTTTTGATAAACGCGGACAGCATATCGTAATACAGATCCTCATCCAGCTTGAGCATGGGCTTTTGCACGCTCTCCTGCGCGGCGGCGAGGGTGAGGCGGCGATAGGGCGCGGGGTGCGCGCCGTCGGCGGTTTCGGGCGTGGTGAGGAACAACAGCTCCAGCGCGGAAAGCGCGGTGCGCACATCGCCGTTGGCAACGCCCGCGATGTACCGGAGCGCGCCCTCCTCCGGCTCGGTAGGGTAGCGACCGTAGCCGCGCTCCCGATCGGCCAGCGCGCGCTCCAGAGCGGTCAGCACATCCTCAACGGTCAGCGGCTCAAACGCGAACACGCGGCACCGGCTCACAATGGCCGGAGTCATGCTTGCCATTGGGTTTTCGGTCGTGGAGCCGATAAAGCGAATCAAGCCGGTTTCAATCGCCGGTAAAATGCTGTCGCTTTGCGCCTTGTTCCACCGGTGGCACTCATCCAAAAGCAGGTAGGTTGCCTTGCCGAAACGGGTGCGCCGTTCCTCGGCTTCCTTGAGCACCTTGCGCACATCGGCCACGCCGCTGGTGACGGCGTTGAGCTTTTCAAACGCGCTGCCCGTCATATTGGCCACGATGCCGGCAAGCGTGGTTTTGCCGCAGCCGGGAGGGCCCCAAAAAATGCTGCTTTGCAGGCGATCGGCCATGATGGCGCGCCGAAGCAGTCGCCCTTCGCCAATCAGCTTTTGCTGGCCGATAAACTCGTCCAGGGTTCTGGGGCGCATCCGATCCGCCAGCGGGGCTTGGGTAGGGTGACCGTCCACAGCGCTCCACAGGGTCTGCTGGTTTTCGGTGCTCATAACAGCTCGAGGGTCGCGCTCTGTCCGGCATCATCCAGTGTAAACAGGGCTGGCGTTGTGCCCAGCGCCAGCAGCGCGTGGCATACGGCAATGCCAAGGTCCAGCCGCTGCATAGCCAAATTCACCGTGATGGTAAGCGTGGCAGGGTGAACGGCCTTGATGCTCCACGGTTGCAGGTTCATGGCGCTGGGAGCGATATGCACCAGTTGAACCACCTCTTTGAGGGCCGGGCTCAGCGTATCGTACTCGGGGCACAGGGCCGCGATTTCCTTGCGCTTGCGGCTCAGGGGCAGTTCCGGGGGGTTCTTGGGGTTGCCAAGCGGCATCAAAGCGGCAAGCTTTTCTTCCCCATGCACCTGAATGCCAACCTGCCCGCGTTTATAGGTGCCTGTGACCCAGCAGCCGCCCATGCCGAGTTCCACGGCCCGCAACAGGAACATTTCGCCGCACACACCCGCGTTTACCGCGGCGCGCGGCGTGTTTTCCGTGAGGATAATCGCGGCAAAACGCTGCACATTTTCAAACTTCTGAAACAGCCCTAGCATCGGCTGAAACAGCGAATTTTCACATATCCCAAGCGCGATGCGCACGCCAGGCATCGCCAGTTCATCCGCCGCGGTCAATAGGACGTTCCAATTTTCGGCGCTGGGGGCAGCCGCAAACAGTCGGCAGCTTTCCCGCCGTTGCACCGCTTCAAACAGTGAAGTCAGCTTTGTATTGTCATAAAAACCGTTGATATTCCAAGTTCCAACCATCGTGGCACCTCCCCGCCCATCGGCGTCCGGTTCATCCGTATGGATAGCCTTCATAATATACTCTTTTTCCGTAAAAATGGCAAGGCGGAGGGGGAACGCCCGCAAAATCGGCGGATCAATCGGTCTGGTTCGTGGGGGATGCGGATGATGGACGGATGCCGGATTTATGGATTTCGCTCTTGCAAAACCGTAACAGGTATGTTATAGTATTACACGTCGTTCAAACGATTATGGGATTATAGCTCAGTTGGTTAGAGCGCCACGTTGACATCGTGGAGGTCATAGGTTCGAGCCCTACTAATCCCACCAGAACGAAACCCCTTGAACCGTATAGGTTTGAGGGGTTTTCTTTTACTACTTATCACGCCTCAAACCAACCGGATCACTCAAAACCAACCCATTTATCACAACCCTCATCACAAAACGATTACTTCTACACCTTCAAACCCTTACAAATTGGTCATCTGCTGCCGCTACCGTAAATCACAAACATATCACAGAAAACTGTCACCGGTGTCCTGTTATTTCTATTCTAGGTTAAAAATTGGCAGGTGCAAACGGTCAGTTAGTGCCTGTTCCCGTTGTTTGGGCGGTTTTAATGCCGGCGGCAATTTGTTGTATGTCCAACGTTTCCCATGCCGCTTTCAGTGCGGCAATCACTTCATCACTGTTCACGTCAAACCCTTTGGTATGTAATGCCGACGGATCATGAGATTACGGAAACACAGGCGAAAGAAATTGCACAAGGTTGCCTGACGGAGATACTAGGACTGGTTGCAGCCTATATTCAATCGCTTACCGTAAACATCTACTTTCAGGAAGGGGAGGATGCGGAGAACGGCAACAGCAGGATTTGGTATCTCAATTATTATGGCAGGGGTAGCAATGATCTGTTGTACAATGTATAGCAAGGCTTGCCCTCAGAGAATGGAGCACATCGCCAATAACGATTCCCTACAACGGGCTGCACGGGTTGCGCGCCGGGGAACGCCGCGCTCGCGTTCCCCGGCAGTGTTTTTTAGGGTTCATTCTGTAGTCATGAGCGTGTGCCATCCATGATCACTGCGCATATGACGTGGGCGTATGCGTGTCAGTTTCCGAACCGCGCAGTGTAGATGGCCTCTTTTGTCTGATTACCGCAGATTCCATCTGCAGTCAGATTGTGAGCCGTCTGGAAACTGTAAACCGCGCCTTCGGTCGTTGCGCCATAATAACCATCGTCATAGTAGGGGGTCAAGTTGTAGCCGAGCGCCATAAGGTCTTGCTGAAGCAGTTTTACGTATTGTGTGGCGCCGCTGCCGGTACTGAGGGTCTGCGTTCCATAGCGTACCAACCACGGCGTGCTGCCGGTCAGAGGCGTGGAGGACAGAAACGAAGACATCATGTAGCCGGTATTCCCGTTGTATATCACCTTGTGCCAGGCGCGCTTATGCCTTCGGAGTCCCTGCAACCAGGGCACACGCTTTGCACGTAATGCCGAAGCGATTTCGGAAAGCCCGAGCATAGCGTAGCATCGGCAAAATTTTCTCCCCATGCTATTAAAAGCAGCCCACCGCAACCGCGTCGGTGGACTGCTTTTATGGATTCCGACCCTACCGGAATCTTAGTTTTGATCCTTTGGCTTTAAAGATATCCCCTCTTCGGACGCCTTGGCGCGGATCGCTTCAACCGTCCGGCCCAACCGGGCAGCGATCAACGGCGTTGGGGTATTTGCCTCTGCAAGGGTTTTCAGTTTACTGATCTCCGCGTCCGTCCATGAGTTCCCGCCGTGTTTTGGTTTCATCAATATCTGCCTCTTCCCAATCCACTGATTAAAAAAGTTCTTGTGACTGTTATAGGATACCTTATCTGTACAGTACGCGCAACCCAAACAAAGCCCGACAGCAGTTTTTAGCAGATGTTAATCATAGGCTGGGTAGGTGCTCGGCAGGCTTAAAACACCCGTATGCACATAGTCCAGCTTGCCGATGTGGTCGTAACGCACCATCTCATAGGCTGGCAGCAATTCATTGCCGTCCCTCGCCATCAGCGCATAGCACGTTCCATTTTGGAATACGACAACCTGATCGCCGTAGTCCCTGGCAACAAAGTAATCCTCCCGGTCAAGCTGGACAGTTGCGGCGTGTTCCATCACCGCGCCGGACAGCACCGACAACACCGCGATCATTACAGCCAAGTAGCCAAGGCCCGAAGCCATGCGCTCATTGATCTCCTTCGCGGAGGCTGCCTTTTGTCGATAGCTCTCCCATTTGGCGCGCAAACCATGATCGGCCCGGCCATACAGCAGCGTTTTAACAAGCGCTTCGCCCCATGCAAACCCAATAATGCCAAGCAGAATCCAATTTTTTGCCTCAAACCGGTTCAGCAGCGATACGGAGAACACAACCGAGGTTACCATCACGATGGAAAACCGCCAAAGCCGGATGATTTCCGCATCCTTGAACAGTTTGCCAAGCATCAGCCCGATTACCGGAATAATGAGCACCCTCCAGAATTTGTAAACAAGGTCAATCATTGTCGCAATGATATCCGGCGCGTCAATTTCGATCAGCTCATCCGGCAGGGCATACGCGGCGAGCGATCCATCCAACCGTAAATAGGTAAGATAGTACGCCGTCCCTGTAAGGAGCGCCAATATGATACCGTTTTCCAGCAGTTTGGGCCAGTATGCCTTCACGGGCGATCACTCCTTGTCCGCATCCGAATGCTATCCGGTTGGGTCGTCCTTGATGTTAAGCCAACCAAAGTATGTTAACCCTTATGACTGTTTTCCAAGCAGGTTTCCAAGAACATCGGTAATCATGTCCGAAACCGAGTTTTGCGTCTGCCCGGACGAGGCTGCGCTGCTGCTGACCAATGTGGGCACCAGGTCGCTGCATTTCCCTCTGAGCACGTTGACGGCAGCCTTTTTCGTGTCGCTGTCCGCTTTGCGGTAATAGCCAATCAGTTGCTTTTCCGCGGTTGTAACCCGCAGGCTCAATTTTGCGCCGGCCGGAGCGGCCGTTGCAGCGGTGGTCGTCGGTTTCGCCGCGCCTTTTGCGGCTGTAACCAAGGACACCTGCGTAACGCCCGTTACTTTGGCAATGCGTTTCAGCACCGTAAGCGAAGGCGTTGCGTCGCCCCGTTCCGCCTTGCCGATATCAGAGGCGGTAACCCCGCCGCCAACTTTTTTTGCCAGACTTTCCTGCGTTAACCCGGCATTTTTCCGGGCTTCTTTGATGAGGTTCCCTAATTTTGATGCCATTATGTGTTCCCTCCTGCCGATGTACTTAAAATTGGCTCGATTTTTTCTTTTGATTCCTGCAATTTAAAACCCTGAGCAACCGTTGGTTGCCGGCGGATATCGATCCATGCGGATAAAACAGCCTCCCCGTTGGCATTCTCCGCCAGTTATACAGCCCCTGCGACAGTAACCGCGCCAACCAAGCCCATCCGCTTGGTTATGTACAGGCCCGAAACAATTTCCCAGACCCAAACGCCATGCCAGCCGTCAACACCGATTCGGGTTCGCCAATTTTCAGCAGCTATGGTTGGATTTCCATTCATTTTTACGAAAGTTTCTGCCCCCAGCGAGTCAGCCCGTTGACCCCCGTGTTGCGCCACAGCTGTTTTACCGACATAGGAAGGGATTTTTCACGCGTTAACAGGAAATCCGATCTGGCTCTGGATGCAACCATTATACCATACATACGCTCTGTTCGCCTATTGGAACATGTTTTTGAAGGGTTTAAAAAACCTGTTTACCGCTTCGGTTTACAGGATTATCCGTATCGTTGCCCATACCAAGGGGAAAAATAGCTTGCGTTTTACCCGCAAACAATGGCCTTTACAACTCTGTTACATCGCCCCAGTCACATCTATGTTACAATCATGGTAAAAGTATGCAAGGTGGTGATAGGGTGACCAGCGTATTGATCGTGGATGATGAACCGTCCATCATTTCGATGCTTTGCCTGCACCTGAAGCTGGCCGGATACGCTTGCCTGCCTGCGGCGGACGCGACGGAGGCTCGGGCGGCGCTTAATATGCACGCGCCGGATATTGCGCTTTTGGACGTTATGCTCCCCGGAGAGGACGGCTTTGCCTTGTGTTCCGCTTTCACGCAGCGCGGCATACCCGTGATCTTCCTCACGGCCAAAACAGCTGTGCAGGATCGAGTTTACGGGCTGCGGCTAGGCGCTGAGGACTATATCCTAAAGCCGTTTGAGCCGGCCGAGCTGATCGCGCGCATCGAAGTGATCCTGCGCAGAACGATGAAGCCGCGCTACCAGGATGCGCTGCTAAGCATGGATTTTCAGGGGCGCACAGTGTGCAGCAAGGGGCAGTTTGTCACCCTGACGGTGTTGGAGTTTGATTTGCTATCCCAGTTGGTGCAAAACGTTGGGCAGGCGCTCACCCGCGAAGCGCTGCTCGCCCGCGTATGGGGTTACCATTACATTGGCGAAACCCGCACCGTGGACGTGCATGTGCAGCGGCTCCGTAAAAAACTGGGTGCGGATTGCATCCAAACCGTATACAAATATGGGTACCGCTATCGGGGTAACGATGTATGAAAAAGCGCCTGACCGCTTGGATGATCGTGCTCTTTGTGCCCCTGCTGGCAGGCGTATTCCTGCTGTTTTTGCAGCAGAGCTTCTCGCAAACCCTGCAAAGGGAGCAGGAACGGGCGCAGATGACCGAAGGGATGATCTATCTACAGGTTCACGACATGTTTGACGATCTAACCTATGCGCAGGGCGTAGAGGTCGCGCGCAGTTACCGCAACCTGTATGCTACGCAAGGTGTGGAACTCATCTTTTTGTATAACGGTCAGCCGGTGGCGGGCGCTGTGCTGCCGGGGGATTACTACCAAACGCTGCTCATCGGTAGCCGCGCAGCGCTACTGGATACCCAAGGCGCCCCGCAGCGCTATGCGATTGCCGACCCGCTGCGGGATAACTGGACATTGCTCACCTTGCGCGACGTCAGTGATTTATACATTCTTCGGGATCATCTGCGCAATACCGCGCTGTGGTTTGTGCTGGGCGCGGGGTTGTTGGCGGCGCTGCTATCCTACCGGCTGGCATCGTGGTTCACAGCGCCCATCAAACGGTTGACGAAAGCCGTGCACGCCATGCAGCGCGGCGATTTTATGCCGGCACTGCTGCCAAAAGCATCGCGTGATGAAGTCGGCACGCTGTCGCTGGCGTTTTTAGAGATGCACACCGTCGTGTTGGAGCGTGAGCACTATCTGGAGCAAGAGTCGCAAAACCGCCAGCGCCTGTTGGATGCGCTCGCCCACGAAATGCGCACGCCGCTGTGCGCGTTGCTGGGCAACACTCGACTGCTGCAAAACCCTGCCGTGGCCGGAGCGGTGCGGCATCAGCTGGCGGAGGAGATGGCGCGCGATATCAAGCGCCTGTCCGATATGGATACGCAGCTTATGAAGCTGACAGAGCTTGCGCATGAACAACCGCATTTTTCACCGGTAGCCGTACTGCCGCTATTGCGGGATACGGTCCAGCGCGTTGAGCATCAGGCGCATGGCGTGACGCTTGCGGTTGCGGGGCAAGAAAGCGTCGTTCCCGGTGACGGTGAGCTGTTATCCATGTTGGCGGATAACCTTACCCTCAATGCCGTGCGCGCATCGAAACCTGGCGATACGGTAACGCTGCAAAGCCTGCAAAACGGCTTTACCATTATGGACAGCGGCATCGGTATGACTGCCGAACAGCTTGCCCATGCGCAGGAGCCTTTTTACAAGGCAGACCCTGCACGCACGCGCAAGGCGGGCGGCGTAGGGCTTGGCCTTACGCTATGCAGGCAAATTGCTGCGCTGCATCGCGGAACGCTTACCATCATCTCCGCACCCGGCGTTGGTACCACGGTAACCTTTACAACTACGTTACAACCTGATGCGGACTTAGCAACAACGCAGGATGTATCCTTTACACAGGAGGTGAGCCCAACATGAAAAAATGGTTTCTGATTCTGTTGGCACTGACGCTGCCTGTTACAGGCGCGATCGCTCAGGAAAATCAGGTGGTTGCGCTGCCAACCGTAGCGCCCGTTTCGCAGGTCGCCGTTACCCAAACAGCCGACTATTCGCTCGGTTCGATGGCAGAGTATTACGCATCGACCGCCGTAGAAGGCGACGATTATCAATCCCCGCAGATGACCGCCGATGAAAAGAGTCGCGCCAAAACATTGCTGACTGCCTACCAGGCGGGCGAACGCCCGGCAAGCAGCGTGCTCAACAAGCTGGACAACGTGGTGGTTGGAGTATATGCGCTCAAACCTGAGGATTACGAAGGTGTAACGCTGTATGTGTTGCTGCCCGTTAATCCGCTGACCGATGAGCAGATCCTGGAAGTGATCGACGCTTTTGCAGCTTGCGGGCAGACCTTTGACCCGGATGCGCTTTCCTTTCAAAACTGTATGCGTGGCGGCGGCAGTTCATCCTCGCGCTATATGCAGGAGGAGGAACGGGATCGAAGCAACGTGCTCCGGGACTTATACATTCGGGAGGGGTTTACCAGCAAAGCGGCTTTTACGCCGCTGGTATCGGATGATGGGTTGGGGCTGGTAACCCTCGATGCCGACGCGTACTGCGGGTTGGACAAATTCCCCTTCTTCCCTGCCCGCGCGATGACCGACGACGAACTACTGAGTTATATTATCTATACCGAAGAGGGTGACCCAACGGAGTACGGCCATTACGCCGCCTATGAAAAGCAGTTGCGGCTGGAGCTTACCCGGCTTGTCGGCGCGCCCATGGTACTGACACGGCAGGACGAAAACATGGGGGTCATGGGCGATTTCGACACCAGCTATGATGACGAAAAAGTGTATTGCGCCTCCTTCATGAGTATGGATGGCACTAACTACTGGGGCTGCCTGGATGTGGATACGAATCAAATGCTTTCCGGTAATGTCTCCAAAAAGAATAATCTGCTGTACAGCGACCTGCACCTGAACCCGTTTGACCCAAAATGGCTGGACATTGCCAAAGCAACCGTTGCCAAGGCCCGTGGCGACAACATGGCCATCCGCACCGCAGAAAGCTGCGGCGAAGTTTGGCTTTCGGAGGCTGGGTTCGGCGTGTTGGTGAACGTAATCATGGCGGACGGCAGTTATTACGCAATCCAGCTTGCTTACCAGGACGAGTCCGTTTACGATGTGTTCACCTATGATTCTCACACGCCCAATCTGGAGAAGATGTATCCGGACGGATCTTTCGACTGAAGGAGGGAACGATCATGAAACGATGGTTAACGATACTGCTGCTCGGGCTTTTCATTACCGGTTCGGCAAGCACCGCCACCATGAGTGAATATCAACTTTCTCCGTATGTTGTGGACACGCAGGCGCTTTTATCGCTCACCTTTGGCAATCAGGTGGATCAAGCGAAGCTCAACGATCGGGAATACGTTTTCTATGATTTGCCCGGCAGCGACGGCGCGCCTTTCTGCGGTTTGGATGATACCGCCGGGTTTGGACAGATGCGCCTGACCTGCTACACAGCGTTGGTCGCAACGGAAACGCACGAGCCTGATATTTATGAAAACATTGAACCTTCCGGAATCGCCAAGTGCGCGCTGAGCGCGCAGGAGGCGCAGCAGCAGGCCGAAACAGCCATACAATCGCTTGGCATAACCGATTACAGTTTCCAAAGCATTACTGCATACGGCAAACTGGAACATGTGACAAGCGGCTACCGCGTTGCCTACGGCCAATTGCTAAACGGTGTTCCCGTATACTGGGCGGCGTCTTTGCACTTGGATGAAATGGCCGCCTGCCCGGAATCCAACCGCATCGAGGTAACGCTGGGCGACAGCGGGCTGGTGACCATCTCCGGTTTCTGGAGCCTCTTTACCCCCATTGGACACGATATAACCGTCCTCTCCGAGCAGGACGCCCTCGCCGCCTTTACGGCTGTTGGCGTGCAGGCGAACGCCGCCGAGCTTTGTTACCTGCTCGCGGGCAACCAGAAGGCAACCGCCGCGACCGCTGCCTACCGCTATCAAAACCGCTTTATCAACGCGGCGGATGGTAGTCTGTTGCAATAAAGGCATTGCCCATCGGTTAAAACCCCTTGGTGCAAGTAAGGCATCAAGGGGTTATTGTATAGAAAACCACTGGCTAGGCCGGTAGGTTCCAGCCTGTTGAAATTGTGGGATTCTAAAGGGCCGAAGGTCCTTTAGCAGGGTTTGGGGCGGAACCCCAACGGCTCAAGTGGCAAAGCCTTAAGCGCCTTGGCAATGCCGACGAAGGCGGCGAGCAAAACTGCTAAAGATACGAACAGGGGCTTTGACAGTCTGAACCACCAGCTACGCCAGTGGTTGGTTTTTCCGTCGGTAAATCCGCCAGACGGAACGAGCGGCCAAACGGTTATCCATTGCCGCACACAGGCTTTACTGTGCCCTGCCCTTTCTATGTTTGCCCGCCACCACGGTCTGCCAATTGGCATAGTCAATCCTGTTCGCGCCCTGATAAAACCGCGCCGCATCATCATGCTGTTGGCGCAAAATGGCCACACATGACGCGCTGGCTTCATTTTGCATATGCCACTTTTAGACCCGTTGTTATCAGGCTTTGCTAAAAATGCCCGATGTGCCGAAAGCATTGTTGACAGCTATTTTAAACAAGGTTATAGTATCATTAGTCATTTGCCGGAGGCTGCCAACATGAAGCGTTTGAAACCCTTCCCATCCTCCAAAGCGTTGCTGTATCTGTCGGCTTTTGGGATACCGATCTTGCTGTATATGATGGTGATGGTCGCATGTAAAATAACGCCCTTTGGTACCCGCACCTTGCTGGTATGGGATGCCAACGGGCAGTATGCGGCTTTTTTAACCGAATTGCGCCGGATCATGCTTGGGCAGGCGGACCCTTTCTACACCTTTCACACAGCACTTGGCAGCGGCCTCGCCGGCTTGCTATCCTATTATCTGGCCAGCCCATGGAATGTAATTTTTACCTTATTCAAAGAAACCGATCTACCGCTGGCTTACAGCCTACTCGTGCTTATGAAAATCGGCTTAGCCGGCCTGTGCATGATGGTATACCTGCATAACACATACCGTCTCAACCAAAAAGGGCTGCTATTTGCGGTAACGTACGCGTTAATGGGGTATGTCGCCGTTTATAGCTGGTCTGTGATGTGGATGGATGGCGTCGCCATCTTCCCATTGGTTGTGCTTGGCCTGCGGAAAATCAGCAAACGGGAAAAACCGATAACCTATATTGTCGCTTTGGCCTATGCCCTATTTTGCAACTATTATATTGGCTTTATGATTTGCCTGTTCTCGGTGCTGTTTTTTGCCTATCTGGCGCTTGAAGATCGCAAAGCGCTTCGCACGGCGTTTGTCTTTATGGGCGCATCCCTTTTGGCGGGAGGGCTGGCCGCGGTGATGTTAATCCCCGCGTATGCGGAAATCTCCAGTAGTTATCAAATGCTCAATTTTACCGGCGAATCGCTTGCGCGCATCAACTCGCTGTTTAGCATTATGACTAAGTCCTTCACGGGCGCTGTGAGTTATGATCAGTTGCGCTATGGGCAACCGAATGATTACATCGGTATCCCTGTGCTGGTTTTGGCTTTCAGCTACTTTCTGAATCCGGCAATCCCTTTGCGCAAACGGATGCTGAGCACTATCTTGCCCGGGATCCTGCTGGTAAGCTTCATCCTGAAGCCACTCTACCTGTTATGGCATGGCAATGATTTCCCCAGTTGTTTTCCGGCCCGGTTTTCCTTTCTATTCTGCTTTGTGCTGATCGAATTGGCCGTTCAGGGCTATTTGGCAATGCCGCGCCCTGCCTCGCTGCCATTTCGTCGGCGTTTGCTATGGCTAAGCATTGGGATGGTAGCGTTTACGGCGATCGCGTTCAGAACCGATTTGGAAAACTACCTTACCTACGAAACCGTCATCCTTGATGTTTTTACTTTCATAGCCACCTGCCTGCTGTTGATTCGCCCTTCACCGGTACGCTACAGGCGTATTGCCTGCGTTTTGTTGTGCGCGATGCAGGTTGCGGGTTTAAGTATCAATGCCTATATGGGTTACCACCGCATGGATATCGTCAATGATATGACGACGGATCAATATGCCAAGAACATCACCGAAAACAGCGGGTATGTGCGGCGCATCCTTTCTTCTGATCCGGAAACGGACGGTCTGTACCGGCTGGAGAAGAATTACCGTATCAGCGAAAACGATGCCATGTCGCTGGATTATCCGGGGTTAAGCCATTACAGCTCCGCAACAAACCCCACGGTTGCGCGTTTTGCAGACCAGATTGGCCTGTACCACAGTTATCTGCGCGTTTTATACGGGAATGGTACCACGCCAGTCCTTGATAGCCTGTTGGGTGTTAAATACATTTTATACAACACGGAAGCCTCGCTTGAAAGCCTCCCATCCGACTATACGGCGCTTTGGACCGATGGTATGATTACTGCATACCAGAACCCGTACGCCCTCCCCCTGGCGATGATGACTCCCCGGCAAAGCAAAGCAACGCTGGATTCGGGGAACCCGTTCCTTTCACAAAATTCGATCTTATCCGATTTGACAGGCGAGGATATTCAAGCATTTATCCCGTTGGACGCTAAAATTACATCCGATGGCGATGGCTTCGTCTATGCCGAAATACCCATTGCGGCCGGCGCTAAAGTGTATATGCTCTCCTACGGCAGTTATTACTATCTGAATGAGCTGCCCGGGCAGGACGAGCATCTGTTTCAGGGTTGCGTGCTATTGCCGATTTCCAAGGTTGATACCACCTATCACCTCAAAATGTGGTCGAGCACTGGCATCGCGCCGCAGTTTGCAACCTTCTCGATGGATGCGTTGGCGAGCAGCTACAAGCAGCTTGCAAAGTATGGTTACGAGGTGCAAAGCGATACGGCGTCGCACCTGAGCATCAACGTAACCGCCGACGACCAGCATACCCAGCTGATGCTGACAATCCCTTACCATCAAGGTTGGACCGCCTGGGTTGATGGCAAAAAGCAAAGCACTCTTAGCAAGTACGGCGCGCTGCTATCTGTTGAGCTAACACCGGGCAACCATCATGTGGAACTCCGATTTATGCCTTCGGGATTGCTGGCTGGGGCTATCATCAGCGGCGTCAGTTTGTTCCTATTGGCATTGCGGCTGATACTGCTTCGCCGAAAGGCTCTGCGCCGATAAACGCCCCAAAGAGGCGGCACGCAGGATGCGCACAGCTCCTTTTGAACGCGTTTGTAACGGGTAGCGCTTTGTCTGCCCTAAGCCCTGCGTTGATTTACGGGCGTATGCGCCAACCGATTGTGCTGGCGCAACCCCATACAGGAACCCCCTTGAACCGTAACGGTTTGAGGGGCTTCAATATTTCGTTAAATTCTTCCATCATATCACCTCAATGCCGCACCCCACAAAAACCTATCGCTCAATCAGCGCACGCTTTCGCTCCCCAGCCTAAAACCTTGTGTTTGCGTATCGGTTTCAGCAAAGGCTCAGCTTTCTCCAAGCGTAACCATTCGGTCTCCGTCCAGCTTTATAGCCGTGCTCCCATACGGTTCGATACGCGCCTATCGGAAGCCGATTGCACAGTCCATACGCACCCACCGCTCATTTATGGGGTTTGGATATTGGCCCAGCCGCCTACCTTGCACTGCTTCTGTTTGTTGTATCCTACGGCCACCACGGTGCCGTCCTTTTTTAAGCCAAGGGTAAACAGCTCCCCGGCCGATATCGCGACGATATTGTGCCAGCTGCCTACGTTGCACTGATTTTGGGAATTACGACCGACGGCAACCACAGTGCCGTCGGCTTTCAAGCCTACGGTGTGGTAACCGCCGGCGGATATGGCGACGATATCCTTCCAACTGGATACATCGCACTGATGTTTTGCGTTGCTCCCGACTGCCACTACCGTCCCATCTGCTCTAAGGCCAACGGTGTGCCAGTCTCCTGCGGATATCGCGATGATATCGGACCAGCCGGACACGTCGCACTGTCCTTCGCTGTTATCGCCTGTCGCAACAACGGTTCCGTCTGCTTTTAACCCTACCGAATGGGTGTAGTAGGCGCATAGGGCGGTGATATCCGTCCAGCCGGTCACGTTGCATTCGCCGTTGTCATTGGTGCCAGCCACGGCGACGGTTCCGTCCGCTTTCAGGCCCAGGGTGTTGAAGTCCCCGGCGGAGATTGCGACAATGTTTTTCCAGCCGGTTACTTCGCATTCGCCGTATTGGTTGTTTCCGGCGGCAACGACGGTTCCGTCGCTTTTCAGCCCTACGGTGTTGGTTCTGCCGGCCGATACGGAAACAATATCGTTCCAGCCGGAAACATCGCACTGGCCGGTCTCGTTAAGCCCTGTGGCAACCACCGTGCCGTCGGTTTTCAAAGCCGCAGAATGTAGGTAACCGGCGGATATCCCTTCCCGGCTGATGGGCAGCGCGGCTGCCGGAGCCGGGGTCGCGGTCGGCCGCGCCGTTGGCGTTGGCGTTGGCGCCGCTGTTGGTGAGGGCGTTGGCGCTGCGGTTGGCGTGGGCGTTACGGTGGGGCTGGGGGTAGCGGTCGGCGAAGCGGTGGGTGTTAAAGTGGGCGTGGCGCTTGGCAAGGGCGATGCGGTTAAAAGGACGGTGGCTATGGTGGGCTGCGTTTCCGCTTGGGGAGCCGTCACAACCGCAAGTTCAGGAATGCCATCGGTCGCGGGCGTATCCGTAATGGTTGGCGAGGCGGCGGCACCTGGCGGGGCAGCGGCAGGGTTAGGCTTATTACCCAACAGGGGCAGCGCAAGGGCGAAAACTGCCGCAACGCAGACAACCCCAACCGCAGGCCAAAACCACCGGTTCCGGTTGGGTTTCGGATTGGGGAGGGGATCTGGCATTTGCGGCTGGCCCAGCGCGTCGGTGAAGGCGTTTTGCAGCTCCCGCACATCGGCGTAACGATCCTTGGCTTGAATGGACAACCCCTTCATCAGCACCCCTTCAAACGCTGGCGGGATGGCGATGCCTAACCCCGAAGGTGGCGTCAGCTCCGCGTCGCCAAAGGTCAGCTCAAGGGACGCGGTTGGCTTTCGCCCCGTGATGGCATAGTAAAGGGTCGCGCACAGCGCATATTCATCGGTGCGCGCGTCCTGCCGGCTGTTGTGGCTGTACTGCTCAATTGGCGCATAGCCCGGGCGCAAGCTGGTGGAATGTTCGGATTCCGCCGCGGGCTGCAACTCATGAGCCGCGCCGAAATCCAACAGCACCGCCCGGTCGCTGGCGGCCCGAAACATGATGTTTTCCGGGCTTACATCCCGGTGGATGATGCCCTGATGATGGATGCCGATCAGCGCGCCGAAGATAGGCTGAAGCAGATCAAACGCTTCCTTGGGCTTGATTTTGCCACCGCTGCGCTTGACCCGCGCACGCAGGGTTTCCCCTTCGATATATTCCATCACGATGTATAGGGTGTTGTTCGAAATCAACACATCATACACGTTCACGGCGTCTGGCACATCATTCAGCCGGGCAATCGTGCGGGCCTCCACCATGCTGCGCTCCCGGCCGCGCTCAAAGCTGATCCGGCTGTCCTCATCATGGGGGGTCAGGGAGCTTTGATCCTCCCCGCGGCTCACCAGATCGCTGGGAAAGTATTCCTTGATGGCTACGCGCCGCTCCAACGATAAATCCATGCCGATGTATGTGACGCCAAAACCTCCTCGGCCCAGCGCCTTACCAATGAGGTAGCGTTTTTTCACAATGCTGAAAGGCAGGTATCCGTTTCCGTTGGTGCGCACATGGTTATCGTATCCGCAATGAGGGCAGATCAGGTTCCCTTCATTTAGAAGCCGCATGCACTGGAAACAGTATTGCTTGGGATCCATCGGTTTCGCGCTCCTTTAACTTACCCATGAACGGGACATGCCCGTTGGTTTTACACATGGCTGAATCCCCGGCGGATGCCGGTTTCCGCCTGAGAACCCTGCGGATAGCGGCGGACTGCCTCCGCCTTGCGCAGCAGGCGTATCATGATCCCATACCCCGGCCAGCCGCCGATCACGGGAGAATACGCGGCTCCTCGGCTGCACATGATTAAGCAAACGATATTCCCAGAAGCGTCAAACGAAAATATGCGCCTTGAAGCTCTGCTGTGATTCGCGCCCGCTTGGTACGGCTGTGACATCCGGGTTGGTTGCAGTTTTGGGTATCGGGGGTCGAAACG
>Ga0116170_10000105_pt1 | contig 81048 bp, 59 predicted proteins | sample AD_JPNHW1_MetaG_FD_89797 | JGI IMG/M metagenome (GOLD analysis project Ga0116170, IMG submission 89797) | Active sludge microbial communities of municipal wastewater-treating anaerobic digesters from Japan - AD_JPNHW1_MetaG | ecosystem: Engineered > Bioreactor > Anaerobic > Digestate | place... | reverse complement strand
CGAATATTCCGCTAATAGACGCTTATATATGCTGATACGAATCTTCACCGAGAACTGTATCACGGTGAATATTGCCACTATATACAGATATTCAATATTTCTACTATAACTGAATATGTTTGATAACATTCCGTAATCACTTATTATTGAAGCTTTTAACCAGTCAACTAGAGTTAACCTTTCCGCCACACAAAGTTTGTGGATTTATTTTTTCTGTGCCTTGCATCTCCTTTCTATATTATTTTACTATATGTTATATGATATTTGTGTCCGAGAGTGATGCTTTTTACCTGCCGGGGTGTTAAGTTTGCGACTTTGTCATTTTCGACTCTGGGGCAAAAAACGCTTTTTGGCTATCAGACCCTTGTTTTTGTTGACGTTGGTCAACATTCCCTCACCCCCGCTAACATTTATATGTGTTTATTCTCAGTAGCTTGGCTTGATCATCCCGGTATCATTTCCTGTCATGACAGGAAATGATACCGGGATGATACCGAAATGATGCCGTGGAGATCAAGTTATGAGCATATCGCGTGAGATAAATACCGCCATCTTTGATCGCAGTTGGTCAGCGTAGCCACAAGACCGTAAGCATGGAGCTCAAACGCCGTAGCTGATCTTGAATTGAGAGCAAGACTTGAAAAGCGATTTGGTCTTCATTGCGGCAGTTGCCTGCGCATCTATAGCTTAGCTATCATCAGATGCTGCACGTTTTGAAGTCCCAAGACGGCATAAACAGAAGTTTTGGCGTAAATGCTGTTTAGCCGTCTTGAACTGCAAACTCAAATCTACTTCAAACATAGTTTTACACCTATGATTTGCTAGGTATTGGATAAAAACTCTTGCCAAAATAGCGCATAGTAAAATCTTGGTCAACTTGAGAACAAAAACCAAAAGGAATACTTATGGCTTCAGTAGCTGATATCCGTAATGGAATGATAATCGAATACAAAGACGATCTTTTCGAGATCGTGGAATTTCTGCATGTCAAACCCGGGAAAGGATCTGCCTTCACCCGCACCAAGATGAAGAGCGTCCGCACCGGCAGAACCATAGAGAACACGTTCAGGGACAGTGACAACTTCCCTGAAGTAAGAGTCGAACGCACCAAAAAAGAGTATCTTTACCGTGAAGGTGATTTCTTCATTTTCATGGACAGTGAGACATACGAGCAGATCACTGTTGATCTCGCCAAGATCGGCGATCTTGAGAAACTAATGATGGAAAACATTGAAGTGATGATCCTTACCGCTCCCAACGGTGAGATCCTGGGTATCGAATTGCCCACCACCATTGTTCAGACCATCGCTGAATGTGAACCCAACGTCAAGGGAAACACCGCTTCGGGAAGCGGAAAAGTTGCCTTTACCGAGACCGGACTGCGCTTGACGGTTCCCTTCTTCGTCGAAGCCGGCGAAAAGGTCAGGATCGACACCCGCAGCAGTCAATACATCGAACGAGCAAATAAGTAAAAGAGGATAAAATGGGAAAAATTAAGAGCTTTCAAGCCAAGACCGCGCATGACAGGACCAATGAAGGTAAGATCATATGCGAAGTCTGCAAGACCGAGATCAAGCGTATTAAGCTGATCATGAACAAGAAATCCACCGGTGGCTGGGTTCCCACACCCCAGTTCCAGGAAATTTGCAAGTGCAACGAAGCTGACATTATGGCAGGTAAGACCGTCTGAGGAATTCCTGACGTCAGTTTGATCAATAGTATTACGACACTCTCTGCTTTGCGGGAGTGTCTTTTTTTTATTGACCGATAAGTGGCGGGAAAATAGCTTGTGTTTCATGTTTTGTTCGTGAGTATGCCTTAGGCAGTAGTTTTGTAGTTTTACGGCGAATCTTTTCGCAGCACAAAAGATACCCAAAGGGGGTAAACCTTTATGTCCCAAAGGATATACGCTGTCCTTGGCACTATCCTGATCCTCAGCCTGACGATCAGCACATTGCAAGCGCTGGTGCCGCCTAACCCTATGTATAGGCATGTTCCCGCTGCCTACGAACGGACTCGCCCGGAACTTCCGGGAACATTCTTCTCCGAACAGACTCGTGAGATACCCAATAATATTCTGGTGCTTAGAGTTCAGTTCTCCGATCTGAGCTTTGTCCAGACACCTGCTTTCCCGGATAGTCTGGCGCATAACGACGCTTTTTTTGACCGTTGGATGCTCCACCTGGCGGATTTCTATTCTGATGCCTCGCATGGAAGGTATCAACTGAGTTACACGCTTTGGGATCAGGTCTTTACCATGAGTCACACGCTTGCCTATTATGGCGGTGACACCGATGACTATATCGATGCCAGAAGCGAAGAGATGATCGCAGAACTGATTCAACTGGCTGATCCGCAGATAGATTTCACTCAGTATGGCGGAATTATCGTCTTTCATGCGGGTCCGGGACAGGAAGCTGACACAAGCGGCATTCGTACCGACACGATCTGGTCCACTTTCGTGACCCGAAAGAACCTTCAGGACGCGCTTGATCCTGAGAATGACAACTATCCCGGCATAGCCACTGCGGACGGTATCAATCTGAAAAACATCGTACTGGTTCCGGAAAGCGAGTTTCATGACTATTTCCCCCTGCCGCCTGACCCCAATTCCAGCACCTATCTCTTCAGTATTTATGGGGTTCTGGCACATCAATACGGGCATCTGATCGGACTGCCGACCTTGTTTGACAATGATTCCGGCAACGGTGTCTCCCAGGGTATCGGCAACTGGGGGCTGATGGGAACCGGTGTTTGGAACGCCAGCGGTTATGTTCCGGCACAGCTTTGCGCCTGGAGCAGGTATCATCTCGGCTGGGAAGATGCCGTCACCCTCACCGGGGATATGCAGGGACTTCAGCTTGATTACTTCCAGAATCATAACACGTTGACCCCCAGGCTCTACAAAGTTCCCATCTCTGCCAATGAGTATTTCCTGCTGGAAAATCGCCAGCAGAATCCTGACGACAGCGTCGATCCCTACAGCGGAGCACCAAGCTATAGCTTCAACCTGCTCCCTGAAGGAGAACAGGACTATTATCCGGACTACCCCTTGCTACCCTTCTTTAACTTCATGGAGAATCGTTATAAGGGAAGTGAATGGGACTTCATGCTCCCCGGACTGGGTGGACCGCTGCTTCCCGGACAGAGCCAACCTCTGGATGGTTCCGGCATGCTGATCTGGCATATTGACGAGAACGTTATCGCGGCAAACTTTGATACGGGTTTTGAGATGAACAGGGTCAACGCTGACGCTTCTCATAAAGGCGTGGATCTGGAAGAGGCGGACGGGATCGAGCAGCTCGACACAGGGCTCTTTGACTATTACAAATACGGAGGTCCAAATGATAGTTTCAGACCCGGTAATAATGACTATTTTGGCAATTCAGTGCATAACGGATTGCTCTCGCTGCCGAACGCTGTCAGCTATTATGGCGGTTACCCCCTGGAGATCTATGACATCTCGCAAGTTGACAAAAAGATGATCTTCTCCGTGCGTTTCGGCTGGAAGCTTGAAGCAAACTATACCGGGATCAACACCATCAACGCGGCGATGATAGATCTGGACAGAGATGGCACCCAGGAGATATTCCAACCCCTGCCGGACGGTCAGATCTATATCTGGAAGAACGAAGCTCTTATGCCCGGTTATCCAGTCGCAGCCGATACCCTTGCCCAGACATTTACCTGGGACGGGTCAACAGCGTATCTGCCGGTGCAACGGCAAAATCTGGTCAGACTCCGTAGCCTGGATCAGAACGGGATAGAAACCCTCTTCAACCTGCCGAACTATAGCTGGGCATCACATCCTGTCGATGCCGGCAATGAACTGCTTCTCCCCTTTAACAAGGCTGATGGAACCGGCGAATATGACTACCTGGATAAAGCTACCGGTCAGAGGCATCCTGGCTTGTATTTCTCAGAACAGATCTGTGCCAATCTGATCTACGCCAACGAGCGGGTCTGGGCATTGACCCGTCATCCAGGGCAAGCCTATACTCTGAATAGCTTTGATGTGAATGGTGATCATTACACAGGAATACCACTGGTCATTCCGGCGGATTCGTTGGTGGTGAGCATGTTCATGGCTCCGTTCACCCGAGGTGAGGGTAACGATCTGATCCTGCAAACAGAACACGCGGTTTATGTTTACGATGATAACCTGAATCCCGTGCCGGGCTTCCCCTTCATCCACGACGAGGTGGTGACCGCGCCTTTGTCTTTCGCGGATTATGACAAAAACGGGTATTATGACATTCTTCTAGGAACTTCCTCCGGTGCGATGGTTATAGATTACGCAGGTAGGCTCATGGGGACATCCAGGCTTGTTGGTTCATCCGCGGATAGCCTCTCTTCCGGAGTCAGAGCCCTGGATATCGATCATGACGGCCAACTAGATATAATAGGCAATTTCAGCAATAACAGGCTGGGAGCCTGGAACGAGAACTATGTGAGCGATCAAGGCTTCCCTGTATCCTTTTCAGAACGAAGCAGACATCTTCCTTTGGTGGGGAAAGCTTCTGATGACCTCTACTATCTATGGACGGCGTCTGACAATGGCAAGATCTTCCGTAAGGAGATCCCCGGCTACGATCCTGCCGACGCGGACACGACCTGGTTCACTGAATATGGAAACCTGCGCCGCACGGCGTTCCTGGACGTCAGCTCCTTCCCCAATCAATTCCTGACCGACAAGACCTTTGTCCCGGGAGAAGTCTATATCTATCCCAATCCTCTGAAAACTTATCATGGGGATCAGCTTGTCCTGAACGTCATGACCAGCAGGAATACACAACTTAACCTGAAGATCTATGATATCAGTGGCGCCTTGGTTTACAGCGGCACAGGAATGGCTAAGGCATATCTGCAGAACCGTGACCTCTTTATCCTGCCAGCGGGAAAGCTGCATAGCGGTATTTATATCGCTGTGGTAAGCTCCGACCGGGGTCATATCAACCTAAAATTCGCCGTGGAAAAATAACCGGAGACTTGTATGAACAATAAACTGCTTTTTATCGTTGGCGCGCTGCTGCTTGTGAACGCTTGCTTCGCCGATTACATTCATGACAATGCCGGAGAATATGGGTTCAAGTTCCTGAATATCCCCGTGAATCCCGTCAGCCTGGCTCTTGCAGGTCGACCTGCGGATCCGGTTGAGAATTCTGCCTCGTTTATAATCCAGCCTGCCATAAGTACGTTGGAAAAGAGCCGTAGCGTTGGAGCTTCTCAGAGCAAGTGGATCTCCGACACGAACAATACGAATCTCTACTACTCCTATTCCAACCGCAGATCACACTTCGGTTTGGCTATGCGGAATCTCAGCTACGGAGAGATCGAGAAACGTGACGAATATGGCAATATCATAGGCTATTACAATCCCATGGATCTGAATGTCTGTGCGAACTATGGGCTGAGGCTGACTCCCAGCCAATACATCGGTATCAACGCAGGAGTGGTCTATGAGAAGATCAGCACTGCTTCAGCGCTTGGATTCAGCACAGACCTTGGCTACACCTGGCTGCCCCCCTTCCCGGATATGATCGTTTCCCTTGCGGTACGCAACCTGGGGTATGGCGGTAAAATGAACGACGAAACCCTTAAGCTTCCTCTGGCGGCAGAACTCGATATTAGCAAGACCTATACTCGAGATAACACATCTGTGCGTCTTGCAGTATCCGCGACCCAGAGCCTGGACGAGCAGTTGAAGGGCACTTTCGGAACGGAACTTGGCTTTTGGAACACGCTTTATCTGCGTGCCGGCTACAAGATAAACTATAGCGCCGAGGATCTGACCGCAGGGATCGGGATCCGCTATGATCATTTCGGAGTGGATTATGGCTGGGCCTCCTTCACAGACAACCTGAGTGATGTTCATTCGCTCGGCTTGAGCTACTATTTCTAAGACCTGAGGATAATTGATGCAGTTGAATAAACTAGCCGTTCTAGGCATGCTTCTACTGAGCGTGGTGTTGTGTTTTGCCGGAGAATATGCTCCGGGACAGTTACTGGTCAAGACCTCCGCACCTATCACTGTCAAGGGTGCCAAAACAGGGCTGACCAGCTTCGACAACTATCTGCAAGGACTGGGCGTCAAGTCGATCGAACCCATCAAGGGCTTGCCTGATACCCGGTACTACAGGATAAACGTCTCCAGCGACCCGGATTGGCAAGCAGTCAAAGCAGGTTCTTTGCGCTTCGAAGGGATAGAGTACGTCCAGCCGAATTACCTGAACAAGATGCTCGTAGAACCTAATGATCCCCTTTATCCCAATCAATTGCATACCCTCTGCGCCTTGCCCCAAGCCTGGAATTATACAACAGGGAGCAAAACTGTACTTGTAGGCGTAGTTGATTCCGGTATCCTGCGAGAGCATCCCGATCTGACCGCCAATATCTACGTCAATCCTCACGAGATACCCGATAACGGCATAGATGACGACGGAAATGGCTATATAGACGACTGGAGCGGCTGGGACTTCTGCGACGCTCCTGAGCAGGCGGATGAGGCTTTGGGTGATTATCTGAACCCGGACAACGATCCTAACGACGAGAACTTCCATGGCACACACGTGTCCGGCATCATTGGCGCGGTCGGTAATAACGGCATCGGTGTCACCGGAGTTTGCTGGAACGCCAATATTCTGCCTATCCGAGCTGGATTCCGCACACTTGGAGGTCAGGGTTATCTTCAGGATGACGACGCTGCTGCCGGTTTAGTTTACGCCACGAACATGGGATGCAACGTCATCAACATGAGCTGGGGAGATCCAAACTATTCGCCGATCATCGCCGACGCTTGTGAATATGCTCACAGCAGGGGTGTGAATCTCGTCGCCTCGGCAGGCAACGACCCTGTTCCCGTGCTTTCTTATCCTGCCCGTCTGTCGAACGTGATCTCAGTCGGCGCGATCAACAAGTCCCGCGTTCTTGCAGGTTTCTCCAGTTATGGAGTTGACTTGGACCTCGTTGCGCCGGGTGAGGGTGTTCTCAGCACCTACAAGCTCGATCAGGATGAGATGTATATGCAAATGAACGGCACTTCGATGTCCGCGCCTTACGTCTCCGGAGCCATTGCGATCCTGCTCTCTCTGCATCCCGGCTTAGCGCCTGAAGAAGTGCGTTCCCGGCTCTTAAGCTCCTGCGATGATCTGGGACCACTTGGATATGACAACAAGTACGGACACGGGCTGCTAGACGTCAAGAAGATGCTCGACAACCTTGATCCTCCCCTGATCATGATCAATTCGCCCGATGAGATGAGCGGGATTAACGATTCTTTTGATCTGACCGGAACCATTTCCGGCACCAATTTCTTCCGCTATAGTGTGATGCGCTCGAACAAAACGACACCTTCCTCGATCGACTGGAAGAACGTCGAAGACGACACCGCTTCGCCGATCTATTACCTTCAACAAGTTCACAATGGCGTCATCGCCAGATTTAACCTTCCTGACGATCTTGCCGAGGGTCAATACATTATCCGTATCCAATATGAGGACAAGCTAGGCGCGAAGTTCAACCACTACCGCACCGTCGTCTATGATCACAGCGTGCCCGTGCTAAAATCCCAAACCCTGATCGGCTTCAAACGCTACGACAAGCAAAACGTACGTTACTACGCCTCCGCTTATTTTAACGAAAGAGTCCGCAGTCATCTGAAGATCACAGCCTCGGATGGATCGATCCATTTCAGCTATGCCTCAACGCTCGACAGTCTTCAGGTCTGGGCATTCCCCACGGACATCCCTGAGGGGATGATCACTGTTGAGATCAACGCCTTCAACATCAGCGGACTTGCGTATCATGGAAGCCCCATTGCAGACTTCATGAATATCGAGTACGTCGCAGTAAATACCTATGGCTGGAACAAGAAAACCGTGGGTAAAGCCAGAGTTCCGCTTCCCAAGACCTATGATTTTGATAGCAACGGTTATCCTGAATACTTTGCCATGGACCTTCCCACCAGCGGTTATGGCAGAGTATATGCCTATGAACCGACTCCCGCCGGGCATCTGCAGAAGTATGATTATAATGACAGCTTCTGGTTGATGGGGCTGGGCAATACTGATGCCATCGGGATGGAGCTGCTTTCGCTTAAGGCGGACAGAGCTTATCTGCGAGAAACCGGTGGCGGAGATCTCTTCCCGAACGTGGTCGCCTGGCAGGATTCTTCCATATCCGGCGGAACCATCGCCAAATACATGTCCGGAAACACAACCGGCATACTTCTGGTAAAGAACCTCTCTTCCGAGAATGTGATCAAAACCTACTCCCGCGATACCCTCAATCATATCGTGGAGCGGAACACACTGCACAACACGACGACCACCACATCCCGTAACACCTTTGTCCCAACGATCCTTGTGGAAAACCTCGATGGGGACAGCATCCCCGATATCCTCTGCGCCGATACGGACGGTGATATCATGATCTTTGAGGTCATGAACCAGAATTCCGCGTCGATGACCTGGTCGACCCGGCTTGCCGTGGCAAACACCTATCAGCTTGCCACAGGAGATTTCGATGGCAATGGCTCCAAGGACTTCTTCGTAGGCGGCTACTTTACTGATCAACTCAATGCCGATATGAATTTCTGGTATTTCCAGGGCTTTACCCGCACCGGCAATGATCACTTCGCGTCCATGGGATCGATCATGTTCAATGACGTTCAATCCCAAAACAGCATCACCAGCGAAGACATCGATAATGACGGCAAATCCGAGATCATCCTCGCGCTTTCACCAAATCTCTACACGGTCGAGTACCAGAACGGCGAGTTTGTCCCCAGTTTCTATAACGAGAGCTTCAGGACATACCAGATATGCACCTGGCGCGACACCGAAAATACAGTCCACTTTCTAACAAACAGCTCAGTCACCGCCGATTCCCTGGTCGCGACCGAATGGTACGGAATGCAGACTTACACTGGTCCGCAAACGCCCGTGATGATCCAGGCAAAACCCCTGAACGAGCATTCCGCGATGCTGAAGTGGATCGCCGGAGACGCCCAAAGCTACAGAATTTACCGCAAGGATGAATCAGGTGAAGTCACCCTCGCCGGCGAAGTCAGCGGAACCGAATTCTTTGATGATGGCCTGGTCACCGGAAGAGCTTACCAATACGCTCTATCGGCTGTCAATACCGACTTCAGCCCGCCGGAGAGTATTCCCACCCTCTGGTCGGAAGTGATTCCCTATCCATGCCCGGAGATCACCGAGATCACTATGGTCGGATCAAATCAACTTCGGTTGATCTTTAACCAGGAGATGGCGACGGATATCATCAATCCCGGATATTTCTCACTCGATAACGACTATGGTATTCCCACTTCCGTCAATCTCATCCACAACAACACCGGCGTTATCCTCCGGTTCTCCCATCATTTTACTCCTGACATACCGCTTTACACCCTCAGCCTGAGAAATCTGACGGGGCACACAGGAGTAGAACCCCTTCAGACCCAGTACAGCTTTACTTACGTTCAGGATACGACTCCGCCTCAGGTGGTTTCGACCACGATCCTGGACGGACATCAGTCGCTGCTGATCACCTTCTCTGAAGAGATCGACAGCTTCGGGATCAATGACCCGAACAACTACATTCTGACTCTTCCAGTCAATGATCAGGATAACTCCCTGATATCTTATGCCTATACAGCCGATGGATTACTTCTGGGCCTGGCACACAAACTCAAATATTCCAGCCAGCCGTACTATATCACTCTGTCGGGGCTCAAAGACCTCGCGGGAAACACTCTCTCTCCCCAATACAATTCAGCCAGATTCATCCTCACCGATATCAAGGATCTCTCTAATATCAAGGTCTATCCCAATCCTGTCACCAGCACTTCGGGGAACTGGCTCACCTTCATCAATTTCCCCTCCTATAAGAAAGGCAAGATCGCCATCTATACTTCCGCGGGAACGTTGGTCTATTCAACCCCTATCGGACCCTTCAACCCGGACAATAACAACATTACCTGGCGCTGGAATCTGATCAACCAAGGTGGCCGCAGAGTTTCCTCCGGCATATATTTCTACGTTATCGAAATGGATGGAAAGACCGCCAGGGGTAAGTTTGCCGTTATCAAATAGAGGTATTGACAATGCCATATGATGAATTTGACGAACTCGAAGACATTGAGCTTGAGGAAGAACCCTGGCAGGAACTGGACAGGACTGAAAGCACCGCCTTTTTGGTACATCTGATCCGTCAGGGGGAGTCCCAGAAAGAAGCCGACGCCAGCCTCGATGAGCTCGAACGCCTCTGCGACACAGCTCAGATCCAGCCTTTGGGACGTTACACTCAGAAGCGCAACTTCCCCGAACGAAGCACATTCTTCGGCAAGGGATTCCTCGAAGACATCGCCCAACGTATGCTTCAGGCTAAGGCAGAAGTTATGGTCGTCAATGAAGAACTGGGACCTATGCAAGCCAGAAACATCGAGCGCGACTTCGGGATCAGGGTCATAGACAGAACCGAGGTCATCCTCTCCATCTTCCATGATCATGCCCACACCAAGGAAGCCAAGCTGCAGGTCATGCTCGCCGAGATGGAATACCAGCTTCCCAGACTACGCAGACTTTGGGGACATTTCGACAAGGAGCGTGGCTCAGCGAGAACTTCTGGAAGCGCTTCCCGAGGCATGGGCGAAAAACAGATCGAGATCGATAAAAGGTTGATCCGCAAACGTATCCGTTCATACACTCAGAGCCTGAGACAGATCATGCAGCAGAAAGAGACCCAGCGCAAACAGCGGGATACGGCCAGAAAGATCTGCCTCGTCGGCTATACCAACGCCGGTAAATCAACTCTTTTCAATGCTTTGACCCAGGCAGGAGTCCTCGTTGAAGATAAGCTCTTCGCAACTCTCGATTCCACCTCGCGTCAGCTCAAACTGGCGACCGGCGCGCCTGTCGTCATCTCGGACACAGTTGGCTTCATCTCAAAGCTTCCGCACCATCTTGTTGCATCGTTCAAAGCGACCCTTATGGAAGTTCAGAACGCCGATCTCCTTCTCCATGTGGCGGATTGTGGCGACGAACGTCTCGAGTATTACCGGGAGCAAGTCAACGAAGTTCTCCATCAGATCGGCGCGGATGAGATCCCTCAGATCCTTGTGCTGAACAAGGCAGACAGGGTCGAACCGATTTATCTCAGTTTCCTCGCCAAGCGATATCCTGATTCCCTGAGCATCTCTGCTCTGGAAGGAACAAACCTTGACGAATTGGTCTCCCGGGCGGAAAGAGCCCTGTTCAACACCACAAGACTGCATGTTCGCGTACCCTATGAACATACAGCCGTTGTCGCCAAACTGCATGAACTGGCTCAGATCATGAGCGAGGATTACCGTGATGACGCCGTGTATCTGGAGATCATTATCGGAGAAAGCGACAGACATATCATTACAGATTACATAGTATAAAGGAGTTAGCATGCCCAAGATCATCTCCGCCAAAGAAGCGGCAGGGCTCATCCCCGATGGTAGCCGTCTTTTGATCGGTGGATTCTTAGCCGTCGGAGCCCCTGAAAACCTTATCGACGCCATTGTCGAAAACAACACCCAAAACCTGCATATGGTCGTCATCGCCTCTGATTACGAGAATCGTGGAATCGGTAAGCTCGTGGTCAATCACCTTGTTAAAACCGCTCAGGTCTCACATCTGGGGACGAACAAAGAGATCCAGAACCAGATGAATTCCGGCGAATTGAGCATCGAGATCATACCACAAGGTACTCTGATGGAACGGGTTCGCGCTCACGGCGCGGGGCTTGGTGGAATCCTCACCCCGACGGGTCTGGGAACCATCGTCGCAGAAGGAAAGCAAGTCCTCACCGTCAACGAAAAGGAATACCTGCTCGAGACCGCGATCGGTGGAGATATTGCCCTTATCCGTGCCTATAAAGCCGATAAACACGGCAACCTCATCTACCGCAAGACAGCGCGTAATTCCAATCCCATCATGGCAATGTCCGGTAAGATCACCATCGCTGAAGTCGATGAGATCGTAGAGATCGGCGAGATCGATCCCGAAGATGTCATCACCCCCGGAGTCTTTGTCAACTACCTCGTCCTGCACCGGAAGGAGGTCGCCAATGGATAAGCGCACTATGATCGTCAAACGCATCGCGCTGGAACTCAAGGACGGCGATTACGTCAATCTTGGGATCGGCATGCCCACTCTGGTCGCCGACCATATCCCCGCCGGAGTCCACGTTATCTTCCAGTCCGAGAACGGCATGCTGGGCGTCGGTCCCAGCCCGGAAGAAGGCTGTGAGGATCCCGAGCTTGTCAATGCCGGAGGCGGATTTATCACCTGTCTGAAGGGTGGAGCGTATTTTGACTCTGCGACTTCTTTTGCCATCATCCGGGGCGGACATATCGACATCACCGTGCTGGGCACCCTGCAGGTCGATGGACATGGCAATCTGGCAAACTGGATGATCCCCGGCAAACTCGTACCCGGTATGGGCGGCGCCATGGATCTCGTCACAGGAGCCAGAAAGGTCATCGTCGCTACCGAACACACTGATAAGTATGGTAATTCCAAAGTCCTGAAGGAATGCTCACTTCCCCTTACTGCCAAAGGCAAAGTCAATCTCATCGTCACCGATCTTGCCGTGATGGAAATCACCCCCGATGGTCTGGTTCTCAAAGAGATAGCTGAAGGCACCACGATCGAAGAGGTCGTCAAAGCCACGGAAGCGGAGCTGATCATCCCCGCCACCGTTCCCTATATCAGAACAGCCTGATAGACGATCCTGTCCAGTTATAATTAGCAGAGGCGTGTATGCGCCTCTGTTTTATTTTGCAGTATCTTGTCGGCATCTTCCCGGTATCATTCCGGTATCATGTCCTGTCATGACAGGACATGATACCGGAATGATAGCATGGAAATACTGAATAGAAACTGATGGATGAATATTCAGGAAAGCTATCACAAATATAAAGTAGTCAAGTAGTCCAAGTTTGGAGTTCAAGACGGCTAGCTGATCTTCACTATGACAACTAATTTTAGCGCCGGCTTGGACTTCAAAACGACACCATCTGTATCAATCAAAGCTACAGATACTTAAGGCAATTATTGCATGAAGTCCTAATCGCCATTCAAGACGGGATGCCAGCCCGGGACAAGCTAGGGCGCTTTGAACTCCATGCTTAGCCGAGTCTGTGTTTGTTCTCTAACGAGTACCCAAAAGACAAAGCCCCGGAACATTGGTTCCGGGGCTTCGATTATTCTGAGTTAATCGATTAGTTCAATAACCGGTTAACTACTTCATCAGGATCATTTTCTTGGTCGAGCTGAACTTTCCGGCTTGCATCTTGTAATAATAGACACCGCTGGAGGTCGCACGGCCTGAGTTATCGGTTCCGTTCCAGACCACAGAGTGGTTTCCGGAATCCTTGACTTCATTGACCAGGGTCTTGACCAGCTGTCCCTTGAGGTTGTAGATGCTGATATTGACAGGGGTGCTGGACTTGACGCTGTAGCTGATAGTCGTTTCGGGATTGAAGGGGTTGGGGTAGTTGCCGACCAGGGCATTCTGGATGACGGGAGTGGTGGGATCGTCGTTGTCCACGCTTCCGCCATTTGAATGGACGGTGAAATCATCGACATAGAAGACGAAGGCATCGTTGGAGACACAGCGAATCCCAAGGTACACCGTCTGATTGTCATAGGCAGACAGATCATAGACATACTCGGTCCAGGCTGTGGGAGCTTCAACGTAATCGCCACCCGTGATATACTGGAATCCTTGAGGAATGATGGATGCGAGAGTGCTGACGCCGACGCGGAATCTCTCCAGACCATAAGTGGCTGTGTGAGATTTGGCGTAGAACTTCAGCGCGCTGCCTGTTCCCAGAGTGATCCTCGGGGTGACCATCCAATCGTTGTTGGGAGGGGTAGTGGCGGCAAAACTGGCAGCCATCTTGGCTCCGCTATGAGGGGTAAGAGTCGTGATCGGAGGAGTCGTCGCCGAAGGATTGAAGATGATATATGCCATCGCTCCGGCAGAACCGGGGAATTCTACGTTTGTGATGCCGTATGTCGGGGATTGATCGACATCGACCATGGTCCAAGGCGCGAAGGCCGTGGCGAAATTATCATAGGATTCGAAATCCGTACCGAAGAGCACAGGAGCCAGCTGAACGTTGACGACAGCCTGAGTAGTCGCGGGGACTGATTCACCGGTGGTATAGGTAGCAGTCACGTTATAGTTGTAGGTGGCATTGGGTAGATCCATATCTGAATACGCGGTAATGGCGGGATCAACGATCGTGGAGATCAAAGTACCGTCACGATAGACCTTGTAACCAGTGATTGCGCGGTCGATACGATTGGGGGTAGTATGTTCGACGGCGAGGCTTCCGCTGCGAACCGCGGAAGTCTGATGCTCAGCGATCGGGAGGAGTTCGACTGCCTTGGAAGCGGCGCCGGACTGTGCGAAGGCTTTGATCAACCAGTTGTAGGTAAGGGTGGACGCAAGAGCTGAAAGAGTTGTCCATTCACCTTCAAAGTACATCATATTGCCTTTGCCGTCGATCTGCGGACCATTGTCGCAACCCGCGGGATATCCACCCTGGGTATTGACTTCAAATCCGTAATAGAGGTCGCCGGTTGTGGGGATCGGAACAGGAGTATTCAGCACGACAAGATTCCAGTCGTCTTCCACAAAGGTCGGGACGACCTGGGATGAGACAAGGGTTCCTGCATTGGTTGCTGATCCGCCGGTCCAGACCTTTACGGTATAGACGCAATTGGCATAGGAGGGAACGAATCTGAGCTGGGTGATCGTGCGTCCGGCATAAGGTGCCAGATCAGCCTGAGTCCAGCGATGAGCAACGTCGAAGATCACTGCCGCGTTTGTTCCGATGGAATTGCCAAGGACATCCTGGCACCAGGTGATCCAGTCTCCTGTCAGAGGAGGTTCAGGATTATCCCAGTCCAAAGCCACATCGTTGCCGGTGACCGTAGCGGTCAGATTGGCAGGCGGTAACATGGGAGGCAGGATCGTCACGGATGCGGGACCAGCGGGTACGGAATCGCCACCGTCATAATAAGCTATGATAGTGTAAGCGTAGGTTCCGGGAGCCAGATCATTGTCATCATAGGCAAGGGTCGCGGGGTTGCTGATCGTTGAAAGCAACACGGCATCCTTGTAGATCTTGTAGCCAAGAAGACTGCGGGTGGCTGCGGGAGCTGTCCAGGCAAGGTGGACGTCATTCCCGTTCAACGTGGCGGTAAAATTGGTCGGCGGGTTCATGACATCGGTGATCTCCTCTACGGAAACGGTATCCAGATAGAGGTAGAACATGTTTGTATCGCTGTAACCCTTGAAACCGAAATAGTACACGCCGGTAGTGGTGGGAGTAAGCAGAACCTGCACGTCAGTATATGTCGGCAGGTTGATATTCTCATTCACGAAGAGCTGGTTTGTCAGAGCGGCTTCGGTGGGTTCATTACCCCAGAAGAGAGCTAACTTCTCAGGATAGGTGACGCTTGCGGCGCGATAGGAGAAGGAAACCCGGTACTGTCTGTTGGTCGTGAGTTGCATGGGAGGCATCAGCAACCAGTCGTTCATGGGAATGGTCGTGTTGTACTGAACGCGAACGCTGTTCGGGGCTGTGTCGGCATTGCCGGCATAGGTGACCCAGGTGTAGGTGTCAGCGTTGGCATTGATCGTGGTCCAGCCGACAGGAAGAGCAGGGACGGTCACAGTATCGAAATTCTCATTGAAAGGATAAGTTGTGACGGTCGGATCTGCCAAAGTCGTGAAAGACCAGGTCGGGCAATTGACCGCATTACCGAATTGGTTGTAGGGAACTACCTTCCAGTAGTAGGTTGTGCTGTAGCTCAATGCGGCAGGATGGTAGGTCGTCGCGGTCTGAGAAGTGCCATTGACTATGTTGGTAGGCGGATTATCCGTTCCAAAATAGAGATAGTAGGCATCTGTCGTTCCACCGCCTGCAGCCCAGGACATAGTGATGACGCGGTTGACGTTGGTCGCGGCATTGGTAGGAACAGGGTTCTGCGCTGGCAAAGGAGGTTCGCCAACCACTGCGGGCTGGAATGTGAAGGTCAAGCCATTAGCAGGAAACACCGTGGCACTGAGCGTGCAGGAATTGGTATTGACCGTTCCGGCAGTTGTGGCAGCCCAATCGGTGGTAGTTGTACGATTGTTGAAGTCCGCGCTTGAATCACCACGAAGTCCTACCTGGATCGTCGCGGCTGTCGAAGCTGTCACGGCAGTCATGCTGCCATAGACGAAAGCAACCTTATTGATGGTTTCATAAAGCTTGATCTGGAAGCTGAGATCATCGTTCGCGGTGCTGGTAGGCACGCGGCGATAGTGCTTCCATTGAACGGTAAAGATACGATTGGGAGCTTCTCCGGTGGTCATATACATCAGTTCGCCCGTGTCACGGCTCTTGAGGTCGCGGCTGAAACCGGCGATAACGTTGTTTGAACCGGTCGCGAAACTGATGGGAAGGTTCGTCACAGTCACCGTCGGACCCATGGCAAGGAAACCATTGGTCTGAACGCTGACTTCGGTATAAGATACTCCATTGTAAGTGAAACTGAAGCCCAGAGGTAAAGCATTGAAACTTTCCTGATCGTTCGCTGCTGTACCGAGGACGGTTCCTCCGCTGATCTCTGTGTAAGTACCCATGGTGGAGGTAAACGAGTATTCGCTTACTACGCCCCACGCACTGAGAGTCACCAGTGATAATACCAGCAGGAGAAGATACTTTTGAATGTTAATTCGCATAAATACTCCTTTGTTATAGTCCAAATATTCTACTTAACTTATAGTGTAGAGAAGGCATAGCCACCTCTTCGCATGTTTTTTTACACAACTCTACCAAGCTAACGGTCTATACAATAATGTCAAGCGAAAAAATCCTCTCTGCTTATTGCTTGACAGATACACACGGCAGTGTTTGGCTTGCCCCGGGAGGATCAGTTATGGAAGATATGCCAATACTGGGGATCAGTTCCTGCCTTCTGGGCAATAAAGTTCGCTATGACGGCCAACATAAGTATGATGACTGGTTGGTTGAAACTCTGGGGAAATATGTGAGCTATGAGCCAGTCTGTCCTGAAGCAGAATGCGGTCTCGGGATCCCCCGGGAAGCAATGAGGCTCGTAGGGGATTTTACCAGCCCCAGGCTCATCACCACAAACAGCGGAATCGACCATACTCAGAGGATGCTTGATTACTCCAGGGGAAAGCTCGAAGAGCTGACAAAGCGCGGATTATGCGGATATATCTTCAAGAGTAAATCCCCTTCCAGCGGTATGGAGCGGGTCAAGGTCTACCCTCCGGAAGGAGGCGCGGGGCAGAAGAAAGGCATTGGGATCTTCGCTAATGAGTTCATGATAGCGTTCCCCCTGCTTCCCTGCGAAGAGGAAGGCAGGCTCCATGATCCGGATTTGAGGGAGAACTTCATCGAGCGTATCTTCGTCATGCACCGATGGAATAAACTGCTAGAGGGAAAGTTAAACCCGGGAACGATCATCAGCTTCCATGCACGCCATAAACTGCTGCTCATGGCGCACAACCCGCAGTTGTACCGGGAATCAGGCAAGCTCGTCGCGGAAGTGTCTCATATGCCAATTGAGCAATTCCTGCCGGAATACATAAGCCTGATCATGAAGGCTATGTCCTTCTCAGCGACCAGGAGCAAGCATCAGAATGTGCTCCAGCACATCCTCGGGTATTTCAAGAATGATCTGAACTCCTCTGAGAAAGCAGAGATGCTCGAGCTCATTGAAAGCTACAAAGCGAGGTTCGTGCCCCTGATAGTTCCCGTCACACTATTGAATCACTACGTCCGCAAATACGACAAGCAGTATCTGGCGGAGCAGTATTACCTGAATCCACACCCCATGGAGCTGGCGCTGCGAAACCACGTCTGACAGTCTAAGCTATTTGATCCTTTTCACCTCGACGCGCCTGTTCATGGCTTTGCCTTCCTCTGTCTTGTTATCCGCGATAGGTTTGCTAAGTCCATAGCCCTTGGCTATCATGCGCTTCTCCGCAACGCCTTTAGAGACAAGATAGGCAATGACAGATTCAGCCCGGTCTTTGGAGAGTTTGTTGTTATATTTCTCTCCCCCGGAGTTCTCACAGGTGTGACCGGAGATCTCCACCCTGATGGTCGGAGAATTCAAAAGCGTGATAGCGATCTCATTCAGGACAGGATGCGATTCCTTTTTGATCACAGCACTGTCATAGTCGAACAGGATATTGTTGTAAACAAATACCTTGTCCATATCCATCGGGAGCAGAACCAGGTTCAGATCGAACTCATTCACTTCGATGCCGGGCAGGAAGTCAGTCGAATAGAGCGAATATCCTGAGAGGTTGCATTCCACGTGGTACTTGTGTTTTCTGGGCAAGGTGATCAGATAGTTACCCTCTTTGGTGGAACGTGCCGTCTCTGAATAGCTTACGCCATCCTCAGTATAGCTGAATTGCACTTCGGCAAGCAAGGGTTCTTTCTTCTCGTTGGTGATCGTTCCCCTGATCATAACTGTTTTAAGCTCTGTATCAGGTGTCGCCAGCAAGCCGCTCAGAGGAGACGTCGCATCCGTATCCATCTTCAGTGTACGGTCGCCGTTGTTCTCCGTTATATAGTATGACCGAGGCGCGTAATCCAGGCTGAGCGGACGCATGAGGTAGCGATCAGCTCTGCTGCGGTCTGTGAGCACGATCGCCTCGTTGCTGTTGCGAATATGGTAAAACCTGCTGTCATTGCGGTTTGTATTGATAGGCGCGCCGACATTCTCTGCGACAGACCATTCATCTCCGGCGGAATTGAGCACCACTGACTTGTATATATCGCAGCCACCGAAGCCGGTAAATCCGTTCGAGGCAAAGAACAGTGTCTTGCCATCCCAATCCATGAATGGCGCGAATTCATCCCCTGAGGTGTTGACGTTGGCACCAAGATTGAAAGGCTTTTGCCAGACTCCGTTCGCGTAAACGCTGAGATATAGGTCATATCCGCCAAAACCGCCCTCACGAGTAGAGCTGAAGAACATAAGTTTATCGTTGTAAACATAGGGATCGATGTCTTCCGCGGGGCTGTTCACGGTCTGGATATTGGTGGGAGCGCTCCACTTTGTCACCCAGTCGCTGTAATAGATATCCACATCCGTCTTCGCTTTCTCATAGCTCCCCATGAGATAAGCCCTTTTGCCGTCCGATGAGAATGAGCACAAGGCTTCGTTGCTATTGGTGGAAAGATCCGAGACCAGGACAGGATAGCCCCAGATGTTATTCAGCTTTTCCGCTCTCCAGATGTTGGCTTTGGCAAGGCTCGCGGGACGCAGTGAACTGAAATAGAGATAATTGCCGTCCGGACTCACGGTGAAGTGCGATTCACCATTGTCACTGGTCAGGTATTCCGGATAGTTATTGATCACGACTCTGCGGAAGACGCTCTGCTGACGGTTCAGGATCGCGAGGTAGGTTTCCGCCTCACCTCGATAGTTACGGTCCATTGTGGCAAGATACTTCTCCAGATAGAACTTAGCGTTGGTGATGTCCCCCAGATTCATATAGTTCATGGCGATCCAATAGTAATACACCGGACGCTGGCGGGTCGTTCCCTGGTTGGCGTTCAGAAACGCCTGCAGGGAGTTCTCATAGTCACCAGAATCGTAGTATGAGACCCCTGTCTTAGCCGCGGGATCTTCGGCGAAGATATAGTCGATCTCGACCTGTGGCTCGTCGTTGTGCGCCAGATCAGGCGTATCCGGAATGTTCATGCTTGGTTCCGGCTCTTCATAGTAGGTGACGTTATAGCCCTTAAGAGTCCAGTTATAATAGCCCCAATCAAGGCTCTGATTGAGTTCCCGCACAGCGGTAAGATAGAAGTTCTGGGGATTTCTGGTGACGGTATCCGCTTGCTGCTGAGTCATCCTGATGTTCAGATGCTTCCCCAGATCGATATCATCAAGGGAAAGGACTCCTTTATCCTGAATGTAGCCAAGGATCTTGACATCACGGGTGCTGTAATCTTCGCGGGAGGAAGCCAGCAAAGCATCTATCTCTTTCTGGATCTCAGCTTTACGGTTCGCGACGGCAAGACTGTCTGCGGCTGAAACTTTGGCACTGCCGGACTTGGGACTGTATGCCAGAAATTGCCGGAGTTGCTTGACTCGGGTTAGAATATCATTAACATCCTTGGCAAACAGGCTGTTCCCCAATATGAGCAACAATATGACCACTATCGAGAGATATCTTGTTTTTCTCATAACTATGTCCTCCGTTGATCTAATAATTCGAATACGAATATGATGATAGCGGGATACCAATCCCTACACCGAGACGGAATGTTAATCCGTCCATCATTACATTACGTTGAGGTAAGCGTTGATCGTTGTTAGGCTCAGGCTCATCGGTAGTGAAATTATACCACTGATCCAATTGACTTCGAGTAAACCACCCTCCTCCAAAATCACTTTGGTATCTCACACCGGCTTTTGTACTGAGAAAGATATGAGCGCCTAACCTGAAACCAATTTCATAATCTACTTCCAATCCTAGCTGACTCATGTTACTCGTTCTGATAGCTCTTCTGGGCTCGCCCTCCCCTGAAGGATTATCCTCACTCGAATGATCTAAAAACCGATTAACAAAGATGTAGTTTTCACCGTCAACCGAATAGTGCTTATAGAGAGGATATTGCCCGCTCCACAACAGTTTTCCCTCAAGAGTCGAGTAGATAGTACCAGCTTTGTTGATCCCGCTAACCCCTGCTATACCGCTTAACCAATCGAACATTATACCAGTTTGAGAGTTCCCAATTTCATTACCAATGACTACCTTATCGAGAATCCCAAAACCTACATAAAAGAACGGATCACCAATGTTAGCTCTGGAGTAGTAATCATATGAATCGATCCTAGTCATGTCCCTGACTTGAATTCCTGAAACCGAAATGCTGTTCGATATCGGCTTATAATTATAGTTTTGATAGCTCAGTCTATCGGATTCTTTAAATCCGAAATTGTGATCTATCCTGATATGCTGTAATGGATATGTGTAGAACAACGAATGAAATTGACTTCTGCGTTCAGCCCTGATCGCTTTTTTATCCACGACAAATCTTAGTGATTCAACCAGTTCCTCACCACTTTTCAGTGTGAAGCTCTTCATGATCGGACTGTAAGGGCTTATGTAATTCGCCGTATAAGTGTGAGTTCCCACAGGCAGCTTCATCTTTTCCGGACGTTCTACACGGATATTATCGAGAGTATATGTGCAGTTCTCCAGGTTATTCCTCAATGTCAGATAACCATAGGCGAATTTGAAGCTGGTGGTTATTTCCTGACCTTTGGTGATGGTGACGTCCGATTCCAGAATGGAGTTGTTGATCAGAGTATTGGCATTTTCTGATCTGGCTGAGACCTTATGCACCCCCTCAGCCAGCTTGAGTTTTTGGACGCTCGTGCCAAGATATTCGCCATCAACGGAATAACCGACACGTTCCTCATTGCTGACCAGGGTAAGAAAGCCTATGGGGAAATCGAACTTGCATTTGGTTTCCTTGCCCTGCAGAATCGTCACCCGGGCGACCTGATTAGCCAGCTTTAGTTTCCTAAGCGATTCAGGGGCGATAGCTTCGACGGAATAATCACCAACAGGTAAGGTCAGCTTTTCCAGAGTGACGTAGCTTTTCCCCAGAACATTGAATACGGCGCCAGATTCGTTCGAACTGGCAGACAAGAAACCTTCCTGAGGTACGAGCTCCACTTCCTTGTATTTCATAGGCTCGACCTTGACGCCAGCCCTGCCGCGGATATTTGTTCCGGTTCTGAGCGTGACCTCATAATCTCCCGCGGGAACTGCGATCGGAACCGCAACGCTTATCTTGCTGTCACCGATATAGTGGTCAGCGTCCGGGATAGTACTTATAACGTGGAGCAGCCCAACCTGTTCCGTCGTCTCATAATCATAATTGATCTTGGTGTAGGAGCGATTTACAGCGTAGAGCTTAAAGTCATACTTGGCATAGGGTTTGTAGTCCAGAACAGGTTCCCAGAGGACTATATATTCGTTTCGGGATTCCACATTCTGATAGGATCCGACCAGGGCTTTTGCTTTGAACCAGTCGTTCGATCCTTCTCTGCTGGCGAAGACATAGATATCGAACTTCTCGCCCCAATTGAAGTTATACAGGTCAAACTTGATCTCATAGCGTTTATTCACCCGCTGAGCCTGGACTCCGGTCAGTTCCTGAGCGTTCAGACAACCAACCAATAACATTAGCAACAAGAAACATAAAATCACTGTTCTCTTGGTCACACTACTTTCCTCCCTAAACGTATGCTGCTGTTGAGATATCACTGTCTGAGGCCAGCCCGGGAAGTGATACCGTATGGTATCGCTACTTTTTGGAAAGACCTCATCAGTCACTTTTTCTAAGTATGATTTATCTCTTATTCAGTCAAGGATTATTTTCCCGGGTTCAAGGTTGTCAGAGTCCTGAAGTAGGGTCGATGATCAGCAGCGAATCTTCTCCCCGTCATGAAAGGTAAAACTAAGCGTTGCCTATTTCTAAGCTGGAGTTCAAAGCGCCGTTGAAAGTCTTCAATCGACCTCGTTTCTTGAAGGGCGATTTGGACTTCATGCGTCAGTCGCCGGTGTATCTGAAACATATCTACAGACCAATGATTATCATTTTGAAATCCAAGCAGGCGCTGAGATTAGCTGTCAGAGTAGAGTTTTCCCAGCCGGCTTGAACTCCAAACTCAGCTCTCACACATCAGATGGCTGACTTCATGCTATCCTCTCTCTATCATCTTATGTCATGACGTAAGATGATAGAGAGAGGATAGCAAGATGATGGGTTGCAAAATAGAGGAGACTTCCTGTCGCCTATGCCATGGAAAAGAGAAAGGCTAACCGAAAACGTATATAAGGAAAGGCAGATAGAAGAGCGCGATGAGAATCGAGATCGAGACCATTGTCGCCGCGAACTCCCTGTCCATATTCTCCAGATTGGCAAAGATCAGAGTATTGAAACCGATCGGTGTGGCAGAGGTCACGATCACGACCGTGCGGGTGATCCCCTCCAAACCGAAGATGGCAGAGAGGATAAGCCCCAGACAAAGACCCAGACCCATGCGAATAAAGATCGCCACGAGCGCTTTGCTCATGTGCTTGAGTTGAGGCTCAAAATACAACCCCAGAGCGATCATGATCAATGGCGCGGTTGGGTTTCCGACCAGTTCCAAAAAGGAAATGCTGACCTGTGGCAGGGGGAGTCTCACTCCTTTGATGATGAAGGCGAGGATCATTGCCCAGAGCGGAGGAAGCCGGAGGAATTTACTCCAGTCTACCTTATCGCTCTTGCTGTTGTCTCCGAACTTGATGGCGTTGTAATAGGTGAAAGTGAAGATCAGGAAGGTGTTGCCCATGTCGAACAGGGATGCCCGGACAAAGCCGTCATTCCCGTATCGCGCAAGAAAGAACGGCAAGGCATAAGAGGTATTCATGATCATGGTTCCGACCAGGAAACTGCCAAATGTTGTCTTGGGCAACTTCAGGACGTTCCCGGCGAGGCTGGAGATCCCGTACATGCAGAAGACGACCAGCATGGCGGAAAGGGGTATGAGCAGCATATCCGCGCTGAGCTGAGCCCTGTAGATAGAAAGAATCGTCAGGGCTGGTAGGGTGATCGTCAGCACCAAGCGCAGCAGGACAGGTGCGTCATCCTTGGATAACAGCCTGAGCCACTTGAAGATGATGCCCAGGAAAAAGGACAGAATGAGGGGGATGATCTTGATCACAAAAGGATTCATTTACTTCCTGACCGGTTCGGCAAAAGTCCTGTAGAGCAATTCCAGACCGGAATTTAATGTTTCGTTATAGTGTTTGTCAGAGGTAGTTCTGGGTTTTAGCACCGGCTGCCAGGCGGCGGATCGTTCCAATGCGTTACGGAGTTGCCATCTGTGCTGGTAAGTGACGCCATCGAGCTTGCTGAGGGCTTCGAGCTGTTCCTGCGAGAGCTTGGTCTGCTGATTCTGTTTGGCAAATAGCTTCATATCGACAGTAAGAGGATGGACTTCTGCGGTTCTGATGATTCGCATGATCTGGTCGGGCGTGTAACTGCCGGTGTCCTTCAGCTCTTTGTAGAGTTCCTGTTCCGAGGCATAGACCCTTCCATTGACCACAGCCAGGGGATCAAGATCGATCTTCTCCAGCTTAAGTTCGGTCAGGCTTTCTTTGTTAAAACTATATGAGACTGGCTGTTTGACCTTCATCTCGAAAACGTTCTGGACGATGAACAGGGCAACGAAGGAGAAGAAGAATGCCAGCACCGGAGCCGCAATCCAGCCCAGGGAGATCCTTCCCAGGAGGTTGTAACGGATGTTTTTACCACCCTTGACGAGACCAATGCCGAGAACGGCTCCGACGATGATCTGCGATGCCGAGACGGGAACCAAGGGGATCGGCGGCAAACCGAGATTCACCAGCAGATCATGCAAAGCCTTCGAGGAAAAGAGAAACAATACCAGCGACTCCGCCAGGACGGTGATCAGTCCCGTGATCGGCGAGAGGCTGAAAAGCTCCTTACCGACAGTCTTCATGACCTTGTGCGAATATGTGTAGATACCCACTACGATCGACAACGAGCCCAGCATGAAAAGCTGAGTTACGCCGCTGAGCGTTCCAAAACCGGGAAGCTGGATATCACGGAAGGGATTTACCGGTACGAAGATACCAACGATGTTGGCAATGTTGTTCGCGCCTAGGGAATATGCTCCGAACGCTCCTATTATCAGGAGCCAGAAACGCGTCCAGACATCTTGCTCCAGCAGATGTACCTTGGCTTTATCCAGTGAGTATCGAAATATAAAGAAGAGTACCGCAGCGAAAACTGCTCCCAGAAGAGGGGCGATCACCCAGCTGCCGGCAATGACTCCCAGGCTCTTGAAATCTGTCATTCTGCCTGAGAAGTAGTTCCAGCCGATGATAGCGCCCGCAAGAGTCTGCGTCGTGGCGACTGGAATGCCGATCCTCACCATCAGGGTAATGGTCGCGGCTGCCGCCAGAGCGACTGTGAAGGCACCGCCTATCTCATCGACAGAACCTAGTTTGCTCAGCGTCCCGGAGGGACCACCGCCATCCAGCAGGGCACCCAGAGTCACGAAGATCGACGCGATCAGGGCGGCTGTCTTGAATTTCAGCATGCGGGTCTCGACCGCTGAACCAAAGATATTGGCAGTGTCTTTTGCCCCGAAGGACCAACCCAGGAACAATCCGCTGAGTAGATAGATGAAGATCATCAGAGCTGGCGCTTGATCGTATAGATCGCCAAACGGTCACAAACGGCTTGAGCGTAATCAGATATCTTTTCGATATGCATCGCGAAGAACCTGAGCTGGCTCTTGTGAGAGAGTTCGATATCCAAGCTGAAGATCAGGCGGCGGAGCTTTTCACCCAGGTGATCCGCTTCGCGTTCAAAGAAATATACTTTATGTATGTAGTTATTCACTGCGGGAAGATCGCGGAAGAAGGAACGCACAGCGAAGGTCAGCTGCTCGACTGCCTGGACCGATGCCTTGGAGGTTTGCGTCCAGAGATCGTCCAGTTCGGAGGGAATATCCGGCATTTCGATCGAGAATTGGAGCATTGCGTCCTTGATATTATCGATCACCTCGTCTGTATTTTCGAGGATGGCGAGGACGTCGCCACGGTTCTCAGGGATCAGGGTACGCTCGTAGAGGTATCTCTCGATACTCACTCTGAGGTCATCCGCTTTTTGTTCGTTTTCCCTGACCCGGGCAAGGCGTTCTTCAAACTGACTGTATCTTTCGCAGAGATAGTCTTCCATTCCCATGTGAAACAAGGTGGCAGAATCCCCAACAATATCCAGAAACGCATCTATCTGGGATTCAATGAATTTGGTCGTCTTGAGTAGCAGTGCCATAGGCTCATCCTTCACTTGTATCTTATCTGCATAGCAGGACAATGCAAAGATAATCCATCCGATCTTTCTGTCAAGTGATCTGTCCGCCTGAGATTTAAGCTTGACAGACTGGGCGGGGGCAATAGCCGATGGTCTTGTATGAATAAGAAGCTTACTCGCATTTTGGCAGTCAACGACCTCTCCGGATGGGGACACACGTCATTGATGGCGGTGATACCCATCATGTATCGCATGGGAATCCAGACCGGTGCTTTGCCGACGGCTGTGCTCTCCACCAATACGGATTATCCAGGCTACGTCCTCAGCGACCAGTTGGATCAAATGCGGAGGTCTCTGGAGCACTGGAGGAGCATTGGCATTCGCTATAACTCGATCTACAGCGGGTTCCTGGGAAGCCCTGCTCAGACCTCCCTGCTTCTGCCCTATCTGGAAACGCTCCTTGCGCCCGAGGGAATGATCCTGGTCGATCCCGTGATGGGTGACGTAGGAGGTCTTTATTCCTGCTATGACCAAAGCATAATCCCTGCGATGCGGGAATTGATCGCCCGGGCAGACGTCATCACTCCAAACCTCTATGAAGCCTCTACTCTACTGGGTAAAACATTCGACCCAGATATCACCGGGGAAGGCACCTTTGATCTATGCCGTGGGTTGCAAGAACTTGGAGCGAAGAACGTGATCATCACCTCTGTTCCAGCTTCAGGAAAAGACAGCTGCGCCGTGGCGGTTCTCGACGCTCAGGGAGACTTTGAGATCCTTGAGGGTGAGAGAATTGACGCCTGGTATCCAGGAACAGGAGATGTCTTCACTTCTCTGCTCTGCGCCTCGATGCTCAGGAAAGTAAGTATTTTCGCATCCGTCCGTTTCGCCATGAAAGCCGTCGCGGAGGGGATAAGGATCAGTCTGGAGCGCGATCAGGACCATAGAGACGGCATGCATCTGGAGATACTGCTGAACTCCGCGATCTTCTCAGGACTGCTAAAAGAACTTATCGGGAGTGAGTTATGAGAACCATACTTCTGCTCACGATCTCGAATATCTTCATGACCTTTGCCTGGTATGGACACCTGAAATACAAGAACGCACCACTCCTCACCGTGATCCTGATCAGTTGGGGAATAGCTTTCTTCGAATATTGCTTCCAGGTCCCGGCAAACCGCATTGGCTACGGTCAGTTCAACGCCTTTCAGCTCAAAACCATCCAGGAGGTCATCACACTCGTCGTGTTCAGCATCTTTTCGGTGCTCTATCTGAAAGAGGGCTTACGCTGGAACTATCTGGTCGGCTTCTGCTTTATTGTTCTGGCAGTGGTGTTTATCTTCAAGAAGTGGTAAGCTGTTAATCCTTTTCCTTGAGTTCCCTGTAGATGCGCCGGATGTCTTCCGGATCGATCTCGAAGGGGTTGTTTGCCATATTCCTGCTTTCCATGACTTCTGGGGTTCTATCCTCGATGAAGGCTTCCGGGATCCTGATATCCAGGGATAACTTCAGAGCCTCAAGCCATTTATAGAATTGCATCTGAGTGATATTCAGGGATGCGAACAGGCTGTCTAGTTCCTTCTTGATCACCGGATAGTAAAGCTCCATGATCCCCTTCATTACCAGTCCGTTGGCGAGCCCGTGCGGGATACCGAAGACAGAGGTCAGGGGATAGCCGATCGAATGCTGTAAAGTCGTGCTGGAATGAGCGATAGTCATCCCTCCGTAGAGCGAGGCCCGCATCATTTCTTCCCTGGCGGAGAGGTCGCGGGGGTCTTGAAGAACCTTGGGCAGATTCTCATAAATGATCTTTATTCCGGCAAAGATCATCGGGAACATAACGGTATTCCGCTTGTTCGAATAGATCCCTTCCAGGAGGTGTGAGAGTGCGTCGATGCCCGTGTTCAGGGTCACTGTCTGGGTCATGGTCAGGGTATAGAGCGGAACCAGTATCGCCAAGGTCGGGAAAGCCAGTTCACTGCCAAAGCCTGCCTTCTTCTGTGTTTTGGGGTCTGTAAGAACTGAATAGGGTGTGACTTCCGTGCCGGTGCCGGAAGTAGTTGGGATCGCCACGATGGGGAAAGACTTTTTATATTTTTCTGCTTTATAGATATTGTTCCTGTCGGTGTGGTTCGCTGCGACGAGAGAGATCGCCTTTGCCGCGTCCAGAGGGCTGCCACCGCCTATTCCGATGACAAAATCACAGCTGTTGACAACGAACTCAGTGACTCCGCTCATGATCGTATCGATGGAAGGGTTTTCCTGAACCCGATCAAAGAGACACCATTCCTGACCATTCTGGCTCAGGATTCGCTCGATATCGTCGAGAGCACCGCTCATTCTCGCGGAGCTTTTTCCACTAACGATCAGGGCTTTTTGCCCCAGACTTCTGATCCTCTCGGTGGCTCTTGTCAGTGCATCATTACCAAAAAACACCCGGCTCGGCATATAAAACATCGCATCCTCACATAAACTATATTGATTGTCCGAAAGCTGTGTTGATTTTCTTTGACGCTATTATTTGTGTCAAGAAATATCGCCGCTGCGGTTCCAGGGCATATCTTTGCTGCTTTAGACACATGGTGTTGGCTCCTTTTACATTAGGGTATGCTTCCCGTACGCTCCCCGTACGCCTCCCGTATGATAGCCGTACGGGATGTGGCAAGCATAGGCTTGGAGTAGTGGCTGAGTTCACCTTCTGCCCGGCAGAGGATGAGGAGACGGAACTGAGCTTAGGCAGTCGATTGCGCCTACCGGGAAGATGATTGCTCTGCCACACTGAGGAGTGTGGAAAGAAATGGACAAAACCCGCTAAACGACGCTCCAGCCAAACAAAATCATTGACCAAAACCATGCCTTGGATTATCCTGTCTGGCAGAGAAATATCATCAAAAAGGATTACTATTATGGCAGCTAAATCAGCTAAGCAAACCAATCCGCTCTTGGAAAAAGAGAACAAACACCGCCTCAAAGCAGTGCCCTTTGACAAGATCAAAACAGAACACTTCCTCCCTGCCTTCGAAGCCGCGATCAGTGAAGCTCAGACCGTTATCGACGCGATCAAGAACAGCAAGGCCAAGGCGACTTTCGAGAACACCATCCTCGCCATGGACGATGCCGAAGAACACCTGGATTACATCGCCAGCATCTATTTTAATCTTCTTTCCGCTGAAAGTGACGGAGAATTTAAAGCTCTTGCCCAGAAGATCTCGCCTATGCTGGCAGAATTTGGCAGCAAGATATCCACCGATCCCAAGATCTTTGCCAGGATCAAAGCGGTCTATGATAAGGAAGTTGCCGGGAAACCGGAACCCAAGCTCCCCTCAGACCTCTCGGACAAGGACTATCTGATCAAGGCGGAACGCTATCGCATCATCGAGCGTACCTACACGAGCTTTATCCGCAATGGCGCGCTCCTCTCGGACGAGGACAAAGCCAAACTCACCGCCATTGATATGGAACTTTCCACCCTCAGCCCTAAGTTCTCCGATAACATTCTCAACGCTACCAATGCCTTCGAACTGCATCTCACAGCCAGGAAAGAGGTCAAGGGCATTCCGGAAAGCGCACTTGCCGCAGCTGCCTTCCTCGCCAAAAAGAAAGGCAAGGACAAAGGCTGGCTCTTTAACCTGCAGCCTTCGAGCATGATTCCGGTGCTTACCTACTGCAAAGACCGCGAGATCCGCAAGACACTGCAGAAAGCTTACGCCTCACGCGCCTTTAAAGGCAAGTTCGATAACCGCGAATTGATCAAGAAGATCCTTGAGCTTCGCTACAAACGGGCAAAACTGCTAGGGTTCAAGAACCACGCTGAGTACGTGCTCAAAGAACGCATGGCGGGTTCACCCAAAGCTGTCCTAAGCTTCCTGGACAAGATCTACAAGGTCGCCTATCCCGCGGCTAAGAAAGAAGTCGCGGAGACCAAAGCCTTCGCGCTCAAGACCGATAAGCTGGATAAAATGATGCCCTGGGACTTTGGATATTACTCCAACAAGCTGAAGGAGAAGCTCTTCGACTATGATCCAGAGGCTCTGCGCCCCTGGTTCAAGGTCGAGAACGTGGTCGAAGGACTGTTCAAAGTCGCCAAAAAGATCTATGGTATCGACCTCAAGCGTGTGAAAGACGTGCCTGTCTATCATAAAGACGTTCAAACCTGGGAAGTTCATGACCATGGCAAATACATGGGCTTGCTCTATCTTGATCTGTTCCCCCGTGAGACTAAACGTGGCGGTGCCTGGATGACGACCTTCCAGGGTCAGGGTCTTTTCTCCGATGGACAGCGTCGTCCGCACGTCTCGATCGTCGGTTCACTCACTCCTTCGACTGATGATCAGCCGTCTCTGCTGCGTCTGGACGAAGCCCGTACCATCTTCCATGAGTTTGGTCACGCGCTGCACGCGCTCCTTTCGGATTGCCATTACCGAGGTGTTTCAGGCGCCAGAGTGCTCTGGGATTTCGTGGAGCTTCCCTCTCAGATCATGGAAAACTGGCTCATGGAAAAGGAAGCTTTGAACCTCTTTGCCAAACACTATCAGACGGGAGAACCCCTTCCCGAGGAACTTCTGAACAAGGTGATCGCCGCGAAAAACTTCCAGGCAGGCGTCGCAAATATCAATCAACTGCGCTATGCCTCAATGGATATGCAGTGGCACAGCAGCAATCCCGGTAAGATCGAGGATGTCTCAGCCTTCGAGAAGGAAGCCATCGCTCCTTACAAACTGCTTCCCGCCGTTGCCGGAACCTGCATCTCCACCGCCTTCGCGCACATCTTTGCGGGTGGTTACTCCGCTGGATACTACAGCTACAAGTGGGCGGAAGCTCTTGAAGCGGATGCCTGGAGCGCTTTCACCGAGCATGGCATCTTTGATCCCGCGACGGCGAAGTCCTTCCGGGAGAACATCCTATCCCGGGGTAATTCTTTCCATCCCATGCAGCTGTTCACAGCGTTCCGGGGACGTAAGCCCGATCCTGACGCGCTTCTCAAGCGTGACGGACTCATCTGATAAGCTACTGATATGACAATGACCGGCATCAAACACGATGCCGGTCTTTTTTATCTCCCCAGGAAAAAGAATCTTATTGACAACAAATCCCGTACCTTGCAGGCTGGTAAAGTCGACAGAAGGAGATGTTTCTGCCCGACATTGCTTGATAAGGAGCGGATCATGAAAGCAAAGATATTGATTATCGTCCTTAGTCTGATCGCCTGCGGAGTGCTCTTGGGGCAGACCAGTCATGATGAGGCGGCACGCAGGTTCTTCCGTCTCAACACCCCTGAATCCGAAATAGGCGATATGCTCAGCGAGAACTTCGATTCAATCCTCTCGATCTTTATCGACGGCTTGAGAGAAGAGACGGACTTGAATATCGATACGGGAGACAGGGAATCGATGCGTGAGCTGCTCTCCTTTATCCTCGATCTGGGCATGGATTATGATAAGATTGAGCAGATCAGTATCCCCTTGATCAAGAGTCAGTTCTCCCTGAATGAACTGAACAGCCTCAACGAATTCTTCTCCACCAAGGCAGGCACTAAATATCTGGACCTCTATGTCCTGAATAACACGAACTATCTTTCCTCAGCTTTCGAGCAGATATTCAACGCCCTGTCTGAAGACGAAGATATGCTCGAGCAGGTGGTAAACAAGATCTACGAGATCTATGGGCTAAATCCTGAGGATTTTACTCCTGCTGATACGCTGGACACACCCGAACCCGATGATTATTATAACTATAACGACGATGATTATAACGATGCCTACCCCGATACAGCAGTGGTCTCCGATGAAGATTGGCCTGAAGAGATCGATATTGAAGCCTTACAAAACGCGCTGATACAGCTTAGCGGAGAAACCCTGGTTTCTGATAACCGCCCATCTGAGCATGAGTTCATTCCATATGACGACCCGCCTGTTATAGTGGGAACCCTTACCCCCATATATCCTGAATTTGCCCGTAAAGCAGGAATTCAAGGGACTGTGGTTCTGGAGGTTGAGGTTTATAAGGACGGTACTGTCGGGGAGATCAGAGTCAAGCGTTCCGTGCAATCAGGACCCGGCAGCCTGGATGAAGAAGCCATCGCAGCCATTCGCAGAGTGAAGTTCCAGCCCGGTATAGCCGGTGGCAAGCCTGTTGACACCCTCGTGATCATCCCGATAGAATTCAAGCTGCATTGATCCCTGAAGCATTACGATACGTAGATATCCCCGGTTAATTCGGCATTAGGAACAGGTTTTGCTTGATCATTGGATTATATTGAACAAGGGAGTTCATCATGAAACGAGTATTGATCCTGTTTATATTTTTCCTGAGTATAGCCATCCTCAGCGCCCTGCCGGTCGCGCCAAACCTGGCTGAATCGGTTGCCATGCATCAGCTTCAGCGTCTCGGAGCGGAAGGTTTTGCTCTGCGAGAAGCTGCCACCATCTCTGGAGCCGACGGGATTCTTGCCTATCGCTATCTTCTTCAACCCAAAGGCTATATGGTTGTCTCAGCGGATGACCGGCTCGATCCTGTGATCGCCTACTCGCTTCAGTCGGATTACGCTCCCTCTGTCGATAATCCTCTCGAAGACCTGATCATCACCGATCTGAGCCAGAGACTGCAAAATATCCCCCTGATGAGCGAGACTCAGCTCGATATGGTGCGGGAGAATTGGACAAGGCTCAGCACCGGTCAGTTCCGTGATCCGCTTCAGCAATGGCCTCCGGCAGGAAGCACTCCCACAGGTGGCTGGGTCAAGACCGAGTGGACGCAGAACGCCCCTTATAACAGCCTCTGCCCTATCAATCAAACCTCCGGAGCCCACACTTATGCCGGCTGCCCGGCAGTCGCAATGGGGCAGATCGTGAACTACTACCAGACGATCAACGGCACAGTCTTTTCGGACACGGACGACTACTATCACAGCTATGGAGGGAATAACTACAACATCGATGATGACCACACAGCCTGGGGATTTCCTTCCTGGTCTGAGCTGAACGGCTATCTGAACGACATGACCCATCACTATAACTATCAAGAGGATATGACCGACACCGATAAAGCAGCCCTGATCTTTGCCTGTGGCGCCGCAGGTCATCAGGTTTACAATTATGCCGGGTCCGGCACCTTCGCCGTGAGCCAGATGCTGACAGCCTTCCAGCGTTTCGGCTTTGAAGGAATGGAACTCCTCACGGATACCGCTCCCGATCTATATAGCAGAATATCAGCAAACATCATGGACGCCATGCCTGTCCATCTGGCAGTGGTGACACCCGCCTGGGATTCCGGCCACAACGTGGTCGTAGATGGCTATAACACAGATAATTACTTTCATCTGAACTTCGGTTGGGGCGGTCAGTACAGTGGCTGGTATCTGCTCCCTTCACAGATCCCCTATGGTCTGACTGTGATCGAAGGCGCGATCGTGGATATCGCGCCCCGGGAGTACTTCTTCGTCTTCCCCGAAGAGCTCTCTTTTATGACTTTCGAAGATACACTTGCACCTCAACCGGTGGAGTTTATCAATATCTCCGGCGAGACTCTGAATATGGAAGCCGTACTCAATCAGGAATTCGTCGCAGGCGGCATTAGAGTACAGGTCACAACCTCTCCCACGTTGCCCTGCCAGTTACCTGCCGGACAAAGTTTTATCTTAAATGTGAGAGTGGACACTCCCACAAACCTGCCCAGAGAGATCCTGGAAACTAATGTGCGCCTGATTCATTCTCAGGGTGTCGTGGACATCCCCGTCCGGATCAATTCTGAGCTGAATTCTGAGGTTAATGACGGAAGCAGCCCTGCCCTCGATCCTTCTTTGAGTGTCTATCCCAATCCTTTCCGCAACGAGCTCAGGATACGGATCAAGGAATACCCGGAGCACGATCCCGTCGGGATCTACAACCTCAAGGGACAATTGGTCAGAACGTTGAGCTGTGAATCGAACAGTGACACCGTTTGGGATGGCAAAGACTCCGCCGGAAGGACCGTGGCAAACGGCATCTACCTGATCAAACAATTGACAGATAAGGGATTAGCTACTGCCAGAGCTCTGAAACTCAGCCACTGATCCCGGGGATTCCAACTAATCTGCTTGACAGAAGAGACCGCATGACGATCTTGATTACTCATAGAAAACATGATTATTAGCCCAACAGGATAATTATATGGTAAGAGACTTTCACAAAAGAATATACGGATTCGAGTGCGATATCTACGGGCACCTGAACAATTCGAACTATCTCCAGATCCTGGAAGCCGCCCGCAGCGAGGCTCTGATCGACGTGGAGATGCCGATCGACAAGCTTCTGAAGCTCGGATGGCGTGTTTACCTGATGCGCTTTGAGCTGGACTATCTGAAACCTCTCCTACTGGATGAGATAGTCACGATCAAAAGCAAGATCATCGAATCGAACCGAGCCAGAGCAAAATGGTGCCAGGAGATGTACAATCCCGCCGGTGAGCTGTGTTGCAGAGCTTTCGCCTTCGTCGTTCATATCCGCAACGATAAGCCCGCGCGGGTTCCGGATGAGATATGGGAGCACTTTCAAAGGTTGGAATAGACCACAACTGCATCTCACCTTTGCGTTTACGCTTCTCTTGACATAATGAGGGCAGTCCGCCCTGCGCGGACCTCAGCCAGAACCTCTCGCTATTCCCTGTTTATCCTGATCGATCCCCAGGTATCTTCTGCCTATCCTCTCTCTATCATCTTACGTCATGACGTAAGATGATAGAGAGAGGATAGCATGAAGTCAGCCATCTGATGTGTGAGAGCTGAGTTTGGAGTTCAAGCCGGCTGGTAAACTCTACTCTGACAACTATTCTCAGCTCCGGCTTGGACTTCAAAACGATTATCATTGGTCTGTGGATAAATTTCAGATACACCGGCGACTGACGCATGAAGTCCAAATCGCCCTTAAAGAAACGAGGTCGATTGAAGACTTTCTACGGCGCTTGAACTCCAGGCTTAGAAAAGGCTGCCGATACCAGTGCTAGAGAGTCCTGCCCAGAGCCTTATTTGCCTCGTTGATATAGCGTTGCACCGGGACCAGGACATAGATGTAGATCGCGAGGGTGATGAGGGTGGATAGAATATCCGCGGAGAGGGTGGAAAAGAACATATTGATCAGAAAAGTGCCAAAAAACGAGCCGTACCAGAGAAATGCCAGCCCTTTCGCGGAAAAGGTCGGACGTAAAGCCCTGTTAAGATCTCTGTCCCGCTCGATGTTGTCGAAGATATCATAGACAAAGAACAGCACTGATATCCTGCTGTAGGGGCGTCTGCCGGTTCTGCGCTGATGGTTGATATAGAACCACTGACGCACGAACCAGTAGATCTCGTAGAATCCCCCGGTCAGAATAGTTAGAAGGAGCATCATTTTCCAGGATACATTGAAGAATATCGGTTCTTCGTTCGAGACTTCACGTCCTTTGCCAACGAACTCCTGAAACTCCTTCGCGGTCTTTTCGGTCAGGATCGGTTTGGGAACAGGTTTGTGGTAGAGATCGACTATCTCATTGACGGTGCCGAGTTTCTTCCAGAGACCATCGGTACTGGATTGGATCGAGGAATCCCTGTCCAGAACATCTTCAAGCACCAGCTTGGCGATCTTCTCCGAACTGACCGGTCCGAATGTCTTGCCATCCACCGTGTAGAGCCAACTTCCTTTACTCATGAGTAATCCCCTTTTTTACGAATTCCTGATTGCCATATATCATCCAATTGCTGCCATTGAAGTGAAAATAGGAAACGTCACCGCTGTCTTCCGGTTCGATGAGTTCCAGAGAGCTCGTAGCAGCATCGAAATTCATGGTCATATATACCGTGGCATAGTCGCCATTGACGCTGATCACGATCCCGTCGATGCTGAGCAGGGAATACTCCGCCATACGATCCAGCCAAAGCTCCCTGAAGTTCCAACGCAGATTGCCATTATGCCGGTAATCCGTGTCAACTTTGGTCATGATGCTGCTGATATCCTTGAGGTTGAACCAGGAACCAAGGTTGTAAAGAGTGTCTTTGATCTCTATCTTGGCGGAATCCTGCGGAGAAGTCAGATCACAGGATATGAGGAAAAGAGTCAGTAGCGGCAGGATCGCTGTCATTATCAGGCAGAGCTTTGTCCTTCCGGTCATGGCGTTTAGCTTTTTCTCCGGAGGTAAGCCAGGGTTTCGATATGCCAGGTCTGAGGGAACATGTCAAACGGTTGCAGTGATACAAGCTCAAACCCTTTCCCCTGCAGGTGCCGGACGTCTCTTGCCAGCGTCATGGGATTGCAGCTCAGATAGATGATCTTGTCCAGAGCCGAGCCGCTGATGGCAGTGATAACCTTTTCGTCCACGCCAGAGCGCGGAGGATCGAGAATGATCGTGTCGTGCGCAGACTTCTTGTCCAGAAGCTTCTCCAGGACGTTTTCGACTTTACCAGTGATGAACTTCACGTTGCTGAGGTTGTTGGTTTCGGCATTGAACTTGGCGTCCTCAACTGCTTCGGGAGTCTCCTCGATACAGGTCAGTTCCCGGCAAAGGGAGGCAAGGCTCAGCCCGATGGTGCCGATCCCGCTGTAGGCGTCGATAACGTTGCGGGAACCTGTCAGAAAAGGTTTGATCGATTCTACGGCGAGGGATGCCGTGCCGGGATTGACTTGCAGGAAACTTCGGTAATGCACCCGGAACTTCAGATCCATAAAGGACTCGTTCAGCCAGGGACGGCCGAAAAGAACCTTGTCTTCGTCTCCGAGGATGACGTTCGTGCGGCGACGGTTGACATTCTGAACGATGCCCACGAGCTTGGGGAATTCGCTGGTCAGAGACTTTACCAGAAGATTCGAGAAGGGCAGCTTGGTGCTCTTGGTCACCAGGATCAGCACGATCTCCTTATGGTCTGAGGAGGCTCTGAAGCCGATCTGACGGAGGTTTCCGCCATGCTTCTCTTCCTGATATGCCTGAATGCCTGCTTTTTGTGCCAGGATCGTGACCCGGCGGGCGATTGCGTCGAACTCCTCGAACTGGAGCTTGCAGGAACGATGTTCAACGACATCGTGAGTAAAGCCCCGGTACATGCCAAAGCTGAGTCTGCCCTTATACGAGGTCACCGGGTAGAAAGCTTTGTTGCGGTAGTGAGTGTCCCTGGGCGAGGCGACGATCGGGTGGATGCGCTCCTTGGGCACGATGTTGTCAAAGATGGAGTGGATAAGCTCGTCTTTCCAGAGCAACTGGATCGAATAATCCGCCATGAGCCAGTCACAGCCTCCGCATTGCGCTTTGGGACCGAAGGCTTCGCAGCCGGGATCCTTCACGCCTGAGGGTCGCGATGTGTAGGACACGACCGATCCAAAGGCGATGTCCTTCTTCTGATGCGTGTATTTGATCTCGACGACGTCTCCGGGAACGGTGTAGGGCACAAAGATGGTCTTACCCTGCAGGTGTCCGAGTCCATAGCCCTGCATGGCGATCTTATCGATCTTGAGTGACTTCAAATCCTTCACAAGAGCTTCTGCAGTCTTTCGATACGGGCTTCGATGGATGGATGCGTGGCAAAGAGGGAAACACGGTTCCGGCTGGAGATCTTTGCCATGGCAAAGGAATCCTTCTTGGTTTCCGGACGGTAGTTTCGGTCGATCTTCTGCAAGGCGGTGATCATGGGCATAGGTCCGGTGAGCTGTGCCGCTCCGCCATCAGCGCCAAACTCCCTCCAGCGTGAAAAGGCTGAGATGGGGATATAGGCAAGCAGCATCAGTATATTCTCCAGCACCATTACTATCAGGAAGTAGCCCATGTAGCCGAGACCTCCCCCTTCGTTATCACGGTTGGAGATCATCGAGGCAATGATCCTCGCGAAGAACATCACGAAAGTATTCGCGACGCCGGTGAGCAAGGTCATGGTGACCATATCGCCGTTGGTGACGTGGCTGAGTTCGTGCCCCGCCACGGCTGCGAGTTCTGGATCATCCAAACGCTCGATGATGGCTGAGGAGAAAGCGATCAGGGCACCATTAGCTGTGGCGCCGGTCGCGAAAGCGTTGATATCGGCAGAGGGATAAATGCCCACCTGGGGAGTTTTGATCCCCAGGTGCGCAGCCATCTGCTCAATAGCTTCAAATAGATTCAGGTATCTGCCGGTGGCATTGCTCCTGTCGATCAGCTGGATCTTGTAAGACCACTTGGCAATGGTCTTGCTTAGCAGCAGGGAAATGAGACTCCCGGCAAAACCGAAAACGGCACATAGCACCAGAAGTCCTGAATAATCGGCAATCCTGATGCCCAGGATGCTCATGATGATGGTCAGGGTCATGACCACCAGGAAGTTGGTCAGTAGGAACAGACCTAGTCTTTTAAAGGCTCCCAATGCCATATCTCCTATTTCATTAAGATCATTTTACGGGTTGAGCTGTAGCTGCCGGCATGCATCTTGTAGAAGTACACGCCACTGCTGAGAGACCGTCCGGAGAAATCCGTGCCATCCCACTGTACTGAGTAGTTGCCACCGGCTTTGTTCATGTCCACGAGGGTCTTGACCAGTTGTCCGCGAGAATTGTAGATTCCAAGCCAGACCGGTCCGGCGTCCTTGACGCTGAAGCTGATGGTCGTGAGGGGATTGAAGGGATTGGGGTAGTTTCCTTTGAGCTCGGTGAGGACGACAGGGGCTGTCGGGTCGTCGTTCGGGCTGGGAGTGATCGTGACGGTCACGGGATCCATCTCATACATACCCCAGCAGAGCGGTGCGATTCCATAGGTGTACGATGTTCCGTGAACGGTATTCGTATCCTGATAAGTGGTCGTCGCGGGATTGGGGATCACGTCCAGTTCCACATCGTTGCGATAGAGGACGTAACCTGTCACATAGGCGGGAACTCCGGCTGTCCAGCTCCAGTTCAGTTGGACTGTTCCAGCAGTCGGTGAAACTGCGGTAAATGTATCAGGAGCATGGTAGAAAATGAGGTCGCTGAGGCTTCTGGAAGTGAAGTAGTTACCATCAGTGCGGGAATTGGGGATGCCTATGAAGGCTCCCACTCCTGCGGGTATCGGAGTGCCGATGTAGTCCGCGTCGTAGAAGTTGGTGCGGAATCCGAAGCTTCCGTTTGCGTCTTCAATGTTGTATAGCTGTCCGGAAGCAAAGTTAGCTCCGGGTTCGCTGAAATGGATGGCATCGAGGATCACGAGGCGTGATTCAACCTGCTCGAAGTTATCCTGGTTCAGAAGGTTAAGCAGGTTGATGTGCACGGGAACAAGCGGTTGGTTGGAGACCGCCGGGCCGGGATTGGCAACGGGGATCAACTCCAGCATGTTGCCATATTCCGTGAGGGTTCCGGTCAGATTGGGAATCATATCACCGGGCAGGTAAGTTCCGGTGATCACGCCGTTCAGATCGTCAATGAGGATCCCGGCACCTTGCAGACCAACTCCATCCTGGACGAACTTCTGGTGGCGATAAGTCTGCTGATAGGTGAGCTGAACCGGGTTTGCGAGGCGGAACACTGTTGATCCTGTAGATTGACCGCGGAGTTCCGTAAGGTTCTGGACGCTCACAGGGAAAGAGTAGCTGGCTGAATTGATCGTGGAACTTAAGTTTCCAAGATACGCCTTGGCTTTCAGGGTCGTATTGGTTGAGACCGTCAGGGGAGCGCTGTACACGGAAGAAGCCTCGGTGGGGTCGTTACCATCGATGGTATAATGGATAGTTGCTCCGGCTGTGGCACAGGTTATAGTCACTGATTGAGGCGCGAAGTACAAGCCTCCGGCAGGATCAAAAGCCGGCGTGGCAACGTCACCCGTGGGCATCTCGAAGTCTGCCAGCGACCTGGGAGTAAAGAAAGCTCCGTCAGTGCGGGAATTGGGGATGCCTGTCACATGCATGGGTATCGTGGGGATCGCGGTACCAATATAATCAACATCATAGAAGGTCGTGCGGATCAGATAATCATCATTCGGATCAAAGCTGGGATAAGTGATACCGTTGGCAAAGTTCCCGGTGGGAGTAGAGAAACTAACGTTCGCGACCTTGACCACGCGAGACTCGTAGGTATCGAAGTTGGCGATAAGATCTGTGTAGGTGACAGGCACAGGGATGATGGGGTTCTCCGTGGAGGTGACGCTGGTTATATTCGCTGTGGGGACAAACTGCAGCATTCCACCGTACTCACTGATCTTGCCGAGAATGCCTTCAACTCCGTCGCCCACGTTCAGGGGCGTGGTTATCACACCATTGAGGTCGTCGATGAGTATGCCTGCTGCTTCATCCTGAAAGTACTTCTGATTTCTGAAAGTCTGCTTGAAAGTAAGATATGATTCACCGGAAAGATAGTATAATGTCGTACCATCAGCTGGAGAATTACGCAAAGCAGTGAGGGACTGGACGATCACCGGGAAGGTATAAGCTGCCGTGGCGACATAGCTGGGATCCATGGCAGGAGCTTTGGCCATCGCTTTAAGAGTCGTTGTCGCACTGATATTGACGGGTGTTGTGTACACGGTAGAACTGATAGTCGGAGTGGTTCCATCCGTAGTATAATAGATAACCGCTGCGGGAGTCGTGCAGGAGATCGTGACATTCACGGGGGCAGAGAATGTTCCCCCTGCGGGGTCAAATGTAGGCGTGGCAGTGTTGTTGCCACCACCGGGAGTAAACAAATGCGTGCCCAGATTGGTGATGTAGTCGATAGGCTGCACGATATACTGAGAATCATCGGCATTGGTGCCCGCGGCGAGTGCCCAATCCGTGACACCCTGGATCACAGTCGGTTTCCTGATCAGAGTGTGATTCAGTGTGGCGTCGGCAACTCCGGCAACAGGCCAGGCAGTACCCGGATCATTCTGGTAAACACCAAAGATGTCCAGCAGGACTGCATTTTTGAATAAACCGAGAGCATCGTCACCGTTGAAATACGTGACCGTCGAGGTTACGTCTGAGACTGCCAGGATGGCAGCGCTCGCAGCAGAATTGGCGATCACATAAACATCATTGTTGGCAAGCGTTCCCGTCAGTGTAATAATGTTCGTGGTTGACCATGCGCCTCCGTTGGAAGCCAGCTTTACGGTGTACTGGGACAGATCCACAGCCGCACCGGTGCCATTGAAGATCTCGATCGCTTTATTGTTGGACGAGCCTTCGACGTATTCTGAAAAGAACAGGTCGACAGCGTCTGTGCGAAGCTGGGCAAAGGCATTGCCCGCCAGCATCAGCAGGGCAGTTATCAATAGGACTGTGTAATTTCTCATTGTTACTCCTTGTTTGGCAGGGATCTGGCGTTTATTGATCCACCTGATCAGAATCAGGGGTTTGGGTTTGGTTTTGATTTAGGTTTCGGGCGTGCTGAATCAGGCTTTCCCAGTCTTTATGCATGATGATGGGATTCTCGCTCGATTGCAGTCCCTCAAGGTCACTCAGGGAGACCAGACCGTTATCGGTCATAGAAAACAGCATCTTCATCACCGAGTCGTAGTCATCCGTGTTGAAATAAGCGTTGATAAGAATGAATTGAATTTCGGAATTCGCTATCCATTCAGGACGCAGATCTTTCATCCTGATGACGTTTTGGGCGTGTTCAGAATTGTATGAGTTCTCCAGCACCGCGACTATGGCTTTCATCGCCCCGACGCTGTCAATCCGGGCATAAGCATCCCAGTAGATCAGATCATCGACGAAGAGCCCGCTTGTCTCATCCTCCGCGGGATCAAGGAAATCGTGATCCTGATAGTACAAGCGCCAGGCATCAAACAACATATTATAGCCAACTTCCTTATCAGGAAAATCTTCAATATATGTTCTTGAGGCGATCAGTTTCGTCTCCGGTTCATCCAGAATTATCAGCCAGACAGCCGTGGCGATCTCATTATCCGGGAAGCTCGCGTGCAAACCATTGACAAAATCGATGCAGCCATGCTCAGGATAATAATATTGCCACCAGTAGATCAGGTTGAGCGCGGAATCAATCCCCTCTGCCGAGATCAGCTCCAGAGCCTGATCATTCAGACCCAGTTCCTGATAGGCGACCAGCAGATTCAGCGCGACAACGCCGAAGCTTTGATATTGTTTGCGTGCCCCAAAGAGATCAACGATCTCCTGCCAGGCGGATTGATCGTAGTATCTGGAGACGACTGCTTCCGCGATCGCGTAGATGGTATCTGAATCACCGGCGTCAAAATCCTCCGGCGACTTACTCAGATAATACAGCATCAGGTCAAAGTAGGAAGGATCGGGGGTCAGATAGGTGATATCGATCCTCTTGCTGAGAGATATGGATTCCGTGACCGTCAGATCGATCATCTTTCTGGCGGTCAACATGTCAAAGCGAGCCATCGCCGCTATCGTTTTACCCAGGATAGCATATTCGTTGTCCGGCGCCAACTCCTGATATCTGAAAAAGTAAGCTGAATCCTGGAGGATTTTGCCGTGGTAAGCATCCCATTCTTCAGGGTTGGAAGCGGAAGGGAATTCATAAAGATAGCGCATGACCATCGGCTGGTATGCCATCGGATCTTCGCGATTGAGCATGATCACCTTCCGGGCAGTTCGCATGGCTTTGGCAAAGTCTGGATCGGCAAGAACCCAGGCAATGCCGACGTTGCGGTTGCTCGGTTGTTTCCGGTAGAGCGTGCTGATATGAGTGATGCAGGCGTCATAGTCATAAGAATTCCACATCTGGATCGCGTTATCGATATCGTCAGCGCTATCACTGCCGCTCAGAAACGAATCAAATACCGTTGCCAAAGAATCGGAAGCGTTTTCGCTGTATATCGTTGTGTAAAAATCATCCAGACTGGCAGCATAAGCCGATCCGACGAGAATGACAGCCGTCAGAACCAAGGTGATCCTTAGGTATTTCATCGCAACTCCTATTGTACCGCAGGGTGTTCCTGCATCAAGGTTATCAAGTTTTCCTGCGACTTGCATCTCGTCAAGTCATTTCTGAAAGGCTTTCCGGGACGCCATTATCAAGTATCAAACCTCTGTCACATATTGATTTGAATGTTCTTCACGACCGGATACTTCTCCAGATGCTCGCGGATCTCTTCGGCAATATTGTCACGCCATTGGTCAAAGGACGGAATATTCAGGTCGATAAGCACTTCACCGTCGGTCAAGCCCACATATTTCACCATCTTGAGCGTGACTATATCCTCGCCGACTTTGGGATAGATGATCTTCTTCAGTTCTTCGACGATAGTGTCCTTGGTGAATTCAGGAACTTCCTTGAGACCATGGGCGATCTCGTAATTTGAGATGGCAGATTGCAGAGTATCCGCGGCAAGCACGGAACAGTGTGCCTTAACCGGTGGAAGCCCATCTAGTGCTTCCATGGCGTCACGCCAGTTGATCTTCTTGGCGTCGTCGAGGCTCTTGCCTTTTGCCATTTCGGTGATCATTGAGGCGGTGGCGATATTGGAGGCACAGCCATAGGATAAAAAGCTGATATCCTTGATGGTCAGGTCGTTATCATCGACTTTCAGGTAAACCGTGACCTGATCTCCACAAGCGGGACTGCCTTCGGTGGCGGAAGCGTCCGCATCCTCCATCTTGCCGATGTTACGCGGATGCATGAAGTGGTCTAAAACTTTTTCTGAGTATTGCATTTTATTTCTCCTGATTCTTTTTTGCGTTGTAAAGCGGGCTGCGTGAACGAAGCTCCTTGCTGATCTCTGCCAGATGCTCCACGACCGTGTCGATCTCCGCTTTGGTATTGTAGCGGCTGAGGGTGAATTTCATCGAGCCGTGGGATTGAACGTGATTCTTCCCGATCGCCATCAGCACATAGTTCGCCTGCAAGCCTTGTGAGGCGCAGGCTGAACCGGTCGCGACCGTGATCCCGTGCATGTCCAGCATCATAGTGATCGCTTCGCCCTCGATGTAGTCTATGGAAACGTTGATATTGTGCGGCGCTCTGCCGGCACCGCGGGGTCCGTTCAGTTCCACTTCCGGAATGGTCGCTTCGATCCGTTCCAGGAGATAGTTCGAAAGCTCACGCAGCGTGCTTTCCGTCGCCTTGATATCGGCGAAACTCAGCTCAGCGGCTTTGGCAAAGCCCGCGATCAGCGCGACGTTCATTCCACCCGTCTGCAGATTATCGATCCGGCGGACGCCATGAATGATCTGCCCCAGCTTGACTCCCTTGCGTTGATAGAGCGCTCCAATGCCCTGAGGTCCGTGGATCTTGTGCGCGGAGACCGAAAGAGTGTCCACGCCAAGTTCGTTCACGTCCAGAAGCATCTTGCCATAAGCCTGCCCGGCATCGGCGTGGAAATAGATCTTGTGATCCGCAGATTCAAGGATCGAGCGGATCTTACCGATCGGCTGGATCGTTCCCACGACGTGATTCACGATCGTGGTCATGAACAGGATGGTATCTGGTCTGATCTCGCTCTTCAGCTCATCGAGGTCTATGAATCCTTCGCTGTCCGCGGAAAGATAGCTGACCTCAAAGCCCAGATTTTCCAGATAGGCTGCGTTGGTCAGGAGATCTGGATAATCCACGACGGAGCAGATCACGTGCTTCCCCTGTTTCGCGTAAGCAGCTGCGAGCCCTTTGATCGCCATGTTGTTCGCGAGAGTTCCGCCTGAAGTGAAATGTATCTCCTCGGGTGCGGCACCGAGGGTCGAGGCGATCGTCGCCTTAAAGTTAGTTATATCTTCGTTGATGATTTCGCCGGTCGAGACAAAGCTTCCGGGATACCAGAATTTTTCCGTCAACCAGGCTTGCATAGCCTCCAGAACTTCCGGCGCGGGCTTACTGGTAATGCAATTGTCCATATAGATCAAACCGGGTTTCATGATCTCTCCTTCGTGTGTCTTTCCTTATAGTGCTTGTAAAAATCGTTGAGTGTAAAGCTGTCCAAAACCTCGTTCAGCTTGGTCGTAAGATTCCCGAAAACACTGCTGAGACCGCAGTTTTCTCCCAGACAATAAGCGTCTCTGCCGGAATAACAATTCAGATCGAAAGTGTTGTCCTCGACGGAGTTCATAACCGCCCGCAGTGTGATCTCGTCCGCGGGGCGGGTGAGGGTGTAGCCACCTTTGGAGCCTGAACAGCTGGTGATCACACCTGCGAGTTTCAGACCTGCCAAGAGGTGTTCCACATATTTTTTGGGGAGTTCCTGCCGAACGCAGATCTCCCTCGCCGACAGCGGCGTGTCCCCGCTGTCAACCATCTCGATCAGTGCCCGTAAGGCATATTCAGTGCGTGTATTTATCGCCATTGGCTACTCCATAATGTTCATTCTGATTACATAGTAATTTAGTAGGCTATTCTTGGCAAGAGAAATCTTAGACAGTTCCGCATCGCGTTTCCGAAACTTCTCCGGCGACTATTGCCCGCAGGTGATCTACCTCCCATCACCTGACCATCATCCCGGTATCATCCCCTGTCATGACGTAAGATGATAGAGAGAAGATAGAGAGATGATAGCCGGATGATCGGGTTCTGATCAAAGGTAAGAAACTCCGGGCTTGACATAATTCTTGCCGGAGAAAAGCTAATCCGGATGGCGTGCAAATCAGGGTGCGCCTATCAAACAAGGAGATACAGAGAACCGGATGATATGATCAGAGTGAAAGAGCTACAGGTTCATTACGGCAGTCATGAAGTTCTGCGGGGACTCGATGTCGAGATACATGACTGCGATTTTACCGTGCTTGCCGGACCCAATGGCGCCGGGAAATCCACTCTGCTCTACACGATCATGGGCTATCATCCGGCTTCCGGGGGCTCCGTGCACCTCTATGACAAGCCGATCGGTAGCTACAAACCGGGAGAGCTTGCCTCGCTGATCTCTTTTGTTCCGCAGGAATCAGTCTTCAGCTTCGATTTCCGGGTGGAAGAACTGGTGCTTATGGGACGCTACCCCTTTATGGGCATAATGCAAGCCTGGACTGAGGAAGACAGGGAAGTAGCGCGTCAGGCTATGGGGCTGCTACGGCTGGAGGGATTTGCCCAGCGCTGGTATTCGCAACTCTCCGGCGGAGAGAAACAACGGGTGCTGATCGCGCGGGCTCTGGCACAGGAAACCAGATACATCTTTCTTGACGAGAGTTTGTCTCAGCTGGACATCAATCACCAGGTGGAGATCATGCGCCTGCTCAGCAAGATACATTCCGAAAAGCAGATAGGTATTCTCCTCGTTTCGCACAATCTCAATCTGGCAGCGAATTTCGCTGACTCGATGATCTTTCTGAAAGATGGCAGAGTAATGGGGCATGGTTCTCCCGGTCAACTGATGACGCCCGAAGCTTTGGGAGAACTATACGGACTGGAACTCGAAGTGGTCGCCAATCCCCTCTCCGGCGTGCCAAACCTCATCTATCCCGGCAAGACCCGCTCCGCCGGCTGATCCCGAACGAACATGAAGCGACATAGTTCCCGCGGAACCCGCCTGAAGCTAACTATACTGGCGTTGATCCTGTTTATCGCGGGTGGGATCCAGGCTTTGGTCATCCATTCCCGGATCGAGGACGAATCCAGGAAACCGATCAAAGACGCCCTGATCACGGACGGATTTACCCAGGCAAGGAGTCTTGCAAACGGCGAATTTAGCCTGAACCTCAAAGGCGAAGCGCTGACGATCTCACGCCTGGGCTATGAAACAATAAAGCTCGAAGCAAACTCTATACCGGAGAAGATCGCCCTGGTGAGCATACCGATCAGGTTTTCCACTATAAGAGCCATGGCAAAGGCAGATCCGGTCATCTTCAGTGACTCGGCTGATCTCGTTAGCATCCGTCAGGATCCGGATAAGCACTACAATTCGGTGGTTCAGATCCTGGACGAGGACAGATCCTTCTACAGCCCTGACCTCAGGCTTAAAGGGGAACGCAATACCGTCAGTCTGGATGGCAATCTGGCAAGGCATACCCTCGTGATGCTGGATGGAATCCCTCAAAACACGCAGGGAGAACCATTTGACCTCTCAAGCATCGACCCGGAGCAGGTCGATCACCTCGAATATATCAAGAACAACGCTTCCGTGTATGGCGGCTCGGCTGCGATCGGTGGCATCCTCTACATCTATACAAAAAAACACGATCAGGGTATCGGGATCAGCGCCGGTTCGAGCCTGGAGATGGCCTCCTATGGATACATCAAACGGGCTGTCAGGCTGGGTGGCGCGACCTCAAGGCTATCCTGGCGCTTTAGCGTCAGCGAATATCACACTCGCAATGACTTTCAATACAAGCAGCCAAACTGGTGGAGCGGAGACAGCACTCTGACCAGGGAATACAACGCCAAGAAGGCTCAGACCTATGACCTCAGCCTGGGAACCAGATGGGGTCAGAATATCCTCAGTTATAGCCTGTCATACGAGGATTTCTACCGTGAACTACCAGGACCGGTGAACTTCCTCGAGCTGTATCAGGGTGCCAATCTTGAGGGGAATTCGTTCAGACACAGCCTGGGTCTGGAACGAAACTTCGGGGAGATCGGCAGTTCGCTTACGCTCTGGCAAAGTCGTGACGATACCGCTTACCGGAATCTAACCGCCCCGCTGCAAGCTTTCTATTCACACAATGAGCAGAATATGAATACGCTTGGGATGAAAGGTTCGGCTGAATGGAACCACCGTGCTCTGGTCACAGCTCTGAATCTGGAATATTTGCACAATGATTACAGCTACAAGGATCTGTTGGTACCCTCATCCGGCATCGATAAAACAACCGGACGTTTCAGCTGCGCTCTCAAGACAGGTTATGATCTGGAGCTCGATCCCGTCACCCTTACCATGAATGCCCTCGGCAGATATGATCATCACAGCGAAGATGAAGCCCTCACCTGGAGAGGCGAGCTGAAGGCGGTTCATGACGGGTTGATCAATTTTGAAGGAGGCGCGAGTCTGGGGACATCCTTCGCGCTGCCTTCACTCTATGACCTTTATTGGAAGGGTGATACTCAAGCGATCGGCAATCCTGAACTCAAGAGTGAACGTTCCCGTGGATGGCAGGCATGGCTTTCGGGAAAATACACGATGATCGCTATAGACGTGAATTACAGCGATAATATTATAAAAGACCTCATCCAGTGGAGGCAGGTTATGATGAACGGAACTGTCTGGAAACCCATGAATATCAGTTCCGCCCGGATCTCGAACCTGGGGCTGAACCTCAGCCTTGAACCGCTTAGCTGGATGAAGCTGGGATCATCCCTGAGCCTTTGCTCTGCCAGGGATACTAGCGCTGACGGCAAAGAACCCAGAATGATGTACACTCCCGTCTCGCAATACGCCTTTTCACTCGAAGTAGATCATGGTATTCTCTGGGCAAAGAGTGGTTATTCTTTTATTGGTGAACGTTATACGACACCGGATAACCTGATCGATCCTCTACCCGGCTATAGCCTGATGAATCTTGAGATCGGGCTAAAGCTCGGCTGGAAAAGCATAAGTCTGGCACCTTCCCTGAACCTGAATAACCTGCTGAATAGCGATTATCAGGTGTATTCTTACGTCCCGCAACCCGGAAGGAACTGGGCAGTGTCGCTGAAGATCGCCTATGACACTAAGGCAAAAAGGTAATAAAGCATAAAAACCTTGACAGAATGCCAAAAATCCTGAGCATGGTGGGACAATAAAAAGGGAGTGAATGATGAGTACTCTGGCTGTTTTGGGGTGTATGTGGGGAGATGAAGCCAAGGCTAAGATCGTGGATTACCTCGGCGATATGGCTGATTATGTCGTACGCTTTCAGGGTGGTTCAAATGCCGGGCACACCATCCATCATGCCGGTCAAAAATACGTCTTCCACACAGTCCCCGCGGGAATCCTCTATCCTAAAACTAAATGCATTATCGCCTCAGGCGTGGTCGTAGATCCTTTTGCCCTGATCTCGGAGATCAATTCCCTCAAGGAAATGGGTTTGGAATTTGAGGACAGGCTGTTTCTGGATGAAAGAACCGGAATAGTCTTGCCCCTGCATAAAGAATTGGACAGCAAGGCTGAGACGCAGCTTGGCAAAGGAAAGATCGGCACGACTGGACGGGGCATCGGACCTGCCTACGCGGATCTGACCGCAAGGGTCGGACTCCGTATTGGGGATCTCGCTTATCCTGAGTGGCTGGAGAAGAGGATCGCTCAGATTTATGAATATCATGGGCTGAGTATCTCGGAATCGCAGCTTGCCGAACTACTGAAGATCCTAGCATCGGTCTGGGACTACATTCACCCATTCGTCACCCGAACTGACCTCATGATCCGCAATGCCTACCTGAATGATAAATACCTGCTGTTTGAAGGAGCGCAAGGCTCCCTTCTGGACATCAGTTATGGTACTTATCCCTATGTGACATCATCACATACTATTGCCGGTGGGATTGCCGGAGGATGCGGAATATCTCCCAAGATGATCAATAAGACAATCGGAGTCTATAAGGCATATAGCACCCGTGTCGGCGAGGGTCCCTTCCCGACGGAGCTGCTAGACGCGCTGGGCGACCAGATCCGCATTCAGGGTAATGAGTTCGGTTCCACGACGGGCAGACCCAGACGCGTGGGCTGGTTCGATGCCGTCGCGGCGACCTATACAGCGGAGCTGAACGGCCTCGATTCGATCGCGGTGACGCTTCTCGATGTGCTTTCCGGAGTCGAAGAACTCAAGATCTGCACGGGATATTGGGTTGATTCTCACAAGCTGAACGGATTCCCCTCTCACCCTCTCGTTCTGGAAAAAGTCAAACCTGAATATCTGACGCTCAAGGGCTGGGAAGAAGATATCACCGAATGCAGGAAACTGGCAAAGCTTCCCAGAGCTGCCAGAGAATATCTTGATGTCATTCAGGACCTGATCGAAAAACCCATTGAACTGGTCTCTGTGGGCAAAGACCGCAGTCAGACCATCAATCTTAGAGCAACCAAGTAGGAAGTTTACATGAAAAAAAGCCTTATTCTGTTCACGCTGGTCGTCCTTACAGGATTTGCCTGGGCTCAGGCTGCCGACAGTCTCGACCTTCCCATGCCACAATTCATCAATCCTTTCTATGATAGCTTTTCTCATAACTATCTGAGCGCTCAGGCTTCAGGCAGAGGCAATACCGGCATCGCCTACCCCGGTGGAGTGGATTCGGCGCTGCTCAATCCCGCGGCTTATGCTCCGGACAAGGCTGCCATGGCGATTGAATTGCTGATCAAACCTCCGGTCGATGCCTCCGGCTTTCCCACGACAGCCAAGTTTATGACGACCGTTCCCTTCGGACTCTTCGGCATAGGCGGGAAGCTCAGTGACAAGCTGAGCGGAGCCATTATCTACAGTCAACCTCAGGCTATCACTCTCGATGATTACAGCATCGAAATGAACCAGGGCGCGTACCTGATCCAGCGTTACCCTAAGTACTACCTGAACCAGTTTACTGCCGCCATGGCGTATCATCTCGGCAGTCTCCATTTCGGGCTGTCACTGCACAATCAGCTCCACTTCCAGGATGATGTGCCGTTCATGCGTACTTTCGAGCGGATCGATGACCTGAAATATGTGCTCAGGGTCGAGCCGGGCTTTCTTTATGAAGGAGAGAAAGGAAATGTCGGTTTCACTGTCACTCCTCCGTCCAAGGTGAGCTGGGATCTGAAGTATGCCTCGTATGACACTGTCCTGCCCCTGAAAGTGGGGATCGGAACCTGCCTGAAGCATGGCTCCAGTAAAGTCTTCCTGGACTTGGATTACGAGCAGTTCAGCGCCATCCATCAAGACTATATGGACAGGCTGAGAGTCAAGACGGGATTCGAATACACTCACAAAATGATGAACTACCGGCTGGGGTATATCTATTCACCTCAGGTGTTCGATGGTGTGTACCGGGTTCCCTTCAACACCAGCGCCACTGCCGACACGTCGGTCGCCTGGATCGGAGTCGTCTCGACTTCGACGGTCGTGAAGAACGATCAGCACATTCTCACCGGCGGGATGACCATGAATCACAAATACGGAAGTTTCAACGGTTCTGTGATGATGAGCTTGAGCAACAAAGCGCCTGTCACACAGGTAAGCCTTGGGCTCTCACTAAACCTCGAAGCACTCAAGAGTAAAGACTTTCTGAGGTTCCCCGATGCGCCAAAGCGTAAGAATTCGAAACATTGACAGCTACGACCTGCCTCTGATCGAGGCAGCCGTCGAGGATTATCTCGGTTCATGCAAATTCACCCGGCTGACCAAGTCAAAACGGGTGCTGATCAAACCGAACGCTCTCGGTGCTTTCACGCCTGACCGGGCGGTTACAACTCATCCGGTGGTCGTAGAAGCTCTGATCAGGTACTTCCTCAAACAAGGCAAAGAAGTCTGGGTCGGCGATAGTCCCGGCGGCACTGTAGGCTTTGAGCAGGTTTTCAAGACCTGCGGCTATACCGCTTTAGCGGAGAAATACCCCATCAAGCTGGTGAATATTTCGACATCCGGTTTCAGGGAACTGACTTACAATGGCATAACAGTCAAGGTCTCCAACTTGCTCTGGCAATGCGGAGCAGTTATCAACGTCGGTAAATATAAGACTCACAGCCTGATGGCATACACAGGAGCCCTAAAGAACCTCTACGGCTTGGTTCCCGGTATGATCAAGACAGAATACCACAAGGACAATCCTGAGACAGGCAGCTTCGCCGAGTTGCTTGTGGCTCTTTACGCGGTTGTTAGAAACAGGATCACCTATAGCTTTATTGACGGGATCGTGGGAATGGATGGAGCTGGTCCATCCGCAGGTAATCCCAGGAAGTTCGGGCTCTTTTTCGGTTCAAGTTCGATCCCCGCACTGGATTATATCGCCAGCAAGATCATGGGCTTCGGCATCAATGACGTGCCATATCTCTCTCCTGCGCTGCACCTGGATGGTATTCTGCCCTCAAAGATATCCATTCCGACCAGTTTCAGAGGCTTCAGGATCGAAGACGCGGATATCAGAACGGTCAAGATCAGCAAGAGCATGCTGTTCTGGATCCCGGGATTCGCCAAGCAAGCCTTCCGGAAGGTTTATGATCATCGCCCGGTCGTGGGACCGGATTGCAAGCGCTGCGGTGTCTGCGTAAAAAGCTGCCCCGTCAAGGCGATCAACTATGATGATGCCGGCTTACCGGTCATTGATCCGAAGGTGTGCATCAAGTGCATGTGTTGCCATGAGCTGTGTCCGCACCACGCGATAGTGATCTCAAAACCGATGATCAGCAGACTTATCGGGAGGTTTTCATGAAACAAGACCGTGCCAATAATCCCAGAATCGCAAACATAGTCTTCTGGGCAGTGATCATTTTCATGGTTAGCTGGATAACCCTTTGGGGCGGAAACAGCTTCCTCAAGACTCATCAACTCCACAGGTCGCTCAAGAATATGGAAGCTCAGGTAAACGTCCTTAAAGCTCAGAATGACAGCCTCAAAGCCGAAAATGAAAGACTGAGGACAAGTCCTGAAGCTGCGGAGAAAGCAGCAAGGGAAAGATTTGGGCTCACCAAGCCGGGCGAAAAGGTATTCCGTTTCGTCCCCGCGGCAGATCCCCCGAAGGAGGATACAAAGTAAGTTCAAATGAACCACAGTTTTGATATATCAGAGCTGGAGAACATTTTCCCCGGCTATACTCAGCTTGTAGAACCCCTGATCCCTAAATTGATGGATGCGGTTGAGGGAGAGAGGGATAAGCTTATCAGCGAGATGCTGGATTATCCGGATTTTGACTCCCTTCGTTGCCCGATCGTATTGATCTGTGAGCTTCTTGGTTACTTGTGCGAACTTCGCTGTTCTCATGATTCTCAGATCATGGAGTATCTCAGCCTGGTGCATCAATACCCGATCCTTGAATCATCCGCTCAATACGAAACACTTAAGCAACAGCTCGCCCAAGAATACAGCGATCTTCCGAGTGCCCTGGAGCAATTTAACAAGGTCCAACTTCTCTATCTTTTTGGCTCCCTGGATGATGTTTACAACAGCCGTAAACTTGCAAGCATGCTGGAGAATACCATCAAGCCGGGTGAACTCCGCATCAATGTGATCTACAGCCTTGCCTACACCACTATCCTGCAAAAGGAAGGGCGTGACAAAGACCTGATCCGCCTCTGGTTGTCTCTGATTCTGCACTGCTTCTACCATGACGGACCAGAAAGCGCAACCTATATTCTCATTCGCTGGATCATCTCGTTTTCCTGGCAGAACTTGTTGCCACTCAAGAAAGCTCTCCTGCTCCGCATACAGAAGCTGATGCAACACAACACCAATCAGAATCTTGCGCTCGTGCTTTACGAGCTGTTTGAAATGGCTGAGAAACTTGTCAGCCCCCCGGAGAAATTCAACTACTTCAAAAGACTGACCAAACTCCAGCCCAGTATGCTCACTCTTAACCAGCTACAGATCCTCTATTTCTTCGCGGGAAACTACACCGGATCTCTGGAAACCAGATTCAAGGAATCGATCCTCTTCTATCAGTATTCGAATTATTTCCTCTACAAATGCTGGGATCAAATGCGCAACGTCAGCGAGTATCTCCGCCTGCATATGACTCCGGAGCAGTATTATCACATCGCACCGACTCTTGAGCGCAAGGTCATGGGGCTGGGAAACCAGATCAGCCTGCAGAATAATGCCTACGTGGAAACCCTCCAAGCCAATTACGTGAAGTTTGAACAGCTTTATGAGCAGGTCGAACAACTGTCTCTGACCGATACCTTGACCGGGCTCAGAAACCGTAGATATCTTCAGAATAACATCTATCACATGATCCATCTCGCGATCCGACATCACGTTCCGATCAGCTTCGCCATGATCGACATCGACCACTTCAAGAACGTGAACGATACTTATGGTCATGCCGCGGGAGATTTTATCCTGAAGGAACTCGCCCAGATCATCACCAAGGACTTCCGCAAGAGCGATATCATCGTCCGATATGGCGGTGAGGAGTTTCTCATGATCCTCTTTGACACAGGCTTTGAATCCAGTAAGGAAGTCATGGAGTCCGTCCGCAGGTCAGTGGAAAACTACGCCTTCACCTTCCGTGGACAAGTCATTCCCATCACGATCAGCGTCGGTATCTCGGTCACAGATACCTTTGGTTCCAAAGAAACAGATATCGGCACCAAGATCGCCGAGGCAGACAAAGCCATGTATCAAGCCAAGGAAGGCGGACGCAACCGGGTCTGTATTTACACCGAAACGTAATTCCGGCTTGACAGTATTCCTCAGTTCTAAAAGAGTTAAACTCCAAAGGAGATTGCTATGGCAAAAGTAGTTGTGACCAACCTTAATAAGTACTATGACAACGGTTTCCATGCCGTTAAAGACGTCTGTTTTACTGCCGAAGATCAGGAATTCGTAGTCCTGGTCGGACCCTCCGGCTGTGGAAAGAGCACGACGTTGCGCCTCATCGCGGGGCTGGAAGATATCTCTAGCGGAGACATCACCATCGGTGACAAGCTGGTGAACAACGTTCCTCCCAAAGACAGAGATATTGCCATGGTATTCCAGAATTATGCCCTTTATCCCCATATGTCAGTTTACGAAAATATGGCTTTTGCCCTGAAACTCAGAGGTGAAAGCAAAGATATGATCAATTCCAAGGTCGATGTGGCAGCCAAGCTTCTGGGTATCGAAGATAACCTGAAAAGCAAGCCCGGCCAGCTCTCAGGCGGTCAACGTCAGAGAGTCGCACTGGGACGCGCCATTGTTCGCAATCCCAAAGTTTTCCTCTTTGACGAGCCTCTCTCAAACCTCGATGCCAAGCTCAGAGTTCAGATGCGCGCTGAGATCGTCAAGCTTCACCACAAGCTCGATAACACCATGATCTACGTCACCCACGATCAGGTCGAAGCTATGACCATGGCTGACAAGATCGTCGTCATGAAAGATGGTGAAATTCACCAGATAGCTGCTCCTCTCGAGGTTTACAATAACCCCACTAATCTGTTCGTAGCCGGTTTTATCGGCAGTCCCGCGATCAATATCGTCTCGGGCAAAATAGTAAATAAAGATGGCGCACTCTCCTTTGACAGCGGTGATTTCGTCGTGGCGCTTTGCCCGCAACAGCTCGAGCCCGTGGGTAGATACCTGAACAAGCCGATCATCATGGGTATCAGACCCGAAGATATATATGACTCCAGATTCGATTCCATGGCTGATAGCCCTCAGAGCATAGATACGACCTGCGATCTTGTCGAACCCCTGGGCAACGAATATCACGTCCAGCTCAAGACCAAGTCGTACGACTTCACTGCCAGATTTGATCCAAAGGAACTTCCCAAAGTCGGGCAAATCCTGCGAATCACTTTCGATATGTTCAAAGCTCATTTCTTCGATTCAGAGAGTGAGTTGCGGGTTTATTGATCCCTTGATATAGAACCATGCGCGCCTGGTTGACGGGGCTTCTGTTTCTCATGATCATCAGCCTGAACGCTGTGATCACGGAGAATTCGGCGTCTCTCAACGGACTCAACGGGATAACTGCGCTATCGACCTGCGTCAGTGATTACGCTTTATCCCCCGTGATCGGCGTGACGGGGTTTTCCTCATCCTTTACCAGTCATTTTGGTACTCACAATGGCAGCGTGTTTGGGCTCCATACCGCGCAAAACCTCGATTTTCTTATCTTTGCAGCGGGATTCAGCTATACTTCGAGTTCCGCCTACCGCTGGCAGGATCAGTATATGACCTTAGCCCTGGGATTCCAGGATATGGGGATCGGCTACACCCAGCATCATCTCTATGAAAAGGTCGGCAGCGGCGCTTCCCGGCACGACTGGGTCGGAGATATCGGACTCAAGATGATGTATGAAGGTTATGGATCTGAGGTCAAGATGCTAAGGATGGGCAGCAAGGACAGGCAGATCCATCTCACGACCATGGCGCGTCCCTATCAAGGCGTGACCGTGGCGACGACCTATGTCTGGGGCCCGGAACACGAAACCAGTTTCGCGACCGCTACGACCTATGAATTCTTCCCCGAATTTCAAATGCAGGTTTCCTGGCAGAGCGACCCTTCCAGGCTCGGTATCGGAGTCAGAGCAAACATCGGCAATATCGAGCTTGGCTATGCCGTACGCACCCATCCCGAGCTGAACCTTACCCACGCTCTCGATATTGGGGTCCGGTGGTGACGCGCTTTTGCCTCATCACTCTCCTCTTCCTCATCCCTATCATTCTCCTGGCTCAGACAGAGTTTATCACCGAATCCGATCCTGATCGCGTCCTGCAAAACGATTTTGACCGGTTCAGCTCCCAGCTTTTTTCCGGAAAGATCCCCTTGATCTATCTGGGAAGCCTGGATGGCGCTGATCTGCGTCAGAACCATTCCTTTTCATTCCGCTACAGCAATATGTCCGCGGTGCTCCATCTGCGAAAAGATTCCGATGCTCTTACCAGCAGCGGAAATCTGAGTCTGGAACGAGTTTCATCCTTGCTCGAGACACTCTCATTCGGTAATTACCGGTTCCGTTTCGGGAAGGGACTCGTAATTGGGGAATCTGTCAACGGACTCTCAAACAAGATATTAACCCCGGGATCTCCCTATTACTACCAACCACAGGGCGTTGCCTTCAGAGCCAGGAAAGGAAGTTTTTGCCTGGGTGCCTTCCTCTCAGGGCAGGCGCGCGGCTACAATCCCTCGGATTCATTGATCGCCGGCTTACCCAAAACAAAAACCTCCAAGCTGGATAAAACACGGGAGAATCTGGGCGGCGTCTCTCTTGAATACGCTTCAAAATCCCTGAATCTGGGAATCCTTGCCTATAGACAGAGCTACGACCGCGCTTTTTCCGATCCCACTCTAGAGAGAAACCTCGATGCTGTATCGCTCTGCGGAGAGTATAGTTACAAGAATCATACCCTCTCGGCAGAATCAGCCTGGATCAATTCCTCGCTGCTTAATAAGCTTGATCTGCGGTTAAAATTCCCAAAACTGACTCAGATATTTTCCCTTGCCCGGATCCCGGAATATCAGATCCCCGCCTACGCGGACAGGCAGACAGTTCTATCGACCTTTGCTGACGCGACCGAATATCGTTATAAGCTCGATTTCGCTGTCTCCAGGTATATCGGTCTTAACCTGGCAAGCCTCGTCTATCAGCCGCGTTCACCGTTTTCAGGGATAACCATGCTCAAGCAGATCATCTGTTCCGGAGCCTACCGTGATTCTCTGAATACCGGGTTCCTCGCCGTCACGGTATTTGACAGAAAGATCGTTCAGGAAATCACCGACGGTAATTACCAATCCGTAAATCCCATCCGCGTCCGCATGGAAACGAGGCTTGGCAGGCAAGTCTCTCCAGGGGTTAAGTTCGATCTTTTCCTGCGCTATCATATTGAGGACAAGCATCTTTACCAATCGGATTCATGGTATTGGAACTCCCGTCTTGCTTTCGACCTAAAACCCGTAACGATCCTTGCCGGAATACGCAACTGGCAGAGCATGAATGAATTGCTGATCGATCAGGAGGACCAAACTTCACCCTCATCCCTTGAAGAGATCGTGCTTCCCGCTGGTCAGGATGAACTGCGTTTTGATCTGTCCATCGTTTATGGATCGCCCCGGATAAAGCTCAGCGGTAAAGGATCAGTATCCTTGTTGACCGGGGATATAGAGTTTTCTCTGGGGTTGAGGTTGGCTCCGTTCAAAAACAAATGAAGCACAGGCTATAATCGACCGAAACTGTTTCATCTCACCTCTTGCCTGCTCCTGATAATCTCCTCTCATCTGTTTCTGATCAGCAGAACATCCGGCTAGCATCCCCATATCATTCCGGTATCATTTCCTGTCATGACAGGACATGATACCGGAATGATATGGGGATGATTCTGCTATGCTACAGAAAAGAATGGAGTAGTGAATAATGGGGTAACACTGGCTTCAGCCGGTCGTTGTGCTGGATTGATCCGGCACCTACTATGCTCATCAAACATCACCATCGGTTTATGATAAAAGCATAACTGTATGAATACGCACCGACTTAAGTCAGTGCAACGACCGGTTGAAGCCGGTGCTACCGATCATTAGAATTGGATGAATGTAAGCAAAGTCATGTCCGATAAGCGCGAACGAGCTGATAGTTCAATAGCGAATAACCTATTGAAGGGATGGTCCTTGCCTAGTATCTGTAGAGGGATCAAAGAAGAGGTTTATTTCTTCAGGGATTGATCCAGGCTGCGTCCCAGAAAGACATACTGCATCAAGGCATAAGCGCTGCCATAGATCTGACGTGGACGGATCGCGCCGCTGCGGATACTGTTCCAGAATAGCGGGATCAACCGCCAGCCTTTGCTGAGATAGACCCGTAAATAGGCTTTGGGCAGGCAGTCTTCGAGTTCTTTCGGCTTCATTCCCAGAGGCTTATAAACGCAGTGTGCCGCGTCAAACTTCTCCCAGTCGTAATGCAGGATGCGATCCTCACTGCGAAGCTTGTTGAACAGCTCTGTACCCGGGAAGGGGGTAAGGATCGAGATCAGGACGTAGCCGAGGTGGAGAGACTGGAAGAAGCGGATGTTCTTTTCCAGATATTCAGGCGTGTCGAATTCATCCGCGGAGCCGAGGATCATATACCAGTTGTGGGAAATATGGTTTCTATCGAGGATCTTGATGGCGGTTTTGATCGAGTTGAGATCGATCTTTTTGTGCATTCGTTCCAGAACTTCAGGAATCCCGCTCTCGATGCCGATCGAAACAAGGCTGCATCCGGCTTTGCTCATGAGTCCCATGAGTTCCGGATCGCGTACGATGCTATCAACCCTACTCATGCAGTTCCAGCGGAATTTGAGCCCCTCGTCGATAATGCTGCGGCAGAATTCGGTCACCCAGGCTTTATCGACCGTGAGGTTGTCATCGTGGAACCAGAAATGCTTGTACCCCCAGCTGAGAAATTCACGAATATCCGCCAGGACTGCCTCGACCTTGCGTTGACGGTATTTGCCGCCATAGAACGCCGAGATGGAGCAGAAACTGCAGTTGAAGGGACAACCCCGGCTGGAAACGACCTTGGGGGCAAACCCAAAGCCTGGAGCGATCAGATCTTTGGTGATCATGGGCAGGTTATCGAGATCGGAAAGGATAGCTATCTCATTATCGTTGTGATACTTTCCATCCTTGTAGAAAACGATGCCCTCGATCGATGGATATGGTTCTCCCGCTTTGAGAGAATCGAGCAACCCGACGAAGACTTCCTCGCCTTCACCGCGGCAAACATAAGTCACTCCGGTTTCTTTGATCACTTCCTTATACATAAAAGTGGCGTGATGTCCGCCAATGATGGTGGGAAGCTCAGGATACTTTTCCTTGAGATAGATCAATAGTTCCCGCACGACCGGGTAGGTAGAAGTCACGCAGGAAACGCCGATGATCTCTGGGCGGTAATTGCGGATATATTTGTCAATATCGCCCTTGCCTGCGATGACTACAACCGTCTGGTGTCCGGCGGTTTTCGCCGCTGCTCCGATATAGAGTATCCCCTGCAGGATCTGATTTCCACTCCGCAGGGATTCGAGCCCCATGGTGTGGGCTATCGGTGAAACGAGCAGTATTCTCAATGAGCTTCCCTCTCGGCAAGGCGACGAGACAGCACTGCCAGAGAGGCAAACATATCTACATACTCGACAATGATATCGGAAGGAACATGGATCTTGTGCGGAGTAAAATTCCAGATGGCTTTGACGCCGCTATGCACCATCAGATCAGCCACAAGTTGCGCAGCTTCCGGCGGGACGGTTATAATTCCGATGCGGATCCCATGCAGAGGCGCCATGCTCGTGATATCGAGAACGGAATAGACAGGAACTCCGTGGATCGTGGAACCGATCTTGGAAGTGTCGTTATCAAAGGCGGCGACTATGTTCAATCCCCGCTGTGAAAACTCCTGATAACCCAGAAGAGCGGATCCGAGATGTCCCACGCCGACGAGGTAGCTGGATGAAGTATCGCTCCAATTCAGCAACGCCTCGATGGCGCGGGAAAGCTTGCGGATGTTATAGCCATTTTGGGGGATATTTGTGATCCCGGTGTAGGATAGATCCTTGCGCACCAAAGTCTGATGCAGATCGGCAAAGACGGCGATCTTTGTCGCGGACACGTCTTTCAAACCAGCCCGGGTAAACTGCTTCAGAACTTCCAGATACTGGGGTAAGCGCTTCAGGGTAGAGGTCGGGATCTTATCCAAAACTGCTCCTATTCGATCGGGAAGGCGTTGATCAGCCCGTTGAAATTAAAGGTTGAGAGGATCGTACCGATCAGAACAACTATGACGATTACCAGCTTGAAATAGTCCTGAGCCTTGAGCATTGAGACTAGTTCAGCATTACGGGAGAGATAGGCTGAGGCGGCGTAGAATTCTTCTCCGATCAGTGTGTAGTCACATGTCGTAATAAAGAAAGGAACCTGCGTCACAGCATCCGTGGCAGCGATCTGGATCGCACCTGCCTGGTTGCCTGTCTCGGTCAGCAACAGAGCTTCCGCGTTGAAGAATCCCATATAGAAGACGGTTGCTACGCGTTCACGGATCGTGATACCGTTGACACCGGCGCAGAAGGGGAACTGGTTGTCCGAGATGAAGAAGATATCGCCCTGGTTGAAGGCATCAGGACGTCCTACTTCGCTGTAGGCACTCTGGACCATTTCCTGAGCCACTGGCATAACGAAATAATCGCAATGCGGGTTGATCAGGCGAATATCGAATTCTGCGGTCTTCTTGGCGATCTGGTTCAGGATCATCATGGAAGCGATAGTGCAGACATCTCCCAGGGTTCCCCAGCCGGGAACGAACATCACGGGTCTGCCCATTTCAGTAGCACGGCCGATCGCGTTGTCAATTTCCTGCAGACCGGCAATGGGACGGATATAGACTTCTTTTTTGCGGGTGAGGTTGATCCCGTAGATCACCAGAGCCATGAGAAGGATCATGGCAAAGAGAGTTATGGTCTTACTGCTGTCAAACCACTCTGACTTGGGATGCATATAGAGATCGCCCTTGGCATCCTTGAAGGGTTCGGAAAGATTCAGCATCGCGTTCCCATCTGTGACCATCAGTTGGTAGGAATAGGATTGGGAGTTCTTATAAAACTCTTTCAGGAAGATATTTCGCCATTCCTTTTCAGTTTTTGCCTTGAGCGATTTCTGATAGGTCGGATTGCTTTCGATGAATTTAAGATCCGCGGTGGCTTGAGCAAGGGGTTGGCTGATACTGTCCGGCACTGCCGCGCCGAAGGTTTTGGCTTGATCCTGCCTGGTTTTGATCTCCTTGCGAAGATCTGCCAGTTGTTTATTGAAGACATCACGGTAGATGGGGATGGTCAATCCGCTGGAACCTTTGTCGTCGGCAATAACGCTGACCACAGGGTCAATGAGCAGCCGGTCTGTTGCTTTATCATAACCGCTGATGCCCTGGAATGTTTTTTCTTCCAGTGGAACGGCATGGTCATAGATCCGCACGATCGCGGAACTACGCAAACCCGGCAGGTACATTGGACTGGTCTTGGATTTGGTATAGATATCATAGAACAGCTCATTGATCACTTCGCCGTTGTGAATTATCTTCGTGCCGGCGAAACGCTTGTTCTTCTTGTCATAGACGATATGCTGCTGAGTCAGGTCTTTGCCTATCTCCTTTTCGCCCTTGACCTTGAGAGTGATGTCTATCTTCAGATCCTGAATATTGTTGTAACCCTTGGGGAGCTTCAGGGTGACGATGTGATCGACAAAGTGCTCAGTGACCGTACCAAGGTCATTACCCTTGGCGTCATGCAAAGCGAAATTGATGCGCTCGATCTGATAGGAATCATTCTTGGATATCTCGTAGTTCATGCGGAGTTTGGTCTTCGCTTCGTTGATATAGATAGCCTGAGTCACATAGGCGATCGGTTTCCCGAAAGCAACTACGAGGTAATCACCTTTATCGTTCTTCTTGTCCTCGATCTTGAATTTGGGAATGCTTGGGAGGTCTTTGGAAGTGGCGATCCTGAGCTCATGGCCGAGACTGCTCGATTGATTGTAGCCTCTGTCTATGTAGGAAAGCACAGGCACATAGTCCTGAAGATTAGCCGGCAAGTTCAGACCAGCCTGGGCCAGATCGACTGTGTGGTAATAGAAGGGTTGAGTAGCATAGACGGGCTCTTGAAAGACCTGAATGGCGAGATTCTGCCAGGACGCGCTAAAGACGGAATCAGGGGCCTTGGCATTCGCAGCTTCTTCTTGTTTATAGAGGTCGATCGCGCTCTTGGGAAGCAGCCATCCGTCCCACTGGGCAATGTCACTACCGGAAAGAGGAGGAGTCCATTCAAAATTGAGTTTGTTCGTGTCTTTGAGGTATGAGCTGTAAACTCTGGCGGAGCTCTCGGGACGGTTGTCTTGGGGGATCACCGGTTGGATATCGGCAGGAGGAAGGAATTTTCCCTTCTCGTTGACCGCCATTACGCTGTAATAGTACTTTGTCCCTGCCTTGGGGAAGGCATATATAGTCTCAAACTGGAACAGCTTGTATCCGCCGATGGTCTGGTCATCCTTTTTGATCTTCCTGTCATGCTTGTAGAGATGTGAATTGCTGATCAGCCCCGCGAAGGAATAGCGATCCATAAGGGAACCGAGCACTGCCGCGTTCTGGGGGCAACGCTGGTAAAACGGGCTGTTCGCGCCTTGCTGCTTCTCCTTTTTTAGCTTGGTCGGAGCAGATTCAAATTCGATCATTGGCTGGTCGCCACGGTCGTAATAGAAAAGTTCAGAGCTCATCACTCCAAGCTTGGGATCGACCTCGATACCTGTTAAAAAGAACAGGCTATCCGGTGACACTCCGCGGTAGATGTTGTACTGGATCACACGATTGGATTTGTGCAGTGGCGTCCATTTGAGGACAACACCCGCGCCATCATCGTTGGGCATATCTGTCGCGCTGAAATTCTGTATTTTACCCGCTGTGACTCTGGCTGATGTGCCGGAATCGACCGATACCAGCATCAAAGCACAGAGCAGCAGGGCTCCCGTGATCATTAAAGCTTTCTTCATTGTTTCCCCTTGAAACCGGGTTTAGCTACGTTGCCTTCCAAAACACTCTCCCTGTTATCAGCAATTGTCAAGAGAGCGACGCGCATCCGTCTCAAACGAGACCGATCCGCGTCACTCGCCCGGCAGAATTTACTTTATCAATCCCAGAACGTCATTGACCAGGAACTGAATACGTCCGATCAGCAACGAGATACGCGCCATCACTGTCAGACCGAAGGAAGCGCCGAAGCCGATCATCATATACCATTTACCCACATCGACGAACTTGCCGTATATACCCGTATGAGCTTTTGAAAAGAAGAAATACAGGAGCACGGCTATGGTTCCGAAGAAGATCAGGAAGAGGTTGAAGGTCTCGATCGGGACCATCGCCTGACGCATCTGAACCAGGATCGTGGCATGAATTCCCAGCGGCACAGAAGCGCCAACTGACATCATGGAGAAGGCTATGGGATAACGTGATAACCAGCCCAGTTTCCGGCTGAAACGGAAGAGATAGAGCATACCCAAAACGGCGGGAATGATCAATACCCACTGATGCTTCAGGACGATAGGCTGATACACGTAGGGAATGAAGGTACGGGTGTAGGTGAAGACCAGTCCGTATCCAAGGGAAATGCCGACCAGAAGTTGCTCGGACATCTGATAGAAGGGATTATCCTTGTACAGGAAGGAGAATATGCACAGGGTGAAGAATGCACCCACCAGATTTGACATTAATTCAAAAGACATGTTTTCCTCCCTAACTCACTTTGGCTTGTCTGGCTTTTTGGACGAAGTATCCGACGTTACCGATGATAATGAACAGAATTATCATGATATGCGCGACACTCTGGGCATTCATACCGATGCGGGCGACCTTGAACTTGTAAGGAATATCCCGGCTCATCTTCTTCAGATCGAGATAGGTGACCTCACCCATGGCTTTCCGCTGTTCAGGCGTGATCGCCGCCACGTCAACTTTTATCTGCCCCTTATCTTCTTTCCCGAGCTGACGCAGTAATCCGGCTTGCTCGGGATATTTGGCGACGAAAGCGTTGAAATCCGCCGGAGTGAACTTGGCAGTCGTCTGAGTCGTTATATTGATAAGTTCCTTTGTGGATTCATCCTTGAGGATCTCGCGACCGAAGGGACGTCCAGCCAGGATCTTCTTGCCATTGGCATCAGTCTTTACACGATAGTCGATACCGGCTTCGCGATAGCCGGCGAAGACATCGACCAGCTTCTCATATTCAGCAGCGCCTTTGAGACCGGAGAGCATACCGATCATCTGGCCGGACTGAAGGTAAGGATACTCGTCTGCGGCCATAACCGCGGTGACGCCCACAGCGACGTTCAGACCGAACTTGGGACGGGCATAGGTGATCCAGGTCATACCGGCGACTGAGCCGGAGAACTCCACGACGAGGTTCATCTCGTTGTAGTTGGTGATCCCCTTCATGATCGGCAGGTTCTCGAGCTTTCTGCCTTCCGCATCGGTGTTCATCGTGTTGGCAATGTTGTCACCCATACCGATCACCAAGGGTAAGGGAATGGGTTTGTAGCCAAAGTTACAATAGTCAACGCCGCTCTTGATATCGGGGAATTCTTCCTTGACGTTGTTGATGGCGTAGTCTATGATGGGAGCGCTGGAGGCGTACCAGGTCAGGGTAAAGACCTTGACGTTGCGCTCGAAACAATGTCTCAGGATCGCGACTTCCATGGGATAAAGCTCCGGCATGGTCGAGGCATCGTGGGTGATACTGAGCAGAACCGCTCTGTCTTCCCTCCCGGCGAATGAATCTATCATCTGATAGAGGTTCTCGGAAGGAGCAGTCGTCACGTTGTCGGAGTTGTAGGGAACCATCAGGGGAATGATGATGGCAAGCGCGACCACGATGTAGATATATCTGCGGTCCAGCTTCTGTATTCTTTCAAAAAACGTCATCTTCATACTCCTTTATCAATCACCGCCGCCCAGATATGAGCGTTCGATTCCCAATAGTATCTTCAAAGAAGTGGCAACCGAGCCAAGACCCACGCCGAGCATGATACCACGCTTGGAAGCAAGGTTTGGCACGTCTAGGATCCACTGTGAAATTGTGGGGAGATATTTGGAGATCTTGACTCCGAGGGGCACCTGAGCCAGCATCACGACGATCGCCGCGATCAGCAGGACAGTTGCTTCCGTGGATCTCGCTCTGAAGGCTTTATATGCCGCTGAAGCCATGTAGAAAGCCAATAGTGAGAACATGGTCGAACTCATGGGCATCTGCATATTCTCGAACATCCACATAAACACGCCACCCTTCTGAGTACCGCCGATAAAACCCGCAAGCGAGGTAATGACGAAACCGGCGAAGAAGAAATAGCTGTATTGCCATTTCGGCGCTTTGCGTTTGATCTTGTTTGAGTGCATCATGGAAAGGCTCATCACACCCAGCAGCATCGCAAAGGGAGCGGATGCCAAAGCCCACGGCATGTAGAACTTGTTATAAAATACTTCCTGCAGGATGTAATGCGGACTGAATGCCCAAAGCACCCAGACGATTCCACCAACAATCACGATGAGGAGCGGTATTGTTTTCTTCATTAAAAATACCTCTTTATTTTAGCGGCAATAGCAGTGTTAATCCAGTAATCTGGAAGGTTGCAAGGATTGCTCCGACGAATACGATGCTGAGGATGACAAACTTGAAGTAATCCTGTGCCTTCAGTGTTCCGAGAAGCATTGGTTCACGATTGAGATAGGCGGAAGCGGCATAGAGCTCTTCGCCGATCAAAGTATAGTCACAAGTGGTGATAAAGAAGGGGATCTGCGTCGTGGCATCTGTTCCGGCGATCTGCACCGCTCCGACAGCGTTTCCTGTTTCGGTCATCAACAACGCTTCTGCCGCGAAATAGCCGAGGAAGAAGTTCGTCGCCATGCGTTCACGAACCATGATACCATTGACGCCCGCCACATAAGCAAACTGGACATTGGTCAGATAGAACACCGAGTTTTTGTCATAGGTGTCCGGACGACCAACGGAATAGTGAGCTTCACGAACAATCTCCTGCGCGATGGGCATAACGATGTAATCATAGCAGGGAACGATCAGCTTGGTGTCATACTCCGCAGCTTTCTTGGCAACCAATCCAAGGATACCCAGGGAGGCAAGGGTCGCGACGTCGGACAAGCCGCCGGCACCCATGCAATACAGCATCGGACGTCCCATTTCAGTCGCTCTGCCAATGGCATTGTCGATCTCTGCCAATCCTGCAATGGGGCGAATATAGAGGTCGCGTCCACGCTTGGCGAGGTTAACGAAGATGACAACAAACAGACCGAAGAGCAGGGTCGCGAACAACGTCACATACTTGTTTGTGTCGAACCAGTTCGAGACCGGTTTGTGGAAAACGGGCTTCCCGTCTTTATCCAGCTCAGGGGTGGTCTCGACAAATAGACCTTTACCGTCTGTTCTGACCACCTGATAGGTCTGATAGCGGCTGTAATCCTCTCTCAGGGAGGCGATATAATGCATGCGGCTACGTCTGCCTTTGATGCTGTTCGCCTTCTTTAATTCGGCATTAGAATTCAGCACTGCCAGAGTCTTATCCAGCTTCTCCAGTTGCTTGCTCATCTGCTCCAGCTCAGGAGGCGTGGGATTCATGGATCTCATCTGGGCGATCTGAGCTTTGAGCTCATCAGCTTGCTTTTTGGTTTGGTTGATCTTGTCGGTCACGTCTTTGAGCGCCGCGGCAAGATAGATGTTGGTATTGACGGTTTGTTCAGTCTTCTTATCGAAAGTCAGATCGATCTTGGAATCGATCAGGGAAACGTTGGCAACCTTCTCGCCTTTCTTCAGCGGTCGCTGGAAGCTCCGAGGCTTCGGTCCCGCGTAGGAGATGGTGACCAATTTGCCCTTGTCTATGTAATTGAAACCGTATATCTGCTTCTGCATAACCGTCGGATAGGCGATGGTCACGTCCAGATTATTATCATATGAGGTATTCTTTTTGACCAGGATCATAGTGTCAGAGCTCATCGAGCGGCGATAGACGACATTCTGCATGGATGAAACTTCGACGCCGTTGCGATAGAGCTGTTTTTCCGGCATCAGGGTCATCATCTTCTTGTCCCAGACGAGTTCCTGCTCCAGAGCGTAGTCCTTGATCTCTGGCTTACCCTTGAGGGTCATGCGCACCTTGAATCCCTTGGCATAGTCATAACCGGCTGGAACTTTCAGTACGATCGTGTTATCCTGATAATACTCATTGATCTTGGTGAAGGGTTTGGACTCACCCGGTTTGAAGAACTCAAAGTAGATGTTCTTGACTTTCTGGGTTTCGGCTTTATTCAGCTGATAGTTGATCCTCAGCTTGGTGTTTTTTGAATTCATGGAGCTTGTCTTCACCACGAACACAATGGGGTTGTCCCAGATCACGCTGAGACGGTCACCTTTATCATTTGGTTTGTCTTCGACGTAGTACGCTGGCATGGGTGGCAATGCCGCGCTGGTCATGATCCTGGGAGAGACCAGATCTGAGAAGGAACTGAATCCGTCTCCATCCATGAGTTCAATTGCATACTTGCTGCCCTGAACCTGCGCCAGTAGCGCGGCTGCCTGAGCCGGATCACCCAGCTGGACGGTCGTATAATTCTTCAGGTTTCCGCCGCCCACCGGTCCTGGAGGCGTGACGGGATTACTGAATTTGAGCTTGGGGTCCTGAACCAGTTTCAGCTTTGCCCATTCTTCAGGAGTGACGCCATTGACCTGATGGATCTGATATCTGACCAGATCATCCTTGTAAAGAGGATAATCCCAATCAAAGCTCAGCGTAGCTTTGTCGCTGAGATAGACGCAATTGAGCGCTGGAGCGGGATCTGGAGGATTGGGAACAGGCGTCCCGGATTCTATCTTGGCATAGCTCTGGAACTGGTTGCGTTCATTGACTGCCAGAACGGTATAGTAGTACTTCTCGCCGGGATTGAGCATGGCGATGATCGTCTGCTTGTTCAGCTTCATTCCTGCATAGTACATGCTATCAGCCGGATCGGCAGAATGGGATTCAACACTGTTGTAATAGAGATGATTTTTATCAATAACAGAGATCAGCGTGAATTTCTTGCCAAGCTCCGCCAGCAGCTTGATATCGACAGGAGCCTTGCGATAGAGCGGACTCTTGAGATCCTGTTGTTTCTCTTTGCGTAGCTTTCTGGGGGAATTGACATCCAGCAATTCACTGCCGGAGTTATCGTAGTAATACATCTTGTCTGAAGCCACACCGGTTTTGACGTTTACGGGAATCGACTCCAGGAAGAACAGACTGTCCGGTGATACACCGCGATAAACTCTGTATTCTATGATGCGTTTATCTCGATCGAGTGGTTTCCAACTGAGCATGAGTCCGGTTCCATCATCACTGGGAACATCCTCGACCTTAAAGTTCTGAACCACATAATCATCCTTGGTTTGCTTCTTCTGAGCTGTCACAACAGATACAGCTACGATAAAGACTACGAGCAAGATCAGGATAAGGCGACGTTTGTCCAACCTCATAGGCGGTCTCCTCTTTCTATAATTCATTCTGGTTTTTAGCTTTTTATCACAACTCCAAAAGAGTGCTTTTATGTCAATCTCTTTTTTGGCAGATCTGCCCAAGCCCGACACGCCCAAATATGCCACAATATCCTGAATCTAACAAGAATCCTGCAGGCTAAGATCATATCGCCCGCGGAGCATTGACAATCCCCCCGGCTTAGATTATATTAGCCTATACAGAGGTTAGTTATGGATTGCGTATTCTGCTCGATCAGCGTTTCCAATTACATCCTGGAGAACGAACATTTCTTCGTCATTGAGGACAAGCATCCCGTTTCCAAGGGGCACCTTCTGATCATCTCAAAGCGTCATTTTGAGGATTACTTTGGCATCTCCGCTGAGGAATCCGTCTCTCTGAGAGATATAACCCTGAAAGCCCGTGAACATCTCATCTCCCGCTATTCTCCCGTGGCATTCAATCTCGGAATGAACTGCGGCAGCCACGCGGGGCAGAGTGTCTTTCACTTCCATCTGCATCTCATCCCGCGCTACACCGGAGAACGCAGATCAAACCTCCGGGGTCTGCGGGAATTCATCAGAAACACGATTTAGGAGCAGCAATGAGACGTCTATCAGCTCTTTTTGTCTCTCTCTGTCTTGCCTTCTCTCTTATGGCAAATGATGATTCCGACTATCTGCCCGGCAAGGTTGTGATCAAGATCCGCAAGGAGTTCTTCTCCGAATCAGCCCGCTCAGTGGGTAAACTCGGCGTACCCGCTCTGGAGAGCTCTCTGAACCGCATCGGCATCGCCAATATCTCCCCTCGCTTTCAACTTAATGATAAAAGAAGCCTCGACCACGATATCCGTCGCCTCTATCTGCTGGAGTTCGATCCTGCCCGCAGCCCATTGGCGGTGATCAACGCCCTGAACCGAGACCCTGCCATCGAATATGCCGAACCCATCTATATCCGCCAGACTCTGGCCCTGCCGAATGATCCGCTATATAGCCCGGATTACTTCACTTCCATGCAGGCTCCTGCCGCCTGGGATATCCACAAAGGCGAGCTTGGCTCTCAGCAGACGGTCATCGCCATCGTGGATACCGGAATGAACTGGAAGCATCCCGATCTGGGTCCCAACGTCTGGAATAACCTCGGTGAAGACGCAAATTCCAACGGCTATACAATGTATCATAACGGCACCACTTGGGTCATGGATTCCGGCGACCTCAACGGGATAGATGATGATTCCAATGGCAAGATCGACGACCTCATCGGCTGGGATTTTATGCTGGACGCAACGGGCGCTCAGGCAAACGACCCTCTGGAAGGGGGAGGCCATGGCACCTACGTTTCCGGACTTGCGGGTGCCCGAACCAACAACTCTGCCGGAGTCAGCAGCCTAAGCTGGAACGTGACCCTGATGCCCATATCCTGCACCTATCCTGCCCAGAGTTCCAGCATCTTCAATGGCTATGAAGCGGTTATTTACGCCGCCGAGAACGGAGCGGACGTGATCAACTGCAGCTGGGGCGGCACTGGCTATTCCGCCGCTGAGGACGACGCGATCGATTATGCCTATTCCCTCGGTTCGATCATCGTTGCCGCCGCGGGAAACAGCAACAATCAGATACCGCTCTACCCCGCTGCTTATCCCAAGGTCATCGCCACAGCCTCGCTCATGAACAACGGCACCAGATGGAGTGGCTCGAACTACGGTGGCTACATCGATCTGGGTGCGCCAAACGAAGCAGTTGGCTCCACTTCCGGAAGCTCTTATGGCACTTCGACCGGAGCGACTTCTTATGCTTCACCCATCGCCTCAGCCATGTTTGCCCTGCTCAAATCCTACCACCCTGCCTGGACCCAGGAACAGCTGATCAACCAGGTCAAGGGCACCTGTGACGATATCGACGCCCTCAATCCCGGCAAGGAAAACCTCCTGGGGGAAGGTAAGCTGAATGCCTATCGAGCTCTTTCCGAGACCGATCCCTCAGTTGATCAGGAGCTTCGCCTTGCCTTGCTCGAGGTCGGTGCCCCCACGGATGCCAATGCCAATCACGCCGTCGAAGCAGGCGAAACCTTCTCCCTGAATCTCACCCTGAGAAATTATGCCTGGGGGGTATCTTCACCGAGCGCGATCTTTACCCTCAGCACGACGAGTACCTACGCGGTGATCAATTCCAATTCTCTTACACACTCCATCCCGGCTGACGACCTCTTCCAACTCACCGATGCCTTCTCTGTGACCATCCTTCCGGGAACCATGTCCCGCTACATCAGCTTTACGCTAAGCGTCGTGGCTGACCTGCCCATCGTCAATGGCGCTTCCCTGACTTTCCAGGTTCTCGTGCAGAACGGAGGTATCTTCGTCTGGGAAGGAACAGCCAGCGCGCGGGATATGAGCGGATCCTACATCAAAACCGTGCTCCAGGCAGATTCCCGCTGGGTCGTCTATGGCACGACCTTTCCGGCATCATTCTACAGCTTTGAAGCAGTCTTCCTCTCCTTCGGCCAGCCGGGTTCCCAGATCCGCCGTTTTGACAGCCTGCTCATGTACAACGCCGTCAAAGAATATCTCGAAGCCGGAGGTAAACTCTATATCGAGGGCGGAGACGTGGTCGGATTCGATCTGGGCTACTATCTCACGGATGTCCAGGGCAGCCTCGATGCCAACGAGGTTCTCTGGCCCCTGCTGGGCATTCAGAGCGGCGAAGATGGCAGCACGAACGTCATCGATGGTCTGAGCGGAGTGGCGAATCTTCCGACCCAGGGAATGGGCTTCAGCTCCTCCCTCCAGACCAACAACACCTATATCGACAAGTTCCAGCCGCTTGCGCCCTATGGGATGACTGCGCTGATCGAAAGCAACTATGGCAACGTCGGGATCATCTCCCTGGGTCAATATGGCCAAAGAACCTTCGTCTTCAGCTATGCCGTGGAAGAACTGGTCGATGCCACGCTTCCCTCGACCCGTGCGAATCTGATCCTCCAGATCATGGATTTCTTCGATTCCACTGAGCTCAGTATCCCTCTCGAACCCGATATACTTTCTCTTCCGGGAACGCCACATCCCGAGACAAGGCTAAGCTGGTCTCCCGTTCTGGGAGCGACCTACTACAAGGTCTTCCGCTCCTCAGATCCGACAGGAGGTTGGATCCAGATCGGCTGGACCCAAAGCACAAGCTACAACCTGACGGAGCTTGATCCTTTAGGCTTTTTCCACATTGTCGCAGCTACCGGAGCTCTTCCCTGAGAAAACTTCGCTGTCGCAGAGATGACTTCCGGCTATCATCTTGCTATCCCCTCTCTATCATCTTACGTCATGACGTAAGATGATAGAGAGGGGATAGTGGCAAGATTGAGGTGAGAAAGTTCATGGGTTTGTGGGGTTAGTGGCTGTTGGGGGGTGGCAAATAATGTTTGCCACAGTGAGCAGGGCTCGCTGAGTGTGGGAAACCATCGCCTCTTCCGAACAGATTTCAGCTACCCGATGTGCGCGTGCTGGATTGTAACACTGGCTTCAGCCGGTCGTTGCACTGACTTTAGTCGGTGCGTAGCCAGATCATAGACATTTGATCTGGATGAGTTGATGCTAATACTAAACAAATTTCGGCAGACCGAAGTGTGCACTGTGGAGGTTTCGACAGACAAATACCTCCTGCCGGCTAAAGCCAGAGAAACGACCGGCTGAAGCCAGTGTTACGTGCGGGATGGTCTGTTTTCTAAGAATTAGCTTGACAAATTCCACAAGGGAGAGCGAAAAAGAAAGATAATGAAAAATACGCTGGTTTATTTCAAGGCTGTGCTGTCCATGCTCTTTTGGGCGTTGACCTTCGTCTGGATCAAGATCGCTTTCCAGGAGGGTTATCGTCCTTACGAGATAGTCTATCTGAGGCTGATATTTGCCTCGATCCTGCTCTTTGGTGTGATGCTTTTTAGCGGAAAATGGGAAAAACTGAGTCCTCGCGACATGGGTCGCCTGGCTTTGGTCTCCTTTAGCGAGCCTTTCGCCTATTTCGTCGGTGAAGCTAATGGCTTGCAATATGTTAGCTCCACTCTTGGTTCGCTGATCATCTCTTTGATCCCGATCGTGACCGCAGTCGGCGCTTGGCTCTTCCTCAAGGAGAAAGCCGGAAAGCTGCTCATCATCGGGCTTCTGGTTTCGACCGGAGGCGTCGTGGTCATGAGCCTGGGTAGCAGTGATCTGCATGCCACGCTCAAGGGCGTCCTCTTTCTGCTCGTTGCCGTCTTTGCCGGGATGTCCTATGGCCTGTTGGTAAAGAGGCTGACGCATAGCTACAGCGCGCTGACGATAGTTGCCTGGCAGAACGTTTTTGGTCTGATGTTCTTTACACCGCTTTTCCTTTACTATGATTTTGGGCACTTTACCATGATGCCTCAGAGTGGCCTGGGCTTGCTGACCATCTGCGCGATGTCGTTGTTTGCCTCTGTGGGCGCCTTCCTGCTCTACACAGGAGTGATCAGGGATCTGGGGGTGATCCGCAGCAACGTCTTCACCAATCTGATCCCGGTCTTTACCGCGGCTCTGGCATATCTTATATTGGGAGATTCGCTGACGCTGAGGACTATCTCGGGCTTGGTTCTTACCATCGGCGGTCTGATGCTTTCGCAGTATCACGACCTCAGGTCATTGCATCGGCGGGTGTGGCAAAAATAAGGCGTTCTGGAATGGATTCTGCATAAATAATGAATATAATGAATATGAAAATACTGTGGAGGTTTTATGCGTCCTGAAACACGGAAGCTGATCCTTTTGACTTTAATGCTGTCGATGGTTGTTATGCTTGTGGCTCAGAATGTCACATTCAGCGTCAGCCCATCGTCACTCAAACCGGGAGACAAAGGTGTCCTCAAAGCGACGCTTTCTATCCCTTCCGGCAAGCATCAGACTTACAATCCTCAGAGTCCTGATTTCCCCGTGCTGGAAGTCAGCCACCCCGATCTGATCTTCGCGCCGACCTATTATCCCAAAGCGCAGAAGACAGTTTCCGCCGAGGAATGGGTATATTCAAGTTCGCTTACCTTGAGCCGGAGCTTTACCGTCAAGGCATCCGCCAAGCCGGGAACGCTTAGCCTGAAGCCAGTCTTTACCTATCAGATGTGCTTCGATACGGGTATGTGCGAACCCCCGGTGGACGTGGAAGGCACGGCAAAGCTCACTCTGGCAAAAGCCGAAGCCAAGGAAGAAACCAAACCGGAAGCGGACAGCGTGATCGCTCCTGTGGTGGCAGGTATTACGGATAGCGCCGCGACGACTGAGCCTGAACCAGCCACGCCTGTTAAATCCCCCATCTCCAAGATCCTGAAGTATCTCCTGCTTGCCTTTATCGGCGGCGTCATCATGAATTTCACCCCCTGCGTGCTGCCGGTGCTGACCATTCGTGCCATGAGCATCGTGAATCAGGCGCATGAGGACAGGAGCCTGATCTTCAAGAACTCGATGGCTTATGCGGCGGGCGTGATGGTTTCCTTTGTCGCTCTGGCGATCGTCTTTATCGTCCTGAAACTCGCCGGCGAATCTGTCGGATGGGGCTTCCAGTTCCAGAGCGTGACCTTCACCCTGGTGCTGACCTCGATCATCTTCGTCTTCGCTCTGGCGCTACTGGATGTGTTTCTGATCGGCGCTCCGGGTATGACAGCCGCCTCCAAGGCTTCCGCCAAGAAGGGTATCAGTGGTTCATTCTTTGGCGGAGTTTTCGCCTTCCTGCTGGCGACTCCCTGTTCCGCGCCTCTATTGGGCACGGCAGTGGGCTTTGCTTTCAGCCTGCCCTCATGGCTGATGCTGGTTTTCTTTGCCTTGATCGGGCTGGGCATGGCATTCCCTTTCATTCTGATCGGATTGTCTCCCAAAGCTTTGAAGATCATCCCCAAGCCCGGAGAATGGATGAATATCTTCAAGGAGGTCATGGCTTTCGTGCTGTTCTGGCTCGTCTATACGATGCTCAAGAGCATCCTGGGGCTGACCAGCGGAGATTATCTCCTGCACGTCTTGCTCTATCTGGTCGTCCTTGGTCTGGCTGCCTGGATGTACGGCAGATTCGTCCGTCCGGAGCATTCCAAGGCTACTCAATGGATCTTCACGTTACTGACGGTGCTCCTGGTCGTCTTTGGCGCGATGAAATATCTGCCATACAAGGAAGCACCGGCAAATGCCGCGACCACGGAAAGTGGAGCTCAGGCTCCCGCGAACCACGCTCCGGAAGGCTGGCTGGCTTTCTCGCCTGAACTGATGGAGAAGCTCCTTAGCGAGGACGCTCCCGTCTTTGTGGATTTCGGTGCTGCCTGGTGCAAGAACTGCGCCGCCAACGAAAAGAACGTGCTCTTTACCGATGATATTCTCAAGGCTTTTAAGGACAAAGGAGTAGTATTGGTTAGGGGTGATTATACGAAGCAGAATCCCGATATGCTGAATTGGATGAAGAAACACCAGCGCGTGGGAGTGCCGTTCAACGCGCTCTACGTCAAGGGACAGGAAACGAAGCTCTTCTCCGAGATCCTCAGCAAGAAGGCGATCCTTGATGCCCTGAATGCTTTACCCGGAGCGGGAAAATGAAGTATTTATATCTGATCATAGCGGCAGTTGTCATGCTGAGTTTGGTCTCCTGCGACAGATTCGATCACGAGCAAACGCCGATCAATTTTAACGCGGAGCTGTTCCTGCCCCTGCAGAACGCTTTGAATGCTGCCTCGCAGGACAGTCTGGACGCGGTCATGGCGTTCTATGACGATGAGTATCTGCATGATGCCGTGAATAAGGCTCAACGCCGTGACTTCTACAATTCGCTGTTCGTGCTCTATGGAGATGATATCTCCTTCTCCACGGTCTTCAGCAGCTACAACGCAAATGACCAGAGCGTGAGCTGGGAACTGCAGGTCTTTGCCCCCGCGGTGAAGACGCCCGTGCGTACCGTGGCGTTCACCAACGAAAAGCTGGTCAGGAACGGTGATCAATGGACGTTCTACGGCGACCGGATCATTGACCTGGTGCAGGGTGACAGACAACGCGTGATCATTGAGAGCTTTACCTATACGACGTGCCCGAACTGCCCACTGGTCGAAGAAGTCATGCACAGCCTGCAGGCGCAGTATCCGGCACAGTTCAGCTATATGGAATATCACATGGGCGACGCTCTCGATATCGGCAATAGCGATATTTTCAGCTATTACGGCTATTCCGCGATGCCCGCCTCGGTCTTCCAGGGAATGGAGAAACGCATAGGCGCCAATCCTGAGACATTGGAAGCCTATATTGCTTTCGTGAACAATATGGTCACCGCTACACCTACAATGCATCTGAATGATCTGGATTACTCCTTCTCAGGGCAGACACTTTATGGAAGCGTCACGCTCGAACCCACCTCGGGAACGATCGATCCAACGAATCTGCGTCTGAGATACGCCCTGATCGAGAAAGTCTCCGCTCTGACGAATTCAGCCGGTGTCCCCTGCACGAACGTGGTTCTCGCCAAAGGCTCCCTGGATATCAGCGGCAACGATCTGAATCAGCCAGTGACCTTCAGCCTGCCTTTCACAGGAACCCTGCCGTCCGATACTTCGCTGGTGATCTTTGTGCAGAAGATGCCCACACCTTTTACCAATAACGCGCCCATCTACAATGGACTGGAAATACCCGTCACCGTACCCGCAAGATAATGGAGGAACAATGAAACGCTTTTTGATAGTACTAATAGTGATCATCAGCCTGGGCATGCTCTGGGCTGATCCCATGCCCGATTTCAAGCTTACGGACATCAACAACAAAGACATCGCCCTGGCTGATATCCTCGGCAAAGGACCTGTGATCGTGGATTTCTGGGCATCCTGGTGCAACCCCTGCAAAACCGCCATGCCCTATCTGAACGATCTTGCCGTCAAGTATGATTCTCTCACGGTCGTGCTGGTCTCCGTTGACGCGCCCAAGGATATCGTCAAAGCCAAGAACTTCCTCAAGGGCAAGGACTTCAAGTTCATCCCCCTCTTCGACAGCGAGAAGATCCTCGCCAAGAAGCTCAACGTTTCCAACGTCCCGCATACCTTTATCCTGGATAAGACAGGCGAGATCGTGCTTCAGCACATCGGGTTCGAACCCGGCGCGGAAGTTCAGTATGAGGAACACGTCAAAGCTCTCCTGAATCTCCCCACGGAAGCGGAATAAACCTATGAGATCAGCCCTCCGATCCCTGAGTCTGATCTGCCTGCTGCTGCTGGCTCTGATGCCGATAGTGGCGCAGACCACTCTCCAGCTCAACGGCTTGAACGAGACGCAATTCATCTATCGTACAGCGGAAGACTCTCTCAATGCCTATTTCAGAGATTCCTTCGGTTTCAATCTGGACTATCGTAATTTCAGCTTCGGGATGAAGTTCATCGCCGAACTGCCCAAATACAAGATCAATCAGGATCAGCTTATCGATGAGTTGAGCCCTGAGGTGCTCTCCCTTGCCTGGAAAGAGCTCTACGTCAAGTACGAAAAGAACTCCTTTGCCATTCAGGGCGGCACGATCAGCGAAACCTTCGGCAGCGGCATGAACTTCCGCGCCTGGGACGACGTTGAGTTTGACGAAGACAACCGCCTGGACGGTTTCTATCTGAAATACACCGACAAGATCAAACTCAAAGCCCTCTATGGCGCGATCAAGAACGCTGCCGATCCCACGATCTGGGATCTTGCCTATGGCGCCGATGCCCAGTATCCTGTCCTGGATTTTCTCACTCTGGGGGGCACCGCTCTTGCGCTGCGAACCCATACCGCCACAGGGAACTATGATCAGCGTGATGTCTTTGGCGGAAGGCTAAATCTCACCCGCGGCATCATCGAACTGAATGGTGAATACTCTGTCTCGAAGCTCTATAAACGGGAAAACGCTGCTCCGGCTCTCGACGGGAGCGGGATCTATCTAAACTCCTCCGTGAACGTTTACCCCGTGACCCTGGGCCTCGCCTACAAGCGGTATGAGGACTTCAGCTACCGCCTCCAGGATCTGCCCATGGCAAACTATCACAATGAACCGCTCGAGGACACCAATCCCGGTATCAGCGAAGAAGGACTGCAAGCCAGTCTCAGCTGGAACATCAGTGATCAGCTCAGCTGGACGGGTGACTATGCCGAAGCCTGGAACCTGGAGAAATTCAAGCACATGAACGATCTTTACACTTCGCTGGATTACGTCCTGGGCGATATCCTGATGGGTGCAGAGTACTCCCATATCGAGAAGAATAATGACGACGCCAATCTCTGGCAGAAAGAGCTGACCCCCGCAGTGCACGTCGCTTTCCCGCTTCTGGGACATAGCCTGACCCTCAAGGCTGAGCATACATACTTGGTCAAAGAGAAGATGGAGACCGTTGACGGGATCTATCAAACCGTCGCGACCGACCATTGGGAGCCACGGCTTCAGGCAGACTATGCTGTCGGCAAATTCTCCTTCTCCGCCTCAGCGCAGTCGCATTGGGAAGATATGGGAGCCATGATGGATTCCCGCTATTGGACAAATCTGGAAACTAAATACGCCGCCTGGGATCACACAGATCTCACTCTTTTCATCGGTAAAGAGGCAGGCGGAAAAGTATGCCGCAATGGCATCTGCCGTTACGTCGCGCCCTTCGAAGGCGTCAAGCTCGAAATAACCACCCGATTCTGAGGTAAATACATGAAATACACCTTTATTATCCTGATCCTGATCTGCGGGGTGCTCTACGCGAATCCCGCCTATTATCCCCTGACGACCATGGGAGAAGGTTTCTATTCCCTCGGTTGCGTCTCCTGTCCGGATAGCTATGCCGGATTGGACGTCATCGATCAAAACACCCATCCCGGCGAGTTCTTTGACCTCCGTTATTACATCAATTCCGGCGATCTCACAAACCCTCAGGTCGAAAACCGGTTCAATTATTATGAAGTATTCGGAACGCCCTCTCTGATCCTGAATGGCAAGACCCGCATCGATGGCGGAGGAACTGAGATCGTGGATGGCTCCGCCTACACAATCGGACTGAACAGCTACCGCTATGGCTCGTCTCCTCTCAAGATGCAGATCACAAACTGGCAGGCTTCGACCGGACAATTAACCGGAACCATCGAACTCAAGGCTAGTATGGATCTGATCAACGTCAGCAAGTTTTATGTCCTGATCGAGAACGATCCTGCCACGGGAGTCAACCATGTGGTTCGCGATATCGCCTCCGAAACCTTCGATCTCAGCGGGATAGGCAACACAAGTCCCCTCAACCACACCTTCACGATCCAGCCCACCTGGAATCAGGCAAATCTCTGGGTTGCCGCATTCGTTCAGCTTCCCGATCACTCCGTCCTGCAAGCAACATCTTCACTGGAACTGCCGACCTACCACCTCCGCGCCGCCATGGACTGGGATCACTACCAGGTCATCCCGGCAGGTCAGAGCTATACGTCCTCACCTTTCTGGCTCTTCAATCTTGGCGCGAGCGACAACTATGAGATACAGATCATGGTCGATAACGCACCCGCAAACTGGTATTTCAACTACTGTGATGAAGACGGCTATTGCTATCCCGGTTCCTTCCCCGTGCCATTCTCTCTTGCGGGAGGGGAAACCAAGGGACTCCATCTGAACATCATCGTAGGAGACAGCGGAATCGCCAACTTCCACTTCCAGATCACTTCCGCTGGACTGGGAACCTACACCATACCCTTTAAACTCAGGACCGATGACGTCGCGGCAGATGATCCTCTGCTCACTCCTGCAACCCTCAGCCTGGGCGACAACTTCCCCAATCCCTTCAGAGGAAAGACAACCCTGACAGTCAATTCCCAAAAAGCACAGGGAAGCGTCACCATCGACATCTTTAACATCAAAGGACAACGCATCGATAGCGTGAACCGCACAAATCTTACTGCCGGGCGCACCGATCTGGACTGGACTCCCGCCTCCGATCTGCCTTCCGGTGTGTATTTCTACAAGCTCAGAGACGTGAGCGACAGCCCGATCAAGCGACTCTTGCTCGTGGATTAGAACCCCGTAGCAACGGCTTCTGCCGTTAGATATCAGGAGACCCAGTAGCAACGGCTTACAGCCGTTGTTATTTCAGAAGACCCCGTAGCAACGGCTTCCAGCCGTTAGATATCAGGAGACTAAATGGAGATAAAAGCCGTCATCAACAGCCGTCACAGCGTGAGGAACTTCCTTCCGCACCCCATCCCGCACGACATTCTTCAGGAGATCCTCGAGGCCGGGCAGAACGCGCCCTCAGCGCAGAATAAGCAGCCCTGGCGATATCTCGTGTTTCAGGGGAAGGACAAGATAAGTGAATTGGCTTCTCATTGCGGTCTGATCGGACTTTCGAACTATTTCATCAAAACAGCTCCCTGCGTGATCGTCGCTTGCGCCAATACTCAGGCAAACGTCCGCATCAACAAGCAGGATTATTACCTCGTGGATACCGCCATCTCTTTTCATCAGATGATCCTAACCGCCTGGAGCCTGGGCATCGGAAGCTGCTGGATGGCAGCCTTCAGCGAGAAGAAAGTCCGCGATTATCTTCGCATACCTCCACATTGGCGAATCGTTGCCATGAGCCCTTTCGGCTATCCCGCGGAGAAGAAAAGCCTCTATGGAAAGTTCCTGAGCGCGGCTTCTAATAGCTCCGAACGCCTTCCCCTCTCCAAGATCATACGGTTCAGATGAACAGATGAACGGATTAACAGATTAACGAATGAACGGATGAACGGATGAGTCTACCGCGCGCTCAATCATCTGTTCATCTGCTAATCTTCTGATCTGTTAGTTATTAATTCGCCTTATCGTATGCCAATTTCAACCAGGCGATCACCTCAGGAGTGATGTCTTCCAGTTTATTAATCTTGATCTTGTGAGTGCACATTCCGGCAGCGGGAAGCTCTTCCAATATCCCTTCCGCGGGCTGATCCTTTAGCTTCAGAGCGAGATCGAACCTCACTTTCGAAGCTGGAGTCAGCATGGCGAACTGCACGTTTCGGCGCAGACTCACGTAAGAATTGCGGGGAGCGACTTCCAGATCATCGCCAAATCCCTCGGCAATCGCGATCAGCTTGTCATAGATAGGCTTGAGCTGCTCCTTTCCGGTGTATTGACGCTCGATCAAAGTCTCCGGACTATCCGGCCCACCCGCTGCCCTTATCTTGGAATTGTAGATGATCAATCCCGCGTAACCCTGCCCCATACCATATTCTTTTTTCAGGAACTTGACTTTATCGCTCGTTCTGGTCAGCGGCTCGGCATCAATGATCCGGATCCATTCGTCCAGGTTCTTCCCCGTCTTCTTTTCAAGATTATAAGCCATGCTCGCCCAGGCTTTGTCTATTTTATTCTCACTCATTATTATCAGTCTCCCGGTATATATTCTAATGACAATCTAAACCGTGATGGAGATAATACAAGCTGGTTTGATGATCTGCCCGCAAAACAGATGAATATGGCAACCTCCCGTTTCCCGATATCACGAAACCCGTATGGCGATATCTCATAGCCAGTAGGGCGAGATCCCATAGCGAGGGTGTGGAGCGATAGCGGAACCCCTCGGACAACGGCGCGAATTGGATCAAAGCCCCGTAGGGGCGACACCCTATAGCTGTATCGATAATCCCTAGCCCGTAGAGCGTTACCCCCTAGCCCGTAGGGCGAAACCCCATAGCGAGGGTGTGGAGCGATAGCGGAACCCCTCGGACAGCGG
>Ga0116170_10000104_pt1 | contig 81928 bp, 50 predicted proteins | sample AD_JPNHW1_MetaG_FD_89797 | JGI IMG/M metagenome (GOLD analysis project Ga0116170, IMG submission 89797) | Active sludge microbial communities of municipal wastewater-treating anaerobic digesters from Japan - AD_JPNHW1_MetaG | ecosystem: Engineered > Bioreactor > Anaerobic > Digestate | place... | reverse complement strand
CCTTCCAAGTGGATTCCCTCCAGATCCCCGGCCTGACCACCGAAAAACGCCCCTGCTACCAGGCAACAAAAAGCGACTCCCTCGTGACGTTCGCGGTCGATTCCCAGATCATTTTCGTGAAGTGGACGCCAAACGAAGTACGTGTTCTCGCGAAATATTCCATCCCAGGCAAAGTGATCCAGGCAGCGGCAGCGTATCCGTACAGCATCCGGGGCACCTCCATCTGGGCCACCACCGGCACCGAGCTCTATTCCTTCAAGTTCTCCATGGAAGAGCCTCCCGTCTCGTCGGTCACCCCGCAGCCCAGACGCAGCGCCCTGTTCGCGCTCCAGCAGAACCCGCGCGGCGCCACGTTCTCCTGGTACGGATCGGGGACGGAAATCGTTCGTCTGACAGGAATCGACGGACGCGCGCAGGGCACGGTGGAGCTGCACCCCGGCGCCACCGCGAATTGGACCGCCCCGCATCCGGGATTGTACCTGGCCCACACGCCGGACGGAGTCAAGCGGATCCTGGCCCGCTGAGCCGCCGATGGCCTACTTGGGACCTTCGTAGTAGGCCGTCTCGAAGCGCCGCGCGCGCAGCACCTCCAGGAACGACCCCGGCTTGGAGGTGCGCTCGATGCGAAAGAAGATCCCGGTGGCGAGCGTGGGAAACCACCGCGCCAAGCGGATGGCCAGGCCCTGGGGGAACGGATAGAAGCCGCTCCCCGCCACGGCGGTCACCTTGAAGAAACCGTCGGCTTCCGCGAAGGCCTTCATGCCCGGTACGGTGAAGCCCCGCACGTGCGGCCCCAGCACCTTCATCCCCGAAGGCTGCATGCCCACCAGGAGCATGGCCCGGTCGTGCCAGGCGGCCAGGTTGGGAACTCCCACCAGGAACACGCCGCCCGCCGGGAGCACCCGACCCACCTCCGAGAAGATCCAGAACAGGTCCTTGGTGTGCTCCAGGACCTGGTTCATCAGGACCACGTCCAAGCTTGCGTCCGGAAAGGGGAGCCTGTCGCGTTCCACGTCGCCGTCGCGGGCGTCGATCCCCCGCTCGGCGCACCTCTCGCGGTAGGGCGCATACCCTTCCAGCCCGAACAGCTCCGCACGCCCAGCCAGTTTCCGTCGGATCGCGTCCAGGTCGTCGCCGTAACCGCATCCCACGTCGAGGACCCGCAAGGGCCGTTCCTCCGACGCCTTCTCCACGGCCCAATCCCGCAGGATGGGCCTTCCGTAGACCAGGTGTTCGGTACCGGCCTTCCAGGCCACGGCTTTGCGGTGGAGCGCTTCTTTCCAGGACATAGGCCCACCAAGGTAGCTTGGCGCCCGCGGGAACCGGGTGCGGCGGCTTGCTACTTTGGGTCCCACCTATGGACACATCGGATACACCTCAGGACAGACCCTTCGTCATCGCCGGCAAGACCTACACCAGCCGCCTCCTGGTGGGCACAGGCAAGTACGACAACCACGAGATCATGGCCGAAGCCCTGGAAGCCTCCGGCACCCAGATCGTGACCGTGGCCCTGGGCCGGGTGGATCTGTCCGCCCCCAAGGGCAAGGGGATCTTCGACGCGATCGACCCTTCCAAGTACACCATCCTCCCCAACACCGCCGGCGCCTTCAACGTCCAGGATGCCCTGCGCATCGCCAGGCTGTCGCGTTCCATGGGCTGGAAGCTCCTGAAACTGGAGGTTCTCTTTGACCAGAAGACCCTCCTCCCCGACCCCATCGGCACCTTGGAGGCCGCGCGCCTGTTGAAGGACGAGGGTTTCGACCTGATGATCTACACCAACGACGACCCGGTGTTGGCACAACTCCTGGACCGCCTGGAGCCCGCCGCCATCATGCCCGCCGGAGGCCCCATCGGATCCGGCCAGGGCGTGCTCAATCCCGCCAACATCCGCATCATCCTGGAATCGGTGAAGGCTCCGGTCCTGATCGATGCCGGACTGGGAAGTGCCTCGGATGTCGCCGAAGCCATGGAGCTGGGCGTGGACGGCGTGCTCTTGAACACCCCCATCGCCAAGGCCAAGGACCCGGTGCGCATGGCGCGCGCCATGAAGGCCGCCTGCGAGGCAGGCCGCGACTCCTACCTGGCCGTGCGCATCCCTCGCAAGCTGTACGGATCGGCCTCCAGTCCGCTGGAAGGCCTCACGCCGCCGCGTCGTCCGACCGCCTGAGCGGAAATCCTCCCGCCACCGCCCTTCGAACCAACGGCTACTCCGTCACTCAGGGAACGGTGGCGACCAGTGAACGAGCAAAGGATACCCCGTTCCCGATGTGATCAGCCGTCCCGTGTCCGGCTCCGACACTCTCAGCGAGTGATGGAAATGCTCACGCCCACCGGGTAGTCGGCGGCCACCACATCGGTGACGTCTTCCCCGATTCCCGCCTGGAAGGTGGCGACCACCGAAATGTGGTTGTACACCTGCAGGCCAACGCCACCACGCGCCAGCCCGAAGCCGTCGTCGTTGTAGAAGCGCAGCTGGTCGCGCCAGTTCTTGGTGAGACCGTAGACATACTTCAGATCGCCCACCAGAAGCACTCCCAGGACATCCCGGCGCCCCACCAGGAGCGCGGATCCACCCACTCCCGCCTGGACGTGGGCCGCGATGTCCTGCTGCACGGTGCCCATTCCGGGAACCTCCACCGGAACGGCCGCCTGCAGCTCCAACGCCAGATGCTTGTCGGGAGCCACGTAGGTCAGGAAGGGGAACGCCACCTTGGGAGACACCGATCCGCCGGTGGTGGCGATGCGGTCCAAAGCCGACCGATTCCTGTCGGAAGCCGTCGCCTCCTCTCCCGAGGGCAGATGGAGGGACAGAGAGTAGCGGAACAGGAGGAGGTAGTCTTCCCAGGCCACCACGCCCACCGACGGACGCGCCATCTCCGAGAACGAGAAGTCGACCTCGGATGCCGCCCGAAGCTTGCTGGAATCGAACCCGTAGTACTCGTCGGCCTGCTTCAGGTCCAGGACCGGCGCGAAGGTCCATCCGGCGATCCGGTTGCGGAACGTCTCCTGTTCCACCCGGGCGCGGAAGTAGCTGGTGCTCTGTTCGCGCTTGGCCACCAGCGCCTGCGCGGCCTTCTGGCAGGCCTCGAATTCCACGGGATCGGAGAATCCGGAACTGGATGCCTTCGCCAGGCAGGACTTGGCGGCGCTGTCTTCCAGGCGGCGCGTTTCCTGGGTGTAGACGGAAAGCTTCCGGATCGCGCTGTCCATGAAGGGGCCGGCCGGAATGGCGCTGGGAGCGCGCAGGACCGGGTGGGAGTAGGTGAGGGGCTCGGGACCCGCATGGCTCAGGACGGCTGCGACAAGACACGAGACGGCAACCAGACTCTTGGGATGCATCGATTCCTCTTTTCCGGGCAGAGACGAATTCCGGACAAAAGAACTTTCGTACGGCGGTGGCCCCAACCTAGGCTGTCCCGACAATTCCTGCAACAAGCGCCAGTTCCTGCGGAAGGGATGCCGACAACCCGGACTCCACCGGAAACCGCTCGCATCGACCTGAGTGACCATCTGAAGCGCCCATAATGGACACGATCGATTCAACCGTAAAATCGAAAAGCACGTTTTACTGGACTCTGTAGAATCCAGCGCCAGGACCGGGAAGAAGGTATCTTGGCCTCCCTCGAACCGATCGCCACCGCCCACAGGGGAAGCATTCCATGTCCTACCGGATGATCGTCCTGGACCTCGACGACACCCTTCTGCGCGAAGACCTCACCATCTCCCCACGCACCCGGGACGCCTTGATGCGCGCCCAGGCCCAGGGAGTGCGCGTGGTGCTCGCCTCCGGCCGCCCCACGGGAGCCATCTGGCGCTACGCCCGCGAACTGGAATTGGCCTCCAACGGGGGATGGATCATCTCCTTCAACGGCGCGGTGGTCACCGACTGCGCCACGGGAACGCCCGTGTTCGAGCAGGCCCTCGCGCGGGACCTCATCCACGAGATCCACGACCTGGCCCGCGAACACGACGCGGGAATCCTTTCGTACGTGGACGACCGGATCGTCACCCCCCGCGCGAACCCCTGGACGGAGGTGGAACGCGGCCTCACCGGGATGGACGTGGTGGAAGTGCCGGACTTCAAGAAGGCCATCGCGCGGGACGCCATCAAGGTGATCGTGGTGGATGAACCGGAACGTCTGAAGGCCACGGCGGAACGATTGCGCCCCCGCGTGGACGGGCGGATGAACATGGTGATCTCCAAGCCGTTCTTCCTGGAGTTCACGAGCCTGGGCATCGACAAGAAGCACAGCCTGCAACGGCTGGCCGAACGCCTCTCGGTGAAGTCCTCCGAAGTGATGGCCGTGGGCGACAGCTACAACGACCTGGGAATGCTCGACTGGGCGGGCCTGGGCGTCTGCATGGCCAACGGCCCCCAGGCCGTGCGCGACGCGGCCGACCACGTGACCGCCTCCAACATGGACGACGGCGTGGCCATGGCGGTGGAGCGCTTCGTGTTCGACGAAGGCCCGGAAGCCTAATCCACCGTCGATCCGCTGGATTCGAGCATGTCGTGGACCTCCCGGAGGACCGTCTCGGCCTGGCTCACCAGGTAGGGATCCAGCAGGCCCCGATGGGAGGGTCCGACGAGTTCGGCCAGGACCCGGTAGCAGATCGCCATCTCCTCCTTGGCCCTGTCGAGATCTTCCATCACCCGAACCAGCTTCTTCTCCAGATCGTCACCGGCCAGATCCAGCACCAGGCAGCAGTCGATGGAACCGGACTCCGATCGCAAGGTGACCGTTCCGCTGGGGACCTCGGGAGAATCCAGTTCGCCGTACAGGACCATCGGGGGATGGTAGGTGAGCCGTCCGTAGACTTCCTCCACCTTGGGGATGGCCATGCCCACGGCGGTGTTCAAGACCTCCTTGAGCAACCCTCCGAACTCCCTGCGCTGTTCCTTCAGTTCGGCGGCGGACATCCCTTCGCTCCAGACTCCGATCAGACCCGCGGCGGTCTCCTCCTCGAGGTTGATCACGTAGTCGCCCTGGATGCGCCCGGTGAAGTGGATCATGACCACCACCGGCCGACGCGGCGCGAAGGGGTGGTCGTCGCACACGGAACTGTCCAGGACGATCTCGATCCCCAGCATGTCCCGAAAGCAGTCCCTCACGCACTCGGCGAACCTCGTGGTCTGGCTGGAAAGGAAATCTCGGCACATGGCTGCCCCCCATCGACGACCAGGCCCCACCCACCGAAGACGATGGATCCACCGGCGGGACGGAGGTCTCTATCGGAGAGCATATATTCCCGCCGCCTCCGGACACAATAGCCCAGGCGTGGATAAACTATCCGGAGCCGACCGGTTTACCGCGAACGACGCCTTCGTGGAGGACCCGCCGGCTCTCCCGCGGGGGCTCGGGGTCCGGCCCGCGACGCGTCGTTTTCCGTCACATCGGGATCCGCCGCGCCTTTCCGTTCCAGCCCAGCGAACCACGCATCCAGCATCCCCTCGATGAACGCCGCCTTCGATTCCTTCGTGGCGAGGTCCAGCCCCATCGTCCGGTGGGGAAGCAGGATTTCCATCGCGAGCCCCGCGATGCTCACCATGAGCCCCGTGGCCAAAGTCAAGGAGGGAACCCGAAGTCGGTTGATCTCGCCCCGTTCCACTCCCGCATCCAGGATCCCGGCGAGGATCGCGATGTTGGAGGCCACCCGCTCCCGGAGGATCTCGCCCACCATTCCCTGGTCCTGGAGGGCTTTGCGGAACCACGGGGCGATGGGCTGGATGGGCTCGAAGAGCGCCTCCATCCAGGTCTGGAGGAAATGGCGGACGCGGTCGCGCACCGTGCCATCCATCCGGGCCGCCTGGTCCAGGATCGCCCGCACGCGGCCCGCGTTGTGGTCGGCCAGGGCGGTGAACAGCCCCTCCTTGCTCCCGAAGTAGTAGTAGACCAACGCAGGATTGGTGGAAGACTCGCGGGCGATGTCGCGGATGGAAGTGCCATCGAAGCCGGACGTCCCCACCAGCTTGTGGGTGGCCTCCAGGATCCTCACGCGGGTGTCCTCCGCCGGCTCGGCAGGCTCGGACGTGGACCCGCGGACGGACCTGGACTTCCTGTGGATGCCGGACATGCAGGAAAATTAACCGCCCGTTCAAAAATCCTTTGGCGATCGCCCTCGGCCAGGATAGTTTGTTAAACATTCGTTTAAACAATCCCACCTCCCTCAACTTCCCGCCCCCCGGGAAGGGCACGCAGGAGCGCATATGGCCAAGACCCCACGAAATGCAGGAACCCTCCTGGCCACCTTGGCCGGCGCGGCCCTGCTGGCAGGATGCAAGGGCGAGCTCGGACCGCATTCCGGTTCCGGTACACTGGAATTGCGCGAGGCCCGCCTGGGCGCCCAGGTCCCCGGAGTGGTTCTTTCCGTGCGGGTGGAGGAGGGCGATTCGGCGGCGACCGGCGACACCCTAGTGGTTCTGGACACCATCGCCCGCGCCATCCAACGCGACCAGGCCCGGGCCGCCGCGCTGGCCGCCCGCGCCCAGTGGGAACAGGTCGCGCGCGGCAGCCGCGCCGAGGACATCGGGCAGGCCCAGGCCCAGAAGGAAGTGGCCCGCGCCCAGCTCTCGGGCGCCCAGGACAATTTCCAGCGCATCCAGGGGCTGGCATCCCAGGGTGCCGCGACACCCGCGCAGCTGGAGTCCGCCCGCGCCCAGCTGGCCTCCTCGCAGGCCCAGCTGAAGGCCTTGGAAGCCACGGCGGATCGGCTCGTGAAGGGCAGCCGCGTCGAGGAGATCACCCGGGCACGCGCCCTGTGGGAACAGGCGGAAGCCGCTCTGCGCGCCGCCCAGGACCAGCTGGACCGTTCCGTGGTCCGCGCACCCGCGGGCCCCGAGGGGCGATGGATCGTCGCCGAGCGACTGGTGGAGCCGGGAGAGATGGTCCAGCCCGGTGGACAGGTCGTGTCGCTGGCCGATCCCGGCCGGGCGGAGCTTCGCATCTACCTGGGCGAAACCGCCGTGGCCAAGGTGAGGATCGGGGCCAAGGCTTCCGTGTTCCTGGATTCGGACCCCTCCACCGCCATTCCCGCGACGGTCGCGAGCGTCGCCAAGTCCGCCGAGTTCACCCCCAAGAACGTCCAGACCAGCGGAGAGCGGGCCAAGCTCGTGTACGCGGTGGTGCTGCGCGTGGCCAATCCCGGCGACCTGAAGTCGGGCATGCCCGCGGTGGGATCGATCGAGGTCGGAAATTGACTCCTGCGGCGCAGTTCGTGGGGGTCGGGCACCGGTACGACCTCCGCAAGCCCGACGAGGCGCTCAAAGGCGTGACGTTTTCCGTCCCGCATGGCGGGATGTTCGGGTTGGTCGGGCCCGACGGCGCGGGCAAGACCACGCTCCTGCGCGCGCTGTGCCACCTGCACGAACCCGAAAGGGGCGAAGTCCTCCTGTTCGGGAAGCCCGTGGCCGCCAACAGCGGGATGGTCCGCTCCCAGCTGGGATACCTGGCCCAGAGGTTTTCGCTCTACGGCGACCTCACGGTGGACGAGAACATCTCGTTCTTCGGCGATCTCTACGGAGTGCCCGACGCGCCGGGGCGCGGACGCGAACTGCTGGCCCGCATGGGAATGGAGCGCTTCGGCAGCCGCATGTCGGCACAGCTTTCCGGCGGCATGAAGCAGAAGCTCGCCCTGACCATCGCGCTTCTGCACCGCCCCCGGATCCTGGTCCTGGACGAACCCACCAACGGGGTGGATCCGGTGAGCCGGCGCGAGTTCTGGGCCGTGCTGGGGGATCTCGTGTCGGAAGGCATGACGGTCCTGGCGAGCACCCCGTACATGGACGAGGCCTCGCGATGCCATCGCGTGGGACTGCTCCACGAAGGTCGCCTCCTGTGCGAAGGAACCGTGGACGAACTCGCCGACCGCACCGGCGCGATGCTCCTGGAGTTGATCCCCTCCGATCCTCGCCGGGCCTTCAAGACGCTGTCGGCGCTTCCCGAGGCGGCCACCCTACAGATGCGCGGCGAGCGCATCGAGATCCTCGCCGACGATCCCGGGGCGCTCCGCTCGAGGATCGAACCGATCCTGTCCTCCCGGGGAATGGACGTGGTCGAATGGCGCGTCCGCAAACCCGACCTGGAAAACGCGTTCCTGGAACTCCTCCGCCGAGAGGCCCTGCATGACAACTGATCTCCTGTTCGCACTCCTGGCGCTGCCGGTGGCTGTTTCGGGGCAGGTCCGGAATCTGTCCATGGCCGAGTGCCAACGCATGGCCGCATCCCGCGACCCCCAGACGCGCTCCGATTCGCTCTCGGGCGAGGCATCGGCTCTCCAGGAGAGGAGCCTGGCCTCCGCCTGGAAGCCCTCCGTGAACGCGAGCCTTTCGTACAACCGGCTGTCCGAACTCGACCCCTCGGGGATCGATCTTCCCTTTCCCGCCGCCATGGGGGGACCCAGGAAGATGGTGATCTCCCCGGACATCCCCAACCAGTACGGCGCGACCCTGCGGGTGGACCAGCTGTTGTGGGACGGAGGCCGCAACTCCCGGCAGAGGGGTTCGGCGCGGCACGAACGGGAAGCGTGGGGCGCGGCCCGGGAGAAGAATGGACGCGAACTGGCAAGCAAGGTGGCCGTCGCCTACTGGAACCTGGGCGCCGCCCAGGCCGCCCTGGAAGCCGCCAAGCGGGCTGGTGCCCGCGCCGATTCGCAGGCGACCCTGGCCGTGGCCTCCTTCCGCCAAGGCACCGCCCTGGAGCAGGACACCCTGCAGGCGCGGCTGCGCACGCGGCAGATCGAGCTTTCGATCGAGCAGGCACAGGCCTCGCGCGAATTCGCCCTCCAGACCCTCCAGGTGGCCATGGGCGAACCGCTGGCCCTCGATTGCCGGGCTTCCGATCCCCTGGAACCGCTGGCACCGATCCCCGCCCAGCCCGACGCCGAACGCCCCGAACTGCGCCAGGCCAGGGAGCAGATTCTGTCCGCCCAGGAAGGGCTGGAGGCATCCAGGGCCGGATACTGGCCCGTCGTGCAGGCGTCGGCGCAGTACGACATCCAGAATCCAAACCAACGGATGGTACCCGCCCACGACGCGTTCGACGCCACCTGGCGCGTCGGCGCGAACGCGACCTGGAACCTCTACCGAGGCGGTGCGGACGATCTGGCAGTGCGGCGCTCCGCGCTGGCGATCCAGCAGGCGCGGCTGCGCGAAACGGCCCTGGGCGACGCGATCGGACAGGAAGTGCTCCGGCGAGGGACGGAGCTCCGGCTGGCCCGCCGGCGCCGCGGGATCGCGGAGCGGAACCTCCCGCTGGCCAGGCGCGACCTGGAACTCGCCGTCCTTCGTTCCCAGGCCGGCACGGCGCTGCGCCTGGAGGCCATCGATCGCGCTTCGGCGCTCTCGCAGGCGGAATCGGACCTGGCACAGGCCATCGCATCGGAGAACATCGCGATCCTGAACCTTTCCATCGCCCGAGGCGAGGCCCCCCGGTGGAAGTGACCGCCCCGCCACCGGCCATCGAGGCACGCGGCCTGGTGCGCCGCTTCGGCGACTTCACCGCGGTCGACGACGTGTCGTTTTCCGTCGCCAAGGGCGAGGTCTTCGGATTCCTGGGACCCAACGGGTCGGGGAAGTCCACCACCATCCGCATGCTGACGGGAATCCTCCAACCCAGCGGCGGCAGCGCCCGGGTCGCGGGATTCGAGGTGGCCACCCAGTCGCGCCGGATCAAGTTCCGCATCGGCTACATGAGCCAGAAGTTCAGCCTCTACGAGGACATGACCGTCCGCGAGAACCTCGAGTTCTTCGCGGCGATCTATCGCCTGGAACGCCGGCGCGCCAAGGAACGCGTGGAGTGGGCCATCGAGGAATCCGGACTCTCGCCGCAGGCCGGGACCCTGACCCGCGAGCTGCCCGGCGGCTTCCGCCAGAGGTTGGCGCTTTCCTGCTCGCTCATGCACGAGCCGGAAATCCTCTTCCTGGACGAACCGACATCGGGAGTGGATCCGGTCGCGCGCCGCCGCTTCTGGGACACCATCTACCGCCTGACCCGCACGGGCGTGACGGTTCTCGTCACCACGCACTTCCTGGAGGAATCCGAGTTCTGCGACCGCGTGGGCATGATCCTGGACGGGAAGCTCGTGGCGATCGGGTCGCCGCGCCAGCTCAAGCGCGGGGTGTTCCCGGGACTCGCGCAAGAACCCACCATGGACGACGTCTTCGTGGAACTCGTGCGCCGGGGGAGGCCCGCATCATGAGAGGCTTCCTGCGGCGCACGCGCGCCATGGCCGTGAAGGAGTTCAAGCAGTCGTTCCGCGACCGGCTGACCCTGGCCGCCTACCTGTTCCTCCCGGTGTTCCTGCTCCTCCTGTTCGGATACGCGTTGTCGTTCGACGTCGAGCACGTGAAGCTCGCGGTCTGGGACGCGGACCATACCCGCGCCAGCCGCGACCTGGCGCGATCGTTCACCTCCACGGAAGCCTTCGACCGCGTCGCCGACATCCGGTCCCTCTCCCAGGCCGACAGCCTGGTCATGGAGGGCGCGGCCACCGCCGTCCTGTGCATCCCGGAAGGCTACTCCCGGGACCTGGCCGCCAACCGCACGGCCCAGGTCGGATTCCTGCTGGACGGCGCCGACGCCAACCAGGGCGCGCAGGCGCTGGGCTACGCGCAGGGACTGGTGCGACGCTCCGACCTGGACATCAAGATCCGCCAGCTCGACCGCCAGGGGCGCGGATTCCAAGCGCCGGTGGAAACACGCCTGGAAGTGCTGTACAACCCCCAGCTGGAGACCCGTCTCTTCATGATCCCCGGCCTGATGGCGTACATCCTGACCATCACCGCGGTGATCTCCACCGTGATCGCCATCGTTCGGGAACGGGAACGCGGGAACTTCGAGCAGCTGCAGGTCTCGCCGGCGCGCCCCATCGAGATCATCCTGGGCAAGCTCGCGCCGTACCTGTGCCTTTCCGCGCTGGTGGCCGCCATGATCGTGGTGGGATCCGTGGCGCTCTTCGGGATGCCCCTCAACGGCAGCGTGGGCGCGCTGGTGTTCGTGATCCTCCTGTTCCTGGTCACCGCCTCCGCGCAGGGAATGTTCCTTTCCACGCTCTCCGACAGGCAGGAGACCGCCTTCAGCTTCGCGGCGCTTCTGACCATGCTTCCTTCCGTGATGCTTTCCGGTTTCATCTATCCCATCCGCAACATGCCCGCGCTCCTGCAGGCGGTCACCTGGCTCTTTCCGGGACGCTACCTGATCAGCGCGCTGCGGGCACTGATGCTGCGCGACGGCACCGACATCCTCACCATCTGGCGCGAGGTCGCGGCCCTTTCCGCCTACACCGCCGTGGTGATGTTCTTCGCCCTCAAGCGGCTGGGAAGGATCCTCAAGTGAACCTGCAGGTCGTCGGCGCCTTCGTGCGCAAGGAATTGTCGCAGATCCTCCGCGATCCCCGCATGCGCGGCATCACCATGTTCATGCCGGTGGTCCAGCTCCTGCTCCTGGTGTCCGCCGCCCGGCTGGACCTCCAGCACGCCCCCGTGGCGATCCTGGACCTGGATCGAACCTCGGAAAGCCGCGGCCTCGCCCAGCGCGTGGCGGCCAGCCCGTTCTTCGAGGTGCGACACGATCTGTCTTCGCACTCCGAGGTGGAACCCCTGCTGCGCGAGGGTCGCGTGGTGGCTGTCCTGGAGATCCCCGGGGATTTCGCCCGCGAGCTCGCCGCGGGACGCACCGCCGAGGTGGGCGTGATCCTGGACGGGTCCGACGCCAACACCGCCGGCCTGGTCGGGAACTACCTCTCCGGGATCGCCCAGGACATGGGCATGTCCAGGCTCATGGTGCGCCAGCGCAAGCTCCTGGGTGAACCCGCTTTTCCGGGGGTGGAGCTGCGGTCGCGCGTCTGGTTCAATCCCGAGCTGGAGAGCAAGTGGTTCATGGTGCCGGCCGTGCTCGCCATGACCATCTTCCTGACCACCATCATGGCCAGCTCCAACGCGATCGCGAAGGAGCGCGAGATCGGCACCCTGGAACAGCTGGTGGTGACCCCGCTGCGCGGTTGGGAGCTCGCCATCGGGAAGGTCGCCCCGTACTTCCTGACCAGCACCTTCGTGGTGACGCTGGTGCTCGTGTCCGCGTGGCTCGTCTTCGGCGTGAAGCCGCTGGGAAGCCTGCTCCAGCTGTATCCCGCGGTCTGGCTGTTCCTGTTCAGCTCCCTGGGGATCGGGCTTCTGATCAGCACCTTCGCCCGGACCCAGCAGCAGGCCATGGTGGTGGCCTCGTTCTTCATGATGCCGCTGATGATCTACCTGTCCGGATTCACCTTCCCCATCCGGAACATGCCGACCTGGCTGCAGAACCTGACCTACCTGATCCCGCTGCGCTACTTCCTGGTGCTGATCCGCGGCATCTACCTGAAGGGGACCGGCTTCATGGACCTCTGGCAGCAGTGGGCGATGGTGGCGGGCTACGGGATCGGCGTGATGGGCCTGGCCATCTGGAGGCTGGACCGGCAGCTGAGGTGACCGTCAGGCGATCGGAGCCGGGGGGAGCGGTCTCAGGCTCTCCTCGATGGCCTTCTGCAGATCCTGGGCCCCGAAGGGTTTGCGGAGGTATTCGCGCACGCCCAGCCTGCGCACCTCGTCGTAGGTGTTCGCGCCCGAATGCCCGGAAGCCACCATCACGGGAATCTGGATCTTCTCGCGGCGCAGCCAGCGGAGCACCTCCAACCCGCCCACGTCCGGCATGTCCAGGTCCAGGATCACGAGGTCGAACGGCGTGGTCATGGACAGCCGCGTCCGCAGGGTCTGGAAATTCGCGAAGACCTCCACCGAATGGCCCATCGCGTGCACCATGGTGGCGATGGCGTCCAGCACGTGGAGATCGTCGTCCAGGGCCGCGATGCGCAGCTTGCGCACGGCCAGGGGAACCTCCGGATGGGAAGGCCCGGGATCCGGCCTGGCATCCCGGGGAGCCAACGGCAGGGAAATGACGAATTCCGTCCCTTCGCCCGGCTTGCTGCCGACGGTGATCGCGCCGCCGTGGCGCTGGATGGTGCCCCAGACGCTTGCCAGACCGAGTCCGGTCCCCTTCCCACCCTGCTTGGTGGTGTAGAAGGGCTCGAACACGTGGGGAAGCACTTCCGCGGGAATCCCGGATCCGGTATCGGACACCCGCAATTCGATCCGCTCGTCGGGGCGGAGCGCGTCGGCTCGGGTGGAAATGTGGATCAGGCCGCCCTTGGGCATGGCGTCCCGGGAATTGATGGCCAGGTTCAGCAGCGCCTGGTGGAGGTGGTTGGCATCGCCGATCACCACGTCGCGTTCGGCCTTGAGGTCGAATTCCAACCGGATGGCCCGCGAGAACGTGTGCCCCAGGAGCTGCCCGATCTCTCCGATCAGGTCGTGCAGGGACAACGGTTTGGCCTGGAGTCCCGATCGCCGCGCGAAGGCCAGAAGCTGTCGGATGGTCTCGGAGGCCCGCTTGGCGGCCTGCCCCACCCGTTTGGCCAGTTCCGCTTCGGCGGGCTGGTTGGCGAGGTGGTGCTCCAGCACGGAGGAATACCCGATGATCGCGGTCAGCACGTTGTTGAAGTCGTGGGCCACGCCTCCCGCGAGTCGTCCCATCGATTCCAGCCGTTCGGCTTCGTCCAGCCGTCGCGTGAGCCTGTCCCGCTCCTCCTGGGTACGGCGGACCGCCAGGAAACCCGCGACGGAAACTCCCGCCACGGCCATGAGCAGGATCCAGGACAACCCCACGCCGATGGTGGCACCGATCTGCCACCGCGTGAGGGGAAGTCTCGCCTCCTCCGGCAGGAGCGAGACCAGGATCCACCCCTCGCCCAGGTCGCGACGCAAGGTGCGGTACGAATCGCCCCCGTAGCGCACCTTGGGATCCAGCGGATCGAATTCCAGGAAGGAAACCGTATCACCGAACTGGCGCGTCTTGCGCACCCGATCCAGCCGCGAATCGGCACCGGGAAGGAGACGGAACAGCCAATCGGCGCGATTGCTGGCGAACACCACGCCTTCCGGGCTGATCAGGCATACGGGGTCGGGAATCCCCTCGAACATCCGTTTCTCGATCTCCTCGGCGCGCAGGCGCAGCACCACCACCCCGAGGAACTTCCCTTGGGCGACCACGGGAGCCGATGCGTAGATGCCGCGCTTCCTGGTGTAGACACCCAGGGCGCCGAACAGGTCGGGAGCGCCCCGGAGTCCTTTCTGGAAATACCTGCGAAACGAAAGGTCGGCCCCTAGGATGTCCTTCTCGGTGGAATCCTGGAGCCGGAGGACCACCTTCCCCTTCGGGTCCAGCACGAACCCAAGGTCGGCACCCACCAGGGCCATCGCCTGATCCATGCGCGCCTGGAAGATGCCGCCGTTGTCGACGAAGGCCTTGGAATGGATGCCACCCTGCCTCGCCAGATCCATCGCTCCGCTGCGGACGCTCTGGAACTGGTCGTTCCAGGTCACGGAAGCCATTTCGCGCAGACGGATCATCCGCTCGCGGCGGGCGTTCTCGCGCCCCATCTGCAGGATCGCGAAATGCCCCGCTCCCAGCGTTCCCGCCAGAACCAGTACCGCGAACCCCATCGCCACTCGGCGGATCTTCGCCGGATCGACATTCAGAATATTCATCCGTGGCGCGCAAACCTAGGAACAGGAAACCCGGTTGCGACCCTCCAATCGCAGCGAGTGAAGGTATCTTGGGCCCATGGCGCCTACCTCCGAGCAGCCTTCCATCGTCCTTCTTTCCGGCGGCCTGGATTCCGCCACCGTCCTGGCCTGCGCCTTGCGCGAGGGCGGACCCTGCCACACCCTGGCCTTCCGCTACGGCCAGCGGCACAGCCTGGAGCTGGAAGCCGCCGAGGACCTTTCCCGGACCATGGGGGCCACCAGCCACCGCACGGTGGACATCGATCTTTCGAGTCTGGGAGGCTCCTCCCTGACCGGACACGGCGAAGTCCCCAAGGGGCGATCGGAATCCGAGATCGGCGGCGGGGTTCCTAACACGTACGTCCCCGCCCGCAACACGGTGTTCCTCTCCTTCGCCTTGGCCTGGGCCGAGGTGTTGCAGGCATCGCGGATCTACATCGGGGTCAACGCGGTGGACTATTCCGGCTACCCCGACTGCCGTCCCGAATTCATCGCGGCCTTCGAGCAGCTGGCGAACCTCGCCACCCGCATCGGCACGGAAGGCGAGGGCATCAAGGTGGTGGCACCTTTGCAGCGCCTGTCCAAGTCGGAGATCATCCGCCTGGGCATGCGCCTGGGCGTGGACTATTCGCGTACCCGCTCCTGCTACGACCCCGCGCCTTCCGGACAACCCTGCCTGCGCTGCGATTCCTGCCAACTGCGTCTGGCGGGATTCGCGGGTGCGGGCCTGGTGGACCCACTTCTCAAGCGGTTCGGTCTGGCTTGAGCTACCGCGTCCAGGAGATCTTCGCGACCCTGCAGGGAGAGGGCGCCCAGTCGGGACGCGCGGCGGTGTTCCTGCGGTTTGCCGGGTGCAATCTGTGGAACGGCGATCCCTCCACCCGAGCCACCGCGACCTGCCGCTTCTGCGACACCGACTTCACCAGCCTGTCCGGCCCCCGCGCCGGGGTGTATCCGGATGCGCGGTCGCTGGCCGAGACGGTCAGGTCGGTCTGGACCGGAACCGGTGGGACACCCCTGGTGGTTTGCACCGGTGGCGAACCCACGCTGCAAATGGATGCGCGCTTGGTGGATGCGCTCCATCGCGAAGGATTTTCCATCGCCATGGAGACCAACGGCACCCAGGCGGTGCTCCCCGGAGTGGATTGGATCACCGTGAGTCCCAAGGCGGGAGCGCGTTGGGTCCAACGGAGTGGACAGGAACTGAAGGTCGTGTGGCCACAGCCGTTCGAACTGGCCGAGCTCGAGACGTTGGACTTCGGTCACTTCTTCCTGCAGCCCATGGACGATGCGGACCCGGTCCGGGCCGCGTCCAACCGCGAGGCCACGGTCGCCGCCTGTCTGGTCCGACCCGCCTGGCGGCTCTCCTTCCAGACCCACAAGGCGCTCGGCATCGCCTGATCCGCAATCGGCGTGTCGCACACCATCCAGCGACCTACATCCGGTCCACGAAAAAGGCCCGTGGTTTCCCACGGGCCATTCCTTGTCGTTTCCTGCTTTGACGGAATTCGACTACTTGATCTTCTCTTCGATCAAACGCACCATCAGGGCGTTCAGGTACTCCACCGAGTAGTCGCCCACGGAAGCCGCCAGGTGCGAGCCGCCGATGCCGGAATCGTTCGTGACGAATACGTAGGTGCCGCCGGTGGCGATGGCCATGTAGCGAAGCAGGAACTCGGTCTCCTTGTCGATGCCGCTGCAGGCCACCGGCACGATCCGGACGCCCTTGGCGCTGGCCGTGCGGACCAGTTCGTGCATCTTGCTCACGATGGCGGGCTCGTAGTGGGGCGGAGCGTCCAGAACGATGAACAGGATGCGCGCCTTGGCCGAGGACGACCACACCAGCGTGTTGAGGGACTCGTCCAGTGCGGTGTGGACCGCTTCAGGACGATCGCCTCCGTTGTTGGCCACCTGCTTGCCCACGAAATCGATGGTCTGGCTGTTGTTGGAGGTGAAGGCGGACACCTTGGTCACGTACTCGTCTGTGACGTCGCGATAGAACACCGCACCCGTGTTGATGGAGACGTTCCCGTTGCGGCTGCGCACGGAGGCGATCACATCCTTCAGTTCGGTCGTCAGGTAGTCCAGTTCGTCGGACATCGAACCGGTGGCGTCCACCATGAAGGCCACGTCGATGGCCTCGGGAGTCCCCTTGGAGCTTTCCAGGATCAGGTCGTTGGTGCCTCCCTGGCTGTTCACCTTGATGCCTTCGAACACCTGGGTCCCGATCCGTGCGCGCAGGCCGGAAGTCGATTGCTGCCCACCGGAAACCACGGCCGGCCACAGCTCCGCGTTGCCCTTGTTGTCCGTGCGTGCGGTCCACAACACCCGTCCATCGCCATCCAGGAGTTCCACCAAGGCATCCACCTGGGGAGCGCCTTGCAGGGTCGCGTGCACGGACACCCGGTTGTTCAGGTTGTACGACCAGTAGGTGGCGTACTTGGAGAAGTCCGCATTGCCGTTGAGGTTGAGCCAGAAGTCCCAGTTGGACAGGTCGTTCCATTCCGCGGCGGTGATCTGCCCCGGCTTGGCCTCGATGGGCGTGGAGGATCCCTGGGAACCCGAAGTGCTGCTCCCACCGTCGGAAGAGCCGGCTTTTACCGTGACACCGGTGCTCTTGTCCGAGCTCAAAGTGGCGGTCTTGACGGTTCCATAGTCGGAACTGCCGGACTTCTCGTTGATAGATTCGTCGCCCAGAGCCAGCGTGGAGGTTTCGCAACCGACCAGCAGCAGGGCGGCGGTACAGAGGAGGGAGAGCTTCTTCATCGTTTGGGGTTCCTTTGGGAATTGGGGGGAGCGCATCGTGGGGATCGGGAAACGAGCATCGTCACCAGCTTCGTCCGATCATCGCTGCCGCACGCCCGCAGGACGGTGAGGCTCGTAGGATCGGTGATATGGGAAGGGAGCGAAGGAGCCGGTGGGCCTTCAGAGGCCATCGACCGAAAAGGACGGGAAAGAAGGTAACGACATTTCCTCGGCGAGACCACATCTGGATGGCTCCTCGGGAAAATCCGTACTCGAGCCCAAACCAATGTAGGGACGCCCCGGTGGGGCGTCCCTACATTGGTTTGGCGCTTGCATCGATACGTATCGCGAATCTGCCTGTGGAAACGCGATCGGCGATCCATCCACGAAAACGCCCCGCCGGAGGTCCTCTCCGACGGGGCGTTTGTCATCACCAGCCCGACCAGTCGTACTGGGGCAGGAAATCCAGATCCGGCGGAGGCACCGGGGTGTAGGGGTTGTGCCAGCCCAGGTTGTAGACCTGGTTGACCACTTCCCGACGTCCGTCGACGACCACCCAACCCACCACCCGTGCCAGGTAGACCCCCGACGGCGCCATGACGCCTTGCCGAGTGAGGCCGTTCCAGGCGATCCAGAGGTCCACGTCGCCTCGCAGGGAGGACTCCACGCGGCTCTCCTTCAAAGCTTTCTGCACATCGGCCAGATCCACGAAGGCCATGGCGACACCCATGTTGTCGTACAGATACAGGGACGCTCCCTCCAGGGACTTGTTGGTCCTCAGGAGGATTCCGGTGTAATGGGATGTTTCCTGCCGGGGCGAGTTCCCCAAAGGAGTCTTCCAGGGGGCTTTCGAAGATGGCCGGACGAACACGGACAAGGGCGGCTCCGAAGGCGGCACCTTCCAGCCCTTGTACCGGGCCACATCGGGCCAGACCATGGCCACCAGCTTGGCCCTGGCCGGTCCCACTTCCAGCGGAGTCCAGTGCAGGAACCTGCCTGGCCGGTTTCCGGCACCATCCTCGACCCCGCCCTTGGGCCAGGCCGACAGGCGAACGGAATCCCCCGGGCCACCCGTGAAGGTGGAGTCCAGCAGAAGTTCCAGGATCCGGTCCTCCCTGGAGCGTTGACGCAGGCGTTCGACCTCCTGACCCGCGGAGTCCCGGGAAGGTTTCCCGAACCGAAGCCAATCGCCGCGCTCCCCGATCTTCACCTTCTCCGACAGCTCGGCACGCAAGGTGTCCGGATCGGAAGCCGTCCGACGCAGCCGCAACTGCGCCTTGAGGATCACCGGCAGGACTCCGTCGGCCAGATCGAATCGGGCTTCCAGTGTGTCTCCCCAGCGGGCCGTCCACATCGATCCCAGATCGCGGCAGCCCACCGAGTCGCACTGGGTGGCGCCGAATTCCCAGGGGGCCAGGCCGAATTCGACCACCCTTCCGGAGGAGTCCGTACGGGCATCCCGGGCCCGCGCATCGCGCTTCTGGAGCTTGCCGTCGCGCCCCGGCCAGGAGAACCGGTAGCCCTCCACGACCCTGGGCGCCCGCTCGAAGCGCAGGACCACGCGATCCGCACGTCCGTCCGCGTCGGCATCCAACACCACCGCCGAGATCGGTCCCAGGTCCAGACCTTCCACCTCCACGGAAGGCGATGCGTCGCCCACCGCCGACCCGCGCCCGTCGCGGATCTCGCCTCCCGGCGCGAACCGGACGGAATCCGTCGGCCTCACGAGGGAGTCGATCTTCGAGCGATCCAAGGGCAGGCACAGGACACGCCGAGCGCTATCCCACCGCGGAGAGGCCGAGACCACCCCTAGCGACGAAGGATGGGTGCGACGGACGAGGTCGTCGCCACCGGAAACACCGGAGGCGTCCAGCGGCTCGGAAGCCCACACGAGCAGGGTGTCCTTGTCCGTTCCCCGGGCGATGCGGGCTCGGATGGCGATGGGGGCGATCCGTTCCAGGGTCGGAACGGGATTCGCCTTCGACGACGCATTCCAGGCGAAGGTCGCAGGAACCGACGCGGCCCGCCAAGCGGTGACCCGCGGAGCTGGCGACTTGTCGAAGGACCATTCCACGGACAGCGAGTCGTCCGAAACCTTCCGCGAGGCCTTGGCCAGGTCCAGCACGCTCGCCGAATCCGGCCAGCGGAACACCAAGGCGTTGTCGGGATTCCAGGGAAGGACGAACCGCACCTTCACGCGATCCAGGCCACCGTCGCCGTCCACATCCAGGTAGACGACGGAATCCGGTGCGGGCACCCTCCAGGAAACAGGACCGAAGCCGGTCGCCAGGGCCAGCGAATCGATGGCCAGGCGCGGACGGGAAACCGCCGGAGCATCCGAACGCAACTGGAAGACACCTATGCCATCGGTCACCGTAAACTCGGTGCCGGAGCGTCCCGAGGTGTCGGAGACGACCACCGTGGAGCCGGCCGAGTCGATGCGCATCCGCCCGTTCCAATCCACGCGTCCGGAGGAACCCCAGACTTCCATCCGCACTCGCACCACGCGTCGAGCCAGGGTGTCGCAGGCGAAGGAGTCGGACACGGAACCGTCCGGACGCACGTACCGCACACGCAACGCATGGAAGTCCACCGGAGACACCTTCGCGGACGAACCCAGGAGGGCACTGGAGAGAGTCACCTCACCTCCGGAAACGGGACGCAAGGATCCGATTCCCACCATGCCACGCCCGCCGGAAAGACGGATGGAGTCCGTCACGCGCCCCGAGGAATCCGTGATCCGGATCCCGGTCGAAGGCGCCACGCCCAGCATGCCCGAACAGGTGGAGCACAGACCCGAGCGGCCCCACACTTCCACGTGCAGAAGGGTGTCCGACAGCATGTCGCGATCCACCCGCGCCGAGTCCACCACCGTCCCCGATCCATCCACGTAACGCAGCCGGAAGGGACGGAAATCGATGGGAGAAACCACGCCGCTGGCGACCAGAAGCGAGGATCCCAACGTCACCTTCGCACCGGACACGGGACGATCGGAACCCAACCGGAACACCGCGCGCCCTCCGACGATGCGCACCGAGTCCGTCGCACGTCCCGACGAATCGCCGATCCGGACCGCATCCGTGGTCGAAACGCCCAGATTGCCGGAGCAGGTGGAACAGAGACCCGAGCGACCCCAGACTTCCACACGCACAAGAGTGTCCGACAGCATGTCGCGATCCACCCACGCGGAGTCCGTCACGTTCCCCGATCCATCCACGTATCGCAGCCGGAAGGGACGGAAATCGATGGGAGAGACCACGCCGCTGGCGACCAGAAGCGAGGATCCCAACGTCACCTTCGCACCGGACACGGGACGGTCGGAACCCAACCGGAACACCGCGCGCCCTCCGACGATGCGCACCGAGTCCGTCGCACGTCCCGACGAATCGCCGATCCGAACCGCATCCGTGGTCGAAACGCCCAGATTGCCGGAGCACGTGGAGCACAGACCCGAACGGCCCCAGACTTCCACACGCACAAGAGTGTCCGACAGCATGTCGCGATCCACCCACGCGGAGTCCGCCACGTTCCCCGATCCATCCACGTATCGCAGCCGGAAGGGACGGAAATCGATGGGAGAGACCACACCTCCGACGCCCGGGAGCACGGACCCCAACGTCACCTTCGCACCGGACACGGGACGGTCGGAACCCAACCGGAACACCGCGCGCCCTCCGACAATGCGCACCGAGTCCGTCGCACGTCCCGACGAATCGCCGATCCGGACCGCATCCGTGGTCGAAACGCCCAGATTGCCGGAGCAGGTGGAGCAGAGACCCGAACGACCCCACACTTCCACACGCACAAGAGTGTCCGACAGCATGTCGCGGTCCACCCACGCGGAGTCCGTCATGTTCCCCGATCCATCCACGTAACGCAGCCGGAAGGGACGGAACTCGACGGGAGAGACCACGCCCTTGGCGCCCAGGGCGGTGGATGCCAGGTCCACCACAGCGCCGGACACGGGACGGTCGGAACCCAACCGGAAGGCGGCGCGGCCTTCGAAGATGCGCACCGAATCCCTCCTCACGCCGTTGGAATCCGCGAACCGAAGCGCCGCATCGGAGACGGAATTCGTCATCCATCCATCGCAGGCCTGGCACAATCCGTTTCCATCCCAGACTTCGACGCGGATCAGGGTGTCGGAGAAGACGTCGCGATCCACGCTGGCGGTATCCAGGAGACGCCCGGAACCGTCCACGAAGCGCAGCCGGAGCCCGCCCACGTCCACGCGGCGGTGGAGCGTGTCCGGTCCAGCCGACCGGACCACTCTGGCGTCGCCGTTGGTTCCGGGGCCGGTCGCGACCAGCACGAAGGATGTCTTCCCGGACGACAGGCGGAACCGACCGCTGGAGAGACTGCCCGCCAGGGTGCGGAGGGAAAGCCAGGAGGGAACGACGACGTCGATGTCTTCGATGGTGTTGGTGATCGGGATGGTATCCACGAACACGCCCACCCTCACGGTGTCCTTCCCGCCGATCGACAGGGTCCTGGCTGGCAACGAGTCCACCGGACGCCCGGAACCATCCACGAAACGCAAGCGAGGTTCCGGACGGCGCAGGATGGCGGTGTCGCGTTTGCTCTGGTAGAGCGCGAACACGGAATCCAGCGGCATGAGCCGGATCGGACCCGCCTGGAGAAGGCTGTCGTCCAGGACCACCGCAGCCCCCTGGACGAACGGCACCCTGCCGACGAACTGGCTGGTGCTGTCGCGCCGGAGGACCACCCAGACGGAGTCGCGCCGATTCTGGAACACCTTGACCTGCACGGTATCCTCCACGACGTTGGCGTCGCGCACGATCACGACCAGATCGCCCTTCGCACCCTTCACCGTATCCGGCGAGAATCGCACCGACACCGGCCAGTTGCGGAACACGGGCAGGAATCCCACCGCGGTGTCGCGCCAATCGCGCGGCGTGCGGTACACGGCTCGCAGCGTGTCCCAACCCATGTCCGTCTGCACGACGATGTCCGTTCGGTTGACAACGGCTCCCGTCCAGGAAACGGTTCCGTTGGAATAGGCCCGGATGGCGTCCGGAGTGGTGGCCGTACCCAGTGTCCTTCGCCCGGAGTCGTTGGATGCGTCCGTCCAGAACTGGACGGTGCTCTGCAAGAGCTTGTCGTAGCGAGTGTCCAGCCAGAAGGACAGCGAAGCGTCGCGCGCATCGGCGAAGTGGCGCGTGGTGTCGGTGGCGGGACGCACCTTCAGCTGGGTGGGTGCGCTGCACGAGAGCATCAGGGTGGTGTCGCGGCCACCGACCACGAATTCGTCGGCGGAATCGGTCACCATCACCGTCCATTTGGCGTTCACCACGGAGTCGCCATGGACGGTGGTGAAGACTCCACGCATCTGGATCTGGTTGGCTCCTGGCTCCAGGCCCACCAGGGAGTCCAGCCGGAACCGCCACCCGTTGCCTTCGCGTCCACTCGACAGACCACGGGAGACCTGGCCGTTGGTGAGGTTGGTGATCCGGAGGGTGTCCGGCTTGGCCTTGGCCACGATGCTGCCCAGGACCGTCATCATCGCCGATCGGAGACTGTCGGGATCGTTCGGCGGGATCACGATGAATTGTCCGCCCGTCTTCTGGGTGATGTCGTAGAGGATCCGTCCCGTGGTCATGGCGGAGGAGGACTGGGTGATCATGAATCCGAACACGGGCACGGAAGTGTCGGCGGGCAGCGTCCAGGTGATTCCTTGGTAGGTCGTGGTGGCACCGGGCAGGAGCACGTTGTTGGATGCCGTCTCGTCGCCCGGCTGGCCGTCGGAGATCACGATGATCGCCTTGTTCGTGTTGGGGGATGCGGCCATGGTCTGGCCGTTGAAGGATTTGGCTCCTTCCAGCAGCACGCGGGCCCATCCCAACACTCCGGAGTAGTTCGTCCCGCCTCCGCTCCCGAGGGTGATCGACGCCTTGATGTCGTCGCGTTCCACCGGATCGGTGATGTTGTAGAGCTGGGTGGAGGTGAAGTTCGATTCGAAGGGGAGATAGGCCGCGTAGGAACTGGGGGCGATCTGGCTGTGGAGCTCGATGGCGTCCCGCACGATGTTCCCGCGCTGGTCGGTCGGATCGCTGCTTGACATGCTTCCCGAATTGTCCTGCAGATAGGCGATGTCCGTTCCCGCCACCACCGTGGCCGTCCCGCCGCAGAGGACGAGCCCCTCGGTCGACATCCTGGTGGTGTTGCGCGAGATCCGCAGAGTGTCGCCGTCGAGGTCGCCCAGATCGATGCACCCCACGCCGCTGCGGATGGTGCCCGACCGCAGATCGCAACGGGCCGCCGGAGAGTAGGGGTGCAGGTTCGAGGGAGCTTCCACCTGGAAGATGATGTCGCGGAAGACCAGGGTATCGTTGCTTGCCCGCAGCCTGACCTGGTAGATCCCGTAGGGGAGACCGGTGATGGCGGCGGTGTCCACCTGGACGCCGGCGCTGTCCAGCACCTGGATGCCTCCGTGGTGCACGCCGGCGGCCAAGGTGGTCCAGACGGAGTCGTAGAGTCCTTTGATTCCCACCCAACCACGCACGGGAAGGATGGTTTCCGTGCGATCGCATCCCTGCCCGACCGTGGTCACCGAGTTGGCGCGGAGCGTCCAGACGCTTCCCGACGCGGCGGAATCCACGCGCGCCAGCGGATTGGCCAGAAGCCCCGGCATGGCCCAGCCGAGGACGGAATACGAACTCATGCGGTCGCAGAAGAACAGGTCCCACGGATAGACGTTGCCGTCCACCAGTCCCAGCGTGTCCATGCCCACGATGCTCGAAAGCGTGGAGTGTGTCCCACCCAGGTTGGTCACCCGCTTCCCGTTGATGTACTGGAAGATGTCGTCCTGGCCCGCGATGGAATCCACCCTGCCTTTGCTATGGCGGAACTGGCCGTGGCTCTCGAGGCAGAATCCGTAGTTGTTCCCGTAGCTGATGGAGCTCTTGTCGTTGTAGGGATTGATCGAACCATCGGGAAGAGTGGTGAAGTCGTCCACTGGATAGAAACTGGGGTAGGACATCCGGTACACGCCCGTGGCGGTGTCCAGGGTCATGACCAGGTCGCGACAGGTGGTTGCGTTCACCGCGGAGGAATCCCGGAACCAGACCTGCTGCATGGGAAGGCCGGAACTGCCCCTGCGGATCACAGGTTTTCGGTCCGGGCCGATCTGGTCGGTGACCAGGTTGGTCATGCTGCCGCTCGAGGGAGGAGCGATGGCGGCCAGCCGGAAATCGCGGACGGTGGCTGCGATCAAGGCCGTCGCGCAGACTCCCCGCTGGCTGGATGCCAGGTGCGAGATCCGCACTCCCGACGCCGCCGGCGAAATCCACACGGTGTCGACAAGCTGGCCCGTGAGGTCGATTCCCGTGGTGCTGCCCACCCCTCCGGCACCGAAGGCATCCCCGGTGCGGCTGGATCGCAGGAGCAGATCGCTGGGGAAGGCGGTTAGTTCAAGCTCGTACCAGCCGCAATGGTCGATCGACGGCGCCAAGGACGCACCCTTGGAGGCACCGCCGAAGAACGCCACCGGCCGCTGGAGGGGAAACACCCCGTCCCAAGGATTGAAGATCATCGCGACCTTCGCGTGCTTGGGATCCACGGTGCGGATCCGCGGCGGCTTGCCACCGGTTCCGGAGGATATCCAGACGGTGTCGTTGCGGCGAACCAGAGAATCCAGGGCGAAATCGGTGACCTGACTGGTGGTCCCGCGCGGGCCCAGGTAGCTGTACCCGGAGGCCAGACGGATCCCCAGCCGGAGATCCGACACGTAGACCCCCTTGGCCGAGAACCATCCGGAATCGCCCGGGACGGGAACCATCTGTGTCCATCCCGCCCCTCCCAACTGCATCTGGGGGATCACGCCGGCGTAATACGCGCCCTTCCAGGGATTGTCGAGCATCACCACCAGCGGTTGGGGATCGGGATCGACGGAATACGCCCGGACCGTGCCACCAATCGGAAGCAGCCAGATCGTGTCGTTCTTGGCGTAGGCGGTATCCAGTACCATGGAGATGGAACTGGCGGTGGTTCCGCCGTAGTAGAGGTACGAAGTGCGGGCGGCGTTGCTGATCTGCACCTGCAGCGACCCGTAGAAGTCGACGGAAGTGGCGTACCATCCGGCCTGGCCGAGATACGGGGAGAAGGCTTGCCAATTCATGCCGTTGACCAGGAGGGACGGGGCCGCGTTGGGGGAGGTCGTCTCCCACGGATTCTGCAGGACAATGGTCAGGGGCCTGGTCACCGGCGAGGAGGTGAAGACTCCCGTCGTGGTGGAGTTTCCGGCTCCGCCGACGATCCAGACGGTGTCGTTTCTCCTAAAGGCGGTATCCAGGACAATCGATGATCCCGTGTACGTGGAGGTGCCGCTGAAGGCGACGTAGGAGGTTCCCTTGGAATCGCGGATGCCCACGGTCAGCGAAGCGATGAACGATGCGGTTCCCTGGTACCAGCCCGGCATGGAGGAGACCGGCGTCAGGGGAGTCCACGCCCCTCCTTCCACCTGCATGGATCCAGGATAGAACGGCGCGGTGGAATCCCAGGGGCTCTTGAACAGGATGGTCGCGGTCCGCGCCACGGGCTCGGAAGTGAAGACCTGCGGCGTCGAGGCGCCCGTCCCGGGGTAGACGACCCAGACCGTGTCGTTCTTGGCCAGGGCGGTGTCCAGCACCAGCCGCGTCTTGGTGTAGGACTTGTAGGAATCGTAGAACTGGAGGAGCGCGCTTCCGAAGACCTGGAAGGGAGAGCTGTACCAGCCCGGCTTCCCGGAAACCGCCGCCATAGGCGTCTGGCCCTGGGATTCGACCTGGAGCCATGGGGCCTGGCCGGGGTACGTCGCTTCCCACGGATTGAGAAGCATGACGACTCCTTGGCGCGGCACGGGTTCGCTGGAACCCGCGATGACCCCCAACGTCGATTGGGGGATCAGCCAGATCGTGTCGTTCCGGGCCATCGCCGTGTCCAGGGTCAGGTAGGCGGTGGAACTGGTGGTCAACCCGTAGGATCCGAGGTAGGATGTGCCGGTGCTGTTGCGGATGGCGACCTGCAACCGTGTGCCGTCCATCGAGGCGGCCATGGAGTACCAGCCACGTGGCGCGGAGGTGAAGGCGTTCCACTGGAGGCCTTCGACGCGTCCGTAGGGAGGCAACCCGGGATTGGTCGAATCCCAGGGGTTGCGCAACATCAAGGTGAACGAACGGGTCGTGGGAGGAGCGCTCGAGAAGGAATGGGTTCCGCTGGCCGAAGGCACCACCCACACGGTATCGTTCTTGGCCATGGAGGTGTCGATCCGGAATTGGTACCGGGAGGTGGAAAACCCGTAGGAGTACAGGTAGTTGAATCCACTCGAACTGCTGTCCCGGAACGAGACCATCGTCGCGGTGTAGGGCAGGGTGGCCACGGACCACCCGGTCAATCCCGACGCCGACGACATCGGGGTCCAGGTGGAGAGTCCGTCCACCGAAACACCGGGTTGGACGCCGGGATTGGTGGTCGCCCATGGATTCTTGAAGAGGACCACCAGCGAGGGCGGCTCCGAAGCCCGGACCACCGGCGCTCCCGACGCGCCGGCGACGACCCAGATGGTATCGTTCCTCGTCGCCATCGAATCCAGCGCAAGCGTCGTGGTGGACGAGTAGACCGGCCCCGTGGGCCCGAAGTTGTACGACATGTTTTGATCGCGGATTCCCAGGGTCAGCGACCCGAAATCGGCCAGGGTCGCGGAAGACCAGTAGTAGTTGCTGGCGAACGGCCTGGTCCCCGGAACAAACCCGAGATTCCCGGACTGGAAGTTGATCGTGTTGGTCCAGGGCGAACGGAACAGGACCACCATCTTGCGGGAAACGGGATTGGTGGTGGTCAGGGTGGGCTTGCGGGGCAGGGCCGCGTTGGTGTCCGCCACGATCCACACCGTGTCCTTGGTGGCGAACTGCGCATCCAGGTTGAAGTACGCGGAGGAGGCCACCGACGATCCCAATCCATCCATGCTGTAGTAGTAGTTGCTGGAGGAATAGGAATTGCTGAAGTAGAATCCACCTGGAGTGTTGCTCGCGAAGGTGTACGTCCAAACCGGCTGGTTGATGTACATCTGCTGGGCGGAGTAGGATGCACCTCCGGCCGTGTAGAGGTACAAGTACGACGTGGGCCGTTCCGAACCCGTCCAAGGGCTTTGGAGAACCACCGTCTTGGCGGCATGGGTGGGAATTGTCAACGCGCCCAGCAACAAGGTGGATCGGAGCAGCGAGAAGCCGGATGGGGACACGACGGATCCTTCGTTGAAGGGCACGAGAGGTTCGGAATCGGAAAAGCCGCCAGCTAGGCGGCGTCAGGATCGATGGCACGGGCCACACCGGGAATTCCGGATGGGTGCACATCAAGGAATGGGTACAGAAAGAAGCAATTTACCCCCGGATCGGCAAAAAAGCGATCGATCGGTCCGTCTTTCCTGTCACCTCCACCCTCCATGGGCCAGGCAGAGGTCTCGTCGGGAAGGTATGTTTGCCGCCCTCCATGGCCATCCTTTCCTTTCGAGACGTGAGCTTCCGCTTCGGCGGGGCACCCCTGATGGATTCCATCCGCTTTTCCCTGGAACAGGGGGAACGCGTCTGCCTCACCGGCCGCAACGGTACGGGAAAGAGCACCTTGATGCGTCTGGTGCTGGGCGAGCACGAGCCCGACTCCGGAGACATCGTCCGCGACAGTGCCACGCGGATCGCCTACCTGCCCCAGGAAATCCCCGACCTTCCCGGAACCGTGGCCGACATCGTGGCGGAAGGGGCCTCGCACCATGTCCAGGACGGGGACTGGAAGATCGAACTGGAGGCGGAGCGGTGGATCGCCAAGGCGGGCCTCCCTTCGCACATGGAATTCTCTTCTCTTTCCGGCGGGCAGAAGCGACGTGTGCTCCTGGCACGCGCCCTGGCCTCCGAGCCCACGCTTCTGCTCCTGGACGAACCCACCAACCATCTGGACATCGATTCCATCGCCTGGATGGAGGACGTGCTCCTTTCCAGCGGGGTGGCGCTCCTGTTCGTCACCCACGACCGCGCCTTCCTGCGGCGGCTCTCCACCCGCATCCTGGAACTGGACCGCGGACGCATGTACGACTGGGCCTGCGATTGGGACACCTTCCTCGCGCGCAAGCAGGCCATGCTGGAAGCCGAGGAAAAGACCTGGGCGGATTTCGACAAGAAGATGGCCCAGGAGGAAGCCTGGGCGCGGAAGAATCCCAAGGCCCGCGTCGCCCGCAACGAAGGGCGGGTGCGGGCCCTGCGGAAGATGCGCGAGGAACGCGCCGCTCGGCGCACGCGCCAGGGCTCCGTGCAGATGCAGATCGCCGATGCGGAACGATCCGGCCGCAAGGTCCTGGAAGCCAAGAACGTGGGATTTTCCTGGGGCGACCGTCCTTTGCTGAAGAACGTGGACACCATCGTCGCCCGCGGCGACAAGGTGGCCATCCTGGGGCCCAACGGATCCGGGAAGACCACCCTCCTGCGCGTGCTCCTGGGAGAGCTCGCCCCCACCACCGGATCGGTGGTGACGGGCACCAACCTGGAAATCCTTTACTTCGACCAGATGCGCTCGCAGATCGACCCGGAAGCCACCGTCCGGGACAACATCGCCGAGGGCCGCGAATCGGTGACCATCGGTGGAGTGCAGCGCCACGTGGTGACCTACCTGCAGGATTTCCTCTTCTCGCGCGAAGCGGCCATGCAGAAGGCCGGCTCCCTTTCCGGTGGAGAGCGCAACCGCCTGCTCCTGGCCCGCCTGTTCACCCGTTCGGCCAACGTCCTGGTGCTGGACGAGCCCACCAACGACCTGGACATGGAAACCCTGGATCTGCTGGAAAGCCTCCTGGTGGAGTTCGACGGCACCGTGCTGCTGGTGAGCCACGATCGGGAATTCCTGGACAACGTGGCAACCTCGGTCCTGGCCATCGCACCCGACGGGCAGGTGACCGAACACGTGGGAGGCTGGTCCGATTGGCGGCGCGAAATGGACCAGCGGCAGGCGCAGGAAGCGGCCTCCCAGGCCAGGACGAAGGTCTCCGAACCCGCGCCGGAGCCCGTCGCCGCACCGCAGGGTGGTGCACGGAAATTGTCCTACAAGGAGTCCCGCGAGCTGGAAGCCCTGCCCGGACTGATCGAGAAGCTGGAGGCCGAGCAGGCCTCCCTGGGGGAGGCCATGGCCGACCCCGCGTTCTACCGCAAGGCTCCCGAGGAGATCGCCAAGTCCAACGCGCGGCTGGGGCAGCTGGAAGCGGAGATCGCCGCCGCCTATTCCCGTTGGGAGGAGCTGGGCGGCTGAGCTAGTAGGCGATCCGGGTGGGGACTCGCCGCTGGATCTGGTCGCCCGATCCCAGTTCGCCCTCGATGTTGGCTCCCATGCCTTGGGGTTCCCCGGAGTCCGTCAGGATCAGGGAATGGTCCCGTCCGGCGGCGGCCCGACCGATTCCGCCCGTCAAGAATTGGAATCCCCATGCGTTGGCGCCGACCCCGATGCCGATCTGCCCGTACTGGTTGCTCCCGGCCACTTTCAGGTCGTTGTTGTCCAGAAGCACCAGCACATGGGAGCTGCCACCGCCCGCCCAGGCGCCGCCCATGGAATAGAGGATCTGCGGCGTGGTCACGCTGGCGGGAAGACCACCGGAAATCTGCCCCTGGTCGTTGGCCCCCAACCCACGGATCATCCGGTCCTTCCCCCGGAACAGGGTGACATCGCCCAGGCTGGAGAACACGGCGTCCGCCGTGCTGTCCACCAGATGCCAACCCGCGGCGTCCCTCCCGGCAAGCGAACCCAACTGACCCCACTTGCCGCTTCCCACCGCCCACACCTTGCCTGCCGAATCCAACCGGATCGAATGCGCCCAACCCGCGCCGATCCCCGCGACCTTCGATGCCACCTTGACCAGCGCGTTGCTCGCGGTGCTGTCGCCGGTGCCCAGCTGCCCGCTGTCGTTGGCGCCGGCCGCCAGGACATTCCCCGCCTCGTCCAAGACGAGGAGAAAGTCCCTTCCGGCGGCGATGTCCACGATCCCCGTGGCGACATTCCACAACGGAGCCTTGCCCGGCGGCTGCGGGGAGCGCGGCAGAGGGCCTTCCCCGGCGCCCAGGACCTCCCCGGTGTTCAGCAGGAGCAGGGAGAACTTCTCCCCCGCCACCACCTTCTTCACGCCCTTGCGCGCGAACACCGGCCGCGTCACGGGCGCGGGGCCTCGCGTTCCCGTGGCCAACTGGCCCACGTCGTTTTTCCCCGAGGCGAACAGCGAATCCCCGCGCAGGAAGAACGAGGTGGATACCCCCGCGAAGACGTTTTCCGTCACCTGAGCCTGCCGCAGCACCACGAAGGACTCCGCCTTCCCGGGCCAGGATCGGGCGTACCAGGTCCCCGCAGCGTCCAGCATGGCCACCCCGTCCACCCTCGTCCAGGTGACCCTGTCGCGCGAGATCTCGATGCTGTCGGATCCGCCCAAGGCATCCAGGGTGTCGGGAACCGGCGTGCCGTCGAACACGGAATCGGCACGATGGCGGGGGGCCTGCGCGTCGCGGACCACCACCACCTGGCCATCGGTCTTGTTGCCGGTGGAATCGAAGGCCGTGATCATGTAGGACCTGACACCCACCGGCGGCCTCAGCGTGAGCTCCGCCGTGTCCCCGATCATGACCACCTTCCACGTCCTGTTCTGGACCGTCTTGACCATGTGGTTGTCGGTGGCGAGCCAACGTACCGCCACGACGCTGTCTCCGAAGGCGGCATGCACGGTGTCGCTTCCGATCAGCACCAGGCGCGGAGGAGCGGTGTCGGTCGACCGTTCGAGCAACGCGCTGTCCCTGGCCAGGTTCCCTGTGCTGTCGGTGATTTCCACGCGATGGAGGTTGCCACCCACCGCGAGCACCACCTGCAGGGAGCAGGTGCCGCCGGCCGACAAGGGACGGGGAGACCCGTCGATGCGGCAGGAGGCCAACCGATGGTTGTCCGTTCCCTTCCAGGCGACCGTCGCGTGGAGGGAATCGAAATCCAGCTTCCGCGACCCGAGCCCATCCAGCGCGACGATCCGAGGGAGCTCGGTGTCGGATCGGCGGACCACCACGATGGAATCCACCTTGGCGTTGCCGGTGCTGTCTTCCAGCCGCAGATAGGACGGATTCCGTCCCACCGAGAGAGCGACACGCGTGCGGCAGATCCATCCTCCTCCCGAAGCAGGCTGCAGCAGATCCACCCCGTCGATGCGGCAGAAGGCCAGGCCGTAGCTGTCGGCCACGTCCCAGCCCACCCACACCGAAGTGGAATCGAAGGACACTTCGCGGGATCCCTGGCCGGCCAGGGGCCGCGCGGTGGGAGTGGAGGCGTCCTTCAACCGATCGATCCGGATGGTGTCCACGCGCTCGTTGCCCGAGCTGTCCTGCACCCACAGGTCCACCACGTTGGTTCCCACGGAGAGATCCACCCGGCCACCGCAGTTCCACGCCTGCCCGGCGGACGACTGCAGCGCGGACCGGCCCTGGATCCTGCAGGCGGCCACGCCGCGGTTGTCCTCCACCTTCCAGGCGACCATCGTGGTGCTGGTATCGAAGGGCACCGTCCGCTTCGCGGAATCCGGGATCCGCACGCAGCGGGGAGGCTCGACATCCGCCCGGCGCACGATCCGGATGGTGTCCCAGGCGCGATTGCCCGCGCTGTCCTTGGCCTTGAAGACGGCGAGGTTCGCCCCCACCGAAAGCGCCATGTCGTGGCTGTAGAAGCCGGTGGGCGAAAGAGCCGTCGGCACGTTCCCGATCCAGATCGAGTCGCCCGCGCCCTGGTCCTTCACCTGCCATTCCACCCGGATCGAACGCACCGACCAATCCACCGAGTCGGAAACCGTCCGATGCGCCAGAATCGGTGCCACGGTGTCGCGGGAAACCTCCCGCGGTCGCGGCAGGACGTTGAAGGTGGCGCGGGTCTCCATCTGGTAGCGGCCTCGGCGATCCTTCAGGCGCACCAGCAGGGTATCCAACCCGACGGCGGTGTTGGCGCCGGCACGGAGGACCAGGCCACGGGAAGCGTCCCAGACGGTGTCCGCGGCTCCGGGAGCCGACACCACGGCGACCTCGATGGCGTCGGGCGGATCGTTGCGCAACCGCACCGAAGCCTCCACCTGGATGTCCAGGCCGCTCGCCCATTGGAAGCTCCCGACGGGCCGGATCGAATCCCCCTGGAGGAAATCCCCAAGGGACAGATCCTTGCGCACGCGGACAGGAGCCAGGAACAAGGCGACCGTGTCCCCGGCGGCCAGTCTACCCGACCGGACCAGCGACTCCACGCCCTTGCGCAGGGCGCAGGAATCCGTTCCCAGGTTCCAGGTGTCGAGCACTCGGAACAGCGGCCAGCCGCTCTTGCAGGCGGCCACATAGACGTCGGCGCGCACCGTGTCCACGGCCAACCGGGCGGGAATCCTGCCGGGAAAGGGGCGGAACGAGGAATCGCCCGCAAGGAGTCGCCTGGCGAGGAAGGTCTGCAACCCCATGGGGGTGGCCGGCTCGAGGTTGCGGGGATCGACGGTGCGATGCCTCCAGAATGCACCGAGCAACGCGCTGCCCAGGGAGTCTTCGCGTTCCCGCACGACCTTCAACCATCCGGAATCGTCGGAAGCCACGCACCAGACGGACTTCTGGCGGACCCCCATCTGGTCGAAGGTCAATTCCAGGGTGTCGTAGCCCAGGTCCTGGCGCAGATCCAACTGGATGCGCCCCTCGGAGACTCCGCGGACCGTTCGGCCCGTACCCGCCTCCCATGGTCCATGCCACGACACGCTGTCGGGAACCACGGCGCTGTCCGACGATGTCCGCAGAACCCAGGCGGAGGTGGCGTTCTCGTCCAGGTAGACATCCTGGCAGGAATGGATTCCCACCAGCCCTGCCAACAGGACCGCCGTCCTTGCAAGGATCGGTTTTGCTTGCGGTGATCTCAAACCCGATTCGGCTCCGGATCGTTGAAGGAATTGGAAGGTAACTCCCCTCAGGATACCACGGATCCGGGGTCGGAGGCTATTTCGAAAGGTCCAGCATCCTCTGGAGGGCCACGGTGGCCCAGTGGCGGGTGTCGGCGTCCACGGACACCTGGTTGACCACCAGGCCCTCGCGGAGATTCTCCAACACCCAGCACAGATGCCAGGGATCGATGCGGAACATGGTGCTGCACAGGCACTGCACCTGGGAAAGCGGCACGATGTCCTTGTCCTTGTGGATCTTGGCCAGGCGTTGGACCAAGTTCACCTCGGTCCCCACGGCCCACTTGGATCCGATCTGGGCTTCCTGCAGGGTCTTGAGGATGAAGGAGGTGGAGCCGGCCAGATCGGCGGCACGCACCACGTCGAAAACGCATTCGGGATGCACCAGCACCTTGCGGTCGGGATCGGTGGAGCGCCAGTGGTCCACGTCGGACTTGTGCATCCGCGTGTGGACGGAGCAATGCCCCTTCCAGAGGATGACTCTCGCCTTGCGGTAGGCCTCCCGCCCGGCACCTCCGTCATGCACCTTCGGGTCCCAAAGGGGCATTTCGTCCAGCCCGACGCCCAACTTGAAGGAGGTGTTGCGCCCCAGGTGCTGGTCGGGTGCGAACAGGACCACCTTGCCTTGGGCCAAGGCCCAGGTCACCACCGCCGAGGCGTTGGAGCTGGTGCAGACCACGCCGCCATGGCGGCCCACCACCCGTTTGACCGCGGCGGACGAATTGACGTAGGTGACGGGAAGGATCGACAGCCCCCACTCCCCTTCCAGGACCTCCAACGCCGATTCCAACTCCTCGTGCGTGGCCATGTCGGCCATCGAGCAGCCTGCGGCCAGGTCCGGGAGGATCACCTTCTGGTGGGCGGCGGTGAGCATGTCGGCGGATTCCGCCATGAAATGCACGCCGCAGAACACGATGAACTCCGACTCCACCCCGGCGGCCTTGCGCGACAGTTCCAGCGAGTCGCCGGTGATGTCGGAGAGCTCCACGATGGGATCGGCTTGGTAGTGGTGGCCCAGGATGGTCACACGCTTGCCCAAGGCGACCTTGGCCGCCTTGGCGCGTTCCAGTGCCTGGTCCTGGCTGAGGGATCGGATGGCGTCGAGTTCGATCATGGCCTCGCCAAGATACCTAACCCGATCCCCTGGAAACGACCTTGGACCTAGAACCAGGGTTTGCGGCCGGTCACATACATGGCATCGAATTCTTCGTCTGTCTTGGTGAGGTAGATGATCCCCTCCACCAGGCCGATCACCCCCATCACCCCGCCGCCGATGCCGCAGGTGAGGATGGTGACCAGGAGCATGATGATCCCTTCTCGCTGGTAGCCCAGGATGAACTTGTGCACTCCGAAAGCGCCGACCAGGACCGCGCAGATCCCCGCGGGGAGCTTCTTGTCCGAGGCCTTGTTCATGTTGGACGGTTCGTTGGTCTCCATCTTCGATCTCCTGGCTGTGATTTCGTTCCGACGCCTTCTCCGAAACGTAGCACCCTACGGGGAGGTCCAGCGCGCGCTGCGCATGGAGAGCGATCCCAGATCGAAACCCGTCACGGGGAAGTCCAGCCGATCGGAGGGATCCGTCGCGCCGAACGCCCAGAGCCATGGCAGCCAATGGTCCGGCGAAGGATGGGACATCCTCCCCTCCGGTGTGTCCAGGGCACCCAACAGCCAACCGGAATCCCTCCGCTCCAGGGCCGAGGCCAGATCCCGGTCGAAGCTGGAGGCCCAGTCGGGAGTTGCCGGATCCGGCCGCGACATCCGCCCCATGGCGTCGTGGAGGTTGTGGGTGGCGTTCCCCGAGGCCACCACCAGGACGCCGCGTTCCCTCCAGGCTCCCAGCCGCGCGCCCAGCTCCAGGTGACCCGAGGGCGCAAGTCCGGCATCCAGCGACACCTGGACCACGGGAACCTTCGCGTCGGGAAACAGATGTACCAGCAGCGACCAGGCCCCGTGGTCCAGCCCCCATTCCTCGGTGGCGCTTCCGCCCAGGTCCGCGGCCAGGCGCGAGGCCAGGTCCGGATCGCCCGGGGCTTCGTAGCGCACCTCGAAGAGCTCCCGCGGGAATCCCCCGAAGTCGTGGATGGTTTCCGGGCGCGGCGAGGCCTGCACCAGGGTTCCCCGGGTCCACCAGTGGGCGGAAACCACCACCGCCGCCCGCAGGGGAAGCGTCGCCAGGCCGGGCCCGAGCGATCTCAAGGCGCGCGACCAGGAGTTGTCGTCGATGGCGTTCATGGGGCTGCCATGCCCCATGAACAGCACGGGAAGACGTTGGGTCATCCCCGCAATCTACCCGATCCGGACCTCAAAGACCCGCGACGGCGGCGAGTTCCTCGAGGGCGCAAGCGCCGGCCTGGGCCCAGGCTTGACGGTTTCCGTCACGCTCCCAGGCGAAGTTGAGCCCCGAGCTCGCATTCACCAGGTGGATCCATGGATCGGATCCGCCCGCGCGCAGACGGCGCACCACCTCGTCGATGCCGCCGCCTTGGCCACCGGCCACGCCCGGCACCGACACGCCCGGAATCAAGAATGATGCTTGGCGTCCTTCGCGGACGAACCACGAGGCGATGGATTCCAACTCCTGCGGGGCGGTGGCCCCCACCACGAATCCCAATTTCTCCGAACCCGCCCAGGAAAGGGCTTTGCGCGCCACATGGAGGTAGAGCGGTTCGCCGTCGATCACCAGATCCTGGAAGTCGCGGGCGCCGGGGTTGGAGGTGCGCAGAAGCAGGAACGCGGCGGCCTCCGCGCTGGCCAGGAAAGGCTCCACGGAATCCCGGCCCATGTAGGGCGCCACCGTCACGGCGCTGGCGCGAAACGGCCCGAAGGCGGCTTGGGCGTAGGCGCCCGAAGACTTCCCGATGTCCCCGCGCTTGGCGTCCAGCACCACGAACACTCCGGCCTCGCGCCACGCCGCGCAGACCTTCTGCAGGGAATCCACCGCTTTGGGTCCCAAGGCTTCGTAGTAGGCGGCATTGGGTTTGACCGCCGCGGGCATGACGCCGCGCTTCTGGCAGGCCTCCAGGAATCCGAGCCCGAATCGTTCCACCACCTGGTCGGGGCTGCCCTCCAGAGGGATCCTTTCCAGGATCGGGTCGATCCCGAAGCAGACGTTGTTTCCCACCGCGCGCGTGCGCGTGCCGATTGTTTGCGATAGGGTAGCCATGGTCGGCAAAGGTAACCTCCACAGCGAGCTCCACTGCGGCGTGGTGGCTCTTGCGAGCGTTGAGGTCCTTGCTCCCTCGATTCCAGGCTGGAATAACCAAGAATCTCGTTTCCATGGGATTCCGTGTGTTGAGGTAATCTCACCGGAAATCTCGTCCTCATCCCTTCGAAAGGTCGCTTCAGGATGGTATCGTGGATTCATGGAGAGCCCATCGAATCCCGACATCTTCGGCTACCTGGACTACCGGGCCTACCTGCGCGACCACTACTTGGCGCGCAAGGAATCCGACCGGTTTTTCTCCTATCGGCAGATGGCCTTGCGCACCGGGGTGGACGCCGGATGGATCGCGAAGGTCCTGCAAGGCCGCGAACACCTGTCGCAGCGCTCCCTGGAGCCGTTTTGTCGCCTGTGCAGACTGGGCGAGCGAGAGTCCACCTATTTCACCGCCTTGGTCGCCTTCGCCAAGGCCAAGGAAACCGCCGAGCGCGCCGAGGCCTTCGAACGCGTGATGAGCCTCAAATCGCCCGAGCGAACCACCTTGGGCGAGCGCCAACTGGCCTACTACGGCCGCTGGTACCACGCCCCCATCCGCTCCTTGCTGGCCCTGCTCGGCCCGCGAGCCACTCCGGAACGGATCTCGCAGCTCCTCCGGCCCTCCGTGCCAGCCTCCGAAGTGTCCGCTTCCATCGATCTGCTGGAAGAGCTCGGCCTGGTCAAGCGCAAGGCCAAGGGATGGGCGCTGGTGGAATCGTTCGTGGCGAGCCCGCCGGAAGGCGCCAAGGCCGCCGTGCGAGCCTACCAGGCCCGGATGATGGACCTGGCCAAGGAAGCCCTGGAGCGCCATGCACCGGACCGGCGCGACATTTCCACCCTCACCTTGAGCTTCGATCGGGAAGACATGCCCCTGGTGCGCGAACGGCTGGCCGCCGTGCGCGACAGCCTGATCCAGCTTTCCGCCGAGGCCCGCAAGCCGGATGTGGTGTACCAGGTGAACCTGCAGACCTTCCCTCTGTCGGATTTTGACGGAGACGCGCCATGAACGGCCACAAGACCCTTCCAGGCTTGGCTGCCACGCTTTTGCTGTTTGCGTGCGGCCAGGACGATCGCCTCGCGGGCGGCACCGGATCGGAGACCACCAACACCATCCAGGTGTCGGTGGTGGACGCCCACGGCCGTCCGGTCGCCAACGCCCACGTGCTGCGTCGCGACGACGACGACACATCCACCACCGCTCCGCTGGAAGCGCTGACGGACGAAGCCGGCGTGGTGCGCCTGGGAGAATCGGCACGGCATGTCTGGATCGAAGTGCGCTCCGGCGACACCGCTGGCGCCTTCCAGAGCCTCTCCGGCGGCACCTCCCGCGCGGCGAAAGTGGTGGTGTCGCCTCTTTCCGAGTTGGTTGTCTCGGGACTGCGCCCCGGCACAAGCGCCTCGCTGCCCGGCCTGGGACGGAGGCTGCAGGCCGGCGCGGACGGCACGATCCGTTTCCGAGGCCTGCCACCCGGCGCGGCGCGGATCCGTTGCGAAGGTTTCGACGGCCCGGTGGCCCTTCCCGCCGGAAACCAAGGCAGGATCGAGGTGGCCGACCAATCCATCGAAACCACCTGGCCCGCCGATGGCTCCCTGGACTCCCTGGCGCTTCGGCGATTCCTGGACCTCTCCGGGCTGGCGCATGTTCCCACAGATTCCGTCACTTCCATGATCCGCGGTCGCCGGGCCCGCCTGGATCTTGCCGGACGGGGATTGCAGGAGATCCAGCCCGCGCTGGGCTCCCTGAACTTCCTCCTGGAACTGAACCTCTCCGGCAACCGGCTCCGGACGCTTCCCGGGAACATCGGAGCCCTGAAGACCATCGATGTGCTGGACCTCTCGCGCAATCCGCTGGACTCGCTTCCCGGAGCGGTGCGAGGCATGGATTCCCTGCGGATCCTGGATCTCGATTCGTGCGGCCTGGGCAAGCTCCCGGAATGGCTCGGGGATCTCGGCCGGCTCTGGTACCTCGACGTGGCCTACAACCGGCTCGACTCCCTTCCCCGAAACCTGGTCAAGCTCCGTCGACTGGCCACCCTCGGGATGTTCCAAAACCGGATCCGCGCCCTCCCCGACGGCTTCCACCATCTGGATTCCCTGGCCGAGCTCTGGGCCGAAACCAATGGCCTCGCCTCGCTTCCCGACTCCTTCGAACGGCTTCCATCCCTGCGCATCCTGCAGCTGGACAAGAACCCGCTGGTGGCACTGCCCGATTCCCTCGGCTCCATGGCCTCCCTTTCCGACCTGCGCCTGTCCAGCTCCTCCCTTTCCCGTCTTCCCGCGTCGATGGCCCGCCTACCCCTGAAACACCTGGAGATCTACGGGCTCTCGCTGTGCCCGATGGATCCGCCCTTGGCCGACAAACTCGATTCGCTCGTCGGCACATCCTGGAGACAGAATCTGCGATCCAGTTGCCCTTGAAATCCAGACAGGAGATTCCCATGAACACCCGGATTATCGGCCGCGCCGCGCGCGCGACATGCTCGACCCTCGCCGTGTCCTCCCTGGCCCTCCACGCCTGGACCGGCCCCCTGCCCAGCCTGCCCATCGCCATGAACATCCAGGGGGCGAGCTACTGGGATCGCGTCCCCTATCTGGATCCCATGCTGACCTCCAGCGAATGGATCGCCTTCCACGATGGCGGTCCCTGGGACGACCAGACCGCCAGCTCCCTGGCGATGCGTCCCGACGGCTGGCCCACCCACGCTCCGCAGATGGTCGGCTCGGTTCCCACCAAGATGACCACCATGGTCAACAATTGTCGCGCCGGCGACTACGCCCTATCCTTCCAAGGCAAAGGAAAAGTCAGCTGGAACGGCGGGGCCTCCGCGCGGACCTCGGCTTCCGGCACGCTCGTCCATTTCGACGGAACCTGCGAACACGCCTGGATGAGCCTGGATTCTTCGTCGGCATCCGACCCCGTTCGCGATCTGCACCTGACTCCGGTCGAATACGTCTCCACTCCCGGCGGCGCCCCCCTGTTCGATCCCGACTTCGTGCGCGGCCTCAAACCGTTCCATGCCCTGCGGTTCATGGACTGGACCAACACCAACGGATCGCGGCAGGTGAAGTGGTCGGACCGCCCCGTCCCCGGCTACCGCACCTTTGGCGAAGGTAAGGGCATGCCGTGGGAACACGCCATCGCGCTGGCCAACCAGCTGGGGGCGCACGCCTGGATCTGCACGCCGCACGCCGCCGACGACGACTACCTCCAGAAGCTCGCGGTGCTCTTCCGCGACAGTTTGCGACAAGATCTGCGCACCTACCTGGAGTACTCCAACGAGATCTGGAACTGGGGATTCGATCAGGCGCACTGGGTGGGCCACAACGGCGCGAACATCCCCTGGGGAACCGACACCGAAGAACTCCAAGCCGCTCCGGCCCTGCGCGACAGCCTGCGCAAGGTGGCACTGCGAGTCTGCCAGGACGCCGAATCGTACTGCCATCCCGAAAAGGACGCGTGGATGATGGGCAGGTTGTTCCGCATCTGGGAGCCCATCTGGTCCGGCCAGAGGTCGCGTCTGGTCACGGTGGCCACCGGCCAGCACGCATGGATGGACAATTCCCGTCGGATCCTGGGCTACCTGGTCGACACCATGAAGGTCCGCCCCGACGCGTTCTCCGTGGCCGGGTACATGGGCTTCGAATTCGGCGAGGACGCTCCGATCCCCCAATCGGTGATCCCGCGCGCCCATGACTCGCTCCTCAACAACTACTTCCACGACCAGTGGATGAAGAAGCCGGACACGGTCAAGGCATCCGACGTCGTCGAAGCCATCGGGATCGGCTTCACCTACACCACCAGGCTATGGACCCTGGAGACCGTACGGATCCTCAAGTCCTACAAGATCGGCAAATTCCTTGTCTACGAAGGCGGACAGCATGCCCAGCCGCACAACCAGGGCGACTGGCCGTACAACCAGGCGGTGTGGGACGCCCAGATCGATCCGGGCATGTACGAACTCTACCTGAAGAATCTGCAACTGCACGATTCGCTGGATTGCGACCTGTACGCGGCATTCTCCTACGTGAGCGGACGCGAAAGCAAATACGGATCGTGGGGACACCTGGAGAACTACGCGCAATCGGCCTTGAGCGGCGACGCGTTGCGCAAGGCCGCCCCCAAATACGCGGCGCTGCTGGACGCCAACACGCCCAAATCCGGCGTATCCGTTCGATCCGTTCCGCATGGTGGTCCTTTCGTCCTGCGACCCACCACGGCGATGGTGGTGGATGGACGCCTGCAGGGATGGACCGGCGCGATCGAGGTGCGATCCCTGGATGGACGAAAATTGTACACGGGCGACACGCGATCCATGCCCAAACTGCGCGACGGCATGGTGGTGGCGAAAACGCCGATGCCGTAACGGGACCGTCTTCCGGATCACGGGCAACGTCGGGACGTGGAAAACGTCGTAGAGACGCCCCGGATGGTCCGGATCATTTCACCTCGAGGACCACCGCGTTGCCTTCCCGCGACACCACGTTCAGGGTGTTGCGGTCCTTGTTGATCCTGCGCCCGTCCATGGCCTGACAGAAATCGGCCATCGTGCCGCGCCAGACCACGTCCATGGAGAGGGTCCTGTCGGCGAACCGGGTGGTCTCGGCCGACACGGCCTGGGACCTGAGGTCTTCCTCCACGATCTGCGAGGCGGCGAAATTGGGGATCGCCTTCACGGTCACCTTCAGTTGCATCCCGTTGTTGGCCTTGTTCTGCCACACCCTCACCAACTGGTCGATGATGCCCGTCCTGGCCGTTTCCAGCGCCTTCTTCGCGGCCTTCTCCAGGGCCTGGGTTCCCGCGGCCGAAGGGTTGGGGTGCACGACGGCCTCGTCGGCGGTGGCCGTCGCCAGGATCTCGCGGGTCTGCACGTCGATGGCCTTCAGGACCACCGTGCCGGAGACCGACTTCATCCCCGAATTCTTGAACATGGGATTCCGGCTCATGTCCGCTTCCTGGGATTGGGCCGTGCCCACGATCACCACCTCGGCGCCCATCTCCTGGCCCAAGGCGGAAGCCACCTTGGTGTCGCCGTCCTGCGCCAGGGTCATCTCGCGGGCCCGTTCGGTGCGCATCGCGCCCGAAGGATTCATCACCTTGAACTCCCGATCCAGGAAGGCCTGGGTCACCTGGTGCTCCACCGCGCCATCCAGGCGCGGGACCCCCAGCAGGGATTCCTTCACCAGGATGGAGACCCGGGGATTGCCCACCGCCGAGCGGAGGATGGCCATCGCCAGGAGGTCCGACCGGATCTGCGCCTTGGAAACCACCGCATCGATGGTCACTTCCCAGGCTCCGTCGGGCCCCTGTTCCCGTTTCTTGGTCTCGAAGGACTTGACCGCGCCTTCCGTGCGCGTCAGCACCAGGTCCTTCTTGAGCTGGTAGTTCTCCAGTTCCGTCTGGCTCTGGATCACCTGCCCGATCCCCTTCTCCACGGCCGCGCGTTGCGCCGATCGAGTGGCGGCTTCCACGGAAGGCCCGAATCCGGTGGCTTCCACCCGCACGTCGGAGGGAGCCTGGGCCCGGAGGATGCCCGCAAGGACCAACAGGATGGCGAGGATTCGAACGTTCATTTGCGCAGATCCTTGATCATGCGGATGGTCAGGAGGGCGTCGGCTCCGCTGACGGGAGCCAAGGCCCCGAAGGATCCGTCGCCGTTTGGCTGCATCACGTTGTGGTCCACCGCGTCGCAGATGGCGTTGAAGTAGGGACTGCCTGCGGAGACGTCCGAAAACCGCGCCGGAGATCCGATGTACTTGGTGGCCAGGGTCTGGTCGCCCAGGGCGGCCATCAGGGCATCCTCCGCCAGGAGGGCGAATTCGGCCCGGTTCAGCGCCTGGTTCGGCCGGAAATGGCCGTCGGCCCCCACCTGGAGACCTCGCATCCCCAGCTTCACCGCGTCCTGGATGAAATTCTTCGCCCAATGGCCGGCCACGTCGGCGGCCACGGAACTCGTGCTGTCCTTGGCGACAGAATTGCGGGGATCCGACGGAGCGCGGAAGGCGGTATCGGTCTTCTCGCCGCGATTGCGGGACAGGATCCGGTCCAGCTGGAGCTCGGCGATGTAGAGCACCGCCGCGTCGGATCGGGTGAGAGTGTCGGAAAGCGCGATGCGCTTGCCCACCTTGGTGACCGGTCCGGCGCGTTCGATCTTCTGCAAGCGCGCCCATCCCGCGTTGGCCGCCTGGGTGAAGGCCCCGTCGATCTCCAGGACCTTGCGGTAGGCTTCCCCCGCTTCCTTCAGGTGCAGGGCCGCCTGGCGGACTTCCGCCCGCCGAAGCCAGGTCTCCGGGTTCTTCTCGCCCCGCTTGAGCGCCTTCTCGAACTCGTCCTCGGCGGCGGATAGCCAGGAGTCGGAATCCTTGCCCCGGTTGGACTCGGCCAGCACCACGGCTCGCGCGACGAATCCGTCGGGAACGTCCCGCGAAGCGCTCACGGCGGCCTCCGCCCGCTTGGACGCCTCCTCGAACCTTCCTTCGCGCGCTTCCACCACGGCCAGACCCGCCAGGGCCGGCGCATGCTTGGCATCCAGCTCCAGAGCCAGACGGAATTCATCCCGGGCGCGGACCAGATCGCGGGATTCCATGTACTGCTTGCCGCGCTGGGCGTGCACGCCGGCGTCGTCCATGGCCCCGGCCGCCTGCCGCTTGGGGCCGCAACCGGAAAGCGCCAGGACCGCGCACCCGGCGATCATCAGACTTCGGTGATGGTGCATGGCTTCCTCCCTGTTCAATCGACCACGAAGACCACACGGGCCTCGGCAAGGAACTTCAGGTTCTGGGCGGCCCCCTTGAGAAGAAGCGCGTCCTCGGCCCCCACGACCAGGTCGGTCTTCGCCGCACCCGAAGCAGAAACGGCCTTCAATACGCAAGGATTGTCTCCCACCCGGTCCTTCAGGGCCATCGCTCCTTCCACCGTCTTGGCATATCCGGCCAGGCCGTGCTTGGCCGCCCAGGATTGCTCCACGTTGGCGGTGCCGTAGAGCTCCTTGCCCCCGCCTTCCAGAATGCGCGGCGCCAGGGCCGGCAGGACTCCCAGTCCCCGCGCGTCCACCACCAGTCCCGTGTATACGGTCGATTTCAATCCGGTCGGAGCCGAACCCTTCCCGTCCGCGCCGAAGCTCCATGCCGTCACGCTCGGCTTGGCGGCCACCGCCGAGGGTAGGACGATCTCGCCGATCCCGTCCAGAGGCAGCTCGACGAACATCTCGATGGTCAGGTCGTCCATGTAGTGCGGCTCGCCGAAGCGGAAGCCCTTCACGAAACCTTCCACCTTGGTGCGCACGTTGTCGTCGGCGGCCATGCCGTTGGCGACGGTTGTGGTGGAGGTGATCGGGATCCCTTTGACAAGCTCCAAGGCCTGGCGGAGAGCCAGGACCTGGGCCGTGCGGATGGCACCAGGACGCGCCGCCGACTTGGGCTGCTTGGGATTCACCCCCCCGATGCCCTTGGCGCACACCACGCGCTTGGTCCAATCCACGCCCTCGGTGCAGTCCTCTGCCCAAGACGTCGGTGCACCGGCCAGGATCGCCAGCGCGAGTGAAATCGCTGTCTTCAACCTTGATCCCGCGATAGAAGGGGATGTAGCGCGCCCAGAACGCGCTGCAGATTGGAGTCGGCGGGCGAGGAGCCGCACCCCTGTCAGGTGCGGCGACGAGACCGTACAAGCCAAGATGTGGTGCGCTCTGGGATGCGATGCGCCCAAGGCGATTGCGGGTTCAAGGTTCACGCGTCCTCCATTCGAAGGGGGGGTATCGGAGGGGAGTCTACCGCCCTGATCGGTGCCTTGGCAAGGCTTGTGGATGTTGTGGCTCATGAAACGCGCCTCCGAATTGCAGTTTCCGCAAGAACGCTCCCCTATGGGGCCATCCTCGGGCTTTTGAGGGGATCTAGGTTTTCCCGGGTGCCCTTGTCTGTGACGGCCGTCACACTCCTCCATTTTTCGAGGTCCTCATCGCCACCTTCGTCTTTTCCATCTTCGTCCTGGGGACCACCGCGGTCTACATTGGATTCCTGCTGGTGCTCGCTTGGGGCCTGATCCGGTTGCGGCATCCACCCTGTGGGGTCGAGCGCCCTTCGGTGACGGTGGTGATCCCCATGCACAACGAGGAATCCTGCGCCGAGGAAACCCTCCGGGCGCTGCATCTCCAGGACTACCAGGGCGCATGGGAGCTGGTCTGCGTGGACGACCGTTCCGACGACGACACCGCCCGGATCGTGCAGGACTGGTCGCGGAAGGATCCCCGCATCCGCCTGGTCCAGGTGGAACGCTCCGAACCCGCGGTCCCATCGCCCAAGAAGCGCGCCTTGGCCCGTGGATTGGATTCCGCGACCGGTGTGATCCTGATCACCACCGACGCCGATTGCCAACCACCACCCCATTGGATCTCCTCCCTGGTGTCCTGCTTCGCCGGCGAGGTGGATCTGGTCCAGGGACCCAAGCACTGCCTGGGCGACGGGCGGGCGGTGCATCGCTACCAACGGTTGGAAATGCTCGCCTTCGTGGCCGCGGAAGCAGCCGGATTCGCCTTGGGGAAACCCTTCCTGGCCTCGGCGCCTTCGCTGGCCTACCGTGCGAGCGTCTACCGTCGTTGCGGCGGATTCCACGGCCTGGAGGGACTCGTTTCCGGCGACGACGACATGCTCGTCCACCGCATGGTGGCTGCCGGAGCCAGGCCCGCCTACGCATTGGATCCGAGCATTTCCGTTCCCACGCATCCGGCCAACTCCTGGCGCCAGGCACTCAACCAGCGGGCCCGCTGGGCCTCCAACGGCAGCCGCTACGAAAACCCCTTCTACGTGGCTCTCCTGGTGGGAGTGTTCCTCTGGTGGTGCTGGCTGCTCCTGGGATGGATCCCCTGGCTCCTGGAATTGGTCCCCGGAGCGCTTTGGTGGGGGGTCTGGCTGGCCAAGACGCCCTTCGACCTCCTGTTCCTGGCCGTGGGCGCCCATCGTTTCCGCCGTTGGAAGACCCTTTGGGACTATCCGTGGTGCCTGCCCCTGCAAGTGGGGATCTTCGTGTACTCCGCCGTGGCCGGGCATCTGGGCTGGTTCCGCTGGACCCGGGAGGCCGACGGGGGGTGACCCCGCCATGCCTGCCCCCTTTTTTTTCGAGGACGACTAGTTTTGGGCTTTTCCCATTACCGGGGGCCTTGCGAAGGCAACCCCTAAAGTCCATTCTCGACACGAGAGGCGTTCCATGAAATCCATCCTGCTTCCCAGCCTGGCCATCGCGGGTCTTGCGACGTCCGCCTTCGCCGAAAAGCTTCCCTTCGACGTTCCCACCGGCAGCATGGTGGACATCAAGACCGTCTACGCGGTGGATGTCTTCAAGAACTCGATGTCGACGGTGAACCTGAGCGTGGACACGGGGAACGTCCTGCAGGCCGACATCATCTTCGCTTCCGACACCAACCAATACCCCAATCCCGCGGGAGTCGGCTCCTACATCCAGGGCTACACCGCCAACGTGGGCATCCTGATCCCGATGAACTCGGCCTGGGGCATCCGCAACCTGTCGAAGTTCGACAGCCTCACCTTCGATTGGGCGACCAACGGTCCCATCCGCGACCAGCTCACGGTCTCCTTCGGATCCCCGCAGTACAACGATACCCTCTCCAACGCCGGTGCGGTGTACGAGGCATCCAAGAAGCGCACCACCGAACTTGACTCCGTGGTGAAAAGCCACCTCGCTTCACCCACCGGCCACGACTGGGCCACCCTCGCCTATCGCCGCGCGGACTTCATGAAGCCCACCTGGATCAACGATGCCCTGACCGGATTCCCCTCCCGTTGGACCGAGCCCATGGCCACCTTTCCCACCTTCGACAGCGTCCTGGCCAACGTCAAGAACATCCAAATCGCCCCCAAGACCAGCTACCAGCAGCCTGGCTGGAACTTCAGCACGAATGTGGCTTGCCCCACCTGCGCGGTCGCCTACCTCCCCATTCCGGTCCTGACCATCCGCTTGCGCAACATCAACATCTGGCTCTCCGGCGAGGAACGCCCCATGAAACTCGGCATCGGCAACGGCCTGGAGATCGGCGTGCGCGACGCCGCCAAGGGCTCCCGCTGGCTGGGCCTTTCCTGGAAGCAGGGCAAGCTGAACCTGGAACACGCCTCCCAGTGGTCCAAGGTCCAGATCCTGTCGCTGGACGGCAAGGCCATCGCTTCCTTCGCGGCCAGCTCCGCCATGCCGCTGGATCTGGCCAACGGCACCTACTTCGCGAGCCTCGTCGACGCCAAGGGCCAGGTGGCCACCCAGTCGTTCCAAGTCGTGCGCTGAATGAACCACCCCGCAGTTTGCTGCGGGGTATTTTCTTAGCCAACGATGTCCGGGACACGTAGCAAGCTGCGGGGGAGGTGACCCGAAGAGAATCATGCCTCGCCGCAATGCGGCATTTTCAGGCCTCGCCAAACCCTGGCGGGGCTTTTTTACGCCAAAACACTTCTCGGACCCTGAGATGCACGGAGTGTGATCTTCGTCACAGACAAGGCGGGGGCCTCCGCGATACATTCCCCCATACATGACACCGTCTTCCACCCAATGTTTTCTCACCCCAAGGACTCCCGCCATGGCTACCTGCACTTGGTTTTCCCGCATTGCACCTGCATTCGCGCTACTCTTGGCGGGGTTGTACTCCTGCCAAAAGCCCACCGTGATCGAAGAGGAAACGCCTTCCGGCCAGGGCAAGTACTACGTGCACTTCTACGTCCCCGACAGCACCGCCATCCCCGACAGCATCTGGTACCGCTCTCCCGCAGATTCCGGAACCGGCTCAGGCCTCGGCTTCCAAAGAGGGACACCGGGACTCACCGCCGTGTTCTTTCCCGATCTCCGTCCTCTGGGGAAGGATTCCTTGGCGATCCACTCCTTCCGCATGGGGCTTCACACCGGGGTCTCCTACGCCAAGCAGGTGTATTACATGGAACTTTCCGCCACCAGGATCGTTCGCAGCGGCGCAGATTCCCTGGCTTTGAGCCTGCTTCGCTTGCTCGACAGCACCCGCAAGGCAAGCCCAAAATCCTTCCCGGACACTTCCGCGAACGGGAAGCGGTCTGCCTTGGTCCGCTTGGCAGCCGACCTGGTCTACCAAGGCCACCCTGGCACGGCAGCTTACCGACGCACATCACCTTCCGGACTGGATACCGCGAGCGTCAATCGCCAGATTCTGACTCTCGCCGCCAAATCCGGGCTGACCCTGGCGGAAGTGGTCAAAAAATGGAACCTCCGCCTGGATTACCAGGGCGCGCGACGCGCGCTGGCGTCGATGGATGTGGACACCCAAAGCCTCAATCCCTTTTCCCTGGCAAGACCTTTGCAACTGGACACCCTGCACCTGGGCGAGCCTGGAGTGGGATTGCAGGGCACGATCCTCGGGAGAAAAGGGATCCGATCGCTGACCTTTTCCATCACCAACGATTCCGGCGACCGCATCGACCACTTCGTATTGTCGGATCTTCCGGCCACCCGCACCCAACCCGCCAGCTTGGATCTGGACAAGCACCCCGCCTTCAGCTGTCGTCCGAACGCGTCCCTTGGATTCTACCTCCTGGGAGTCACGGTGGACGATAGCCTCGGGAACATCCAGACGTTCACCACCCGCCTACAGGTGGCTGCGGCGTTGGACCACCAAGGTCCCAGATTGGAATTAGTCTTCCCCCGGGACTCCTCGTTGGTCACCGATTACCTCGACTCCCTGCTGAACATCCAGGTGCGCGCGCAGGACCCATCGGGGATCCAGTCCGTGATGATCGATGGCAAATCCGCAACAGCAGTTGCTGGCAGCGATTGGAGTGTGCGAGTCCTTGTCCCAAGGCAATCCACCAGCCGGGTGATAGTCATCGTGGCCACGGACAGCGCCGGGAACGAAGCCCGCACGCAGATTCTGGTGCGCCGCAACGACCCCAAGTCGCCTGCGCTGGAATTGGTGGAGCCCGCCCAGAACAGCTGGATCGCTTTCGACACCTCAAAAGTGATGGTCAGCTGGAAGGCAGATCCCGGAACCGGAACACTGGACTCCGTATGGATCGACAACGCACGCGCCACCTGCGACGCCCAGAACACCTGCCAACGCCTGGTCTCGGTCCAGGGCACCGGCAAGCTGGTCACGATTCCGGTCAAGGCGTGGAATTCGGTGGGCCTGACCCGCACCGACAATGCGATCTTCGGCCGCAAGGCCGACACCACGGGCCCCACGGCACAGTGGGTCAGCCCCGTGCCCGGCACACAGATCCCCTTCGACATTTCGCAGGTGGACGTCGTGGTGAGTGCCTCGGATCCTTCCGGGGTGGACTCGGTGGACATCGCGGGACATCGCGCTCGCGCGGAAGGTGGCCAGTGGAAGCGAACCGTCACGCTGGGACAACCCGGCGAAATCACCCGGATCCCCGTTCGTGCCTGGGATCACGCCGGCAACACCTCGGATTCCGTCTTCATGCTCACCCGAGCCCCGGTGCCCAGCTCGCTTCCTCCTTCGGCGACCTGGCTCAATCCCAACCTCCGGACCGGGACCGTCCTTCCCTTCGATTCCACCGGCCTCTGGGTGAAGGTGCGCTTGTTCGATCTTTCCGGCATCGATACGGCGAGCGTCAAGATCGGCGGAAAACCAGCCCAAGTGATGCCGGATTCCGTTTGGATGGCGAGGATCGGCCTTCCCGCCAACGGCATTCCGCAGGTGATCGCCTTGGAGGTGAAGAACGTGCGCGGGGTGCGTCTCTCGGATCTTGCCACCGTGACCCGACGTCAAGACACCGTGCGGTCCTTAGGAATCTCCGACACCGTGAGTCGGCTGCGTTCCGGCAGTTTCTGGGTGAAACTCGCATGCGCCACACCAGAGGCCATCATCCGCTTCACCCTGGATGGAACCGACCCCACGGAGCTTTCGCCAAAATTCAAGGACAGCCTGCTGATCGACACCACGCTCACATTGAAAGCCAAGGGGTTTGCGACAGATCGTGTCAGCAGTGCAACCACTGTGCAGAAATACCAGCTCGCCTTGCCGGTGGAAGTGATCGGAGGCTGGCCATCCACCTTGTTTCGGCTGAGCGACGGCTCCTTGTGGGGGACCGGATTCAACAAAGATCATCGGATTTCGCCACTCACTCCTCCTCCGGACATGATTGGCAACCAATCACAAGTGAGGGAATTCTTTGTTCGCCCGAGCAAAATAGCCGACAGCGTGATCCAGGCCCACTCATTTGATGGCTATTCCCATTGGATCAAATCTGACCACACCCTTTGGGGCATTGGACTCAACAGCAGTGGACAGTTGGGAGATGGCACCTTCCAAAACAGAAGCGTTCCGGTTCTGATTGCGCGGGACATCGCCAAGGTCACCAGCATGACTTCAACTCTTGTCTTGAAGACCGATTCAACCCTTTGGATCACAGGCCCATACTCCGCCAACCGTCGCACCAACCAATTGATTCAAATTGCGAACCATGTCCGTGGCATGATCGCGGGAATCAACCGCTCCTGGATCCTACGCAACGATGGATCCCTTTGGTCCATGCGCCATGACGTGTCGCTGACGACAGAGACATTGCCACCTCTGGAATTTGTCACCGACTCTGTGGAAACACTACCTCCGTACCAAACCGATACCAATCAGGACGGACTTCTGTTCCTGAAAAAAGATGGCACGGTGTGGGGCTATGGACAGAACAGATATGGAATTCTCGGCACCGGCGACCGCCTTCCCGTGCCCACTCCCATCCACCTGTCCAGCTTCGATGGGCTTGGCATCCAACAGATCTCCATGGGAGAAACCATTGTGCTTTTCACCTCCCGATCTGGCGACGTCTATGCGACAGGCACCAACACTGGCGGAGAAATTGAGCCCATGGAACTTTTGCGCCCAGGTCTTGTCCAATCACATGTATCCAGCGCGTTCGCAGGGGTCGGAACATGCTTCTATCTGTTCCAGAACGGCTCGCTCTATGGCCAGGGTTTCGATGAAGTTGGCCAACTTGGAACGGGTATTCTTACTCAGCAGAGCAACGACTTCACCCGCATCCGCTTCTGATGCGGGCTTGGACGCTCAACTGGCCGACGAGCCCATCGGACTTCGCAGGGCAGACAGGAACGGCTCCCCAAGGCAACCCCGACCGATGGCGGTAGGAAACCAGCATGTTGTCCACCGAAATGGTCCGCGAGGTCTCCTGCATTTCCATCCCGCAGCCGCTGAGCAAGGCCGCGCAGGCGATTGCACGAGATATCAAATTCCGTCCGCATCGAGAAGTATTCACGGACGGTCCACTTTCCTTCCACGCCGCCTCTCCAGCCACCATCCCAAGGCCATCGCGAGCGCGGGCAGCCCCACCCACAGGAGTTCCGAGGCGACCACCACGACTCCCCTCCCGCTAAAGATTCCCATGCCCATGGGCGAGACCCGGATGGGATGCCAGGGCAGGAAGAACCGCGTGGAGTCGAACGGCCAGAGGAAGGCCACACCCTTGCCGCCGCTGGTGAGGGCGTCCAGGATGCCGTGGGAGGCCATGGAGAGCCCCACCGCCGAGCCCGCGATCCAGCGGCTCGATTTCAATCGTGGAGCGGCGACGAACGCCGTCCCTGCCACCACGGCCACGGCCAGGAGGGAGTGGGTGGCCCCGCGATGGCCCCATGCCGATCCATAGGGAACCCCCGCGAAGTAGCCCAGGGAATCCAGGTCCGGGAGCATGGATGCGATCAGGCACGTGATCGCCAACGGTCGGCTCACGTAGCGACGATCGGCGGCGACGGCCGCACCCAGCGGCAGGAAGGCATGTCCGAGGATCGTGGGCACGGCGGGTCCGGTCAAAGTTCCGAGGTGAACTGGACGATCATCTGCAGCTGCTTGAGATCCTTGATGGAGTAGCGCGCCCCCACCACCAGGGATTGCGAGCCGTAGCGCTGCATCCAGCCGATTCCCACGTTCACGAGGGAGATTTTCTCCTCGGTGGAGCCGTTGTCGGACCGTTCGCGGGACAAGTCGACCGTCCGGGTGGAATCCATGTAGGTGGTGGTCGTGGTGGTGGTCTTTTCGACACCTCCGTTGGGCCACTTGGCCAGGGACCAGCTGGGGATCAGCTGCACCGTGGCCCATGGCCCGGCTTCCTCCGGCAGGAGTCCCAGCGACAACCGGGCGAATCCGTTCCAACGCCGATGCCGTTCGCTACCATAGGTGGTATCGCGCCAACTGAGGTTTCCCTCCTCGATGAGACGATCCGATCGGTACTCCACCGTCGAGCGGGCCATGGCCATCCCGATGGCGGCATCGCAGAAGGCATGCGTGCGGGCTTCGCCGCGTTCCATCAATCCGATCGAGACCCATCCCGATGGCGCCGCTCCGTTGTGGCCACCGATCGTTCCCCGGAACCACCCGCCGATCACCGCCAACTCGCCGGAACCCTGCAGGGAGGGCGGCGACCAGGTCCCGATCCCCTCATCGTCGACCTCGGCCATCGCCAGGGTTCCCACCTGCAACGACACCGATGCGCCGACCTCCACGGAATCGGGAGGCACCACCGGAACCATCCCCCAGGGAATGTCGGCGCGATGATGGTAGGTCAGGATCCGGTTCTTGGTGGTGGTGATCCGTTGGGTCGTGACGCTGGAGACCTCCGAGGATCCCGCACACCCCGACAGGACGAGTCCGACCGAACCCAGGCCTGCGAACAGACCGGCCCGGGCGGGGAACCGCCCGCCAGGAAAACCAGGGAAATGGAACATGACCGGAAACGTAAATAGTCCGGCACGGCCTTCCTACTTGGGAGACAACGCTGCCCCGAGACGTTCCAGCGCGATGCGCATCCCCGCGATCTCCGCCAAAGCCTGCTTGCCCGCCCCGCGGTTGCCGCGCTTGGAACGCCACGTTTCCATGATCTGCTCCCAGCGCGCGTTGTCGGCCGGGGTGGACAATCCCAGGAGGCGCCGCACCTGCAGCAGGCTGACTTCCGATTCGCGGGCCAATGCCTGCGATTCGGACTGGTAGTGTTCCAGCAGCAAGGCGTCCACTTCCTGGGTGGTCATGATCGGCGAGACCTTCTCGGCAAGCTTGTTCATGTTGCGGTACGATCCCTGCAACTTGAACGCCGGTTCGGTCCGGTACTCGTCGGGACAGGACGCGGAGGCGATGTAGGCCCGATTCACCGAGATGACCGCATCCCTGACCCGCATCAGGTGACGCACCACGGCGGTGGCCTCCTCCATGTCGGAGGCGGAGTGCCGTCCTTCCCAGGTCACCTCCGTGCCGGGCATGGCGACCTGACGCAGCAACGACGCGAAGTCCTTGGGATGGCGACCGAAGATCCGGGAAAGGACCGGTTGCACCATCAGGCAGTTCTCGAGATAGCTGTCCTGGAAGGCGGCCGCGTGGGAGCCCGCCAGGTCGCCCAGATTGAAGGTATCCGCACGGTTGGCGAGCATGTCGGGCACGCGGAAGGCCTCTCCGCTTTCCGTGTAGGGGTTTCCGGCCATCACCACGGCCACGCGTCTTCCACGCAGATCCCAGGTGCGCATCTGGCGGCGGAAGGTTCCGTCCATGCGGCGCTGTCCGTCGCAGAGGGAAATGAACTTCTGCAGGAACTCGGGATGGCAGTGCTGGATGTCGTCGATCAGGATCAGGACGTTGTCCCCCATCTCCAAGGCCAGGGACAGCCTTTCCAATTCCTGTCTGGCGGCGCCGTCCTTGGCCTGGGCGGGATCGATCCCGGTGGTGGATCTTCCAAGCGAAGGGCCGTTGATCTTGACGAACATGAGTCCGAGCGACTCGCAGAGATATTCCACCAGGGTGGTCTTGCCGTAGCCTGGAGGCGAGATCAGAAGCAGCAATCCCATCCGATCGGAGCGTTTTTCCTCTCCCATCGCACCGATCTGCTTGGCGAGGTTGTCGCCGATCAGGGGAAGATAGACCTCGTCGGCCAGCCGGTTGCGGACGAACGAGGAAAGCACCTTGGGCTGGAAGCCGTCGATGGCCAGCTCTCGCCGGGAAGCATCCAGGATCCGCCGTCGGCATTTCTGGAAGGCCACGACGCGAGGCGCCACGGCTGCCTGGTGGTGGCGCATCCGGGAGAGGAAATCGGAGAACCTGAAGGTGGACTTTCCTTCCGGCGCCAGGGGATGCCCCGATCGCAGGGACAATTCCTTGGGCGTCTCGGCCGGAAGCCAACGGACATTCGTCGGCTCGCCGCAGCAGAGGAAGGCCGCGGCCTCCTCCATGGCCTCGCCCGATCCCGTGCTCGAAGCGCGCAACCAATCCAGCGCAAGGCGGTCCTGCTGGCCGAAAAGGCCCTTGAGGGCCTCCATCCCTTCCCGGAAGCCCGCGAGGGCTCCTGCGGATTCCATCCGTTTGACGAATTGCGCATGGATTTCCTGGGCGGTCATCGACAGGCAGGGGAAGCACCCGGCTTCGAGGGATTCGGCGATGAACTCGGACACCTCCTGCGGGGACGAACCCTCGCCGAGGCCTCGGGGCTTGAGGAAGGCGGCGACGGCATCTTCGCAGGAACGCAGGGCCGCGGTCCGGACCGCGCTCTGGCGGGAGGACGCCCCGAAGGCGACCTGCATCCTGGCGGCGGCGACGAACGCCGACTCGATGCGCAGGCGCCAGGAATCGTCCACGATCGCCGACCAGAACTCCAGGGCGATGGCCCGGGCCAGCGCCGCGAAGCGCATGGGTCCATGTTCCTTCCAGGATGCCAGCGCCGCGCGCAGGACCTGGAGCGCATCCTCGTCGTGGACACCCCTCTGCCAAGATTCCAGGGGGGATGCTTCCATCACATCCTGCAGCCGCACCCGCAGGACTTCGTCGGTCATTCCGAAGAGTTCGGAGAGGCCTGTCGGACTGCCGCTCTCGACGGATTCCCACAACCTCCAGGCGAGGACCTCCCCGCGTTGTGCCCGGGGCGACTCTCCGGAACTCTCCAGTTCCCAGACGTCCTTGAGCGACTGGACTTCGGGATCGTCGACGCGCTGGCGGTACCGGGTCCCGGAGATGTGGATGTCCAGGCCTTCCGCGCCGGCCAGGGCGACGATTTCCGGACGGGATTTCTGGATGGCGAAGACATGCCTGCCAAGACGCAGTCCCTGGCCGCCGTCCACCACCAGATCCGACCGATCGCGGATGCGACGCAGCGCATCCTCCAGAAGCGAGCGCAGCTTCCCGACCAGCTCTTCGGCACCGGCGGAATCCTCCAGGCCACGCAGCTGTTCGGCCAGGTTGCGCACCTTCTCAACCAGGGGTTCGGAAGCGAAGAAGGCCCGGGCTTCCGCCTGGTCGTTCAGGTTCGCTGCCCTCTGGGCGAGTCCCTGGAGGACGCGTTCGGCCGACTTGCGCAATTGCTCGCACTTGCGGCCACGGGCTTCCAGGAGCGAGAGTCGCCGGGCATCCAGACTGGCGACCATCTCGTCGCGGATGTCGGCGAGGGAATCGAGGAATTCGGGGACGTCGGAAAACCGGCCCTCGAGCTCCTCCAGCCGGGCGAGGAGCCGGACCTGGGAGGTCTGGCAATCTTCAGGCTTGGCCGCGAGATCCAACGCGCTGGCCAGGGCCTGCGAAAGCAGTCTCTTCTGGGCGGTGAATTCCGCCGCGCCTTCCTGGCGTCCCAGGCTTTCCCGGCGCTGGCGCAGGGCGCTGCGCACCTGGTTCTGCTCGGCGAGGATCACCGCGATCCGTTCGGAGATGGCGGTCGATTGGACCGCGTCGATCTCCTTGAGGGTGCCGATGGACTCCAGGAGGAATTCCAGTTGGCGCGCCTGGAGATCCAACTTCTCCTCCAAAGCGGCCGCCTCCCGCGATTGCCGCAATCCATCCAGGGCGCCGGTCACCTCCACCGACCCCTTGCGCCAAGGCTCCAGGGCGCCATCGGCCAGGAGCAGTTCCGTGCAGATCACCCCCACGCGATCCTGGGCCGCCTGGATGGACCGTTCCACCTGTGCGCACGCGGCCTTGTCGGAGAAGGGCCAATCCATCACCTCGAGGATCCGTCCCCGCCCCGAGCGCAGACGACGCATCGCGTCCAGGCAATCCGCCAGCCCGGAGAAGATCGGACGCTCGGCCAGATCCGGGGCCAGGGAGGTTTCCAATTCCTGTCGAGCGACATCGGCCGCCTGACGGCTCTTCTCGACCTTGGCGTATTCCCCGATCGCCGATTCGGCGGTGGCGGCGATCTCGCTCAGGATCCGTCCGATTTCGCCGGCTTCCTTCTCCTTGATCCAGAAGTGGGCGTCGGCGAGGTTGTGGGCATCCCGCACGAGCTCCCCAAAGAGCCCGGCGAAACCGGGATCCTTGCCCAGGAGCTTGGCAAGCTGCCGCCCCTTGGCCAGAAACCGCACGCAGTCCTGGTTGCCGATCCTCTCCAGCCAGGGATCCTGTCCTCCGGCCTGCGTGGACGGCGGACCGAAGGGGGTCTTCCACAACTGGATGGCATGGCTGGACTGCGGTTCCGGCTGGGCCCGGAAGGCGAACAGATCCCCGGAAGGAAACAGGCTCCATCCATGGCAGGAGATCGGTTGCTGGGTCTTCTGGTCGGTCACGCTGTAGGAAAGCAGCGTGTATTCGCCGGTTTCCGCCTTGTAGAACGAGAACAGATGGTCCTCGCCGGTTCCGCTCAAGGTGCGCCGATCGTACTGGAAATCCGCTTCGACGGTCTCGAAGCGCCGATGCTCTCCCGTCTGCAGTGCCCATCCGTCGGGCAGCAGGATTCCCTGCTGCTGGGGCAGGATCACGCAGGAGTGCGCGAGCGAATCCATGCGGATCGCCTGGCGGGTCTTGCAGAAGTACAGGAAATGTCGAGCCTGGGCTTCCTGGAAGGGGCGGATCCTCAGCGCGACGATCTCGCCGAGGATGGCGTAGTGGATCTCCGCGTCGTCCAGGGTCTGGTCGCGATGCTCCACGGGTTCGGACAGGATCCCCTTGCCGGTCCGGGTGTTGTCCTCGACCTTGATCGTGAGGTCCCCGCCGAGCGTCTCGACGAAAACCCGGTCTTCGATGGAGATGTGGGGATGCAATCCCTCGCGGTGCTGCTCGCGACGGGTGCGGATCCATTCGAATTCGTGGGTGGGAGGATGCTGGACCTCGGAAGCCGCCCGATCGCCCTCGTAGACGAGGCCGTCGGTTCCGACCTTCCACTTGAAGGCCTTGATGTCGTCCGTCCGCGCGCCCACCTGGAACACCATGTACAGGTATCCGCGATTGCGCAGGAAGCGGGCGAACTGGCTCTGGCGGTAGTAGCGGTACAGGTTGCGGAAGTCTTCCTGGAACCGCTGGTCGGACAACAGTTCCACCCCGGCCTCGCGGAACGTCCCATCCTCCTGGCCCACGTAGAAGGAGAAGACGTCGGAAAGCGAAGTTTCCGTCTTCAGACCGAACTGGACATTGTACCCCAGAAGGAGCGATCCGCCGAACTGGGTGAGATCGCGGGGAATGCACTGGTTGGGGGTGGAGATGTGGACGGTGCGGTCGAGCTTCCACTCGGCGGCCCCGAAGAGCGCCCTGCGCCTCTGGTCGAAATCCGCCAGGAAGGATTCCAGCTCGCCACGCTTTTTCTCGAGCCTGGACCGAAGCACATCCCAATTGCCTCCGACCGCCGTGGGCGCGGCGTCGGAGGGTTTCCCTGTGGCCTCCTCCATCGCCGGATCAGATCAGCTTGCGGGCGGGTTGGTCGGCGAGGTTCGCCGCTTGCGCCTGCTGCAGGAGCCCGCGTAGGGTTTCCTGCAACGCGGAGTCGTCGGCCTTGGCGATCATCTTCAGGAGAAGACCGGAAACCGTCAAGTTGCGCAGATCCTCCGACTGGATGCCGAACTGCCCCATGAACGTCGAGAGCTTCTCCTTGAATTCCCTGCCGTCGGGCTTGAAGAACGCGTCCTTGACTTCGGTCAGGACCGAGCTTCCGCCCACGATCCGATCCACGGACTTGCCCTGGGTGATGGCACCGAGGAGCTTGTCGAAGAAGACGCTCTCCCCGCCGATGATCTCGATGCGGGCCGACTTCAGGCCCTGCTGCACGATCTCCGCCTGCGACTTGGCGATGTCCTTCTGCACTTCCAGGCCGGCGAGGTCCACTTGGCGTTCCTTGTCCAGGCGCAGACGGAACTCCTCGTGGTCGCGCGTGGCCATGTCCAGAAGCTTCATGGATCCCGCCTTCTCGGCGATTCCGCGCGCCTCGGCGAAGGCCTTCTTCTCCAGGACGTCGGCTTCCATCTGGCCTTGGATCTGCAAGGAGGCGGCCTTGTCGGCCATTCCCTTGGCTTCGGCCGCGGCCTTGCGTTCCAGCACGACGGCCTCGGCGGTTCCCTGCTTCTCCAGGGCCTGGCTGCGCGCCTCGATGACCATCGCTTCGGCGAGTCCGGCCACGGAAAGTTCGGACTTCTGGCCCTCGGCCAGGCGCCGCTTGGCCTCGGCGAGCTTCTCGGAGGCGGCAAGCTCCGCGTCGGCTTCGATCAGACGCTGCTGGGAAGCCAGCTCCGCGCTGTCGCGCGAAGCCTTGGCGGCCTGGACCTCCTTGGTCGCCTGGACCTGGGCGGCCTTCTCGGCCTCGATGATGGCGGCCTTGCGCACGCGCTCGGCCTCGGCCACCACCCTGGTGTCCTTGATCTTCTCTTCCTCTTCCACCACGGCACGCTGCACCACGACCCTGGAGCGGATCACGTCCTGGATCTTGCGCTTCTCCTCCTCCAGGGACTTCTCCTTCTCGATCTGGGCCAGCGAGACCACCCGCTCGCGCTCGTTGGCTTCGAGCATGCGATCCTTCTCCACCCGCTCGCATTCGACCGCGTCGGTGCGCTCCTTGTTGCGACGGGCCACCAGGATCTGGCGTTCCTTGTTCTCGGTGGCGACGGCGATCTCCTCGTCGGTGCGGATGGTCACGGCCTGCACGCGCAGGCGTTCCTCCTCGCGCGTCCTGGCCGCCTCGGCCTGTTCGCGCACCTGGACGACCTCGACCTCGCGCTTCTGCTTGGCCTCCTTCTCCGCGAGCTGCCTTTCCAGCTCCAGGACCGCTTCGCGGGCCTCGACGTTCTGGCGGGTGATGGTCTTCTCCTTGTCCCGCTGGATGTGGTTGGCCAGGATCAGCTGCTGGGCGGTGAGTTCGGTGATCTTCTTGATGCCCTCGGAGTCGAGGATGTTCTGCGGATTCAGGAGTTCCAGAGCGGTCTGCTCCAGGAAATCGATCGCCGCGTCGTCGAGCACGTAGCCGTTGAGGTCGGTGCCGATGATCTTCAGGATCTCGTGCTTGAACGATTCGCGGGAGTTGTACAGGTCGACGAAGTTGAACTGCTTGCCGACGGTCTTCAGGGCTTCGGAGAACTTCGCGTCGAACAGTTCGACCAGTGCCTCCGGGCTGGAACCGCGGATGCAACCCAGGGATTGGGCCACCTTCAGGACATCCTCGGGCGTCTTGTTGACGCGCACGAAGAACGCGACCTTGATGTCGGCGCGGAGGTTGTCCTTGCAGATCAGGCCTTCCTTGCCCCCGCGGGCGATCTCCACCCGCTTCACGGAAATGTCCATCTCCTCGATGCGATGGAGCACGGGGAGCACCATGATCCCCGAGAAGGCCACCTTGGATCCCCCGATTCCGTTGCGGACCATGGCCTTGCCCTGTTCGGGCTTGCGGTAGCACTTGACGATCAGCACGGCGATGCCGAACAGGAAGAAGAGTCCTACGAGGACCAGCGCGATCACCAGCTGGGTCATGAAGTCGAATTCTGGCATCAGGGAATCTCCGGGGAAGAGGATGGGATGACGATGTGCACGCCGTCTTCACGGCGCTCGGCGACAACGACGCGGGCGCCCTTGGGAAGGTCTTCGCCGCGTTCGAGGATCACGTTCAGCAGAAGCGACGATCCCCTGGTGGCGATCTCGGCCTGGCCGATCTGCCCCACACGCAGCGGCGTCATCAGGATCGCGAAGCGCTCCGTGGTGGGCTCGTGCGGTTCATCGGCGGAGAGCGCGGAGAAGAACCAGCCGAAGGGCTTCACGAGCACTCGCGAGACGAAGATGGAGATAGGGAACGCGATCAGGGAAGCCCACAGCACCCAGGCCTGGGAAGGCTCGAACGCATGCCAGGCGAGCATGGTGGCGGACCACCAGACCAGGGACACGACGGAAAGGCATACGGCCACGGGTACGTCCTTCCAACCCAGCCAGGACAGGAGTCCGTCCCAATCCGCATCCAAATCCAGGCCCGAGTGGTCCATCCAACCCACCACCACCAGAACCCAATACCCGCAGATCGCACCCAGGAAAAGGGTGGCGGGAAGGCAGGGCGGGGCGATCATCGCCTTCAGGAGTTCCAAGAAGATCGATCCTTGAGGTGGCCAGGAACTGACCGGGGAGAGGAGGTCCCATCCGATGGGAATGGGCGTGGAGGATTCGCTGGAAGGAAACTCTAGTACAGGATCGAGGACGAGGTCAAGGGACGAAGTCCGATCGGTGGACCGGCCTACCTGGCCGCGCAGTCCACCCCGTAGGTCCATTGGGCGCGCTCATGGGGCGCCAGGTCGGCGATCTCCTTGCACCAGGTGCGTCGCAGGGCGTCCATCGCGAAGGTGTCGCGCACGGCGCGGAGATGGATCTCGAAGCTGTCCGCGGCGGCACCGACGAAATACCCGTTGGCCCCGTGGATACTGCTGTAGTTCCAGGCTCCGGACTCGTTTTCCATCATGGCCTGGTGGTAGGCGACGTAGGAACGTTCCACCGCCATGGTCCGCACCATGTTCCGTCCGGTGTGCGCCAGGACCATCAGGGGAAGCGACATGGTGTCGGGATACCCCGACATGCCGGGCTGGTCGGGCGCATCCACGGAAAGCATCACGCTGTTCCCGGGCTGGAACATCCTCACGGAGTCGTCGTAGCCCACGTTCCAATCGCCGCGGATCTCGAATTCCACCCGCTGGATCGGCCCCAGGACGAACGCGCGGCCGGGCTCGAACCCGACGCTGGAGACCAAGCCTCCCCAGTGTCCGCGATCCACGTCCTGCGCCACCAGGATGGGCCGCAGGGATCTCTTGATCTCCGACCCGCGGGTGCCTTCGACGACGCGATCGTCCTGCACCGCCCACAGGGTGTCGCCGCTGCGGATGCGACGGAAGACCATCCTTCCCTGCCGGAAACTGTCGCAGGTCGCCAAGCCGACCGAATGCCTGCGCACCCGGGCGGAATCCTCCCGCAAGAGCGCGGCCAGAAGCTCCGAGGCCGATCCGGGATCGCCTCCCGAGGAAAGGGTGGCGAACAGCGCGTCCAGGGGAGCCAGCGCCTCCTTGCGCAGCGCGTAGCGCGCGGGTAGGGTCGCCGAGGCGGAAATCTCGCTTTCCGCGGTGCGGTCCCCGGCGGGGAAGTCCGGTGCGGAATTCCAGACGATCCGTCCCTGCAGGAACAGCTTCGCTCCGTACGCGGCGACCACCTTGGAATCGGTGGTCCACGCCCGGGGCGTGCCGGAAGCCGGACGGAAGACGATGGTGTCCCTGCGGCTTCCATCTTCCTGCACGATCCTAAGCCACGAACCCGGCTTCACGAACTCCAGGCCGCGGCGGGCGAGGTCGATGGGTTGGATGCGTTCCACCCAGATGGTGTCGAAGGTCCGCCCCGCCAGGGGCATCGCCGAAACCCGAAGCGACGACGGCGGCGGGTCTTCGGGCTCCATGTTCCACGGACCGTTGCAGGCCTGCAGGGAGGCCAGGGCAAGGGCGGCGATCGCTGGTACGGTCATGCGCATGGATCAGAACTCCTTTTCCCAGCCGACGAAGAAGGCCAGGCGCGGGAACTGGTAGGCTGTTTCCCGGCGAGGCACCGGGCCGAAGGTGTTCCAGGTGGTCTGGAATTCGTTCTGGTGGTCGGTCGCGTTCAGGACGCTCCAGTAGACGCGCCAGGCATTTTCCCTGCCGAAGTCGACCGGAGTCACGTCCAGCCGGAAGTAGTCCTTCTGGTTGGACTGGTTGAAGCCTCCTGCCTGGACCAGGGTGTTGGCTTCCGGGTACAGCGACCGGTCGTGGGCGGTCTGGGCGCCGTCCACGCCCTGCATCGGCTCGTGGAGGTCCCAGTAGCCGCTGGGCTCGGTGGTTGGATGTCCCGATTTGTACTGCAGGGAAAGGCTGGAACGCAGGAATCGCCCCTTCTTGGAAGCGCCCCAGATCGCGCAGGAAGGCTGCCCGATCCATTGCAGCGCGAGATCCGTCTTGAAGGTGTGGCGCTGGTCCCACGAAGGCGCGAACGGGCTGATCGGTTTCGTTCCCGCCGCCAAAGGATCGGCGGATTGTTCCATGACGGATTTCGACCATCCGTAGCTCACCGTGCCGGACACCACGCCCTGGTCGCGGGACACGGCCAGCTCGGCGCCCAGCGACCAGCCATCGAAATCCGCCACGGAGCGGGTCACCTTGTTCCCGTCGGGCCGCACCGGATTGGGATCCTTGTCGGGGTCGCCCATCACGATCTGCGGCAGACGGGAAATGTCCTTGTAGTAGGATTCGGCGCGGACCGTCAATCCCCCCGGGATCCGGGAACGCTCCACCGACAGCGCGGTGAGGCATTGCGTGGAGGGGCGCATGGGGCGCTGGTAGGCGTACCAGATGTCGTTCATCTCCTCGTCGTTGATGCCGTGGAGACTGGTCAGGAACTGCGCGTACCGTCCCCTGTGCGCTTCCAGGCGCCAGGCGGGGGTCGGCTTCCACCAGAAGGTCAGCCGCGGCTCGAGCTCGGTCGCGTCGATCCCCTCGTACCAGGACAGGCGCCCACCTCCTCGCACCCCGAAGGCCGCCGAGTGCTCCCATGCTCCCTGGACCCATCCCGCGTGGAGCCAGGATCCGGAGGTGTCTCCCCGGGAATCGGAGCGGGCGAGATCGCTGTGCTCGTACTCGAACCGCTGCTTCTCGTGCTCGTGGCCCACCAAGGCCGACACGGGTCCCTGCGGGGTCCAACCCAGCTCTTCGCCCACCTTCCAGCTCCTGAATGCGTTCGTCTGCGATTGGATGCCGACGATCGCCATCTTCTGGTCGAAATCGCTGAACGAAGCGGAGGGTCTCCACCAGAAATCCCCCGGCAGGGTCTTGTGCACCACCACGGGCACCACGAAGTTCCCCCACTCGTAGCTCATGGGCCCCATGACCAACCGGTCGCGCCCTTCGTAGAAGGACACGCGCGCGGTATCCTTCCCCCAGGTGCGCGTCAGGTTTCCCTGCAGGTCGTGGAACACGTAGTCGAGCTGGAATGTCATCAGATCCCAATCGCGGGCCAGATCGAGCGCCTGGTCGATCCATGTCCGCCTCCCCGCCACGGACCAGTACCATTCCGATTTCCGTCCCTCCAGGGCGAGGCTTCCGGAAGCCGTGGTGAGCCGCAACGAACCATGGGTACGGAATCTGTCGGAAGTGTCCGCGCTGTCGGAGCGCGTCCACCGGTCGATCTTCCCTTCCAGCCAGCGCAGCGAGTCGGGGAATCCCGTCCCGCCGATGCGCGGATCCACGCGGAGCACCGACGACAACCGGTTTCCGTACCGGGGATCGAATCCCCCCTTGTGGAATTCCACGTTCCCCGTCGCGTCGGCCAGGAAGGTGCTGAACAGACCCATGAAGTGCGCCGGGGAGTAGACCGGAGCTCCGTCCCAGAGGATCAGGTTCTGGTCGGCCGCCGACCCCCGCACATAGATCTTGGTGGAGAAATCCGACGACTGCACCACCCCCGGAAGGGCCTGCACCGCCCTGATCACGTCCGGCTCGCCCAAGGCGGGCCTGCGCAGGATGGACTGGACGGTCACCCGTTCGGTGCCTCCGGACCGCGGCCTTCGTCGGCCGGAAACCGTCACCGTTCCGCCGGCCTGGGTCCGGTCCAGCAGGACCGCACCGGTCGGCGCGGCCACCACGTCGACGGAATCCCGGACCGTGTCCACCACAGCCGCGTCCACGACCCGCTCCACCACCTGGACCTGCGTATCCACGGAAAGCGGCGCGAGATCCAGGGTGTCGAACCCCTTGGGCGACAAATCCACGCACATTTCCTGTCCGCCCGACCGGAACAGGCACAGGGGGACGGTGCCGGTGGCCACGGTCGCGCTGTCGAACTCCCCCCGGGCCACGAACCTGCCTGAATCGTCCACGGGAACGTCGCGCCCCCCGAACCGCACCTGCATGCCAAGCGGCGCCCGCGAGCGCACCACCACCGATCGCGGAGAAGGACGGACGCTTTCCTGGGCAAGGACGATCGCGGCGGCCCCCACCAGGATTCCCGGGGTGGCAAGGGATGGACGGTTCATCGAGTCGTGTTCCTTCGGAGGTTTGGTTTCCCCAATAAAGACACCGAAGGCGGCTCCTTGTGTCACTTCTCCGCGAAAATTCCACCGACCCGCTTTCCACCGCTTTCCCGCACGCCGTCTACTTGCGGCAACCCACCCGCGAGGTGGCCACCACCACGTCGTCGTAGAGGATGGTCTGCGCGTCGGGCGCCGAGGCGGGAAGGGTGTTTTCCTGGTAGTACGCGTCCAGCACCACCCGCCGGAACAGGACGGAATCGCTGGTGCGGAAATCGAACCCTTCGAAATCCTGGTCGGGCCGGAAGTAATCGCCGAAGGTGAAGAAATTGTCGCGCAACCAGCGACCGCGCGGGGAACCCGGCTTGTACTCGCCCACCAGGGTGTCGTCCTTCCAGAGGGCCAGCGATCCGTCGGACTTCCCCACCGTGTTGGCGGTCGCGCGCACCTCCAGGCAGAACCACCGATCGCGTTGGAACGGAATCTGTCCGGCGGGCACGAAGTTGTTCCCGTAGTGGTAGGTGGTTCCCTGGTCTCCCGCGCAGCCGGCGACGGCGGTGCCGTCGTTGCAGCGTCCGGACCTCATCTTGTGCCAGTAGGCGTAGAAGGCGAAGATGTCGCCGGACCGACCGTCCAGATCGAACCAGAACCCCTTGTCGCCGGACGGCACCGTGTTGGCCAATCCGTCCGATTGGAAATCCGCGGTCCCGGCCGCGACCCGCACCCAGTGGTGGGGAATGGCCGTGGCCCCCTCGAACCTGGCATGGAACCGGAAGAAGATCTCGCGCACGGGCCTTCGCAAGGGCGCCTGGGCCTGGCTGGACACGTAGGTGTCCTTGGCGAGATGGGCGCGGGTCACCGTGGCGCGCAGGTACCTGGTTCCGCCGTGGGCAAGGCTCGAGGACGTCTCCACCGACAACCGGTCGGACGCGGTGGTGTGCCACCCCCAAGTCGCGAATCCGTCCTCGAAACCGCTGGCGAAGAGGACCGAAGGATCCGTGTCCATGCCCACGTCCCCCGGATGGAGATCGCGCAGAAGGACGTTCCCCCTGGCGCCCGACGTGTCCGACGGACCTTCCATGGCCTGTCGGAGGGAATCCGTGGCCCGCGCGCCGGAGCTGGCGGCGTCGTCGCTCCCGCATCCTGCGCAGATGGCGGCCATGGCCAATCCGAGCTTCCAAAGCGGCGCATCCTGGGTGGGGACCATCGTTCCTCCGTTCGGTCGCTCCGTACACCCAATAGATAGCGTTTTTCCGGCGACAGGATTCCCTCCGCCACCGGAGGCTTTCCAGGCCCCGGCTCCGGGGACTAGCTTGGCCATCATGGCCACCTTCACCACCTCCGATGGAGCGTCGCTGTTCTACCGCCTCGAGGGCGAAGGCGCGCCGTTGCTCCTGCTCAACGGACTCTTCGGCGATGCCGCCTTCTGGGATCCGGTGGCGGCGTTCCTTCGCGAGCAGCGCCGTTGCATCCTGCTGGACCACCTGGGGATCGATGCCGCTCCGGTCCTGGGTCTGTGCCACGGAGGGATGGTGGGCGCCACCATGGCGCTTTCCCACCCGGGACGCGTCGGCGGCCTGGTCTGCCACGGCACCCGCTTGCTGGAAAGCGCGAAGACCCGCGTCTACGACAAATTCCGACGCCGTCTCCTGGATATCGGAGGCGTGGAACTGATGATGTCCGCGCAGATGGGATCCCTCTTCGGCGAAGCCTCCATGGTGGAGGTGGAACCCCACGTGGGCAAGATGTCCGCGGGTGCGATCGACCGCATGGACGCCGCCAGCGCCGGGCCCATGCTGGATGCGCTGATCGGGTTTGCCATGGACCCCCTGGACATCGCGCGGATGTCCATTCCCGCCCTGTTCCTGGCCGGCGAGGAGGATCTGTACACTCCCCCCTGGATGGTGGAGCGGACCGCACGGCTCTGGCCAGGTGCCCGTTTCCAGGTCCTGCCGAACGTGGCCCACATCGTGCCCAGGGAAGCCCCTGCCGATCTGGCCCGCTTGACTCTCCAATTCCTGTCCGACAACGGGATCTGATCGGCGGGGGAGACACTTCCCGAATCGGACAATTCCCGGATTGTAGTTTCGGGGAAGTTGACCCCATTTCCATCCTGATCCAGGAACACTCCCGATGCCCCTTCTCCCGCTTGTCGCCTTGTCGGCCGCCTTCCTTGCAGGCCAGGAGCCCATCCATGCCGCGGACACGGCCGGATCGGATCCCATGCGCGCTCCACAGGCCACGAGTCCGATCGCGAAGGAGGCGGGATCTTCCCGAGCCGCCCGGACGCCCTGGTACCCCACGAAGGAAACGCGCCCCATCGTGGAACTCCCCGAGGACCACGCGGTGGAGGCCAAGCGAACCGATCGCAAGCCAGGCCCGGTGATGCTCGGCGCCAGACTCCGCGACGAAGGGATGATCCTGCAGGTCGGCTTCCGGGACAAGGACACCACGACCCGTCAATGGACGATCGGGATCGGTGGAACCTGGAAGAAATCCGAAGACAGCCACGACAGCCTGGAATCCTCCATCGCCAAGTTCGGCTTGGCCGGCCGCATCGGTCGGGAGATCTGGTTCGCTGGGCCCGGAAACCTGACCCTGGTCGGCTCCGCCACCGCACAAGTCTCCGGGGCCTGGAACGATTCCACCTACGATACGCTCGTCCAGATGGAACGCAAGACCTGGTCCAATCCTTCCGACAGGTACGGGCTGGTCCGTTCCCCGCGAACTCGAAGCACGGGGGAGTTGAGCTTCGGCCTGCTCCTGGGCGCAGGCATCCGCATCCACTCCAGCTCGGGCAAGGCCGCCTTCTACGCCGGCGTGGAGGCGGGTCCGGGATGGACCTCCTCGGAGGACGAAGACAGCAAGATCTCCCACAGCGAAGCCGCCTTCCTGGAGCCCTCCTGGCAGATCGGCTTGGATTGGTGCTTCTGATCCCGGACCTGGGCGGTCACACCACCGCCGTCCACGACCTCAGTTCGAAGCGCCATTGTTGAATGGTTGTCTCCACTGCCAGGCTTTAGCATTCCACGCAGAAGCGAAACGCAATATTTTCCGTGGAACACAATCCTGCGCACGAATCAGGCTCCACATCCATCCAATGCATCGCCATCTGTCGATGGTGGTCTCCTGGGCAGTCCTATGCTGCGGAAATCCCAGGAGACCTGCAACCATTTTTTGCCAGCCTATTCCTTGGTAATCATCGGCTGGTCAACCACACCTGCCACGGAATCTCGATCAGACAGCTTTGCTTGGATTTGAAACGATAGGCACGGGATTAAATCCAACCCATTTTCAGATACATCTTTGCACCACGCTTTTGCAACGCCTTTCACATGGTGCGCTCTAGCGTTCATTGTCCTTTGAAGATTTCTGTTTTGGAATTCAGTGAAATTGGAGTCCAGCTCTTCCTGCAATGCATTCATCGCAAAATCGAGCTCGACCGGTTTCCTTCCAATAATCTTGCGATACGAAATCAAAGGCCATCGGAGTTCCATGCGCTTAACCTGTCCGTCAGGAAGAACTTCCACATCGAAATAACTTCTCTCATCGCGCATGATCCTCCGCTTCTCCACTCGAATAAAATGGAAACGATAGGAGATCAATTCCGGCTCTCCGCCATTGATTTCTCGATACTCCTTTCCGACATTCCAAAGAGACATCTTTCGCTGCATCCCATGCGGCAACAACCGCTTTATTATTTCGCGATTTGATTCCTCAGGCCGTTCAGGATCCACCTTGAGACCACCTTCTAGCAGAAACGAGTTTGCACTCGCAGCAACTACGGGAGAATAAGAAATGGAAAGCTTCACACCTTTCTGTTGCATTTTTTCAACCATCTTCACTAGATCAGGATCGGCGACGCTATCAGAAACAATGATTTCCTCCATCGCATCTTTCTGCGGCGCATGGCTCCTCGCGGGCTGAGGAGAGGGTTGCGTACCCTTTGCGGGTGTAGAAAGGAGAAGTGGACGTAGGTTGTGGAAATCGCAAAACCACCACACTCACTGCGAGCCCTACGTCCATGAAGAAGATACACCTTGCCATCCGATCCGCAGCTCGTGACCACGTTCAGACCGTCCTTCAGGAGGCTCTGGGTTCCGACTTCCAGGCTGTTGCCGGTGGTCTGTTCCGGAGTGAAATCGAGGGGATGCTCGACCACGCCCTCCAGGCGGAGCTTGCCACTTTCCTTGGCCGTACCACCTATGAGCGCAACGGGAAGGGGCCTTGGCGCAACGGCAGCAAGACCGTGGCCCTTCCGAGCCCTTTGGGGTCGTTGTCGATCGAGAAGCCGGTCTTGCGTAAGGGTGGGTTCAACTCGTCGCTCCTTGCCTTGCTGCGTGGCGGAATGAACCAGGCCATCGAAGTCATCTGCCAGCGCAGTTGGTTGCGCGGTATGTCGACCCGAGCCGTGGCCTCGGAGATGCGCGAATTGACCGGCGCCAAGCTTTCGGCTTCGGACATATCGGAGATGACCGACAAGCTCTTGCCGTCCATCGACGAGTGGCGCAAGCAGCCCGTTCCTGCGGTTGAAATCCTGTACCTGGACGCATTGTACGTTCCGGTGCGTCGTGGCGGTGAGACCAGCAAACAAGCAGTATTGGTGGCCATTGGGGTCGATGCCAACCGGATGCGCCACTTCATGGGGTGGCTGGTTGGCGACAGCGAATCCACCGAGAGCTGGAGCGCCCTTCTGGATGACCTGAAGGGTCGCGGACTGGGCCGCGTCGCCTTGGCTGTGTCGGATGCCCACAAGGCCATTCGCGCTGCCGTCAAGAATTGTCTCGGAGTCGATCACCAGCTGTGCGTGATCCACAAGATGAGGGCGATCCTGAGCCAGGTTCAGCGGGCTGATCAGAAGGCATTCTCGGAAGATTTCAAGGCCATCTTCTGGGCCGATGGACGCCATAGCGCCCGTATTGGACTGGCCAATTTCAGAGCTGCCTGGGAGAAGCGGTACCCAAAACTGGTGGCCAAGGCCGGAGACGAATTCGAGGATTTTACCCGATTCTTCGACATGCCCCAAGCCATGTGGGGGCTGTGCCGATGCTCCAACACCGTCGAGAGATTCATCGAGGAAATCCGACGGCGACTCGACCCGGCACGCATCGCCGTGGCCGACAAGAGCCTGGACAAACTCATCCACGCTGTGGCCACCGAACAGCAGAAACGATGGGATCGCCAGAAGCTCCCATCCACCCATCTCAGCCGACTCCGGAAAGCGGCATGACACAACCGTCCACTTCAACTTCTACACCCAGAGACCTGACGCAACCAGAACCATGCTGTACCGGAACTGCCCCCGATATCCAGAAGCCCCTCCCACCTGGACGGCGGAGTTCGAATCGACCTGCAAACCGGAAATGCCCGGAGTCGCCCGCGTATTGGCGATTTCCATCTGCATCGCCTCGGCCGAGGAGATTCCGCTGGCAGGGGTGGTGACCACCAACACGTTGGCCGAAAAGCCGTTGACCGGTGGCGCGAAGTCCGCGTAATCGGCCTGCACACCCTCTGCGACAGGATAGTTCAGCCGACGAGCCCATCCCTCTGGAAGACTGGAGCTGACCATCGACGGAGACGAAGGAGTCGAGGTCGGCGAATCGTCGCCTCCACAACCGGCGAGGAAAGTGGTCGCCAACACTGCGGCGCAGACAAGGCTTCGGGCCTCACTCCCACCACCACTCCCAGCCGCAAAAACGCAAGGATCAGTGGATCTGTCGTTCCTTTGAAGTCGTTGATTTCGAAGGCTCTAGACCAGTCGCCCCCTCCTTTGGCAACACTTCTCGGGGAATGCACCGTTTCGCGGAGCGAAAACCAAAACTTTGGACACCCAGGAAAACGAATTTCCATAGATTGACACGTGCCTCCGGACGTGTCCGGTGGAACACTTGTGCACCACCCATTCCCGGCAATGGGCTGAAAATTTCGTTTTTCCGATTCTGTCGCGAGCTGACCGCCGCTCCTGCAAAGGACTCACCTGTGCTTTCCAAATCCTCCGGGCTCCTCCGATCGCTGTTTTCTCTCCTTCTGGTGGGGGGAGTCGTCCATGCCGCCAAGACCGTGATCGTCCTCAACCCATGGGCCAGCGATGCCACCCTGTCCAGTGGCATCCCCCAAATCTTCGGGAACCCCAACAACTGGAACGGCGACGAGGTGGCGGCAAACCAGTTCCAGCGCGTGACCGGCAACTGGTGGTCGTACACATTCACCAGCAACACCCCCGGCGACTTCCGCTTGCTCAATCGCGCGACCAGCAGCACCGGCAACAACTGGAACGAGTACGGACTCGGGGGTCTCGGCAACGGCACCTCGTTGAACCTCAACACGCAATTCGCCACGCAGGACACGGTCTGGATCGTTCCCGACACCACGGTGGCCGCGCGCACGCCCACCATCAAGCTCACCAATCCCATCGTTGTGGCCCCACCCGCCAAACGCGGCACCTTGATGCTTTTGAGCCCCTGGACCCAGACCGATTCCGGTCGCGCCCCATCGCTGCAGGTGGCAGGCCAGCCCTGGACACCCATGACCGCGGTGGCCGGAAACGGCGGCTGGTACTCCGGGTCGCTCGGATTTTCCGGCTCCCTGGTCGTGGGTCTGCGCAACGCGACGGGAACCTCCTACCTCGCATCCACGGGTCTTTCCACCACGTCCTCCACCCTGGTCCTGGACACCGCCTTCGCCAGGAACGACACGATCTGGGTGGTGCCCACCGGCACCGTTCCCCGCGTCCTTTCGGTCGCACCTGTGCCCACCAGAACGGTGATCATGTTCCTCAACCCTTGGGAAGCCCTCCTTCCCCTGCGCGCACCCTCCATCCAGGTGGAAGCGCAAGCCTGGAAGGCCTTCGCCGCCGTCGCCGACAACCCGGGGTGGTATTCCACGACGACCTCCCACATCTCGCGGCTCCAGGTGTCCGTCCGCAGCGCCGACACCTCCGCGTGGCTGGGTGCGTCCGGCTCCGTCGCCACCCCGACCACGTTGACTCTGGACAGCGCCCGGGCGAAGAACGACACCATCTGGCTGGTTGGCTTCGGAAGCACCACCCGAGCCCTGTCCCAGGCTCCCCGGATCGTCCGGCTCATGGTGTTCAATCCCTGGGACGGGGTGTTCCCCCTGCAGCGTCCCGTGGCCTATTTCGACGGATCCGCGGTCGGCAATCCCATGGTCCCCTCCCGGGCCCAATGCGGTTGGTTCGAGTTGGCGCTGCCGATCCTTCCCGCCAATGTCCTGTTTCGGTCCTCCGGCACGGGAACCACCTTCGGAGTGGGGGGATCTGCCAAGACCACGCCCTTCACCCTGACCGGCATCACCTCCGACTCCATCTGGATCGCTCCGGCCCCCGCTCCCGCAGGCTCGTCGCTGGGCACCGCGCACCGGTCCGATTCCGGCACCTGCAACGTGGCCATCCTGGCCACCACCGTCCACGACTTCGGGGTCCACCCCAACTTCTCGCAGGCCATCTCCGGCGTGGTGACGGGAATGATCCAGGATACGTTGGATTCCTTCCGCAAACCCGTCCTGAAAGCCAACCTCGCCAACAACAACCTGATCCGCAGCTGGTTCCGCGATTCCGCCGGGGCCAACGCCGCCACCTGCCGGGACATCCTCCTGACCATGGACACCACCTCGGGAACCTACCGGGTGGATCAACCGGAATTCTTCCCGGTGGACGACTTCCTGACCTTACCCGACGGCACTCCCAATCCCTTCAATTCGCTGAACGTGGCGGGAAACACCTACGCCCACAACTACGCATTCTGCATGGAAAGCCATGGCGAGTTCGAATACAAGCCAGGGCAGGTCCTGGATTTCCGCGGCGACGACGACCTGTTCTACTTCATCGACGGCAAGCTCAGGATGGACCTGGGAGGCATCCACGGACCGGCCTCCAGCGTCCTTTCCCTGGACACCATGGGACTGGTCGCGGGCCAGACCTACCCTTGGGACTTCTTCTTCTGCGAACGTCGTCCCACCGGATCCAGCTTCCGCATCACCACATCCATGAACCTGCGCACCGATCTGGCCTTGCGTTTCCAGGATTCGCTGGCCGGAAGGAATTTCGTGGTGCAGATCTGGTCGGCGCAAACCATCGGGCGCGGATGCCAGGCGCAGAAGATCGAATCCCCGGCCCCCGGCCAGGTGTTCCTGATCGGAACCAACGGGACCACCTGGACCCGGCTTCCCGTGGGCGTGAGCTTCGGAGGCATCCGCGTTTCCGACAGCGGCTGGCAGACGGTCCTGGACACCTCGGCCATCACCGGCCTTCCCTACGGCCACTACGTGGTGCGGGTGCGCAGCGCACGCGACACCGCCAAGTTCCGCGACCTTCCCTTCAGCCTGCTGGCGCCCGAACCTCCCAAGCACAAGCTGGACCCGGGTGCGCGTTGCGATCTGATGTCCGGAAACCTCCCCGACGGCGAAGGATGCCTGAACGTGGGCTCCCTGGACGGCCAGACCCTCCGCACGCCGCTGGCCACCACGCGGATCTCGTCGGACGGACTGATCCTCTGCGGCACAGGAAAGGTCGAGGTTCCGGGAACCGACATCGTGTACATCGTCGACCAGTCCTCCAGCATGGACGGCAACGTGATCCTGGCCGACGGGACGGACTCCCTGCACTTCTCCAACTGCCAGAACTGGACCGTCAACCGCACCACCTATCCGGCCGCCGCGCCCTCGGTGAACATCGGCGGCACCGCCTTCCGGGTGATTCCCGCAAGCATGCGCGACTCCGCCCTGGCCCGATGCACGCCCTCCGGCGATCCGTACACCGTGCGCGTGAAGACCCTCAGATCCGCCATGCTCCAGCACGCCCAGGCCAGCCCCATTTCCCAGGCGGCGTGGATCTCCTTCGGCGGCAGCTACCACGCCTCGGATCTCGCCAACCTGGGCGACCTGTTCCAGCGCGACTCCCTGGTCAACAGCATCCAACTGGAAAGGATCAACGGCACCAACTACGCCAACCCCCTGGGCTGGGCGCGGACGCTGCTGCAGGGCGCCACCGGCCCCGGAGGCACCCGGACAGCTTCCGTCAACCAGCGCAAGGCGATCATCATGGTCTCCGACGGCGCCCCGCAGGACAACCTCGCGGGAATCGTCGCCGCCCTGGGCAGCCATCCCACCATCCAGGATCCCACCGGAGGATCGTGGACCGTGGCCGCCGACAGCGCGCCTCCCGTCTTCGGGATCATGCTTTCCAGCACAGCCCAGGCGGGAAACGTGCTGGACTCGCTGGCCCGCCTCACCGGCGGCCGCTATTTCCTGATCCCGCCCCTGGACCGTGACAGCCTCGCGCGCGCCATGGAATACATCCTGGGATCGGTGGTCTCCCGCGGCACCCCGGATTCGCTGCGCGTGACCAACCGGACCAACGGACAGATTTCGGTGGGCGTGGCCAGCACCCGCGAAGGCAACGGCTGGCGGTTCAACCTGGATTCCCTGGTGGGTCTGGAGCCCGGCGCCAACGCGATCGAACTGCGCAACGTGATCCATCTGCAGGGAAGGGACTCGGTGGTCTCCGCCAACTGGACGGTGGTGGTCAGCGATTCGGCCCCGCAGGTGGTGCCCAACGGACCGGACTCCGTGGTGATGGCCAGGTGCTTCGAGCCCACGCGCCTGCGCATCCGACCCGCCCGCGACACTGCGCGCCTCTTCGCGGACGTCGGCGACACCGAGTTGAAATTCCTGGTGGACTTCCGCTACGACCGCCAGATGATCGCCCCCATCTGGTGGGCCACCGATCTCTCCAAGGACGCGGGATTCCTCGCGCCGACGCTTGGCGCCGCGCCCGCTTCCGCGCGCGCCCAATTGGCGGACATCCGCACCTGGAGCGGAGCCAAGGTGGATCCCGCCGACGCCATCGTGCAGACCGGCACGGGTTGGGACACCGTCCGCGCCATGTACATCACACCCCGCGACAAGCGGGACGTGGCCAGCGCCATCCTCCCGGTGCGGCGCCCCTCCCTGGCTGGGATCTTCCTCTCGCCGGACACCTCCGAAGGACGGACAGGGTGGATCCAGGCCACGGTGATCGATTCCAACGTCCTGGCCGACACCGTCGTGGCCACGATCTTCCACGGGCGCGGCGACTCCGTGGTGGTGGCGCTCCCCCGCGACGCATCCGGCAGCTTCACCGCCCACGTTCCCTTCCAGCAGGGCACCACGATCGTGCCCTGGGACGCCATCCTGCAGATGGGCCCGCAACGACAGGAGCCCATCGACACGGTGTTCGGAGCATACCTCAAGGCCCGCGACACCGCCTACCTGCGCCGCCCGCCCCCACGCCTTCGATTCATCGACGCCGCGGGCATGCCTTTCGACACCCTTCCCTTCCGGACCATCGACCTGGGCACCTCCGACACCCTCCGGGTGGGCCTGTTCGTGGGCGACTCGCTCCTGCGCCAGGACAATCCCCTCCTGATCTCCTTCCCACCCAACCTGGCCGTCCAGACCCTTCCTCCTTCCGGCCCCTCGGACCTGGTGTCCGGATCGGCGCTCGTGCAGACCACGGGAATCGGGCTCTCCGCCCAGGGGCGCGTCGTGCTGCGGGCGTTGGGCCTGTCCGACTCGCTTTCCTTCCTGGTGGGCGTGGTGGGCTACCACCTGCGGTACCTGGATCCGTCCGGCAACCTGGTCGACAGCGCCTCGATCGACCGCGACGTCCTCACCGACACGCTCCTCCGGGTGGAGGTCTGGAACAAGAACGGCCTTTGCGCCACCTGCTACGGTTCGATGTCTCCCGACCAACTGCCGCCCCAGATCCGGATTCTGTCCGACGCGGGAGTTCCGCTGGACTCCATCCAGATCGCGGCCGGTCGCGCCTCCTTCCGGGTGTACGGCGCCGCTCCCATCCAGGGCCACGCGCTGCGGCTGTGGTCGGAAGGCCTGGCGGCCGGCGGCACCATCGCGCCCGTCTCCTTCCGCCCGTACCGTCTGCGTTTCGTGGATGCCACGGGCATGCCCACCGATGCCTTCGCCGCCGACACCATCCTGCGCGGAACCGTTCCCATGGATGTCGAGCTCTGGGGGATGCGCGGCCCGGCATCGTTCTCGGCGAGCCTGACCGCCACGCCGCTGGATCCCGCCGTGACGGTCTTCGACACCACGGGAACCGCGGGATCGGTCTTTCTGCTGACCAACGGACGCGCACGCCTCTGGCTTCGCGCCGACATCCCGGTGGACGCATCCCTGCTCCATCTTTCGGTCGACTCCCTGTGGGCCTCGGTGGATGCCACGCCTCTCACCTGGCGTTCGCCGGCTCCGGATTCCGCCGTCTACCTGGACACCGACGGCGACGGCGGCCTCGACCGCGCCACCGTCCATCTGCCGCTGCCCTGGTCGCCGACCAACATCTTCGCCCTGCCTTGGCCCAACGGCTCGACGCTCCTGGACCTGTCGATCGCGAACCTCACCGTGTCGGCCGATTCGCTCTCCCTCCAGTGGGATTTCGCCACCGCGCAGAACCCCCGCACCACCGGGTGGAACGGATCCGTCCCCCAAGGCGGCTTCGTCTGGTCCGCCGGACGCCCCAACCAGACCTTCCCCATCCGGGAACGCATCGCGCCCATCGCGCTGCGCGCCCAGTTGCGGCGGGGCCCTGGCCTGGACACCCTGGTGGTGACGGTTTCCGAGCCGCTCGACGCGACGCTCCTGGGTCCCGATGTGGACCTGGTGCAGCGGACCTTCCCGCTGGCCAGCATGGTGCGGGCACCCTCCGCGCAATGGGATCCGGTCCGCAACCAGCTGAGGATGGCGATCGGACGCGACAGCGTGGACCGGATCGTGCGTCCCGGCGACAGCGTGCGACTGGCGGCATCCGGCCAGGCCCGCGACGCCAACGGCTCCATGGTGGGCGGTGTTTCCCCCACGGTGGTGGTGGAGGGGCTGGACCAGCTGCCGACCTTGGCGGTGGTCACCGACGACGACGCCGATGGTCGCGCCGACCACGCCACCTTGCACTTCTCCATCGCGCCGCGGGTGGTGGACGCCTACACCTTCCGCTGGCCGGATCGCGACGGCAATCTCCAGGTCCGCACCGTGGGCCCCGTCCCCGCAAGCTCCGATTCGGACGGGCGGGTGCAGGTGTTCTCCATCGAGCCTTGGGCCTTCGGAGCCACCTCCTGCGCCAATCCCGGCTGCCAAGGCCTGGGTACCATGTGGACCACCCGCTGGGCCGACACCCTGACGGGCGCCTTCGACGAGCTGGACCGTGTGGTGCCCGTGATCCTGAAGGCGCAACTGCGCTTTTCGCGGACCGACGTCACCCTGGACACCGTGCGCGCCTTCCTGTCCGAACCGATCACGGCCGCCGACGCGGGGGCCTGGCTGCGATGGGGCCAACCCTCCAAGGGCCAGTCCGGCGATTCCCTGCCGCGCAGGTCGCAGTTGTTCATCAACGACACCGTGGTGGAACTCTACGTGGACTCCACGTTCCCCGCCACCGCCAAGGATTCGCTGCGCATCGCCCGCGGCGGCGGCATCGCCGACGGGTTGGGCAACGCTCCGGGAGAGAAGGCTTTGTGGAGTCCCCTGGAGATCGGGCCTACCCGCCTGAAGCTCCAGGTGCAGCCCTGGCCCGCCATCGCCAACTACTCCGGCTGGCAGCTCCCCCCCAACGAGCCCCCTCTTTCGGTGTTCGTGCGGGCCACCTCCTCGGACTCCTGGCGGTCCCCGGATGGCTCCGCGCCGCTGCAGGACGCCAGCCACTATGCCGGACTGCTCCTGAAGACCAACAAGGATCTGGACGACGCGGTGGTCTACGTGTACGACAACTCCGGGGTGGCCGTGACCAAGATCGATCTTACCCCGGTCCAGGAGATGGTCCGCAAGGGCCTGCTCCCCACCACCATCCGCGGAGACATCCAGGTGTGGGTCGCCTGGAACGGCAAGGGAAGCAACGGAGCGATGGTCTCGTCCGGAGTCTACCTGTTCCGGGTGATCGCTTGGAAGATGTTCGAAGGCCGTCGCCAGATGGTCCACCAAGTATACACGCTGGGGTGGCGCAATCCCTTCACACCGATTCCGCCACCGGATCTGAAATTCCTGCCCCAGTACGACTGGTGACGCCCGCCCCCCGTCCGTCGGGACGGGGGATGGACCTCGTAGTGGTGATTTCCAGTCACCACCATTTTGCCGACTGGCTTTCCTGTGCGACGCCCCAGGGGTTACCTTGGGGCGTTGTCGTTTCAACAAAGACCGGAGATCCACGGATGCAGATTCGTACCACATTCCTGACCGCGGCGGCGAGCCTTCTGGCCGTTTCCGCCAATGCCCAGAACCTACTCCCCAACGGGGATTTCGAGACCGACACCACGGGTTGGGCGCTCTCGATCAACAGCGCTGACGCCGATGGCGCGGCCACCGCCTCCTTCCATTCCGCCCAAGCGGCCCACTCGGGTTCCTACGGCGCCCGGGTGGTGGTCGCCACCGCCCAAGGATCCTCCAACAACTGGTACATCCAGCTGAAGGTCCCCTCCGACAACGTGGTCCTCCAGCCCAACCGCTCCTACAAGCTCACCTACTGGGTGAAGTCCAGCCTGGCCAGCACCTACTACGGCGCCTTCCAGGTGAAGATGGCATCCACCGACTACCAGAATCTGACCGTGGCCAAGACCTGGACCCAAGGCCAGGCGCAGGCCTCCACCGGCGACGTCGTGTCCAATTCCCTGGTGATGCTGGTGTCGCTGGGCACCGACGCCGGCACCTACGACTTCGACGATTTCGTGCTGGAGGACATCGGTCCCTCCAAGGGGCCCGCCTCCATCGCCTTCGCCGCCAAACCCGCCTGGGAGACCGGCGTCTACCGCAACCTGTTCACCGAGTACGGCTACTCGCAGGCCAAATCCGACGAGAAGGTGGCCGGCACCTTCAACCAGCTGTTCTTCGGCGACAGCGCCACGCAGCGGCTGTACCGGATCGTGCCCGGCGACACCACCAAGGCGTTCATCGACGCCACCGACTACGTGCTCACCGAAGGCCAGAGCTACGGCATGACCATCGCGGTGCAGATGAACCGCAAGGACGTGTTCGACAAGCTGTGGAAGTTCGCCAAGCTCCACATGCAGCAGAAGTCCGGCGACAACAAGGGCTACTTCGCCTGGAAGGTGAGCTCCAAGTCGCCCTTCACCCCCTCCGACGTGAACCCGGCTCCCGATGGCGAGGAGTACTTCGCGACGGCCCTGTTCCTGGCCGACAAGCGCTGGGGCAGCTCGGCCACCGACGGCGACATGCTCAACTACAAGCAGCAGGCCGACAGCATCCTCACCTACATGGTGACCTCGCGCTCGTCGCTGGGGCCCCTCGTGGATCCGACCTCCAAGCAGGTCGTGTTCTCGCCAGCCGGCAACAATCCCTTCACCGATCCGTCCTACCACCTGCCGGCCTTCTACAAGCTCTGGGGCGCCTTCGCCAGCCACGACAACGCGCTGTGGAACGCCATGGCGGACACGTCGGCGGCCTTCTTCCTGCGCGCCTCCAAGAACTCCCCGTACGGCATCATGCCCAACTACTCCACCTTCGCCGGCACCCTGGTGAACTACCCCAGCGCCCAGGTGACGGATTCCGGCTCCAACGCCCAGCGCGCCTTCCGCTACGACACCACCTACGGCGCCGACGCCCACCGCACCCCCATGAACATCGGCGTGTGGTGGAACTGGTTCCACTCCGACACCAACACCTGGACGGAAACCGACAAGTTCCTCGCCTTCCTGCGGAGCAAGGGCGGCGCCACCCTCAAGTACAACCAGGTCTATTCCATCACCGGTCTGGCCTGCGCTCCCGACGGTTGGAGCCCCGGCGAAAGCCAGGTGGGATCGAACGCCGCGGCCGTGCTCGCTTCCCGCGACACCGCCAACTGGGCCTTCGTGCGCGCGGCCTTCGATCAGCCCACGCCCGCCGGCCAGTACCGCTACTACAACGGCATGGTGTACATGCTGGCCCTGCTGCACATGTCCGGCAACTTCAAGGCCTGGGGATCCCCCGGCATGATCCTCCAAGCCGGCGTGGGCGCCAAGCCCGCGACGACCGCGCCACGCGCCCTGCTTTCCGGACGTTCCCTGTCCCTTTCCGGGCTTTCCGGCAGCACCGTCCGCCTCCTGGATGCGCAGGGTCGCCTGTCGCGCACGGCCCCCGTGGTGGCGGGTACCGCCTCCTTCACCCTGCCCGCCCGCGGTCTGTGGATCGTGGAATCGGGCCGCTCCCGCAGGATCGTCACCGCTCCCTGATATCGCCGTCCCGAAGGACCGCGATCCGAGGCCGCCTCTTCACCCGGGAGGCGGCCTTTTTCGTGGCTGGATCCATCAGGGGCGCAGGACTTACCTGGGATCGGGGCACACGTGGGGTACCAGACGGGGCGGAGGTCCCATCCGGGAAGCCAGCTCGGGGTAGGCTTCCACCACCTCCGCCTGGAGTCTCGCGAATTGGCTGGCAAGATGGGCGCTATCCTGGAGGCTGTAGCCGGGATTGCGCAAGATGGACATCATGACCACCGCTTCTGAAACGCTCAACGAATCCGCAGGACGTCCCAGATAGGTCCGGCTCGCCGTGTCCAGATCGTGGATGCCGCACCCGTACCAACCCTTCCCCACGGTAGCCATCAAGGCTTGGTCGACGGTCCAGTGGCGGGTGATCCAAATGGTAGCCAGGAGCCATTCTTCCTGGTAGTGGAGAGTCCTTCGGAGGGAAAGGCTGTCCGGCTGGAGGGAATTCCTTGCCGCAACGCTTGCGATCGAGGATCCCGCGACCTGCCACTTGCGGGAACCCCGCGTTCCAGACCACATCGGTCCGACAATTTGCAGGGGAAACCACCCCAGCGATAATCGCCGCATCCGGATGTCGCCGGTTTCCCGCATGGCCGTCCAGGCGATCTTCCGAACCACCCCAGGCAGCGTCCCCGCAGGCGGTGGAGTGATCCGCGGTGCGATGTCGCTGACCTTCGCCTGGTAGACGATTTCCGTCATCGCGAACCACATGGCGACCAGGCCAAGAAGAAAGACCAGGATGACGCGCGAGGCCAGCCATGGACTGTGGCGGAGGGAAGCGATGCGGCTCATCACGGATCGGCCAATTCACGTACTTCCATGCTCGTGTTTTCTCCGGCGAGGATCGGACATTTGGAAGCCAAGCGGACCGCGTCGCGCTGGTCCTTGGCGGAAAAGGAACGGTCAGAAAATAGCTCCCCGGGCTCCGCCGCTTCCATCGCCTGTGCCGAAAGTTTCCAGAGGGATCAAGCAGACAAACTGGCTCCAATTCAATTGTCGCGACAGTGTCGCGACAATCTGACCATCAGGGAAGGCCTCGCTGAACTGGATCATTCGGCGGAGATTCTTTGTCTCGAACCCCCACCCCGAACTCCGCGGAGAGCCTTTCTCCTTGCCTTTCCACGATCTTCGCCCCGTACACGGCCCGTGCATCCTTCAACACTTCCCGCCGCAAGCGCTCTCCCACCGACCAGTGCAGTCGCGTCAGCTCGCTGTTGACCATCGATGCCAATTGGCTGCGACTGGTTGCGATCATGCCCCGCAATTCGGCAGGAAGGACATCCTCGTGCGATTCGACTCTTTTCATGTTCGTGCTCCCCGGAGATTCATGTGGTGTGCATGGTCTCTCCGGGGTGGAACGGAGGAATGAAACTCGGGCGCGGCCCGGCGTTCTCACCCAGTGATCTGAAAATGGATCGTGTTGGGCATCTGGGCGCCATCCGGATGTGGATTGGGGGAAGGGCGGGAATCCACCCCTTCCTAGGCGGGGAGGGTCAGGACCCTGGCGCCGCCGGAGGTCACGGCCACGGTGTGCTCGAACTGGGCGGACAATTTCCCGTCGCGCGTGCGGATGGTCCAGCCATCCGGATCCCGGCGGATCTCGCGGCCACCCTGGTTGATCATGGGTTCGATCGTGAAGACCATCCCCTCCTCCAGAACCAGGCCGGTCCCCGGTCGGCCCCAGTGCAGCACCTGGGGTGGCTCGTGCATCGACCGTCCGATCCCGTGCCCGCAGTATTCGCGGACCACGGAACATCCGTGACGCCGGGCGTGGCTTTCCACGGCATGCCCCACGTCGCCCAGCCGGGCGCCGGGACGCACGGCGCCGATCCCCTTCCAGAGCGACTCTTGACAGATATTGACTAGACGCACGGCCTCCGGCCGGACCGCGCCAACCAGGTAGGTCCGACTGGCATCGGCGATCCAGCCGTCCTTCTCCAGGGTGATGTCGAAATTGACGATGTCGCCGGAATCCAACCTCTGGAGGAGCGACGGAACCCCGTGGCAGACCACGTCGTTGATCGACGCGTTCAGACAGAATCCGTACCCATACTGGCCCTTGCTGGCGGGACGGGCTCCCAGCTCCCGGACGATGAACCGTTCCACGATCCCGTCGACTTCCAGCGTGGTCATGCCCTGGAGCTCGAGTCCGTCCAGGAGCGTGAACACCCGGGCCAGGAGGCTCCCCGAACGAGCCATCGCCTCGATCTCCTCCGGCGACTTGATCAAGCCGCCGCCACCTTCACCGCCCGCGGCTCCACCCCCGCCAGGCGCATCTCCCGCGAGACGATCTCGTTGAAGTTCGCCGTGGGATCCATCTCGCAGAGCATCCCGATCTTGATCCAGAAGGCCGCCTGCGCGTTGATGGACCGGCACGAGACCGTGCTCGCCTTGCGGATCTGGTCGTGCAGCTCGTCGTCGATGTTCACGATGCCCATGAAATGCTCCGTATACGTTTCATATACGATATATACATCCGCTCCCCAGGGAATGCCAAGTCGGCCACCCCTTATATTGGGCAGCAAGGAGACTCGCCGTGTCCAAAGCCGACCACTTGCCGGAGATCCTGCCTCGCCGTCGCGGGATCGTGACCGCCTCCGAACCTGCCTCCGCCACGCACATGGAACGGCTCATGGCTCTGGTCATGACGCTCCTGTACCGGCGCAGCGCCACCGTGCCCGCGCTGGCCGGGCGCTTTTGCGTGAGCGAACGCACCATCTACCGCGATCTGGCCCTGCTGGACGCCGCGGGCTTTCCCGTGGTTTCCAGCCCCGGGCGCGGCGGAGGCGTGGGGCTCGCCAAGGGCTTTCGCCTGGAGCGCCAGTTGTTTTCCGGCCCGGCCCTGGGCGTGTGGTCGCAATCGCTGCGGGCGCTGGCCGACCTCTCCGACGACTCCACCCTGGACCAGGCGGCCGACTTGGCCGATGGCCTGGTTCCTCCCGAAGACT
>Ga0116170_10000103_pt1 | contig 82263 bp, 53 predicted proteins | sample AD_JPNHW1_MetaG_FD_89797 | JGI IMG/M metagenome (GOLD analysis project Ga0116170, IMG submission 89797) | Active sludge microbial communities of municipal wastewater-treating anaerobic digesters from Japan - AD_JPNHW1_MetaG | ecosystem: Engineered > Bioreactor > Anaerobic > Digestate | place... | reverse complement strand
GTACGGCGGGTCCGTGACGACTAGATTGGCAGCCTTTCCCTCCATGAGCAGCGTGTACGTTTCAGGCTTGGTGCTGTCGCCGCAGACCAGACGATGGTTGCCCAGCAGCCATAAGCGTTTCATTGCTGAGTGCGGACAAGAACCTGTTCCAGACCGTGGCGGACTGGATCAAAGAGTTTATAGCCAATCTGCGGGAGATTGGAAATCGAATGACCACCCACGCCGGGTGGACACAGATGAACAGCCTGAAGGACGACGCCGAAACGCTGCAAGCCATTTGGACGCAAACGAAAAAATGCTGGAGGAGCACCACCAGGCAGAGGGACAGAAAAACGACCGCGAAAGCTATAGCGAAAAGACGGCACCGGAAGGATACGACTATACCAGATCGTTTGCCGATCAGATAGACGACTGGGTAGCGGGAAAAATCCCAACGAATGATACGCTGGTGTTGGGACCGACACCGGAGGTGTTTCAGAAAATAGGACTATCCGCATTACCAATGACGATTGACCAGAAGCATATCGATTATGCTGTGAATAGCACGAAAAACGAAGATCATAATTTGGAGCTGGAAATGTTGAAGAAGCTGCCGGAGATGATGGAAAATCCAGTAGCTATAATTGAATCCGACAGCAAGCCCACTGACAGCGCCGTTGTGATTCTGCGTGGGAAGGTAAGCGGGAAACAACATATCGCTGCAGTACACATCAGTGGGAACGGGAAAATCAACGGGTTACGTATCGATACAAATCATCTGGCAAGTACATACGGCAGAAAAAACGCAATAAGCAAACTGCTGACGGATGCGATAAAAAAAGAAAATGCCAATCAAGTTGGCATCTTCTACTGGCAAAAGGTAGCGGCTCGTACACTGTTCGTTGAATCCGGGGAACAATTCCCCGGGGGCGCTATGCAGGATGGCCACATTCATAGTATATATGATGCAAACTCACCTGTCAAGATGATGTACGAGGACTACAAAGAGCAGAAAGACACATGGCAATTCAAGCGCTGGTTCGGGAAAAGCAAGATGGTTGATTCGGACAGGAATCCGAAGATATTGTACCGAAACGCCCAGACAAATGGGGAGGAAGGGCTGCGGCTGACTGAGAGAAAGAAAGGAACTGATTTGCAAGCTCTTTATGTACGGATGGAGAAACCCCTGTCCCTGAACGCACAGGGGAAAGACACAAAAGCCCTTCCGACAACAGACGCGATGCAAAAGGATGGGTTCAAAGAATCTGCCTCAATACAGGAGATAGCCCTGTGGGCTGCGGCTAACGGATATGACGGGCTGGCACTGGATGGGGTAGCTGCATAAGCATTTACGTATACACATACCAACATAACAAGAACCATCAACATCATTCTAACCTTTCTATTCATGACGATACCTCCAATTAATTCCGGCTCTTACCTTCATTGTACATAATAAAAGCTGAAACCGATTTTTGAATTGCCTTTTTAAAGTGTTTTTATCGTTTAGCTGTGACGCTAGAATCATGTGATTCTTTCGAAAGATATGATACATCTACTGTAAATATATGCAAACCTTATATTGGTCAAATTGCCATATTGTTTGCGTTGGGATTTTCGAATGGAGAAGCGCCCGAGCATTGAATGGCTCAGGCGCTTAATAGGCGATTCGATTCACGGTACTGATTCCGTGATCGTTCTTCCCTGATACCATAGTAACACAGAAAAAGCGAACAGAACGAACAACTTTCATTTGCCATCCAATCAGTGCTTTTTCCCTGCGCCGATCACCCAGTGCAAGTAACGCCTCGCGATCATGCGCACACCATCGCGTGTATTGCTTCCGCCTGCCGCTTTGGCTTCCTGCGCCCAGGAACGACCCTGAATATACCGTTCCTCCAGAATGGTGCGCGTTAGGCAGTTGAGCGAAGCGAGACAGAAACCCACCCGCTATGCGGGTGGGGGATAAAAAGTTATACAAAAGAATCACCTTTCGACTACAATAAGGGTGTTCAGGCCTATTGCAGAAAGAAAGGTGATTGCATGGCAAACCAAACAAACAGTCTGGCGCATACCAAGTGGGTATGTTAGTGTCACATAGTGTTCACACCCAAGTGCAGAAGAAAGGCAATATACGACAATATCGAGATGATCTGAGGGATATCATCAAAACACTATGTACATACAGAAGGGTGGAAATCGTCGAGGGAAATATGATGATGGATCATGTCCATCTGTTGGTGAGTATACCACCCAACCGTAACCGGCGTTATGCCTTTTCCGCAGAGGCCGGCAAGGCGATTCCCAATTCTCCGGCTAAAGCGACCAGCTTGTCCAGCGCCTCGACAATTTGCTCCGGCTTGTGCTCGCTGATGACACAAAAGCGCAGCCGAGCTTTGTTTTTAGGCACGGCAGGGTAGACGGCTGGCGGCACGAACACGCCGCGATGGCGCAACTGGTTGGAAAGCAGGAAGGCGTCCTCGTCCCGGCCGACCAGCACGGGAATGACCGCGGTGTGCCCGGCCAGGCAGATGTCGAGATTCCGCTTCTTGGCTTCGGTGACAAAGCAATCGATGTTGCGCCGCATATCCGCCATAATCTGCGGGTTGTGCCTCAACTGACGCACGCTTTCCAGGGTAGCGGCAGCCAAAGGCGGGGAAATGCCCACGCTGAACACAAAGCCCGGCAGGTTGTAACGCAGGTATTCGATAATGGAGCGCGGCCCCGCTAGGTAACCGCCGCATGCGCCAAGGCCCTTGGAAAGCGTGCCCATTTTGATGTCGATATCCGTGGGGGCAAGGTTGAAATACTCATCCACACCGCCGCCGGTTTCGCCAATCACGCAGGCGCTGTGCGCTTCGTCCACCATCAGGAAACACCCATACTTCTTTTTCAGCGCCACGAAGGCGGGAACGTTGGCGATATCCCCGTCCATGCTGTACGCGCCCTCAATGATGATGAGCACCTTGGCGTACCGGTTGCGCTGCATGCGAAGGATGCTTTCCAGCGCGTCCGGATCGTTGTGGGGGAAGGGCTTTGACGTGGCGCGGCTTAGCCGGCACCCCTGCTCGATGGAGTTGTGGGCGAGCGCGTCATACACAATCAGATCATTCTTGCCGCAAAAATTACCCACGACCGTGACGTTGGTGGAATGCCCTCCGACCAGCACAAGACAATCCTCGGCGTGCTTCCAGTCGGCCAGCTCCTTTTCAAGCTCCTGATGCAGCTTTTTTTCACCTGCAAGCAGGCGGCTTCCGCTGGCGCTGGTGCCGTAACGGTCAATGGCGGCTTTGGCGGCTTCCATCACCTCGGGGCGACCGCTCATGCCGGTGTAGTTGTAACTGCCGAAATTGAGCACTTCCTTGCCGGCCATCAGACTTTTATCCCGCAGGGGCGATTCGTGGCACACAAAATAGGGGTTATCGTCGCCTTCGGCCATCAGGGCCTGTATGCGCTTTTGGAACGCCTGGTATTCCGGCGTATCCTCAAACCGTGTAATGGGAACAATCTCCTCATCCGGCTGAGCCTGATTTTCGTACGCGCCGACGCCGTTAAGCTTGCCGTAGATGAGGGCGCTCATATCGTTCACGGTTGTGCAACGGCCGTATTCCTCTACGGGGATGGTTACGTTGAACTGTTCCTCCGCCTTGAGCGAGGCGGCCAGCACCTGTAAGCTGTCGCCGCCCAGCGCATCAATAAACTGCGCGTCGTCGTTAATTTCAGCCGGCTCCATGGATAACGCCTCGGCGTACAGGGCGCGAACCTTGTGCTTGATCTCCTCCATTTGCAGGTCGGTCGGCTTTACTTCGCGGGCTACGACTTCCGGCGCGGGGGCTTCCACCGGGGCCGTCTTTGCGGCGCCCATGCGCAGGTCGCGGTAGGCGAGCTTGTTTTCCTCAATCAGCGCCTTCAGGGCCAGACGTTTGACCTTGATGCCGTTCACCAGCGGAAGCTTTTCCGCGGTGACAATGACGCGGCTCAGGCGTTTGAGCATCGGCAGTTTTGCGTTCAGCGCTGTAATTTGCCGAAGCACGCCTTCGAGATACGCGTCGTCTTTATAATGGTCGCCCACGTTCAGGGCCAGCACGATATCCTCGTATTTCTGGTTTTTACCGGGCTTGCGAATCCCGAGCACGGTGAACTGCTCCACGCCCTCCACGGCGGAAAACACATCCTCCAGCTCGTCCGGGTATACGTTCTCGCCGGATTCGTTGATGATGACATCCTTGCAGCGACCCTCAACAAACATCCGGTCGCCCTTTTCCAGCCGTACCACATCGCCGGTGGGGTACCAGCCGCCCTCCAGCGTGTCCGGCGGCAAGAGGCGGCCGTCCACCAATCGGCCGGTATGGATGCTTCCCCCACGGATGAGCATTTCTCCACGGCGACCGTGCGCCTCTCCCGGATTGACGCGGTATTCCACGTTCATCAGGGGCTTGCCGACCGAACCGCTGACCCGCTTGCGCAGGTTCAGGCTGGTTTCCACGCTGGTTACTGCGGTTTCCGTCATGCCAAAGCCGCAAATCGTGTAGTACCCAAGAGCGCTGAGCGTCCACAGGTGCTCGCTGGGGGTGTGGCTACCGCCAAGGACGATCACCTTGAGGGTGGTGCCCAAGAGCTTGCTGTCGATGCCGGAAAACAGCACCTTTTCCGCAAGCCATAGGCCAAAGCTGGGGGCCACGGCCTGCACGCCCAGACTGATGCCCTTGAGCGCACGGAACATCCCGCGCTTAAACGGGCTTTGCCGGGAAAGGTTTTTTTGCAGCCCGGCGCAAATGTTGTTGGCTAACAGCGGCACGGCGATCAGCATATCCGGCCGGCACTGCTGCGCGGTGTCCAGAATAGCCTGCGGCGTGCGGTTGGGCAGGTATACGTTGGCGGAGCCGATAAAATGAATCCACATCAGATTGGCCATAAAGCCAAAAACATGATGGTAGGGCAAGAACGCCAACGCGCGGCGGGGTTCGTCGGTTACGATGCGCTTATTCTCCCGGTAGAGCAGTTCGGAACTCAGCACCTGTTCCACCACCGCTTTACCGTGGTACACGAAGATGCGGCTGGTGCCCGTGGTGCCGCTGGTGCACAGCGCCACCTGATCGGCAAACACCGGGGTAAAGCCCTCGGGCGCTTCGGGCGCCTGAAGCAGCGCCTGAAGATCAATCCGCGTCACGGCATCCGGAAGGGCGCGCATCTTGGTGGTAATCAGCGCCTTCGCTCCGGATTGCGCCAGCAGGTAAGCGGTCATTTCGTCGCTCAGGGAAATATCCAGCAAAACGGCGTTGAAACCAGCCTGAATTACGCCCCAGAACGTGGGAAACCATTCCTTGCAGGTATCCATGGAGATGGCGACATAGCTGCCCGCCGGCGCAGAGACGGCTGTGCGGATGTGCGCGGCGTAATTCCGGGTAATGCGCGCGTAATCCCGGTAACTCAGGGAATGTTCGGCTCCGTTTTCCATCCAGACGGCGGCTTTCGCGTCGCCGTAGTCACAAATCAGTCGATAGAGGGTTTCCAGCCGCATATCGTCACGCAGGGCGCGGCTCACGCGTATAATATCGTGTTGCTGCATCTAGGCACGGCCTCCCTTTCCGTAATAATCGCGTAAAATCCAGAAATTCAGGCTTGGGGTCAGCAAATCGTGCAACACAACCGCCAGCCGTTGGTCGGGCTTGGCAACCCGCAGGCGAATGCGCATCCGTTTGCGGTTGGCGTTTTGAACCACTTTAGCGCCAAGCCGGATGGGGGAAAGGCCGTTGGATTCGTCCCGGTGAATGATGCCGGTTGCGATGCCGCATGCCGGTTCATACGGGGATGCTTCCTCACCGCGATGGGTACGCAGCCTTGTGTGCTGGCTGCCGCCGCGATGGTCGCCCGGTTCCACCAGACACACCTGAATGCCATGGGGCTTGACCTCCATCGCCAGACACTCCGCATACCCCTCGACGGCGTGCTTGGACGCCGTGTAGGCGCTCTGGAAAGGAATCCCCAAAAGCCCATTGATGGAGGAAAACAGGATGATTTTACCCTGCTGCCGACTGCGCATGGCGGGTAACACAAGCGAAACCATGGCGGTCAGCCCCACAAAGTTGGTTTGCATTACCTGCGCGTATTCATCGGGCGAGGTTTCCTCACAGGGGCCGAGCATCAGCACGGCGGCGCAGTAGACCAGCGCGTCCACCCGGGGGCTGATGGCGAAAGCGGATTGCGCGAAAGCCTCGCGGCTTTCGGCAACGGTTACGTCCAGCCCGATGGGGTGGATGGACGTGTGAACGGCGTCTTTTTCGGAATGAACGCCAAAACTTCGGGCTCCGGAAATTACCTGCCAGCCGTCTGCCGCAAAAGCTTCCGCCGTTGCAAGCCCTAAACCGCTGGAGGCTCCGATCACCCACACGGTTCCTTTTTCCACGATGTTACCCTCCGAATCATTGCTGTATCAATTGGTTCCATAAACAGTGAGATTATACCCCATAGCGTTACGCGATGCAAGAAATATAATTAGACAATCTAATAAAAATGCCTAAAAACCGTTGAAAATAAACGGATTGCGCAAAAAGCTCGTGAGCGGCCGCTCATTACAGAGAGGTAAAAAAACCCAATTCAACGGACGCTGGCGAAGGGATTTGCGGCCCCTTGCCGTGGCATCCGTGTGTCTGGCTGCAAAACGGATCGTCGAGGTTTTACGCAGTATGCGCCCGGAGCCAGACGCTTATAAGCCGCAAACCCATTCCACGGAGCGCCAACCATGGCATAGGGCAGAAAACAGGCATGTAGACGCTTAACGCGTAGCCGCTCGCAGGGAGTATGGAAAACGCGGCAACCAAAACGAAAAAACGGTATCGAAAAAGCACGGGGGGTCCCGCGCTCAAGGATTTTGATTGGTGTCGCGATATGCCTTTTTTGTTTGCCCCATAGCCCTTTAAACGATTTCCACGCTAAAAAAATCACAATTCCTAATGTTGAGGGGTGCGGTTTGGGGTTTTCCTCAAACTCCAGCAGGAACTTCGGCCCTGCGCCCTGACAGGAGTATCAGCCATCAGTTGGTCTAGCGTCGTCGGAGGCTTTTCGAAAGCCGGGGCACGGGAAGGCCCGCGTCCGTTTAGAAGCTCAGCGATCATTCTTTAGCGGATGTTCTTTTCAAGGATTTCCGCGATTCGCTCGCTGGCGTGGCCGTCCCCGTACGGGTTCACCGCGCCTTCCATCGCGTGGTATTTTTCCGGATTGTTCAGCAGTTCCATCACCGCTTCGTAAATCGGCTGTTCGCTGGTGCCCACCAGCTTGAGCGTGCCGGCTTCAACGCCTTCGGGACGCTCGGTGGTGTCGCGCATCACCAGCACGGGCTTGCCCAGAGAAGGGGCTTCCTCTTGAATGCCGCCGCTGTCAGTCATAATCAGGTATGCGCGCGCCATTACATTGTGAAAATCGAGCACATCCATTGGCTCGATCATGTGAATGCGCTCCTGACCGGAGAAACACCTTTTGGCCATTTCCCGTACGCTGGGGTTCATGTGCATGGGGTAGATCAGCTTTACATCGGGCGTTTCATCCACCACGCGGCGGATGGCGGTAAACATGTGCCGCATGGGGGTGCCCAGATTTTCCCGCCGGTGCGCCGTAAGCAGGATCAGGCGGCTGCCCTTGGCCCATTCGATCTCCGGGTGGTGATAATCTTCGTGCACGGTGGTGGAAAGCGCATCGATCACGGTGTTGCCGGTAATGTAGATGGTGCCTTCCGGCTTGCCCTCACGCACCAGATTTTGCTTGCTCATGCTGGTGGGCGCAAAATAGAATTTGGCAATCAGATCCACTGCCTGCCGGTTAAACTCCTCCGGGAAGGGGGAGTGCAGGTTATAGGTGCGCAGACCCGCTTCCACATGCCCAACGGGGATTTGCAGATAAAAACAGGCCAGCGAGGTCACAAACGCGGTGGAGGTATCGCCGTGTACCAGCACCACATCCGGTTTTTCGGTTTCCAGAATATCGCGCAGCTTGAGCAGAATGTTCACCGTTACGTCAAACAGCGTCTGCTTTTGCTGCATAATGCAGAGGTCATATTTGGGCGTTACCTGAAAGCAATTCAAAATTTGATCCAGCATTTGCCGATGCTGGCCGGTAACGCAAACGATGGTTTCAAATGCGGGATGGTGTTCCAGCACATGCACCAGAGGGCACATCTTGATCGCTTCGGGCCGGGTACCAAAGATGAGCATCACTTTTTTCATGTGCAAACCAACCTAACCCGCTGTTTAACAGCGATTGTCATCATGTTGCTATTCTACCCCATCAGGCATGGAAATGCAAGCCGCGTTCCGCTCCGCGTATGCCAGACGGTACCATTCGCGCATCCGGCGGGGGATAGCCTCGTCCGGCGATGTGGATAGAAATCGCACGTTTTCTTCTGGCGCTGTGGCGGAGGATCGGGAGGGTTCATCGCCCACAGATGGGGCGCGCAGCAGGTTGCGCACGGTCAGCTGCTTTTGAAGCTCGCGCGCCGTGCCTTCGTTTCCATCCACCAGCGCGACGCCGCGCGGCAGGTAGTCGGCGAGCGCGCGCTTTAAAAAAACATAATGCGTACAGCCCAGCACCACGGCTTTCACAGGCTTATGGAGGTAGGGGGAGAGCAGTTCTCTCAGCTTAGCCTGAATCCGGGGGCCGTCCGTTTCGCCCGCTTCAATCAGTTCCACAAGACCCGGACAGGGCACGGGGATCGCGTTTTTACCGTACAGGGCCATCAGTTGGTGAAACTTTTCCAGCCGCAAGGTCATGGCGGTTGCCATCACAAGCACGGAGCCGTCGTTTGGGAGCAGGGACGCGGGCTTGAGCGCCGGTTCCATCCCGATGATCGGCACGGACAGTTCCTGCCGTAGGGTTGCGGCCGCCGCGCTTGTGGCTGTGTTGCACGCGATCACGATCGCCTTGCACTCCAGACCGATCAGCGTCTGAACCGCCTCCCGGGTAAAACGGAGCACCTCCTGCGGCATGCGGTCCCCATACGGGGCGTGCAAATTATCCCCCAAAAATATAAAATCCTCCGCCGGCAACCTGCCGGCTGCTGCTGCCAGCACATTGACGCCGCCAAAACCGCTGTCCATCACCCCGATGGGACGACGATCCACCGCCAACCACCTCCGATTCGTTTGGATTGATTATACCTTCGCAACGCCGCTTTGGCAAGGCGCCCCGAATAAACGGCAGGCGGAAGCGCTTCTGCGGCCGTAGGCAGGCGCGGCGCTCAGTCAAGCGGCGCGCCCGCTTTGGGCGCGCCGCAACACGTCATTGAATTTCTGCAAAGCGCTCTGCCGCTTGCCTGAGTGCCCTTCGGCCCGCCGCTCAGGAGGCCGATGCGCCGATCAGAGCATTGGTCAGGCTGCTCAGATTCTCAACCGCCGCGGTGAGCGATGTGAGCGAATCGCTCACCTTTTGCCCGCTGGAAAGCTTCGCGTCATACGCGTCGATAATGTTGTAAATATTGTCAAAAACCGATTGCTGGTACAGACGGCCTACCTCGCCAAACATGCCCACGTTCAGGTCGTTGATGATCTCGATGCCATGCACATATTGACGGATTTTGCCAAGCACGTTGCTGGTGGTCGTGGCCCCCAACCGGGAAAGCGTGTTGGTTTGGCTGGTGGCATGTTGAATTTCGGCGCGGAGGTTTGCGTTGCGCTGGCTTTCAAAATTGGCTTCGTTCAAACCGCCCACGCCGACCAGCTTCAGCAGTAAAAACGCGGCGACGATGATGATCAGAATTACCAGAATGGGGCGGTAGCGGTTGGAGCGCATCACCGAGTTGAAGCGGCTCTGATTGGAATAACGGTACAAAGGCGTTCCTCCTTAATCCATGCGATTTATTACTATTGCTCTTTCGATTTCGTATGCGGAATTACGGGTTTTTAGCCGTGAAGTCGCCAGTATTATAGCATAGCTTGGCTTTGGGGTAAAGCGTGGGGCAGAAAAGCGGGCGCGCCGCGCCTACGGAAGTACAAAACCCATACGGGAAGCCGGGATTGTCACCAAGCGCGGACCGTGATAGAATTGTGTTAGCAGGGGGCTGACCGACCGCCCCGGCGGTTCTTAACTGGCAGATGGAGGGGAATACCGATGGAAATCCGGGAGCTTACCCTACCCACAAAACAAGAAATGGACGCGCTGGTCGGGGTCTTGCAGGCTTCGTTCTGGCGTACGCCGCTATTTCGGGAATATCTGTTTCACGGGCGCGAGGCTTTGTCGCGCACGTTTCTCAAAGCCCTTACAGTTTACAGCCTGCGCGCCGGGCGCGTGTTCGCGGGGGTGCGAAACGGGCGCATCGTGGCCGTTTCACTGTGGAGCCTGCCCGGCTCGCCGGCGATGGGGCTGAAAGGCTATCTGAAAACCGGCATGGCGTGGGGCATGCTTTCAATCGTCCTGCGAAGCCCGCGCGCTATGCGCCGGATTGCGGTGCTGTTTCGCTTTTTGGAAATCTACGCGCCGGAATTTCCGTGCAACTCGCTGGAATTTTTAGCCTCAGCCGAACGGGGCGCGGGCGCGGAGCTGTTGCGCGGGTGCCTGCCTTCCTTTACGGATTATCCGAGGTATGTGGAAAGCATCGTTTCCAAGAACGACCATGCCTACTACCGCCAGTTTGGCTTTGAGCCCTTTGCGCGGGCGGATTTTCACGGCACTGATTATGCGTTTGCCCTCCTGCGCGAAGGTTGCGCGGCCGACGGGGGAAATCCGTGAAAACCTTCACAAACAGGATACTTGACAAACCTTGCAGCCTCCGTTATAATCTAGCCAATTTCAAACGCGATGATCGGGCACGGTGCGCGGGAAAGCCTTTCAGAGAAGCGTCGGTTGGTGCGAGGCGCAAAGGCAACGCAAATCCACTCCCCCGTGAGCGGCTGGTGGGAACGGCAGTACTACCGGACGGGTAAGCCCGATACAGCGGTTTTGAGCGGGAGCAATGGCTCCAAGCGAAGTGGTACCGCGGAAGCAACAGCCTCCGTCTTCGATTGATGAAGACGGGGGCGTTTTTTCGCCCATAACAAGAAGGAGGACGCGACATGGCTTTTGTACCGACACTTGAGTTGCACGACAACACCATTCCCGGTTTGCTGAGAAGGAACGCGGAGCGACTGCCGGACAATGACTGTATCATTGCGCCCGAGTTTAACGTGCGCTGGAGCTGGAAGGAGTTTGACCGCCGCACCAACGTAATCGCGCGCGGCCTGTACGCCATGGGCATCCGCAAGGGCGATCATATCGCTATCTGGGCTACCAACGTGCCGGAGTGGATGCTGATTATGTTTGCCTCGGCCAAATTGGGCGCGATTCTGGTAACCGTTAACACCAACTATAAACAGTTTGAGCTGAATTACCTGTTGACCCAGAGCGATACCAAAATGCTGGTGATGATCCCGGAGGTCAAGGGGAACGATTACATCGACCACATTACCGGCCTGATGCCCAGCCTGCTGACGGAAACGCCCGAGCATATCGAAGAAAAGAAGCTCCCATTCCTCAAGCATGTGCTGCTGATTGGCGATAGCCCCAAAAAGCCGATGGGCATGAACCGGTTTGACGAACTGTACACGCTGGCGGAATCCGTTCCGGAAAGCGTAGTGGAGGAAATCATCGCCGGGCTGCAAACGCACGAAGTCATCAACATGCAATACACCAGCGGAACAACCGGCTTTCCCAAGGGCGTGATGCTTACGCATTACAACATCACCAACAACGGCCAGTTTATGGGCGATTGCATGAAGTTCACCGGCGACGACCGTTTGCTGATTGTAGTGCCCCTGTTCCACTGCTTTGGCTGTGTGCTGGGGGTGATGAGTTGCCTGACGCACTGCACCACCATGGTGCTGATGACCCGCTACCATCCCAAACAGGAGATGGAGATTATCCAAAACGAGCGCTGCACCGCGGTGCACGGCGTGCCCACCATGTTTATCGGCATGCTGGAGCATCCGGATTTTGACCAGTTTGATTTTTCCCACCTGCGCACCGGGATCATGGCGGGCAGCCCCTGCCCCATTAAAACCATGTGCGATGTGACCGGCAAAATGCACCTTCAGGAGCTGACCATTACCTACGGCCAAACGGAATGCTCCCCCGGCATGACCATGAGCCGTACCGACGATCCGTTGGAACTGCGCGTGAGCACGGTGGGCAAACTGCTGCCGCACACCGAGGGCAAAATCGTGAACCCTGAAACCGGCGAGGAATTGCCGCGCGGCACGCCTGGGGAGATTGTAACCCGCGGCTACCACGTCATGAAGGGCTACTACAAGATGCCGGAAGCCACCCGCGCGGCGATCGATGAAAACGGCTGGCTGCACACCGGCGATATCGGCACCATGGATGAGGACGGCAACTTCCGTATTACCGGCCGCCTGAAAGATATGATTATTCGCGGCGGTGAAAACATCTACCCGCGCGAAATTGAGGAGTTTATGTACACCCACCCCGCCATCAGCGATGTGCAGGTGATTGGCGTACCGGATGAAAAATACGGCGAGGAAGTGTGCGCCTGCGTCATCTTCAAGGATGGCAAAATTGTGCCGGATGAAGAACTGATTGAGTTTGTGCGGGCCGGCCTGAGCCGGTACAAAGCGCCGCGCTATATCATGCAGCTTTCAGAGTTTCCCATGACGGCCAGCGGGAAAATTCAAAAGTTCAAGCTGCGCGAAATGGGCGTTGAAAAGCTGAACCTGCAGTCGGCCGCGAACATTGAAACCGCCTGATGAAACAGCAGGGAATCTTAGATTGCTGAAAAACCCTCGCCGCAGCGAAAATGGGTCAAGGGCAAAGCCCTTGTGGGGTGCCGGGGCAAAGCCATAGCCCGCCGGAGGCCTTATGTGGCAACACATACAGCATTAGCGCCACGAGTGCCGAAGGCACTAAGGGGTGCGGCATATGGACTCAATTCGGTTTTTCAACGGTTTGAGGGGACCTGTCGGGGGGGGCCGCGCGGTTGCAGGGCAGCCCTTGGGTTGCCAGCCGATACGCCTTGGCAGGTTCATCGCCACGCGGAGTGAACTCCGAAAAAACTCGCCGCAACAAACCGGGCCTGTGTCAGAGCCCTTGTGAGTCGCCGGGGCGATCCACCCCATCGGGGTTTGGGACTGAACCCCAAAACCAACGCTAGCGCGTTTCAGCCAAAGCAAGCGATCAGCCGCAGGGCTACGAGGCGAGCGGCATAATCACCCTATCACATATCAGATCACCAGAGCGGGTCGCCGGAAGGCGATCCGCTCTGGTAATTGTATCGGTGGCTTTACCCCCGCCCCATGACCCGTTTTTCCCTGACCCGGCGCATCTGCGGCGCGCATCCTTCCAAAACCCCTCAAACCCAAGTGTCCAAAGCGTTAACAGGCGCTCAGAACGCTTGACGAATAGCGGGAAGCGTGATAAATTGAAGGGTGAAAATAATCCTCTGAACCATGAGGTATTTGAATGAGCGAACGCAGACCCTATGATGGCTACGCGCCAAACGAACCCGCGACGCCCGAGGAAGGGTACGGTAAAAAACCGTTGGCTCCAGCCGCGCAATTGACCGGCGCCGGGGCAACGCGCACTGGCGCGGCAAACGGCGCGCGGCAGGCCCCCAATACGGCAAAACGAACCGCGACGCTGAACGCGGCTTATTCGAGGCGCACCTGGGACGAGGCTGAATACCTGCCCAATGAGGAAACGCCAACGCCTGAAAAAACGGAAGCGACCGCCCGCCGCGCACAAAGCGAGAACCCCTATACGCGCCCCACATGGGACGAAACGGCCTATGATCCCGCATCCGAAGGCGATAACCGGGCGCGCGCAAGCCGTAAGGAAGCCTACGGGGGCTATGAGGAGGAACCGACCCCTCCCGCTGCGCCAGTCGCTTACTTTGACCGGTATGGCGATATCGATTCCGCTACGGCTCCCGCTGCGGAAAACCAACCCTCCCCAAAAACACAGGAGGTCATCAACCGTTACGCGAGGCCCGTGGGCGATGTGGACGGCGTATCCGACCTGAGCGCGCGCTTTGCGCCGCCGATCAAGTTTGAACTGCCCAAGGCCATGTATGCCGATCCGGAAGAACAGGACGATGAACCCTATCAGGCGCAGCCGAACGTATACCGCACCCGTAGGCCGACGGCCTATCAGCACGCGGACGCCGAGTTTAACTCCACGCGCGGCGATGCGTACCGCGTGGAGGCGGATGCGGCGGCGCCACGGCGGCGGCGCGCGATCCGGCGCACGCTGTTGGTGCTGCTGGTGATCGCGGCCATCGGGGCGGCAGCTTATCTGAACCGGGCTTGGATTTTGCAGCAATTAACCCCGCTTTTAGGGGAAGAAACCGTGAAAACGGTCAATCAGGTTGTCAACCCCGACACGGCGGGAGGGCAAACCCACACGGCCGCCTATGATCCCGCGCCCGCGCTGCAGGCGGGCGATCAGGCGAAAAAGGGCATCAATGCCGTAGCGGGCGGGATCGGCCTGGAAACCTACGCCGTAACCAACAGCAACGTGATCGCCCGCGTGCAAACCGCGCAAGGCGTTTATGACTACTACCTTTTCGCCTCCGGCAACGGAAAGCTGCTGGGATACTACGAAGGGCTTACGGAAAATGGCTTTCTGGTTTGCCCTGACGATATCTATTACGTGGCTCAGCCGCCGTATCTGATCGACTCAAACGGCCTGCCGCTGATTGATCCTTCGCGTTACAGCCAGAACGCCGGCGCGGACGCTGTGATCGGCCCCATGATTAACGGGTGGGCCATCATCGCCAGCGCAGACGGAACCAAGCGCAACTACATCAACGAAAACGGTGAAATGCTCAGTACCCTATGGTTTGCCAAAGCCTTTCCCTTTACCGCAAACTCCACGCTCGCCTATGTGGACACGGGCAACGTGTCCGACCCGACCGAGCGTTACGCGCTTTATGAGCTGACCCAGGAGGGCCAGATGAAGATGTGGGAGCACACCGCGGATATGAACGGCGTTCTGGGTTGCGCAACCGGGCTTGCCTGCATGCAAACAGGCGAACTGATTACGCTGGACGGAACCAAAACTGTGCTGTGCACATCCGACAGCGTAACCGCGTATGTGGATTGCGGCGCCGTGGTGGCGCGCGACCCTTCGACCGGGCGATACGGCCTGTTTGTGAACGGCATGCAAAAGTACGGTTTTGACTATGAGAGCATCGCGCCGGTGCCTTCGGATATTCAATGGACGACCACGCAAAATGGCCTGTATCAACAGGCGACCGTGACCGGGCTGGCGTACCCGTTGCCGCTGTCGCACTATTTTGCCCTCCAGAAAAACGGCGAACAGGAGATGGTCGCGCTCTCCACCCGTTCCGTCTATCCGCTTTTGCTAACTGACGAAAAGTAGGAGGAAACGCTGTATGAAACGCGTTTTGGCTTGGTTCATGGCGCTTTGTATACTGGCGGGGGCCGTCGCCTTCGCCGAGGACGCCGGCGGAACCCAAACGGTCGAGCTTCAGGCGGACGGCCTCACCATCTACCGCAACAAAACAAACGGGGAAACCGACACGATGAAGTATAAGGTGGATAGCCCATCCTTTGAGTGCGAGGCGGACCCCACCCTGGCCGAATACCTGACCCAGACCGTGACGGACCCGATGCTCAAGCTGAAACGGGAAAGCCCGATCAGTTCCAACACGGCCGCCTATACCGCGGACGCGAAGGACTATATTCGCATGAGCTTTGCCGTATCCATGGATTTTCCCGGCATCCTGTCGCTGGAAGCGTCGGTGGGGAACCGCGCCGCGGACCAGAGCGTGAACGAAACGCTGTTCTTTTACCGCATCATCGATTTGAATAAGCGCACGGAGCTTAGCGTTTATGACCTGTTCAGCGATTCGCGCGAGGCGGTGGACACCGCGGTGCGCAACGCGGTGTTCGCGCAAAAGGAAGCCAAGAGCCTCAATGTGGTGACAAGTGCGGATCAGGTGCCCGCGCCCAACTCCTATTACCTGTCCACGGCGGCGTTCCGTTGCCTGTTTGCGGCCGGCACCGTGGCGGATAAGGCGACCGTGGTGGATATCCCGTGGGATCAGCTCGGGCTGACCCAATCGGATGTGCTCGCCAACGGCACCGCGCTTACGCTTACCCAGCCGGAAGTCCCCGCGGAAACAGCGGATACCCAGCCCGCGGCGCTCACGGATACCCCGGCTGTTACGCTCACGGATGCGGATACAATCACAGCTCGCCTGACGGCGAATGATTGGACGGTTGAGGGACAAACCCTCCGGTTTGGGGCGGATGGCTCCATTACCGACCCGACCGGCGGTGAACCGATGTTTGTGAGCTACCAGATTAACGACGGTCAATTCTCCATCAGTTCCGCCGACCGGGAGGATCAGGGCGCGACCCTGACCGAAGCGGACGGAGGGCTGCTGTTAACCTTCGACCCTGAAACCAGCGATTATGACACCCTGATGCTGACGCCCGCCACTGCGGAGGCCGCGCAACCGACCGCCGCCGAGGCGCAGGCGCAACCGTCCCCGGACCCGCTGACGTCGCCGCCATCGCAAACGCTGACAACGCCCACGCCGATGCCCGTCACCGGAGCGGATGCGGATATTGTCAGCTTCCTTGCGCAGGGGCTGTGGAAACAGCTGGGCACGGACGGAAACACCTACTATCAGTTTTTACCGGACGGCCGGCTCCTGACCATTGAGGTGAACCCGTATACCGTAACGGACGGAACTCTGAACAGCGATGCGTTGAGCGGGGATGTGAGCGCGGGAGGCACCGCCTTTACTTTGACCCAGGCGGATGGCACCCAGATTGGCTATGTGCTCAACCGCAGCGCTACGCCCATCCCCGGGGAGGCGTTTGTAACGGCAACGCCCACGCCGGTACCGACCCCCACGCCCACGCCATCGCCTACGCCCACGCCGTCGCCGACCCCTAGCCCTACCCCCGCGCCGACCCCGACCATGTCGCCCTATGAGCAGGCCTCGCAAGCCGCACCCATGATGGCGACGCTGAGCGACGCGACGTTTGCCAAGCGCCAGACCCTCAAGGTATACAGCGCGCCGGACGAAGCCAGCTACCGGGATTCGAAGGCGCAGGTCACCACCGATGAAACCGTGAGCATTTTTGGCGTTACCGGCAAGTGGGTACTGGTAGGGTACAAAATTGGCAACGGCTCCAAAGGGCGCATCGGCTATGTGGCAAACACGACGCTTGCGAATGCGGAAAACGTAGCGCAACTGGGCTTTGCGAATTTCACGCTGAAACTGACCAAGAATGCCAAGGCAACGGATGATCCGCTGAACGGGCAGGCAAAACTGTTTGATATTAAAAAAGATACCACAGTTACGCTGCTGGCATTCATGGCTAAAGACTGGGCATATGTTGAAACCCAATACAAAGGCAAGGTTTGCCGAGCGTTTATCCCGCGCAGCGCGCTGATTGCGGAATAACTGGCGACGACCAGAGCGAATCTTGGCAACCAACAATTAAGCGGAAGCCGCCCTGCCTGCGGCTTCCGCTTGCTGTTTATAACGTATGTTGGAAAGGAGAAAATGGAAGAAGAACGCCAAAATCGAACGGCACATTTGCGCCGTTCGAAAGGGCATGGGAGTGCGCTACACGGTAGCGGCGACGGGGTTACTGAGCGGTGGTCGCGGCAGCGTCGGCCGGCGTAAAGGTCGGGGCAAAGCCGGAGGACACGATCAGGTCGTAGACCTTCTGCGTGTAAATAACCTGCTGAAGCGCCTTGACCCAATCCGCGTTTTCATTTTCGGGCTTTACGGCAATCAGGTTCACATAGCTCTTGGCGGCGAGGCTATCGGGGCCTTCGGCATATAGGCCGTCCGTGTAGGGGATCAGCCCCGCGAGCACGGCGTTGTTGCCGTTGATCACCGCGTAAGCCACATCGCTGCGCAGGCCGGGGATCAGCTCGGCGTTCACTTCATAAATATCCAGATTGTGGGGGTTGGTCACGATGTCCACCGGAGTGGTGGTGCTTTCAAGCGTGGTGCCTTCCGGCAGGGTAATCAGACCGGCGTCCTGCAAGAGCAGAAGGGCGCGGTTCTCGTTGGTCGGGTCATTGGGGATGGCAATCCGGTCGCCATCGGCGATATCGTCCAGGCTCGCCTTGGTGCCGGCGTAGATGGCCAGCGGCTCAAAGTGGGTAAACACAACCCCGACAAGCTGATCGGCTTCGCCAACGCTGGCGTTGTAGCTGTTCAGGTACGGGATGTGCTGGAAAAAGTTCGCCTGAACGGAACCGTCGGAAGTGGCGGGATTTTCCACCACATAATCGGACACAACCGTCAGGTCGAGATCATAGCCCAGAGCGGCCAGATCGTCCTTCACAAGCTCCAGAATTTGCGCGTGAGGGTTTTCGGTGGCGATGATGGAGAGCTTTTCGTTGGCAAGAGCGGAACCGATGGTGAGGGAGAGGATCAGGACCAGGGCAAGCAGGATGGCAGTCAGTTTTTTCATGGGGTTTCTCCTTTCCAATTTCAGCGTCTTTTATGGTCAAGGCCGCGCGTCAGGCGCGTGCCAAAGACGGTTATGATTTGCACCAGGGCGACCAGCAGGAGACTTGCGGAGTACATTACGTCAAATTTGCGGATGTTCAGGCCCTTGATGATGGCCAGCGCGCCAAGCCCGCCGCCGCCCGCGGCGCTGGCCAGCGCCGTATAGGCGAGGATGGTGGTTACGCTGATGGCCGCGCCGTTAATCAGCGAAGGTACGGCTTCCGGTAACAGCACCTTGAAAATGATCTGCGCATGGGTTGAACCCATGGATTGCGCGGCTTCGATGATGCCGTGATCCACTTCTTCCAACGAGCTTTCCACCATGCGCGCGATGTAGGGGAACGCGCTGATGACCAGCGGGAAAATGACGGACGTGGTGCCGATGGCCGTGCCCATCACCGCGCGCGTTACGGGGAACAGCAGCGCAAGCATAATGATGAAGGGAATCGAACGCAGAAAATTGATCACAATCCCCAGCACGGTACTAAACGTGGGGTGGGGCATGATGTGCCCTTTGCGCGTTACCACCAGCAGCACCCCAAGCGGGAGACCGATCAGGTAGGAAATGAGGCTGGCCCATACGGTCATATAGACGGTTTCAACGGTGGCCTCCCATAAAAGCGGGCCTAGCTGGCTCCACGTCATTGGGGATACACCTCCTCCACAGTTAGCCCGATCTGGGTCAGGGTATCGGTCAGGCGTTTGCGGGCCTCAAGGTTTTGGGGAAGCGCTACCAGCATTTGTCCGTATGCCTTGTGGTTCAACTGGTGGATGTTGGCGGACAGGATGTTGACATCCACGCCGCTTTCCCGCACAACGCGGCTGATGATGGGGCGCTCCGCGGATTCGCCGTCAAACACGATGCGAAGGGCCGGTTCGGTGGGCAGGTTTTCCTCCTGCTCAGGCAACACCCCGAAAAGGCGTTTGCCCGCCGCGGATTTGGTGTGCCTGAAAACTTCGTCTACCGTGCCCTTTTCCGCGAGCTTGCCGCCATCCAGAATGGCGACCTTGTTGCAAATTTGGCGGATCACCGCCATTTCGTGGGTGATGAGCACAACCGTGATGCCCATGTTGCGGTTAATTTCCTGCAAAAGCGCGAGGATGGACTGCGTGGTCATGGGGTCCAGCGCGCTGGTCGCTTCGTCGCACAGGAGCATTTCCGGATCGCTTGCCAATGCGCGCGCGATGGCGACGCGTTGCTTCTGCCCCCCGCTTAGCTGGCTGGGATACGCGGCCGCCTTCTGTTCCAGCCCCACCAGCCGCAACAGCTCCATCACCCGTTCGTTGGCCTGCTTTTTCGGCATGCCCGCGATCTCCAGCGGATAGCGCACGTTTTTGGCGACCGTTTTTTGCATCAGGAGGTTAAACTGCTGAAAGATCATGGCCATCCGCCGGCGCGTGGCGCGCAGTTCCGGCTGGCTCATGGCGAGAATGTTGTGGCCGTCGATGAAGATTTCGCCGTCGGATGGGTTGTCCAGCCGGTTCAGGCAACGGATCAGCGTGCTTTTCCCGGCGCCGCTCATGCCGATGATGCCGTAGATATCCCCTTTATCCACGGTGAGGCTGATGCTGTCCAAAGCGACCAGCTCGCCTTCCGGGATGGGGTATACCTTGCGAAGATTGCGAATTTCAATTTGCGGCCGCGATGCTTCCTGACTGAGCGAACCGACCGGCTCACGCGGTTCCACGCTGTTTTCCAAACCCTGTCACGCTCCCCGTTACCATAGTAAAAGCCCGCTTCGCGCATTGCGAAGCGGGCTTAATTGGCATTCATTCCATCAAGCGACGCAACACAAAAAGCACGAGCAGAAACCGCGCGCGCACATCATGTACATCGGCATGGCACATAGGTTCGTCACACGGACTCCTCCTCGCTTGGCGTTTCCGCCTTGATGGTGGTTAGAATACTAGCACATCCCGAAAATCCTGTCAATACGGTTTGCACAATTTGCGCTGTATACATTGAGCGCACGCGGCTAAACCCTTGCGGATCAAGGCGCGATGGGGGTTGCCAGCCCAACGGCGCGCTGCCGCCGCGCCTGATTCAGCAAGCGGGATGGGTCGGGGGCGTCAACCGTGCAGATAGCGCTCCTGCTCCGGGGTCAGGGTATCAATCGTAACGCCCAACGCCGTCAGCTTTTTAAGCGCGACGTTCTGGTCAATATCAGCAGGTACGGAAAACACTTCGCGCGCAAGGTTTTTACCGGCTTCCGCAATCCGCCGCGCGCACTGCGCCTGCAGGGCGAAGCTCATGTCCATAATTTCAACGGGGTGACCGTCGCCGGCCGCAAGGTTCACCAGACGGCCTTCGCCCAGCAGGTATACGGTTTTACCGTTAGGCAACAGATAGCCCTCGATATTCTTACGGGCTTCAAACCGCTGCGTCGCTAAGGCGCGCAAACCGGCCACGTCCACTTCCACATCAAAATGCCCGGCGTTGCAAAGCACGGCCCCGTTTTTCATGCGCAGCATATGCTCGGGGGTAATCACGCCGTCGCAACCTGTCACGGTCACAAAGAAATCGCCCAGCTCGGCGGCCTTCTCCATGGGCATCACGGAAAAACCGTCCATCACGGCCTCGATGGCCTTCACCGGGGCTACCTCGGTCACGATCACCTTCGCGCCCAAGCCCTTGGCGCGCATGGCTACGCCTTTGCCGCACCAGCCGTAGCCGCCAACCACCGCGGTGCTGCCGGCCACCACAAGGTTGGTGGTACGCATGATGCCATCCCAGACGCTTTGACCAGTGCCGTAGCGGTTATCGAACAAATGCTTGCAATCCGCGTCGTTTACGTTAAACATGGGGAAATTGAGCTTACCGGCCCGCGCGCGCGATTGAAGCCGCAGAATCCCCGTCGTGGTTTCTTCACAGCCGCCGCGCAGGTTCACCGCCCATTCGGGGTGTTCCTCATGCAAGATGTGCACCAGATCGCCGCCGTCATCGATCATCACATCCGGCAAAGTGGAAAGCGCGAGGCACTCGTAGCGGTGAAAATCCTCCATGTTGCAGCCGTGGGTCGCCAGCACCGTAACGCCGCTTTCCGCAAGCGCGGCGCAAACGTCATCCTGCGTGCTCAGCGGATTGCTGCCCGTCGCGTACACTTCCGCGCCGCCAAGGTGCAACACCTCGGCAAGGTACGCGGTTTTGGCTTCCAAATGGATGCAGATGACGATTCTCAAGCCGCGAAACGGTTGATCGCGCTGAAACTCCTCGGCGATGCTCCGCAATACTGCCATATGTTGTTTGGCCCAGTCGATCTTTTGCCTGCCCTGAGGCGCAAGCGACGGGTCGCGTACGATTGATTCCATTTTGCATCATCCCTTCGTTTACAATCCGTGACAGTGTTATTATAGCAGACCCTTCCCATCCCGCCAACCCCTGAATTGCAAGCCGAAACGGGAAAGCCTCGGAAATATCAGCCTGCCGGAACTGCCTTTCCAACTGTAAACCGCGAACCGGACGCATCGGCGCAGTGATGGCGGGCAAAAATGCGCCCAAAACTTTGCCATCACTGAGAAAACCGTTACCGCCGGCGTACCGTGGGGCGAATCCAAACCGGATTGAGCCGAACCTTCCATACTGAACCGTTTAGCCAATGCAAGCACCGAATAAGCCGGGGGATTGCAAACCCGGATGAAAAAACCGATCAAGGCCATTTGAGCGAAAACAGATCACAGAGGGCTGATTTTCATGGGAAAGACCGGCCGCACAACGTACGGCCGGTCTTTGCAATGCACTTTGAAAAGGGGAAGCCTTCGGCTGCTTCCACTGCCATGGAAAAGGATCAGACGAGCATTTTGCGAATAGCATCCTTGCCGCGAGCGCCAACCGCCTGCTGAGCCACTTTGCCATCCTTGAGCACAATCAGCGTGGGGATGCTCATAACGCCATATTTGGCGGCCAATTCGGGAGATTCGTCCACGTTCACTTTGCCAACCTTGTAAGCGTCGCTTTCTTCCGCAAGCTCATCCACCAGCGGGCTGACCATCTTGCAGGGGCCGCACCAGTCGGCATAAAAATCCACAAGCACAGGCTTCGTGCTTTGAAGCGCCTCGGTATCAAAATTCGCCTTCGTAAATTTAATCACTGCCATTGTGTATTCCTCCTTTATCATTGGAACCATATAAAGAATACCCTGGCTTTGGGAAGGTGAAACCGTTCCGGCAACATTGCCGAAAAATTATTCGTCCATTTTACCGGCGACACGTTTTTCCATGTTGCTCAGCCGGGCCACATTTTTTGCGTTATCTGTTTCAATTTGGCGCTTCATGGCGTTCATGTTGGAACTGAGCGGCCCGATGCGGTAACTGAACATCACGTTGGAATTGGGGAATTTCTGATAGAAGAAGCGCTTGATGCGCTCCATCACCATATGACCGCTGTCCATGTTAACGGTGGGCAGAAGCAGCGCGTACTGCGAGGGGCTGAAATGGGTGATGGTGTCGCCTTTGCGCAGATGGGCTTTTAGCACCTCGCTGAGGCCCTTCATGATGTCGTCCAGCTTCAGGGGGGCGAGCGGCTCCCCGTCCATGCTGGTAATCATAATCATAGCAATATACATGCTGGAACCGAGGCGTTCCAGGTTGCGCATCTGCATGTTGTAAATTTCCCGGAACACCGTATACTCGCACTCAAAAGCGCCGTGTACGTCGCCAAACTCCTGCAACTCGTCGCGGATGGTGTCGATGTTCATATCCAGCGTGTCGCCGGCCTGAATAATCTGCTTGTAGAACTCCTGAATCCCTTCCGGCGGTTTCACGCCCAGGTAGCGAAAGTGCATGTTGGTCACATGCTTATACTGCATCAGCGCTTCGTTGTTACGGCTGGTTTTCACAAGCGCCTGCATCAGTTCCAGGTGTAGCCGTTCGTCAAAGGGATCGGTTTCCAGCGCAAAGCGGCAGTTCTGGATAATCTCCTCATAGCGCTCGGCCTTTTTGAGCAGCGACAGATACGCATACACAATTTTGATATACTGGCTGTGAAGGGCTACGCTGCGGCTGATGGCCCAATCGTCCTGATCGTTGCCGGCCAGCAGATCGCCCGTATACAAGGTGAGCACCTTCTGGTACAGCTCGTTGGTTGCGTCATCCAGCTCGGTTTGCCCGTCCAGATGGTCGGCGAGGCTTTCAAACTCAAACAGATCAACGGTCATGTTGGGCAGCAGTACAAAGCGGTAACCGCCCCGGCTGGCCGCGATGCAATTGCCCAAGCCCTCGCTGCAACTGTTGAGGATGGCGCGAAAACGGCTAATCAGGGTTTTGAGCGCGTTTTCGGGATTGATGCTTTCCTCGTTGGGCCACAGAACCTCGATCAGTTTGTAGTTCAGGATCACAGAGTCTTCCTTGAGAATCAGATACTGCAAAAGCGCCATGCCCTTTTTGGACTTGGCAATCATTTGGTCGAAACACTCATTGTTGACAAACAGGCTAAACCCGCCGAACATTCGGATCCGTATCTGATCGGGCATAGGTATCTCCTTGTTGATAGCCGTTAGTTTGGCTAGTGATAGATCATTCTCCCATTCAGTATAGCAAGATCGGGATCAAAGTTCAAGGGCGGTCTGGGTAACCAAGCAAATTTTGACAAGCATAACACGGTATGGGTGGATTCCTTCCATGGGTTTGGCATGCCGAGTCAAGGAGGATACCCAAATGCACACTCAAAATGGAGAAAAACCAGTAGCATTTTTGGAAACGTTGTCGTATACTGATGTTGAAACGGATCATTCAGGGAGGGAAACCGATGCAAACGCCAAATCAACCCTTCAACGCGCCCCAACCGCCGCCGCAGGAGCCAGGACGCAGACGTCACGGCAGAGTCGGCCGGTTTTTCCGTGGCTATCTGATGATCGCCGGCGCACTGGCGACCGCCTATGCGCTGGAACGCCTGCTTGTGCTGCTGTTTTTGGAAATCGGCAAGTGGATGTAACGCATGCCGGGAGGAGGTCGTGAAACGATGAATGGATATCCCCCCAACCCCAATGATGAGGAGGAAAGGCGTCCAAGACGGCGCAGGCATGGCCTCAGACGTTTTTTCCGCGGCCTATTTTTGCTGATCCTCTGCCTGGCCATCGCCTTTGTGGCGGTGCGGTTTGGGCCGAATCTGTATAGACGTTTCTTCGGCAACGGGAACACAACCTGGGTGAGCGAGCGTTTCGGCGAGAAGCTCTTGGAAAAAAACGAGCTGATCGTGTACGAAACCACGATAACCGGGCAGGAAACCGTATCGCAAACCGCGTGGCTGATTGGCAAGGTGCAGGAAGTAAAAGTGCCGTACTCGTTCTCCATCAGCTTTGTGGTCGATTTGAGCCAGGCCGCCGTAACCGTGGACACGGTGAACGATACCATCAACGTCCGCTTACCGTCGCCGCAGGCTAAATATCAGAAGCTGACGGTGGACGAGGCCAAAATGCAGAAGAACGACTGGCTGTACCCCCTGACGCCGGAACGGTACGCGCAAATCAAGAGCGATATTGAAACCAAGCTGTATGATGAATGCGCCACCAAACAGGAATACCTCGACGCCGCGTGGGAAACCGCAGTCAAGAATATGCAGAGCCTGTTTAAAAACATCGCCGCCCAAAGCACCGACGGCGTTACCTGCACCATCAACGTAATCCGGGACGATACGATCGGCCAGCCGACCGCCGAACCGACCGGCGCTTCCCCAACAGCAACGCCAGCGGCCGCCTGACAGTCCGGCAGGATGCGCATGTTTTCATCCGTTGGGATGAACGGATGGAACCGTGCCAATGCGTTGCGCTCGCAAAAGCGGGCGTTAAAGGGATAGACTAACGTTGCAAAACCTGACAATACCAACCGATAAGAATAAACAAGCCATCGCGCGCTTTCAGGCGTTTGAACGTCTGAAAGGCGCGATGGCTTTGCTCATGCACAGGAGAAACTCGGACGGAGCAAGGAGCTTTATTCCGCCAGTTTGTAGATTTCCACCATATCCTGCCGGTACAGCTTAATGTATTCGCCAACCGTGCTCTGCTCCGTCGGCAGGGCCCGAGCGGCCAACGCCTCGTAATCGCAGCCAACAATGCCCGCCTCACTGAGCCGGATGGGCATGCCCAGCGACTGATAGAAAACCTCCAGCCGGCGAACGCCTTCCAAGGCAACTTCGGTTTCTGTGCCCAAATCGGAAGGCACGTCCAGCACATCTGTGGCAAACTGGGCAATCTTTTTCGGATACTGGCGGATTGCGTACTTCATCCACGCGGGGAAAACGATCGACAGCCCCGCGCCGTGCGCGATATCGTAGCTGGCGCTCAGTTCATGCTCCACCTTGTGGCTGCCCCAATCCCCAATGCGCCCGGTGTGCAGAAGGGTATTGTGCGCCAGCGCGCCCGTCCACATCACCTCAGCGCGCGCATCGTAATTATCCGGCTCGGCCATCACGATGGGGGCGTTGTGCAGGATGGTTTTCATGCCGGCGGCAATCATGCGGTCGGTCAATTCCACATGCTCCACGCGGGTAAAGTAACGCTCCATCATGTGCGCCATGATATCCACACAGCCGCAGGCCGTTTGGTAGGGCGGCAGGGAGAACGACCACTCCGGGTTGAGGATGGAGAACTTTGGCACATGGGTTATGGAGTTGTAGCCGCGTTTCAGCATGCCGTTTTCGTTGGTAATCACGGAGGAATAGCTCATTTCGCTGCCGGCCGCCGGGATGGTCAGGATGGTGCCTAACGGCAGCACCTCCTGCGGCAGGCATTTGCCCATGTAAAAATCCCACACGTCACCGGTATACGGCACGCCGTTTGCGATCGCCTTTGCGGTGTCGATGGCGCTGCCGCCGCCCAACGCAAGCACAAGCCCGATGCCGTGACGGCGGCAGAGATCGATCCCCTCGTACACGCGCGAAAGCCTCGGGTTGGGCACAATGCCGGGCAGTTCCCATACCGATATGCCGCTTTGGGCCAGCATGCCCATGACTTCATCATACAGCCCGATGCGCTTGACGCTGCCGCCGCCGTACACCAGCAGCACCTTATCGCTGTATCGAAGCGCTTCCTCGCTTAAATGGGAGAGCGCGTCCCGGCCAAAGATAATCTTCGCGGGGTTTTGAAAAATAAAATCAATCATGGTTGAACCACTCCTTTGCTGAATGCCGTTTGTTTACCTTTGATTATACATGCCCCGCGCGGATCCGTAAAGTTATGAAGGGGCTCGGAAGGGTTCTTTTTTCCAAAATACTGGGCTTCAAATAGCCTGAAGGCGGAAAAGCGAAGGCCGCGCCGCAACGAAAAGTGCCGAAGGCGGTTACCGCGTTATTTACGGTTGCCGCCAAACAAGAGGAAACAAATGGCTGCCCCGCGATGCTCAAACCTATCCTGTTACGGTGGAGAATATGATTCCCGGGGATTTGCGTATGAAAGGCTGCCGACTTGGAGCGTAAATGTGGAAATGTGCAATAAAGCGAGGGGAGCGCTCCTATTAGCGCTCCCCTCGGGGGTACTTTTCATTCGCCGTCGTCGGCAATCATGACCTGCACGCCGGGCAACAGTTCGGACAGCGTTTCCGCAATGCCGCTGGCCTGCTCGCCGCCGCCCATGACAATTTTCTTTACGCCTTGCTGGGCTGCGAACTCCGCCATGGCGGTGACGGCAACATCTGCCGTGAGCACAGTCATTTGCGCATCCGCTTCGCCAGCCAGGGCGTACAGATAGTCCAGCGCCTGCGCGTCAATGGCGGCTTCGCACGCGGGATGCGGTTCGTTGGCGACCACGTGCAGCACATGCAGCGTGCAGTGATCCTGAAGCGCGATATCCACGCCGCGGCGGATCAGCCTGGCGCAAGCGCGTTGCAGGGTAACCAGCACCAGGATTGGGGGGTGTTCGTCCATCCTTACCTCTCCTTGGGGGCGACGGTTAAGCCGGCGACCATCCGGTCGTTGCTTAACACATGCACCTGAGCGCCAATGGGGATATCGGGCATCTCCTTCAGCGCATCCAGATAAAACAGACGGTCATCCTCGGGGCGGTCAGCGTTTCCCGTGTTCACCGTAAAGGACATACAGTCAATGCCGTCCTTATCCCGTACGGTTTTGTCCACCGCGGTCAAAACCCCCACGGTTTCACGCTTGCGGCCATCCAGCATGTAATCGATATGCTGCCGGTACAGGGTCACCGGCCGAAGGTAGACCTCGTAGAAGAATAGAAAATACGCGCCGCTTAACACCGTGAGCAGACCCGTCCACACCCAGCCGCCGACATCCCGGTGAAGCCGGAACCAAACGAAGGTGGCAATCGCGAGCGCAAACAGAACCGCCGTGGGCCAAAGGACAAGCCGCCTGCGTTTTTGCTGCTCCGCCGTTGCGGTGGCGCGGTCCGTCTCCGTGTATAGCATCATGTTACTGCTTCGCCTCGTCGTTCTTAAAATTCTGCATCAGCTTAATAGCAACGAAGAACAGCAACAGTACCAGAAAAACCCCCAGCAAACCAATCAGCGTGGTCAGCAGGCCCTTGGTTGCAAGGCTCAGGGAGCTAAGCCCTTGTTGGGTAGCGCTTGCCGCGGTAGCCGTGGTGGCTGCGGTCAACGTGGATAGCCATGCGCCAAACATCGAAACCCTTCTTTCTGCATGCGTTAAACTAAAAATTGCTTGAAAACCGGATTAGTGAACCAGCATCATGTCAATCAGCGTAATCACCAGGCCGCCTGCCACGATGGAGCCAAGCTGACCGGCCACGTTGGCGCTGATGGACTGCATGAGGATAAAGTTATAGGGATCTTCAGCCTTTGCCATTTTCTGAATGACGCGCGCGCTCATGGGGAAGGCGGAAATGCCGGCCGCGCCGATCATCGGGTTCACCTTGTTTTTACGGAACAGGTTCAGGAACTTGGCAAACAGCACGCCGCCGGCGGTGTCAAACACAAACGCGAACAGGCCAAGCCCCATGATGAGCAGCGTATCCCAGCGCAAGAAATTTGCCGCTACCATGGTGGAGCCGATGGTGAGGCCAAGAAGCATGGTGACCAGGTTCGCCAGCTCGTTCTGGGCGGTTTTGCTCAGGCGTTCCAGCACTCCGCACTCGCGCAGCAGGTTGCCGAACATCAGACTCCCAACCAGCGGCGCGCTCATGGGCACGATAATGCCCGCCAGCACGGTAACCGCAATGGGGAAAACGATCAGCGCGGTACGCGGCGCGCGCTCCTCAGTATAGGCCATGCGGATAAGCCGTTCTTTTTTGGTGGTGAGCGCGCGGATGACCGGCGGCTGAATCACGGGCACAAGGGACATGTAGCTGTAAGCGGCAACGGAGATGGGCGCCATGTACGCCGAAAGGTTAAAGTGGTTTGCCACATACAGCGTGGTGGGGCCGTCGGCCGCGCCGATAATGCCGATAGCGGAGGCCAACCGCAGGATGATGCTGTCCTTGTCGGGGCCGGCCGCCATAGCGGCAATATCAGGCACCACAACGGGGATCAGGAAAATCGCCAGCAGGAACGTGGCGAAAATACCAAACTGAGCCGCCGCGCCAAAGAAGATCATGGAAGGATCCTTCATCAGCGGGGAGAAATCGATCATCGCGCCCACGGCGATGAAAATCAGGATGGGGAACAGTTCGTTTTTGATGCCGGAGTTGAACAACACGGTCAGAAAACCTTCGCTGCCCAGCACGCTGGCCGTCGGGCTGCCCGTGACGGCGTCAATAATTGGGGGCAGGTTGGCCAAAATTGCGCCAAAGCCAATGGGCAACAGCAACGCGGGCTCATAATCCTTTTTAATGGCCAGATAAATCAGAATGCCTGAAACAATAAACATAATCAGGGTTTTTAAGCCGTCGCCGGTGGCCATGTAGACCACGCCGGAAAACAGCTCCTTGAGGAGAGCCGATACGTCCACAGAGAAACCTCCTTAAAATGTTGGATAATGAAAACTCTAGCACGCATTATATCATTTAGGCGCGTGCGTGTCAAAGCTTATTGGGCGACGGAACCCATGCCGCGAGCGGCTTGTTTGCCTGTCTCCGCCGTAACAAACCGACCTTCGGGGGGCTTAGGAGCTCCAACTTTTACACGGGCGCGCGGCGGCTGGCTTCCCTCCGGGCCTTGCCGACAGCGTAGGCTTCGCGGTCCTCATCGGTTTCCAGCAGCAGACGGGGAACCGCCATCGGTTGCTTATCCTTGCCAAGGGCCACCATGGTTACGTAGGCGCGGTTCACCTGCTTACGCGTGACGGTGTCGCAGTCCGAGTCCTCCACAAAGGTATCGACGCAGATGAGCATGCTGGTGCGCCCCACGTATACCAGGCGGCCATCCAGCACAACAATGTCGTTCAGCTTTGCGGGGGCCAGAAAATCCAACCGGTCGATGGCGGCGGTCGTTACTTCGCCGGCGCTGTGCCGGCGCGCCACAACGGCGGCGACGATATCCACCCATTCCATCAGCTTGCCGCCAAACAGGCGGAAGCTCTGGTTGCAATCCGCGGGCATGATGATGTGCACCTGTTCGGCATGGCTGTAAGCGACGTTGTGGGCAAGCTCCTGAGGGCAGGCACAGGGTTCAGGCATAAGGTTTCCTCTCTTTCTGCGCAGACGCGGCGGGCGGCGCGGGCAAGGGCGGCTGCAGGTCGCAAAGCGCCTGCCGGTGCGGCGCGGACAGCAGCGCCGGGTCCACTGCGGTCAGGAACAGCAGCCCTTTTTCCGGCAAAGGGTGCAGGGTAAACAAATCCGGAAATTTCTCCATCAGCCGCCGCATCAGCGCGCGCTCGGAGAAGCTGCGCTTCATGGCCACATCGAACTGGGTTACCGCCTGCACCTCGCGCACCAGCAATTTCAGGCACCGGCTGGGCACAACCATCAGGCTCGTATCCGGCTCGTCGGCTACCCAGCCGATGTGTACGCGCTGATCCATCAGCGGGGCAAAATCGAGCGCAGCCTGTGGGCAAACCGGGTAGGGAAGGGTATCGATATCCACCCACGCAATGTGGCTGAAGGTCGGGTAGGAACGCAGGGCGCGTTGCAGAAGCGGCAGTTTGTTGCGCAAAAAAAACTGCATGGGCGACATCCCTTCCGACAGGGTGGAGCGGGGCAGAAGCGAACGCTCCGGGTAGGACAGTGAATTGGGAAAGCGCGAGCGCAGGTACCGCTCGGCCTCGCCGCCCGCATACAGGGTCAGCGGCAGGTGCTTTAAGCCCATCAGATAGGAAAAACGGAGCAAATAGGACGGCTGCGGGTGCAGTGCGTCCGGCAGGTCAATGAACGCGGTTACCGCAAGCGGGGCAACCGATTGCGCCCGGCGAAACGCCGCCTGCTGAACCTGCCGGAGCGTAAGCCGGAATGGCAGGCGTTGGGGATATCCATCCTCCACGTTAAACAGGCCCTGCGTGGCGCGCACGGTGACCGTCCAGTTTGCGAGGGAAAGCCCGGCGAACTGCTCAAATCGCGCCAGAACCGTAGGCGGCAGGATTTCCGGCCCGGGCATGGCGAGCCATGCTTCCGTAGGTTCCCCGGCCGCGGGCCACAGGGGAGTGCGATCCAGCGCAAAAACCCCGATCCCGGCGGCGAAAGCTGCAATGGAGAGCGTTTGGGGGTCCGGGTGAATGCGACGGACGGTTTCAATACGCCCAAACCAAAAGCCGGGATGCACAATCAGCGTGCGCACCGGCGCGGCGCTGCATACAAGCGCGAGGCCCCGCCCAAGGCATACGGCGTCGCCTTCCGGCTTTGGGCCAAACGCTGGCAAATAGGCTTGCGCCGTTTGCCCCTCCCCGCCTATCAGCGCGGTCATGAGGGCATCTTTTACGGAAATCCGATTCCAACGGGAGAGCAGAACGCGCTCCCATTTTTCACGGAAAACATATTCGCCTTCCAACGCAAGCACGTGCGTTTCATCGGTGACCGTCCGCAAAGCGCCTTCCAGCCCTTCGCCGTCCTCATAAAATTTCAGATCGTCCAAACGGAGCGCGCCCGGCGGCAATTCGGCGGAGGAAATCGCCGGTTGCAACCGGAGGGGCGCCGCAAAGCGCAAGGAATACGGGCTGCCCGCGTTCGCAAGCGCCTCAAGCGCCATATCCAGCAAGGCGTCCGCGTTGTCAACGCCGGTGAACACAACCAAAATCCGGGGATTGAGCATGAAGTACCCCTTTCCGTGGGTAGGACATGTTGGACGCGCCGCGCGACAACCCAAGCACCATCACAGGCCAGCCCTCTGTTTGCGCCCGCAAGGCGAACCCAAATGCCGATTCGCCTCATGATACGCTGGAAACGGCCGGGCCGTCAAGAGGATCGGAAAATCCGCGCAGACCGTTTTAATATAACATCCTGCGACAAAAACGGGGAAGGCGACGTTCAGCGCCGCTTTCCCCGCAAGCCGGTTCACTTGTCAGGTTGGGTTGGGTGCGCCGGTATCAGCGCGCAGTAACAGGTCAGATCGCCTTCGTACACCGATATTGCGCTTAGCGCCCGCACGCGCGGGCCGTCCGGATTCCCGAGGCGATACAGCGTGTCCATATCGCTGATACCCTGCCGCGCCGCCTCAGCCACGGCTTCCAAAATGTGCGTGTCCGTAAGCTGGAACGCCTTACGCTCCTCCCCGACAGAAGGCTCGCCCATCAGCCGGGTCAACAATTCCGTCATGCGCAGGTTTTCAAACCGAACTGACGGCGGGTTTGTCAGGCTGTATACCCCAAGCCCCATGGGCAGGGTGTTGGTCAGGGTGTCCATGCGCGAATGCAGCGCCCGAAGCTCCGTAATATCCTGGATGACCGCGAAAATTCGGGATACCTCCGGCGCGGGGCCTGGGTAAACGGAATTGAGCGAGCGCATCCAGCGGATGCGTCCGTCCTTATGGTACACCCGGTACTCGATGGTGTACGGTTTACCCGTGCTGAGCAGCTCGCGGGTGGAGGCTTCAAACCGGGGAATATCCTCGGGGTAGATGCCGGAATATGCGTATTCCGGGTCGTAGAACGGCTCGTTTTCAGCGTAGCCGATCATTTGCCGGTACCCTCCGCTCAGGTACAAAATATTCTGCTTGCCGTCCCTGACCTCGAAGATGCCCAGCCCGACCAGAAAATTATCCGCAAAGGTTTGGAAACGGGTCTGTTCATCCAGATAACTTTCCCGAATTTTGATCTGTTCGTCAATCTGGCTAATGGCGGCCACAAAGCGCTCCATATGGCCATTCGCGTCGGAAATCAGGCTCCCGAGCAAACGGCACCACACAAATTGCCCATCCACCTGCATCAGCCGGAGCGTGACCGCGCTGCTGTTACGGGAAAGCAAATCGTCCACAAAATGGCGGTACAGGTTCAGGTCGTGCGGGTAGACGAAGCCTTCCAAATCCTTGTGTGATAGGAGCGTGCGCAAATCAAACGTGCTTACGGCATACTGGTGATAGCCCGGGGAGGCGATCAACCGGCCCTGACGGATATCCCACTCCAACAGCGACGTGCCCAGATGCTCTATGAGCGCCTGATAACGCAACTGCTCCTGTTGCTTTAACTGCAACAGCTGGTTTTCCGTTAGCAGCTCGTCGGCGTGCTTGCGGTGATCCACGTCGGAGATGCAAAGCAGGTAAATTTCTTCCGCGGTATCGGACGGAATCCGGATAAACGTGAAGGATGCCCAGCAGAGCCTGCCATCCGCGTTTTTGATTTTGCGCTCGATCAGGTAATGCCCGCTTTTGCTTTCCGCAAGCTTGCCGTGCAGGTAACCCGGCGTAAAAATTTGATGGAGCAATTCGTCATCCGGCGAAGGGAGCAGACCGGCCAGCGTGGCCTGTAACGCGTCCCATGGCAGAGCCTTCGTGCGGATGCCGGGATCGGCGTCGGGCGCGTAAACGGCGCTGTAATGCCGCTGCGACATGTTCAGCTCATAAACCACAGAATACACGCTTCGCAGCAGCATGGCATAGTTGCTAAGCGTCCGGGTCTGCTCAAACGCCTTTTGCTCGGTCACATCGCTGAACGTGAAACAGAACACGTTGTTGACGCCTGCCCGACCCAGACAGCGCAGCCGGACTTCCAGCCACATCAGCGTTTGGCCGTTGTCGTGGATGTGGCGGCATATGCACCGTTCTACCTTTCCGGAGGCAGCCGCCTTGCGGCACATGCCCAGCAAGGCTTCCCGATCGTCCGGGTGCACGGTCAGCAATGCCTGATGATCCTGGTCAAACACCTGCTTGGGGGTGCAGTGGAACAACTCGTAGTACCCGTCGTTTACGCGGCGCACTTCCAGCGTGTCGCCGCACAGCTCGTAGATGCCGATGCCGCCAACCATGCCGCTAAACATGGCGTCCGTTTGAAGGCCCACGTTGAGCAGGCACGAAATATCCACGGTTTCCCGCTCCGGAGCCTCGGCTGCGGCGAAAGCGGCGTCTGCGCGGATAAACTGTTCCGTGTACGCTTCCACCCCCATGGGCCGTGCAAACAGATAGCCCTGCGCGTGGTCGCAGCCGATGGAGCGCAGGAAGGCGAGCTGTTCCCATGTGGAAACTCCTTCGGCGATGATGGGCATATGCAGCCATTTTGCCATGCGCACCACGCTGGTCAGTATGCTGGCCGCCCTGGGGTTGGTGTCCAGCTTGGGCATAAAGTGCATGTCCAGCTTCAGCACATCCACCGGCATATCCATCAGCACGTTCAGGCTGCTGTACCCGCTGCCGAAATCATCCATCAGGATCATGAAACCCTTGTCGCGCAGCTGATTGATAATCTGCACCAGATCGTCCGGGTCTTTGGAATAAGCGCTTTCCGTGATTTCCAGCCGGAGCATGGAGCGATCCACGCCATATTTTTCGGTCAACTGCACCAATTGGTCGCAAATGTGGGGAGAATACAGGTCGATCCGACTGATGTTGACGGAAATCGGCAGGGGATAGCCCTCGCGCTTCCAACGGCTGAGCAGAATGCAGGCCTGTTCCCAGATAAAGGAATCCAACTTGGAAATAAAGCCGTTGCTCTCAAACAGCGGAATAAACTGGTTGGGGAGGATCAACCCTTTTTTAGGGTGCTGCCAGCGCGCGAGGATTTCCACGCTGACCGGCTGACGCGTGTCCACGGTGAAAATCGGTTGCAGGTAGGGGACGAACTGCCCCTGCGCCAGCGCTTCGTTCATTTCATCCAGCACGGCGTTTTCATCCAGCATGCGTTGGCGAAGCTGATCGTCATAAAACGCGAACCGCTGTACGGCGTTGCCCTTGACGGTTTTCAGCGCCATGGAGGCGCGGTCGCACATGTGGTTGATGGGCACGTTGATGTTGCGGATTTGGTAAATGCCAAAGGAGAGCTGAATGTGATAATCCAGCTTCTGGCGTTTCAGGCCGATGTCAAACAGCCGCATGATGCGTTCCATGTCCAGCAGGCGTTGAGGAATGCAGGCGGCAAAATGGTCGGATTCCATACGCGCGAATGTGCCCACGCCTCCCAGCAGGTGCTTTAGCCCGTCTGCGATGGATATCAGAATCCGGTCGCCAATCTCCTTGCCAAAAAGCTCATTGATAACCTTGAAACGATCGATGTCCATCACGATCATCACATAGGCCGTATCATTGTGGGCGCGCAGCATTTCCGCCGTCAGGCGGTAAAATGCCTCGCGGTTGTTGATGCCGGTGAGCACATCGTACTCCGAGCGATAGAAAAGCTCGTTGCGCATGCGCTCGTTTTTGGCTTCCACCTCTTTGTCGTGGGTAACGTCGATAAACACGGCATTGCACAGCGGCTCCTGACCGTATGGGGATACGCTGATGCGCATCCAGCGCACCTGCCCGTCGGCGGTGCGGATGCGGAAAAATTCCTCCATATGGCGCGGATTGGTGCGAAAATCGGCGATCATACGGTCCATCAGCGCGTGGTCGCGGCTGTCGATCAGCAAATGGAAATCCTGTTCCATCAGCCGGTTGTATTCCTCGGCGGTGTAGCCGCACATCAGGCGCAGCATATCGTTTGCATACAGGATTTGCGGCTTGTCGGACAGGTCGTATACGGCGATGCCGCCCGGCACGGCGTTAATCAAAGAGGATAGCTGGCGGTTGCTTTCCAGCAGGGCCTGCTCCGCCTGACACTGATTGGAAATATCGTTAATACTGACCAGAAAAATGGGCGAGGGTCGCCGCTCATACCGGATGGAAAGCGCCTGAAAGCGGATGGGCAATTCCTTGCCCCCGGCGCGGGCGGGCACCTTTAAAGCCAAATCGACCAGCGTGCCGTGCTGCAGATGATTCTGAAGCGCCTCGCGCACCTGACGGGCTTGCGGATCGGTCAGCAAAGCGAGCGCGTTCTCTCCGCGGAGAGTCTCCATATCCACAACGCCCTTCGCGCCGGTCAGGAAGGCTCTGTTAAGGTACATGGCTTGAAAACGATCCTCGGTCTGTTCAAAAATACCGACCGCAGTGTTCAGGCTGTCGATCAGCCCATCCGGGTTTTTATATTCCTCCCGGAAATAACGGGTAGAACGGCAGGAGCGGATTTTTTGAAGCCTGTGAACATGGTTACGGAGCATCACGGGATGGGTTGGGCGGAGAATCAGCTCCTCAGTCTGAGCATCCGTGGCGGCTTGGAGCCTGAGAGCGTCCGCGTTATCCACAAACAGGCCTATGGAGGGCTGAAATGCCGAGCAAGATTGATCGCGCAGCGCGGAAATAAGCGAGAGACTATCCTCAAAGGAGCTTTCCAGATTCACCAACGCGATATCAATTCGGGCGTGTTCACGGAGAACGGCCATGGCCGACGTGAGGTCCGACGCGTGAAATACCTGATAGTCTGTGTCAAACAGGCTCAAATCCGTCAGGCGTGCGGCGTCGTCCACGATGAGTACGGTAGGTAGATCAATCATGGGTTCTCCTTTCCCGATCAAAGAATAGGAGTTTACTTTCCCGAAGATCTGTGAGCGGCTACAAACGTTACAATGATTGTAGCAGAACGTGCGGAGGCTTTCAAGCTGAACGTAGATTCTGTTTTTTTGGAAAAAATGAAAGTTTATTCCATATTGTATGCACGCTGGTTTCCAGTTTTTCTCCTGCAAGACCGCTCAGGCTTGCATGTTTGCCTGATTCTGTTATAATACAAGGGTTGTATTAGGAAGGCATAAGGCATAACCGCCTTAGGATATCAAGGGAGGATGATGGTTTTGGCAAATCCGGTTTTTGAAATAATCATGCAAAACGGCGGCCGTATGAAAGGGGAACTGTACCCCGAAACCGCGCCGCAGTCCGTGGGTAATTTTATCGCGCTGGCCAACAGCGGTTTTTACGACGGTCTGACGTTTCACCGCTGCATTCCGGGGTTTATGATTCAGGGCGGCTGCCCCAACGGCACGGGTACCGGCGGCCCTGGGTACTCCATTAAAGGCGAATTTGCCCAAAATGGCCGCGAGAACCCGATCAAGCATACCTACGGGGTGCTGAGCATGGCGCGCAGCATGATGAAGGACAGCGCCGGCTCACAGTTTTTTGTGATGACCAGCGACAGCCCCCATCTGGACGGCGCCTACGCCGCGTTTGGCAAGGTGCTGGAGGGGATGGACGTTGCCGAGGCAATTGTGTCCGTGAAAACAGATCGAAGCGACCGGCCTGCCGTGCCGCAAGTGATCCAGTCCATTCGTGTGGAAACGAACGGTCAGGTGTATCCTTTCGATCAGCTGTAAAAAGCCGGTCGGGCGCATGGCCGGCAAGCCTTCGCCATCGGGCGGGGTTGCCGGCTGGGCGCAGGCACGGAACGGTCGCCTTGGGGAAGGGAGCGGCATAGCCGCTGATAAAAAGATGAATCAAACCATGGAGCTGCTTGCGCCAGCTGGCGACGAGGCGGCGCTGCGCGCGGCGGTTTGCGCCGGTGCGAACGCCGTCTATTTGGGTTATGCTCAGTTTGGCGCGCGCGCGTCTGCGGCAAATTTTGACGCGGAAGCTCTGGAAAAGGCGATCCAATATGCCCATTTACACCATGTGCGTATTTATGTAACGGTGAATACGCTGATTAAGCCATGCGAGCAGGAAGCGGTGTTCAGCGTGCTGGCGACCCTTGCGCATTGCCGCGCCGACGCGGTGATTGTGCAGGATTTGGGCGTGGCCCGCATGGCCCGGGAGCACTTTCCGATGCTTGCGTTGCACGCGAGCACGCAAATGGCGCTGCACACCGCCGCGGGGGTCCGTTTTGCGCGGGAGCACGGCTTTGGCAGGGTGGTGCTGGCGCGCGAATGCACGCTGCCAACCATCGCGGCCGCGTCGGGCTTGGGGGTTGAAACGGAAGTGTTTGCGCACGGCGCGCTGTGCGCCGGCGTCAGCGGGCAATGCCTGCTATCCAGCATGGCGGGCGGACGCAGCGGCAACCGGGGGCGTTGCGCCCAACCCTGCCGGCAGGCCGTTACGCTGGGCGAGCATACAGCGGCGCTGATATCCATGCGCGACCTGTGCCTGCGCGATCATTTGCCGGAATTGCAGGCGGCCGGCGTAACCTCGTTGAAAATTGAGGGCCGCCTGAAAAGGCCGGAATATGTCGCCGTGGTCACCGACAGTTACCGAAAGGCGCTGGACGCGATGGCTCGCGGGCATTTTGCGCCGATGGACGCGCAGGAGCGCGACCGCCTGATGCAAATTTTTCACCGGGGCGGGTTTACAGTGGGCCACGCGTTTGGCGCGCAGGACGCGGCTCTGTGCTCCGTGGACCGCGTGAACCATGGCGGCGTGGCCGTCGGGCGCATTGCTGCTGTGCAGGGGGGGCTTGCGACCGCAACCCTGAAAACGACGGTTCACGATGGGGATAGCTTGCGTGTGGAAGGCGTTTCGGACGTGGAATTACGCTATGCCGGGCCTGCGCAGGCTGCTCGGGCGACGCTTCGCCTGCGGCCGGGGGAAACGGTCCGCGTTGGCGACCCTGTGGTGCGCACGACAGATGCGGAACAGCTTGCCTGGGCGCAAACCCTGACGGAAGCGCCCATCCCCGTGACCATGCGCGCGACGGTTCGCGTGGGGGAGCCACTGCGCTTGCGGGTAAGCGACGGCCAAACCGAGTGCGTTGCGTGGGGAGAAACGGCGCAGGCGGCTGTTCGGCGCGCGCTGACGGCGGAGGAGATTGCCCGTTCCCTTCAAAAGCTGGGCGATACGCCTTTTGTTACGGCGATGGTACCCGAAGTGGACACGAACGGCGCTTACGCGCCGGTTTCAGCGCTGAACGCGCTCCGGAGGGACGCGCTCGCCCTGCTCAGCCGTCAGCGGTGCGCGGCATTCTACGGCCTTGAGCGGGAAGCCTTGCTTTCGGCGGGGGAGAAGCTCGCCGAAACGGACGGACGCACCCCGGAGGCGGATTTAGCGACGCGGGGAGAAATAACCGCACAGATAGGCTCGCATCGGCTGGCCGGCGCGGGCGCGGAAAACTGCGTAGAGGTTGCCAATTCTCCGCAAGACGCCGGAACCGACGCTGGCCTTGCCCCTTACCCGGACGCAATGCCCGGGGCTGAGCGGCAAAGCAAGGAGAACCTAACCGATACCCTCGCGATCAGCTTCAGCGACGCTTCCATGGGCGAGACGCTGCTGAAAGCCGGGGCGAATTTGCTGCTATATGCGCCAAGGGATTGGCGCGCGCAGCCGCTGTCGGAAGGGCTGGCCCAATTGCCGCAAGGCGCGTGGCTGTCGCTTCCGCCTCAGCTCAGCGATGGCGCTTTTCAGGAGGCGTTACCCGTGATACAGGCGCATCGCAAGCGCATCGCCGGCGTTGCGCTGGGCAGCGTGGGGCAACTGGGTTTCCCGATCCCTTTGCCCATCGCGCTGGGCGACGGGATACCGATGACCAACCGCGAAGCTCTGCGAGAAGTGTGGGGGAACTCCGTTGCTTTTTATCTGCTGTGGCCGGAGCTTTCCAAGGAGGAACTGAAGGCTCTGGTATGGAAAGATTATCCGTGCCTGCTGCGCGTTTATGGGCGCGAGCGGGTGATGCTGCTGAACCATTGCCCCGAGCGGGTGGCTCGCGGTTTAACCGCCGGTCGCGCTCAGTGCGCGCTGTGCGGGCCTACCGACCGCGCCTGCGCCAGCCCGGACGCGACGCTGACCGACCGCAAGGGTTTCCGCTTTCCGCTGGCACGGGTTCGCACATCGGAAGGCTGCGTTGTAGAGGCGTACAACGCGCTGCCTACCGATCTGTCCAGGCAGGAGGCAACTCGCCGCGCGCTGGGCGCGGGGATGCTGGTTAGCTTCAGCATGGAAACGCAGGCAGAGCAGCTTGCCATTACCGAACGTTTCGCCGGTCTGATGCGCACCGGCGTTGCCCAACCGCCGGAGCAGCCCGTTACGGGAGGCCATTTTCTGCGCGGGGTTGAATAGCCGTCGGGCCGGCGTAAAGCATAGCCGCTTGGCCTTGCCGGCAACGATACCATCTCAGTTTATTCCGTCGCAAATGGCGGGGCAGGGCGCGCGCTGCCGAGGCGCGCCTGCGGAAACCGGTTGATTTTGAAGGGGGATATCACGTTTGGAACCCAATCGAGAACTGCGGGTGCTGGAGTTTACCAAAATCCGGGAACAGCTTGCGTCCTTTTGCGTAACGCCGATGGGCGCGGAGCTTTGTTTACAGCTGACGCCGTCCCGGGATTTTTCGGAAGTCAGCCGCGCGCTGGAGGAAACGGAAGAAGCGACGGTGCTCATCGCCTACATGGGCGGGCAGCCGTTGGTATGGTTTAACGATGTGCGGGATTCGCTTGCGCTGGCGGAAAAAGGGGCGACGCTGTCCCCCAAGGCGCTGCTGGATGTGGCCGGATGCCTGCGCGCGGCCCGCGCGGCCCGTACCGCGCTGGTGAAGGAGCGGGAAGATACGCCCATACTGACCGGCCTGGCCAGCCGCCTGACCGCGTTGCCCTCGGTGGAACAGGAGATTACCGACGCGATCCTCAGCGAGGATGAGATCGCGGACCGGGCCTCAGCGGAGCTTAGCGCCATCCGGCGGCAGATACGCGCATCCAACGAGCGCATGCGCGACAAGCTGAATACCATGATCCGCAGCTCCACCTTTTCGAAATATTTGCAGGATTCGATCATCACCCTGCGGGGAGATCGGTTCTGCATCCCCGTGAAGGCGGAATGCCGGGCCAGCGTGCCCGGGCTGGTGCATGACCAGAGCGCTTCCGGCGCGACGCTGTTTATTGAACCGATGGCGGTGGTCGAGCTGGGCAATGATCTAAAACAGTTGCGCGCCAAGGAACAGCAGGAGATCAACCGCATCCTGCAGGCCCTCTCCGCGCAGATTGGCCCGCATGCCGACGAGCTGCGCGCCGATATCGATATTTTGAACCATCTGGACTTTGCCTTTGCCAAAGGCTTGCTGGCCAAGGATATGCGCGCCGCGCTGCCCAAACTGAACCGGCGCGGGTTTATTCACATTATTCGCGGGCGGCATCCGCTGATCGACCGCGAGCGGGTGGTGCCCAGCAATCTTTGGTTGGGGGATGATTTTACCACGCTGATTATCACCGGCCCCAACACCGGCGGCAAAACGGTCACCCTGAAAACCGTGGGTCTGTTTACGCTGATGGCGCAGGCCGGCCTGCACGTGCCGGCGGAGCTTGGCACGGAGCTTGCGGTGTTTGACCGGGTGTACGCGGATATCGGCGACGAGCAATCCATTGAGCAAAGCCTTTCGACGTTTTCCAGCCATATGAAAAACATTGTGCATATTATGCAGAACGTAACGGAAAACGATCTGGCGCTTTTTGACGAGCTGGGCGCGGGCACCGACCCGACCGAGGGCGCCGCGCTGGCGCAGACGATCCTTTCCAGCCTGCTGAAACGCCGCGTGCGCACGCTGGCAACCACCCATTACAGCGAGCTGAAAGCGTTCGCGCTTTCCACCGCGGGGGTGGAAAACGCGAGCGTGGAGTTTGACGTGGAAACGCTTCGGCCCACATACCGGCTCTCCATCGGCATCCCCGGCAAGAGCAACGCGTTTGAAATCAGCCTGAAACTGGGCCTGAGCAAGGAACTGATCGACGATGCCAGACAGCTGCTTTCCCAAAATGACGTGCGTTTTGAGGATGTGATCGCCAATGCCGAGTATCACCGCCAGATAGCGGAAAAGGAACGCCAGATGGCGGAGGATATGCGGCAGGAAACCGTTCACCTGCGGGACGAGGCGGAGATGCTGCGTCGTGAAATGGAGCAAAACCGCGATAAAAACATGCGCAAAGCCAAAGAGGACGCGCGCCGCGTGATGGAAAACGCCCGCCGGGAAGCGGAAGCCATTGTGGCAGAGCTGAAAGCGATCAAAAAGCAGGCGGCGACCCCGGAGCACGAGGTGCAGGCGCTGAGAAAACGCATGGAAAAGGGAATTGACGAACTGAGCGAGGGGCTGACCCAGCGAAGCGAAGCCAATTTTACCGCGCCCAAGACCGTGCGGCTGGGCGACCATGTGGAAATTGTGAATTTACAGGCGCGGGGAACCGTGCTCACCCTGCCGGACAGCAAGGGAGAATTGCAGGTGCAGGCGGGCATCATGAAAATGAAAACGCACCTGAGCCAGCTCCGGCTGGTGGAACCCCCGCATGAAAAAAAGAGCACGGTGCTGGCCAAAACCGGCGCGGCGGGGCGTTCGGTGCCGTTGGAACTGGATGTACGCGGCATGGCGCAGGACGAAGCGCTGCCGGAGGTAGACCGTTACTTGGACGAAGCGACCCTGGCCGGGCTGCACGAAGTCAGCATTATTCACGGCAAGGGCACGGGAGTACTGCGCACCGGCATACACCGCCACCTGAAGGGACATATGGATGTCAAGAGCTTCCGGTTGGGCGTATACGGCGAAGGCGAGGACGGCGTAACGGTTGTAACCCTGAAATAGCCTGCGGAGCCGAGCCGGGCGGCGTTGCCTTTCGCAAGCCCCGGCAACCTCATGATGGCAAGTACTTCGCAGCCGCGGGCCGCCGGACGGCTTACGGAACCGCTCAATCCCGCGCCGCCAGGCGGCGTGATACACCGAACCATCGCAGACCGATCACACAATACACCGGCGCACGCGGTAGAATAGCAAAGGCGGCGTAGGCCGCAAACCCCGTGCGCGACGACCCGATCGCCGGTAAAGGCGAAGTTATGCAGGAGGGATGGACCGTGTCGGACAAGCAACGGATCCTGTTGGTGGATGACGATCACAACATCAGCCACCTGGTTCGCCTATATTTGGAGAAGGAAGGCTTCGAGGTATGCGAAGCCGCCCGCGGGGACGAAGGTCTGGCTGCCTTTAAGCGCCAGATGCCCGCGCTTGTGCTGCTGGATGTGATGCTCCCGGGCGTGGACGGGCTGGAAGTGCTCCGAGAGATTCGCAAAACCAGCAAGGTGCCCGTGATTATGCTCACCGCGAAGGATGAAACCTTCGATAAGGTGCTTGGCTTGGAATTGGGCGCGGACGATTACATTACCAAACCGTTTGAAAATAAGGAACTGGTAGCGCGGGTCAAGGCGGTGCTGCGCCGTGCCAGCACCGAGAGCGCCGCCGCCGAAACTGACGACATGCTCACGTTTCCCCAACTGACGGTCAGCCTCGCGCGTTACGAGGTCACCTTTGAAGGCAAGCCCGTGGATATGCCCCCCAAGGAACTGGAAGTGCTCTATTTTCTGGCGTCCCACCCCAATATGGTGTTTACGCGGGAGCAATTGCTGGAGCGGGTTTGGGGCTTTGATTTCTTCGGCGACAGCCGCACGGTGGATGTGCACATCAAGCGCCTGAGGGAAAAGCTGGTCGGGTGCGAGCAGTACGGTTGGGAAATCCACACCGTATGGCGTGTGGGTTATAAGTTCGAGATCAAATGAGCCTTGGCTCGCAGATGAGGTATCTCCATGTTTCACAGCATGTTTTCACGCCTGTTTTCCCTCCTTTTGCTGATGATTTTAGTTGTGGTGTTTGTGGGCGCGGGTTTTTCCATTATCGCCATCCGCAACAATATGATCGCCAGCCGTATGGAAAGCCTGCTGGTGCAGGCGCGGGAAATCGCATTTTTAGCCAGTCGCGTGGATGATTCCACCCTGAGCGATTATCTGGGCGTGGACACGCCCACCGAAACCTACCTGCAATGGAAAGCCGCCAACGTGTACCAGGATTTTGGCGCGTATATCCTGATTGTGGACCGCAACGGCCGCGTGAAGGATAACATGATCACGGCCATCAAAAACAACCCCGATACCGTGGAAAGCCTGACCACCGCCGACGTGACGGACGCCCTGAGCGAGGTGTTAACCGGCAAGGAAATCCAAACCCGCATCACCAACGCTTCCAGCGGCACGGTGTTTACGGTAGCGGTGCCATGGGTGCAAAACGGGAGCGTGCTGGGCGCGGTGTTCATCCACACCAGCGCGCAGATCATTGAAGCCGAATACCGGGGGATTGTGTTCCAGATTGTGATGGGTTTTTCCATCGCGGCGCTGGTAGCGGCTATTTTCGCGCTTTTGTATACCCGCAGCATCGTGCGACCGCTGACCGTGATTACCCGCGCGGCTGAGGAGATGAGCCGGGGCAAGTTTAACGCCCGCGCGGCGGTCACCGGCGCAAATGAGGTGCGCCAGTTGGCCGGCGCGTTTAACGTGATGGCGGATAAGCTGGCGCAGGTGGAGGAAAACCGCAGGGAATTTGTCGCCAACGTCAGCCATGAACTGCGCTCTCCGGTCACAAGCATTCACGGCTTTGTGGAGGGCATGTTGGACGGCACCATCCCCAAGGAGGAGTATGAGCGCTATTTGCAGGTGGTCAGCGACGAAACTAACCGCCTGAAAAAGCTGATTACCGACCTGCTGGAACTGAGCCGTATGGAAAAAGGCGTGATCCAGCTGAAAATGACCGCGTTTGATATCAATGAAGCGATTCGCCGGGTGATTATCGGCCGGGTGAATGATATTGAGCAGCGCGGGATTGAGCTGCATCTGGACTTTGAACAGGAACCCTGCCCGGTATATGCCGATCAGGACCAAATTGCGCAGGTGATTACCAATCTGGTGGACAACGCGCTCAAGTTTATTAACGACCGGGGGAACTTGACAATTCGTACCTCTTTGGTGCATGATAGGGTATCGGTTGTCGTCGCTAACGACGGGGCGCCCATCCTGCCGGAGGATCGTCCGCATATATTTGAACGGTTTTACAAGGCGGATAAGGCGCATACGGTCGGCAAAGGTTCCGGTACGGGGCTTGGCCTGAGCATCTGTCAGCGCATCATCCAGCAACATGGGCAAACGATCGGCCTGCTGCCAACGGAAGTTGGCGCCGCGTTTGAGTTTACGCTACAGGCGGGTTCCCGGCCCATGCCGCTTGGCGAAGGCGGCGCTTCGCGGGAGAAGGACGCGTCGGAAAGGGAGTAAACGGTATGGAGCGGCATATCTTTTTGGTAGGCATGCCCGGTAGCGGCAAAAGCGCGTTGGGGCGGAGAGTGGCGCTCAAACTCCAAACGCCTTACCTGGATACCGACGCCTACCTGACGGAGATCACCGGGATGAATACCGCTCAAATTTATGAAACTTTCGGTGAAGCCGCTTTTCGCGATGGCGAAACCCGTTTGCTACGGGAACTGATCAGCGCGACCCCCGGCATCATTTCCACAGGCGGAGGCACCGCCCTGCGGGAGGAAAACCGGAAACTGATGCGCACGCACGGTTATGTGGTGCTGATTGACCGGCCGATTGATGACATTCTTATGGATATCCGCGCGGAAAAACGCCCCCTGCTCGCGCAAAAAGGCCGGGAAGAAATCGAGCGCATTTACGAGGAGCGTATGCCGATTTACCGGAGCGTCGCGGATGTTACGGTGGATAACGGAAACGGCTTCCACAATGGGCTGGCCGCGTTGGAGACGGTGGCGCGCAAATTGGGAGCAAAGGGATAACAGACCTTCGGTGGCTACGCTTGGCGGGAGCCGGCGCGGGGAGTCAGGTTAAACGCAATCAAAATTCTGCCCCGGCAAATGCCTGGGGCAGAGTTTTTTTATAGAGGAGTGATCAGGGGGCCGCTCGCCGCACAGCTATTGGCACTGCATCAGCGTTACGCCGTCAGGCAGAGGGTAAACCCTTGCCTTGGTTTCAGTGCTGCGAGGGTTTGAGCTTCAAAGGCGGAAAGCCATTGGATTGGCTTTCCCCCTTTTGAACGTTCAAACGACGTCGTATCCCTGATCCTCCACAGCCTGTTTCATTTGTTCCAGCGTCGCCAGCGCGGGTTCATGCTCTACGGTCACGGTTTTCCCTTTCAGGTCCACACGGACGGCCTGTACGCCATTCAGGGCGTTCAGCGCTCCCGATACGGCCTTTACGCAATGTTCGCAGGCCATTCCTTCCACATGCATAACGGTTGTTGTCATCTTCAACGCATCCTTTCTCAAATTCCGATTGGGTTGACGGGTTCTGCTTGGTTTACGGTTTAAAGGGACTGTTCTCTTGTGTGGGACGGGTGAAAGCGTTTCAGTCGAAGGGCGTTGGTCAGCACCGAGACGGAGCTGAGCGACATGGCCGCCGCCGCGAAGATCGGGTTTAAGAGCGGCCCGCCAAACAGGTGCAGCACGCCCGCCGCAATCGGGATGCCAATCACGTTATACCCAAACGCCCAAAAGAGGTTTTGTTTGATGTTGCGGATGGTGCGCCTGCTCAGCTCAATAGCGGTGGACACATCGCGCAGGTCGGAGCGCATCAGCACAATATCCGCGCTTTCGATGGCCACATCGGTTCCGGAGCCAATGGCGATGCCGATATCCGCCTGTACGAGCGCGGGCGCGTCGTTGATGCCGTCCCCCACCATGGCAACCCGTCGGCCTTCGCTTTGCAGTTTCTTGACCTCGTTGGCTTTATCCTGCGGCAACACCTCGGCAAGCACCCGGTCGATGCCAACCTGACGCGCGATCGCGTTCGCGGTTTTGCGGTTATCGCCGGTAATCATCGCCACCTCAATGCCCATACGGTGCAGGTTTTCAATCGCGTCGCGGCTGCTCGGCTTCACCACGTCCGCAACGGCGATCACCCCCGCAAGCTTTCCATCCACCGCCACAAACATCGGCGTTTTACCTTCGCCGGCCAAGCGATCCACCGCTTCCGCGCCGGCTTCGAGCGCCACGCCCTGTTCCGCCATCAGCTTTTCGTTGCCCGCAAGCACCCTCTGCCCGTTCAGCATCGCTTCGATGCCCCGTCCGGTAAGGGACTGAAAATCCTCCACCGGTGCGGGTTGCAGGCCCTTAGCCTGCGCGCCGCGCACAATCGCCTGCCCCAACGGGTGTTCCGAAGCCTGTTCCGCGCCGGCTGCAAGTTCCAAGAGTGTTTCTGCGGTATAACCTTCCTGAGGGAGCACATCGGTAACCGTCGGCTTGCCTTCGGTCAGGGTGCCTGTTTTATCAAACACCACGGTATGCACTGTGTGAGCGGTTTCAAGCGCTTCGCCGCCCTTGATGAGGATGCCGTATTCAGCGCCCTTCCCTGTGCCCACCATGATCGCTGTGGGCGTTGCGAGGCCAAGCGCGCACGGGCACGCGATCACCAGCACGGAGATAAAGATCGTCAGCGCGAACTTCAAATCCCCTCCTGTGCCAAAGAACCATGCCAGCCCCGCCGCGACGGCAATCGCAACCACCACGGGCACAAAGTAGCCGGAAACCACATCCGCCAACTGCGCAATGGGCGCTTTGGAACCTTGCGCGTCCTCCACCAGCCGAATGATTTGCGCCAGCGCTGTGTCCCCGCCGATTTTTTCAGCGCGAAAGCGCACGGTGCCTGTGGTGTTGATGGAGGCTGCGTAAACAGGATCGCCCGCTTTCTTTTCAACCGGCATGCTTTCGCCTGTCAGCATGGATTCATCCACGGCGCTGTGCCCTTCGGTGACTGTGCCGTCCACCGGGATGCTTGCGCCGGGACGGACAATCACTGTGTCGCCTATTTCGACTTCGTCAATCGGGATTTCCTTTTCCTGACCCTGCGCAAGCACGATTGCGGTTTTGGGCGCCAAACCCATCAGCTTTTTGATTGCCTCGCTTGTGCGCCCCTTGGACACCGCTTCCAGCGACTTACCCAGCAAAATAAGGGTGATAATCACGCCAGATGTTTCAAAATAAAGCGAATCCACAGCCGCGACATTCCCGGCGGCAATCTGGAACAGGTTATATACGCTGAACAGGAACGCGGCCGTGGTGCCAACGGCAATCAGCGAATCCATATTGGGGCTGCGTTGCCACAGCGCCCGGTAGCCGACGGTGTAAAACCGGTAGCCGACCCCGATCACCGGCAGCACCAATAAAAGCTCCGCAATCGCGTACGCCAGCGGATGGTGCATCGGGTGAAGCCACTCCGGGAACGGAAGCGAAACGCCCTTGAGCATCGGAGCCATTGCGATGTATAAAAGCGGCACAGAAAACGCGGCGGCCACGATAAACTTGGTCCACAACGTACGCACGGCCTTTTGCCTGCGCGCGCGATCCTCCTCAGCGGCTGTTTCACGGTTGACCGTCAGCGCCTGATAACCTGCCTTTTCGATGACCCCGCGAATGTCGGAAAGCCGTGTTTGCTGGGGACGGTAGGTCACGGTCGCCTTCTCGGTGGCAAGGTTGACCGAAACGCTTTCCACGCCCTCCAGTTTCCGAATCGCCTTTTCCACCCTTTGGGAACAGGCCGCGCACGTCATGCCCCCGATGGGGATGGTGGCGTGCTGGGTATCTTTGCGCTCCACGGCTTCATAGCCGATTTTTTCAACTGCTTTCTTGATGTCCTCCACCCCAAGGGCGGCGGGATCATATTCGACAAACAGCTTTTCGCTGGCAAGGTTCACATTAGCCTGTTCTACCCCCGCCAGTTTGCCGACTGTTTTTTCGATACGCGCGGCGCATGCCGCGCAGGTCATGCCATGAATGTCTAAAATTTGCTTATCCATGTAAAGTAACTCCCTTCCGGAGTGCCAGCCTTTCGGCCCCGCCCGGCGGAACCGCGCCGTACAACCCCAGTGTAAAACAAATGTTCAAATTAGCAAGTACGCACTTTCGGGTATATAACTACCCAAAAGGGTACTGTTCAACTCAAAGGAGGAAAACTACGGCGCATGGTTCGCGCGTTTGGTTGCGCATGCCGATGCCGGGATGTAGGACGCGATTGGCGGTGTACGCGTTCAAGCCGAGCGGCACAATCCTGTTATACCCATCCGTCACGCGGTTCAAACATCGGTTCACCGCGCAGTTGACCCATGCGGAAGGTTTATGGTACAGTACAGGCGGAAACCGGAGCCTGCGCGCGCGGCCCAACGGTTGAAGCCGACCCAACCGAAGGGAGGGGTTCCCCATCCATTGCCAATGCGCCGGATACAACTGCCCCGTAGACGCGACGCTCGCCATGATCGGGGGAAAATATAAAGCGCTGATCCTGTGGCATCTGCTGGACGCGACGCTTCGCTTTGGCGAGCTTCGAAAGCTGATTCCGCAGGCGACCCCCAAGATGCTCACCCAGCAGTTGCGGGAACTGGAACAGAGCGAGCTGATTTTACGCACCGTGTACCCCGTTGTGCCCCCCAAAGTGGAATACGCGCTGACCGATCTGGGCCGCAGCATCCGCCCCATACTGTTTGGCATGTATGACTGGGGCGCGGATTACCTGCGCCGCGAAGGGCAAGAGGTGAACTGCTCCATGGCGGCCGGTCGCCACGCGGGCGAGCCGTCCGAAAGGCGCTCGCTGTGACGGGCGGGCCGTGGCTGTAGGCTTTTGCGTTCCCAATCTGCCGTGTGGGCTTCGCCTCGCAAGCTAGCGGGTTTTCCCCTTGGCCCGGCGTTGCGGCGGCGGGGTTTGAGGATAAGCCAAAGGCGCGCGTTTCCGCATTGGAAGCGCGCGCCTTTACAGGCTGTTAAAGAATCCCACCAATTCGCTGTCGCCGCTCGCCTCATGGCAGTGCGGACTGTTCACTCACAACGATTTACGCGGCGGCAGTAGGGTTTCACCCTTGGAACCTGACAAGGGATTTCATCCCTTGACCCACTTTTTAACAATTTGCAACGGCCTGCGTTACCCCTTCCGGTAAAACGCGCGAATTGTTTGGATCACATAATCGGATTCCTCGGCGGTCAGTTCGGGATACACCGGCAAGCAGACCGATTGTCTGCACGCCTGTTCCGCGTTGGGCAAATCGCCTTCGCGGTAGCCCAATGGACGGAATACCTTTTGCAGGTGCAGCGGAACCGGATAAAACGCGCCGGTGCCGATCTGCGCCGCGCCCAGATGATCGATCAGGGCCGTTTTCTCCTGCGACATCAGCGCATACTGGTGCCAGCACTGCCGAATCCCGGGCAGGGTTAACGGCGGCAGGCGGAGCGGCAAACCTTGAAGCCCCTCGTGGTACCGGCGGGCATTTTCGGTCCGTTGCTCGTTATAGCGGTCCAGATGCCCGAGCTTAACGCGCAACACGGCGGCCTGAACCGTATCCAGCCGGGAATTATCCCCTACCAGATAGTTGTAGTATTTGTAGGGATCATAAAGCCCATCGCTTTTGCCCTGAACGTTCTGTTCGGGGTCGTCCGCGTCCATGCCCAGCAGCCGGGCGGCTTTCGCGCCGTTTTTACCGTTGCCGTGGGCCTTGTACGCGCGGCAAAGCAGGGCGATATCGTCATCATCGGTGGTAATCATGCCGCCGTCGCCGTATGCGGCAAGGTTCTTCGTGGGGTAAAACGAGAAGCAGCCGGCATCGCTGAGCGCCCCGGCTTTTTTACCGCGGTACTCCGCGCCAATCGCTTGACAGGCGTCCTCAATCACCCGTAAACCATGGTGTTTCGCAATTTCGTTTATCGCGTCCATCTCCGCGGGCACGCCAAAAATATCGACGGGCAAAATCGCGCTTGTTTTAGCGGTAATCGCCGCCTCAATCCGGCTGGGGTCAAGGTTCAGGGTTACGGGGTCAATATCCACAAACACCGGCACCGCGCCTACGGCCGCGATCGCTTCCGCCGAGGCAAAAAACGTGAACGGCGAGGTAATCACTTCATCCCCGGGCAGCACGCGGCAGGCGCGTAGCGCAAGCTTGAGCGCGTCGGTGCCGTTGCCGCAGGTGATGGCATGTTTCACGCGCAGGTACTCCGCCAGCGAGGCTTCCAGCGTTTTCACGGCCGGCCCCTCAATAAAGGCGCAGGCGCGCAGGGTTTCAAGCACCTGCTGTTCCATTTCCGGCTGCAAATCACGGTACTGGCGTTCCAAGTTAAAAAAGGAAACCTTCATTAATTCCATACCTTCCTTGTTTTCACCCGGACGGGTTGCATGTCCCGATGATAATAGCATACCCTCCCGAGCCTGTCAAATGAGCGGGGGCCTTGTTGAGGGGCTTCTCTTGTGGGACAGATGTTACACTTTGTGAACCAACTGTGAATTGTGGTAATGTCCTGTTCCACATTGAACATTCCGTGCTATCATGGATACGGAGGGTGAAGGCTCTCCGAATGGAGGCATCGGTATGCGTAATGAATATCTGGTAACCGGCGCAGCCGGTCATTTGGGGCTGACGGTGGTGCAGGCGCTTTTAGCGCGCGGTGAAACCGTGCGCGCCTTTGTGCTGCCCGCAGATGAGCATGCCCCGCAGCTGCCCGCCGGCATCTCGGTATACGCCGGCGACGTTCTCCGCCCCGAAACCCTTGCGCCCGCCTTTGCAACCGACGCGGATACGGCGCTCACGGTGATCCACTGCGCCGCGATTGTCACCATTGCTTCCGGATACCAGCCGATGGTGCACGCCGTGAATGTGGAGGGCGTAAAAAACGTGGTGGAGCAATGCCTGAAACATGCTGTGCGCAAGCTGGTGTACGTAAGCTCCGTTCACGCGCTCCCCGCGCTTCCCAAAGGCGAGATCATCCGGGAAACCGAACGGTTTGATCCCGAACGGGTCGATGGGCTGTACGCAAAAACCAAGGCCGAGGCAACCGCGTATGTGCTGGAAGCGGCGAGCAAACAGGGCCTGAACGCGTCGGTGGTTCATCCATCCGGCATATGCGGCCCAAATGATTACAGCCACGGCCATTTGACACAGTTGGTTTGCGACTGGCATGACGGACGTTTGGCCGCCGGTATCCGGGGCGGGTATGATTTTGTGGATGTGCGGGACGTTGCCAACGCGATCCTCGCCTGCTGCGACCGGGGGAAAAAGGGCGAGTGTTATCTGCTAACGAACCGCTATATCAGTGTGGAAGAAATCTTCGGAACCCTGCACGAGCTTGGCGGGCGCAAGAGCATCCGGACTTTTCTGCCGCTCTGGTTTATTCGGCTCGTCGCGCCGTTTGCGGAGCTGTACTACCGCCTCATGCGCCAGAAGCCGCTGTTTACCCGTTACAGCATCGACACGCTGCAAAGCAATGCCGCGTTTTGCCACGACAAAGCCGCGAAAGAACTGGGCTTTTCTCCGCGCCCCTTCCGCGAAACCCTGAAAGACACGCTGGATTGGTGCGCCGCCGCCGGCCTGTTCCGCAAGCCGTGAAACCCCGCCGCAGCGAAAAGGGGGCAAGTGCGAAGCCCGCAGACCGTTGGCAAAGTGAATTGAATCCATAAACCGCGCTATATTGTGCCTTCGGCACGCGCGGTGCTTACATTATATTTTATTCCATATAAGGCATCCGACAGGCATGGGGCAAAGCCTAATAAACGCTGACATGAACTTTACGTAGGGGACGTCGATAAACCAGTTGTAGTAACAGCAGCTACATCCCCATCTTCGTACCCGAGCGCAAGCGCAGTGAAGCAATCTTGTTTCAGGTGGCACAGAAAGCTTTTATGCAAGGGCTATCGACGCGCAAAACGGATAAGGCTTCATCTGTTTATTGTTTTGCAGTATCTTCCTTATTGACAATACTCTCGTCTACACATTTTTGCAGCATACGCCATAGCGTGGTACGGCTGATGCCCAGGCGTTTGGCAGCGGTGGTTTGGTTTCCGTGCTCCTGCGCCAGCACCTGTTTGAGCATCATCAGATTCATATCTTCCAACGTTATGTCATCTGAGACGGTGGAGATATCGGACTTTTTTTCCCCGAAAGTACGGATTTCACGTTTCAGAATCCGATAGATGCTTTCAGCTTTGATAAAGGACTCGTCGGTTGCCAGTACCAGCTCGTTGATCACGCGTTTAAACTGGTCATAGTTATTCGGCCAATCGTAGGATTCCAAGTAGCGCAGGCCCTCCGGCTCAACGCCTATAATCTCCTTGGAATACTTCATGTTTAACGTGCTGATATATAGACTTGCCAGGTGCGGAATCATTTCTTTATTACTGCGTAAGGACGGCATATTCACAACCAGGCAGGAAAACCACTCAATAATGCTTCGCGCGCGTTCGCCGGAGGTGCTTTCACCATCCGTCGTACCGCAAAAAATAAGGCGGTTTCGGTGATGGGTGTGCATATCCTTAACCATCATAAAGAGCTCCAGAAACTGCTTGTCCGTAAGTGCGTTTATGTTTCTGATATGAATGGTGATTTCCGTATCCGTCAGCGGCGAGTATTTATTCTCGATCAAGAAATTCCAACCGCGCGAATGCAGTTGCGCACAGTCGATCACCACCAGCGGCGAATGACTCAGCGAACTGTGGCTGTATAATAAGCGTACCATCTGATCTTTCCCAGTGCCAAATTCGCCTGTCACAAAGATCGCTTCCCGACTTTGCGCATACTGTTCCACATCAATGCCTTCTGCTGAGGTGGACCGTGTGATGCCATAGAAGCTGTTAAAGAATCGATCGATCGCCTCTTCCTTATCCACGAGGTAGATACCGTATTTTTGAAGCGAAAGCACCGTTTTGAGTGTGCTCAGCGCATAGACCACATAGGTTTCACCATTGATTTCGGCGGTTTTACCGTTGATGCTGTAATACCGTCCATTCACCTCGCAAACAAACCGCTTGTGTCCCTCGGCCACAATATAGGGGTGCGTGTTCAGGATGCGTTCCGTTACCTTCTGGGGAAGGAGTTCCATGCTGGTGGCATACTCTTGCCCGCCCTGGCTGTTGAGCACCAGCAACTGCTGAGGCTGCGCCTGCGCAATCCCCTGAAAGAAACGGGCGCGATCCTGTAACTGGTGATAGATCATGCTTGTTTTTACAGACTGATCCATGGCATCCTCCACGCTTTCCGCGCCGGAGTTGATGAGCATGGCGGGAAGGCCGAAACGCTGCGCGGTGGAATTGGCGATCATATCGCACATCACCATGGAATAGCCTTCCTTACTTAGTTTGGAGATGAGCGTGCGGGCCTCCTGCTCGTTGTTGATTGTGAAAATATCCAAATGATACTGCAGAATGTCACATAAAAAACGCGCGTTGCGCGTAATCGCCGGGAACCCCACAATGGCGTACTTTCCCTTGCCAATTTTCGCCAAGTTTATAGACCGTAAAATGTCATAGGCCGAAATAGGAATCTCCACAATTGGGATTTTACTTTTTTGGCGAATCATCTCCGCCGTACCGCCGCGGGAGAGGATTACATCAAAATCGTCGTTTGTGTAGCGGCTGGCAATTGCCACGCCGCTGTCCAGATCGCCCACGAAAGCTGTCAGGCTGATATCGTCGCGTTTTTCCGCTGCTGCGCGCATTAAGTTTAGCATTCCTTCGTATGGAGCAATACCCAATACCCGAATTTTCTCCATGGCTAAGCATCTCATTTCTCAAAAATGTTCACTAATGAAATTATAACATAGATATGTTCAAAACGGAATACGTAGAATTTCAAAATTAAACACATATTGTACTTTTAATTGTCATTTATGGTTGTTAGATGTCCTTCCGTATGCTATTATGAACCTGAACAAAGCCTGTCCCGCAGATTTGGTAGGGGACTCGCAATGTAACCAATAAATGTTTCAATTTAGAACATCGCAGGAGCGTGAGGTATGCAGCTTCTCATCATCGCGGACGACTTTACAGGAGCGCTGGACGTAAGCGTTCAGTTTGCAAGATACGATGTCAGGCTTAAAGTGATCACCAGCAGCGCCATGGATAATAACCTGTTTACACAGCAGGATATCGACGTTTTAGTGATCGATACGGAAACACGGCATCAAGCGCCCGAGAAGGCCGCGGCAGTTGTAACGCAGATCATATGTACTGCAAAGGAGCACGGTATTACCTATTGCTATCTGAAAGTAGATTCCGGCTTGCGCGGTAACGTGGGCGCTACGCTGTCCGCGGCATTGGAAGCAAGCGGCGAAAAGTTTCTGGCTTTTGCGCCCGCTTACCCGGAAATGCAACGCATATGCAAGTGAAACAGAATACTCGGATACGGTTGTTTTGAGCGACGCCGTTACGGAGAATCCATCGGCGACCCTCGCGGAAACGCTTCCTGCCGCAGAGGAAGAACCGGTTGTGGAAGAAACCCCTGTGGAGGAAACGTCGCCCGCCGATGGCGATGCGTCCGCTGACGAGGCTATCCCTACTGTGGAAGAAACCCCTGTGGAGGCTACGCCAACAGCGGTTGACGTAACGCCTGTTATTGAGGCCACGCCCGCAGAGGCCACCCCTGCGACGGATCCGTCGCCGACTGCCAGCACGGAACCGGTTGGCGAAGTAGCCCCCGTAACCGCGGCGCCGGCAAGCGAAGAAGCGCCTGTCGCCGTTCCCGCAGGCATAATGGAGACTATTGCCAATCAAGGGTATGCCTATGTTTTAACTGCGGATCACAAAGCTGGCCTTTACAGCGGCGCGGGCATGAATACAAAGCAACGCGTCGGCACGGTCTATGGTAAAAACGTACTGCTCTGCGCAACTGATTATGTGGAGCGTGATGGTAAGGCAGCGGCCGTTCTCGTATGGTTCGTTACGGATGACGGCGTTATGAGCGGTTATCTTTCCGAGGCTCGTTTGCAAACTGTGGTGGTTAACAATGAGTTGGCGAAAGATACGGTCGCTGACAGCGGCTGTATAGCCTATCCGTGGAGCTATCATGGTATGGAGCTTATCCTGTCCTCCATAAACTATACGCCGGCAGCGGAAAGCGCCGAAACGGCACCCGAGAATACCCCGGCTGGCCCGACAGATGCGGAAGCATCCCAACCGGCCGATGAGGCAACCCTGCCGCCCGCTGCGGATACCGCGCCGCAACAGGACACGGTAGGGAATGATAACACGAATGAAGAATCCGACGGGCAACCGCAGGACAGCGAATCGCCGGAAGTGACCGAAACCCCGTCGCTGGAGTCCATGCTTGCCGTGGAACCGGACGAAGAACCCGGCGCACAGCCCGATGGGCAACCGCAGGACAGCGAAACGCCCGAAGTAACGGAAACCCCATCGCTGGAATCCCTGCTTACCGTGGAACCGGACGAAGAAACCGCCGAACAACCGCAGGACAGCGAAACGCCCGAAGCGACGGAAACCGTTGCCGATGAAAGCGCGCTGACTACAGGCGCAGCGGTTATCGCGGCCGAAAATGGCGAAACAGCTTTATATTCGGCGGCCAACGAGGCTTCGGATGCGCTGTTGACGCTGTATAACGGAACCGATGTGGAAGTGCTTAGCATAGCGGATGCGTGGGCTTATGTTCAGTTTGATGATTTTGATCTCCAAAGCAGCGTGGAGGGCTATGTGCCTGTAGCGGCGCTGACGAACGAGGCGCCCGATGCGCAAACCGACCAGCTGCCGGAGCAGGAAGCCGCGCCGGTACTGGCAGAAACGCCCGTGCCTGAGACCAGCGGGATTTCCGATACCGCAACCGTTGAAGCAGTTGCCGGCGAAACAATTTTATACTCGCAGGCCAGCGCGGATGCGGATGTGCTGCTGACGCTTGCCAACGGAACTGCGTTGGTAGTGCTCAGCATGGAGGACGATTGGGCTTTAGTTCAATTTAGCGATGCCGATTCGGGCGCTGTAACCGAAGGCTATGTGCTTACTGCTGATCTTGTCTTTGAGCTTGCGGATGCCGCGCCGGCGATGGCGTCGCTTTTCGGCAGTATTACGCCGCTTGATGCGGGGGCTGCGATTACCTTTGAATTTACGTCACAGGATGGCAAAGCGGAGTTTTTAACGGGTGAAACGGCGGTTTTTAACGTGTTAATCGACGCTTCCGGCATCGACGCATCGCAAACCCTTCACACGCCTACCGCCAGAATCACGATCCCCAACGCCTATATTGACACGCTCTCCGCGCCGGATATCTCCTCCGCGATTAAAACGATCAACGTAGATACGGCTGCGGGTGTAACCACCATTGATTATACCTTCAGCAGCATCCCCAACGGATCGTCCTTCCTGATTCCCATTGTGCTGACGACAAAGCCATATGATACCCCGGGCAATTATGCGCTTGTAGCCAATGCACAACTGTTGGATGCACAAAATACTGAGCTGTACACCGCGTCGTTGACCACCACTTGGAAAGTCGTGCAACCCAATATGACTAAGTGCATGGTAACGGACGCTGGCAACCTAAATGGCGCTGATGGGGGAACGTATTTAGGCGGTACAGCGGACCCCAATGATTCCACGTTGATCTCTACGGATGGGGCTTATTTAAAAGCCTACCAGTATTATATGGGGATTAATAATGGTCTCAGCAATGCATCGCTTGGGAAACGAAGGACAAAGAAAATCATTATTACAGACGTACTGCCGGAAGGTGCGGTATTTGATGCAGCAGCCAACCCCGGTTGGACACAAACCAGCGCAACTACTGTGACTTATGTTTATGATAAAATGTTATACTATTACACTAATGGTTCATATACTGACTTCCTTGGAACAGGCATTGTTCCAACACTCAAACTAAAGTTTCCAGGTGCAAGTACCGCAACCACCTTTACAAACAGCGCAACTATTACATATGAACCTGATAACGGCCAGGATTATGAAGATGTCTACACGGCCACCGATTCAATAACTTTTAAACTAAAGACAGGCTCATATAGTGGAACTCTTAATAAGGCCCCAGTAACTTATTATTTTGACAGCATGCTGTCCAAAACTGCTAACAGAGAATGGTACTTCACTCTGAGTAATCCCGCAGTCGACTTAAATCTCGAAAATGTTGTACTTGAGGATTTTAATCTTGACGATCGATTGGATTACGCAAGCCTTGCGATACAATCACCAAATGGTAGCTTTGCTGGTACTGTGTCATACACAGCAATCGATGGCAACGGTAATGAGACTGTTTTTGCGTCCTCCATTCCCAGTACGGATCATACCGCTTATCCGGTTCCGGCAGGCACGGTTCGTCTTCGTATATCGACAGATGAAGGGAGTTACTTACTTCCTTCTTCAACCATAAACATATTGCTTCACGTAAAAATGACTGATCCGGAGAACACGCATGCTACGGGGGATCAATCAGTTGACAATTTTACAAATAGCGTATCGTATACAGCAAATTATGAAGGTTTCACCGATGTGGTTTCTGCGACTACCCGGTCAACTATGCAGTTTCTTCCGTACAATCCTGTCGCTGTACTTAGAAAAAGCACAGCACAATCATCAATTACAAACGGAAGCACTTGCACATGGTCTGCCATATATTATGCAGGTACATCCGCTTACGATCAGCAAATTGTGGGCGAGAGTATCGTCGACGTTACTCTGGTAGATATTCTACCCCCCGGTTTGGAATACGTAGCTGGGTCAACCACCAAAATTGCAGATAATAGTAGCGCTCTAACTAATAAAGAACCCCAGATTATCGAAAACTATAAGAACACCGGCAATGTTGCGCTGGTATGGCATTGCAATGATTCCATTTATGCAGGAACCTATCCGGGTAACGCACAATTTGGAGTATACTTCAACACAATAGCAACCAGAGATATGGAAGAAGGCACAAACATCAATAACGCATATCTTATTTGGGATAACAACGGCACCGGAACCGATACAAGCAGGGATCAGATTTCTGCTTACAACGGCGTTGCGGATACCTACGACCTCGATAACGACGGCAATACAAGCGAGATGGTCGCTAAAGCAACAGCGCCGATTGAGTATGTGCCCCCGCAGGAGTTGTATGGCACAAAGCTTGTCAAGGGCGGGTTGGACAGCGGATACATGCTCTCCACCGGCACCACGGAAATCGGTGGCGCTGTAAGCTATCAACTGGCCATTACCAACAAATCCCCGCGGGATATAAGTTCCTTAGTGGCTTTGGAGGTGCTGCCGCATACGGGCGATTATACCATCGCCTTTGGCGGCGGGCTTGTGCCCAGAGGGTCGGAGTTCCCAGTATACCTCACGGGGCCGGTAACCGGGCCGGCCGGCTATACCATCTACTATACCACCCATGACCACAGCCAGGGCGGTTCGCCGGGGGACTATGCGGCCGAGTCCGGGTGGACCACCTCAGTTTCGGATTACAGCGCGATGCGCGGCATCAAAATCATTATGAATGCAGGTACCGTGCTGCCTACGGAAGAAACCGTCACCTTCACGGTGCCCGCCGCCGCGGTTGACGACATGACGCTGACAAGCGACATGTATGCCAATAACACCTTTGCCGTTTCCCAGAACGGAACCGAATATTTGGAAGCCAATGCCCGCCGTTTACACACCGTTACCTATCAGGTAAGCGGCAAGGTGTTCGTGGATCAAAATCAGGACAGTATCTATAACACCGCGCCAACCGCCGAACGTCTATTGGCAAATGTGCCTGTAAGCCTGCAGACAGCAGATGGCACACCGGTGCTGGATTTGGATGGGAACCCGATTACGGGCGTAACGGATGCCGACGGCAACTATTCGTTTACCATTTACCACGCCGGTACGTACCGCGTACTGGTGGATACACCAAGCAGCTATAATACCACCGCGCCCGGGGATGACAGCAACGAGAATGCCAGCCAGCTGGTAAGCGGAATGAGATACACAAGCACGTTTACCGTATCGCAAACGGATTCGGCTTTCATTCGCAATGCCGGCCTGACCCAAACCGCGGAAGACGTGGCCATCAGCAAAACGCTTTTAGCCAGCGACGGAACCGCAATTACGGACAAACGGGATTTCTACTATACCATTCAGGTGGGGGACGCGCTGTTTAACGGAGAAGTGCGCGTAAACGGGGTCAGGCGTACCATTACCAACGGCGCGCTGACCTTCCAGAATGGGGATACCGTGCAAATCCTCAGCGTTCCCATTGGCGCAACGTACGTCTTTACTGAAACCGGTTCAAACCTCGCCAACTATACGGTAACCGTTTCGAAAAACGGCGCGGCCGCAACCCAGAGCAGCACCGTCTCCGGCACTGTAAGCGCGGGTGAAGCCGTAGCGTTTACCAACCAGGAGAAGGCCAACGGCGCGCTCACCATTACCAAGGTGCTCAAAAACGAAAGCGGCGTCGTCGTGAATGATACGTCGTCCTTCCCGATCACCGTTACAGGGCCAAGCTACCCCAGTGGCACCGCCTTTACCCTGGTAAACGGCACGCCGCTGGTACTGCAAAACCTGATCTATGGCGCTTACAGCGTAACCGAATCCAACGCGGACGCCTATACCGTAACCATATCCGGCCCCGCAACCCTGAGCGTTGGCGGCGCAACGGGAACCATTACCGTTACAAACGAAAAGAAGCCAACAGCCGCGCTCAGCATTAAGAAAACCACCCTGCTTACCGACGCGCGCGCCGGTGAGGATATTCCCTACACAATCGTGGTTACCAATAGCGGCCTGGGCGCGGCAACCGGGGTGAAGGTGACGGAAACCCTGCCCGCAAACGCAACGTACAAAAGCTCCAATACGGCCAACGGCAGCTACGACCCGGCCACCAACGTCTGGAACATTGGGAATATCGCGCCGGGCAGCAGCGCAACCCTGAACCTTGTGCTCACAGTCGCGGCCACCGCCGTTGACGGGGATATTGTACACAATGCCGCCGCCATCACCGAGGAAGGCGGAACGCCGCAAACCGGCATCAGCTACATGGTGGATACGCCGGTCAAAAACCCGAGCCTGACCATTGACAAGAGCACGACGCAAACCGTTACCCGCGCGGGCGCGGATATCCCCTATACGGTGACCGTCACAAACACTGGCCTTGGCGTTGCAAAAAGCGTTAAGGTAACGGAAACCTTGCCTGCCAACGCAACGTTTAAATCCGCAACGCCTTATACAGGCACTTACAACGCGGTCACCAACATATGGAGCATCGGGGATATCGCTGCTGGCGGCAGCGCGAGCATGACGCTTGTGCTGACAGTTGCGCCTGGCACCATGAGCGGCGCCATCGTGCATAATCTGGTAACCGTTACGGAGGAAAACGCCACCCCGCAGGTTGGCCCTTCCGATACGGTGGATACGCCCGTTCAAAACCCAGTGCTTTCCATCACGAAAACCACAACCGCCACGCAAGTACGCGCCGGCGAAGATATCCCCTATACCATTACCGTTACCAACAGCGGCACAGGCGTAGCCAAAGCGGTAAAGATGTCGGATATACTGCCTGCTAATGCGACGCACAAGAGCGCAACGCCCAGCGCAGGCACCTATAACAGTCTCCTTTCGCTTTGGAACATCGGCGATATCGCGCCGGGTGGCAGCGCAACGCTTAATCTGGTACTCACGGTGGCTGCCAGCGCGCAAAATGGCGATACCGTGCACAATGTGGCGTCCGTAACTGAAGAAAACGGGTCGTCGCTGGCGGAACCGCTGACTGCCGACGCTACTACGCCCGTTATGAACCCGGTACTCGCCATATCGAAAACTGCTTCCATCATGCAGGTTCGCGCGGGTGGCGATATCACCTATACCATTAAGGTAACCAATAGTGGACTAGGCGTTGCCAAGGCGGTGCAGGTGACAGAAACCTTGCCTGCCAATGCAACCTTTAAAAGCGCAAGCGCGACCAGCGGCGCCTACGATGCTGCCACCCATATTTGGAGCATTGGCGATATCGCAGCCAGCGGAAGCGCAACGCTCACGCTCGTTCTAACAGCCTCCACAACGGCCGTAGACGGGGATATTGTTACCAACACCGCTACAGTCAGTCAGGAAAACGGAAAAACCCCGGAGAATCCCCCGACGGATAGTGTCGATACGGTGGTTAACAACCCGACCCTGACCGTGCTGAAAAATACGCTGCAGCCGCAGGCTCGCGCCGGGGATGACATTACCTATACCATCACCGTCAGTAACGATGGGCTGAGCATTGCCAACAATGTGAAACTGACGGATACCTTCCCCACAAACGCAACGTATAAGAGCTATAACGCCACCAAGGGCAGCTTTAACCCCACAACAGGCGTATGGAGCGTTGGGAACATCGCGGCAGGCGGAAACGCTACGTTAACGCTGGTGCTCACCGCCTCGCCAAGCGCAGCCAGCGGAGATATCGTGCGCAATGTGGTGGCCGTTACGGAGGAAAATGGCAGCGCGCCCACCATTCCGTCCACGGATGACGCGGAAACCCTGATCCTGAACCCTGATCTGGCCATTGATAAAAGCACCACGCAAACGCTGGTCCGCGCGGGTGAAGATATCAGCTATACCGTTACTGTAACCAATAACGGGTTGGGCACGGCCAAAGCGGTCAAGGTGATGGAAACCTTGCCGGCCAACGCAAGTTTCAAATCGGCAACCCCCGCCAGAGGCAACTATAATGCGGCGACGCGCATCTGGAGCATCGGCGACATCGCTCCGGGCGCAAGCGCAACCATGACGATGGTGCTTACCGCATCGCAGACTGCGCAAAACGGAGATACCATTACCAATGTGGTAACGGTTATTGAAGAAAATGGCGCAACGTTAGCCAATCCCCCAACCGACGACGCGGTCATACCGGTGCGCGCGCCTGTGCTCACCGTCGTAAAGAGCAGCGCGCAAGCGCAGGTACGCGCCGGGGAGAATATCACCTTTACGGTAACCGTCACCAACAGCGGCTTGGTTACCGCCAAATCGGTGAAGCTGACAGATACGTTGCCGACCAACGCAACCTATATCAGCGCGACCCCCTCCAACGGAACCTATGCCCCGAGCACACGCGTCTGGACCATTGGCGACATCGCCCCCAGCGCAAGCGCGACCATGACGATGGTGATGAAAGTTTCCGACACAGCCGTAGATGGCGACCACGTAACCAATGTTGCGACAGTAACAGAGGAAAATGGCGCGCTGCTTGCCGTGCCGCCAACCGATGAAGCGAGCGTGCCTGTTGCGAACCCCAATGTTAGCATTGTGAAGAGCACGACGCAAACGCGAGTCAACTCCGGCGAAGATATCACCTATACCATACAGGTAACCAATCAGGGGCTGGGGGTTGCCAAGGCAGTCAAGGTAACCGAGACGTTGCCCGCAAACGCAACCTTCAAGAGCGCTGCGCCCGCCAGCGGCACCTACAATTCCACCACAAATGTGTGGAGCGTTGGCGATATTGCTTCCGGCGCAACCGTGTCCATGACCCTTGTGCTCACGGTATCCGCAGAGGCGCAAAATGGGGACACGGTAACCAATACGGTTGCCATAACCGAGGAAAACGGGACAACGCTTGTGGATCCGCCGACAGACGAGGTGGTAACCCCTGTCTTGACCGCCATCCTGTCCATCGAAAAGAGCACAACGCAAACACAGGCGCGTGCCGGCGAGGATATCACCTATACGATCACCGTAACCAACAGTGGGCAAAACACGGCTCGTGCGGTTATGGTAACGGAAATCTTCCCGACAAACGCAACCTTCAAGAGCGCAACCCCGTCAACCGGCACCTATAACCCAACCACGCACATCTGGAGCGTTGGCGATATTGCGCCTGCTACGAACGCCACCATGACGGTTGTGCTGACTACCGACCAAACGGCTCAGGACGGGGATACGGTAACCAATGTGGCGACCATTACCCAAGAAAACGGGGTTCCGCCCAATGAGCCGCCAACTGATACCATCGTAACCCCGATCGCAAATCCCGATCTGGCTATTGTAAAAACGGCTAATCGGATGCAGGTACACGCGGGCGACGATATCCAATACACCATCACCGTTACCAACAACGGGCTTGGTACTGCCAAGGCGGTTATGGTTTCGGAAACCCTGCCCACAAATGCCACGTTCAAGAGCGCGACGCCTGCGGTGGGCACGTATGACGCAACAACCAATATTTGGAGCGTTGGCGATATCGCTCCGGGAGCCAATGCAACGATGACCGTGATATTGACCGCTTCCGCAACGGCGCAAAACGGGGATACCATTACGAACGCTGTGACTGTGACCGGAGAAAACGGCGTGACCTTGACAACGCCGCCAACAGATGACGTGGTAACGCCAGTTACAGTATCCATGCTGGACATCACCAAAACGACCGCGCAGACACAAGTGCGGGCTGGCGAGGATCTTACGTATACGGTAACCGTAACAAACGAGGGCACAAGCATTGCCCGCTCGGTGAAAGTTGCGGAAACCCTTCCAAGCAATGTCACGTTCAAATCCGCAACCCCGACCGCCGGAGTTTATAACACAACCACGCACGAATGGGCGGTTGGAGATATTGCCGTCGGGCAAAGCGTTACCATGCAATTGGTTGTAACGGTTGCAACCAGCGCGAAAAATGGGGATATCGTGCATAACCTGGTTTCGATCACGGAAGCGGACGGCTCGTTGCTGTCGCCGAAACCTTCGGCTTCCAGAGACACGCCGGTACGCAATCCTCTGTTAACGATTACAAAGACAGCCGCGCAGACCAGCACGCAGCCGGGTTCCGACATTACCTACACGATTCGCGTTGCCAACAGCGGCACAGGCATTGCGAAAGGCGTTGTCGTCACGGAAACGTTACCCACCAACGCCACCTTCAAAAGCGCGAAAACAGCCAGCGGCGTCTATCGTACAGCGACTAACACCTGGCAGATCGGCGACATCCCGGCAGGCAAAAGCGTAACCCTCGCGTTGGTGCTCACTACGGCATCCAGCGCTGTCAATGGGGATCGCGTGCTAAACATCGCGTCGATCACGAAAGAAAACGGCGTACCCCTCACCCAGTCGATCACAGCGTCCGCCACCGTCCCGGTTTTGCTGGATGGTCAGTTAACGATTACGAAGATTCTGCTCAGCTACGATGGCGCAACGGTAACGACAGCCAGAACCTTTGTGGTTAAAGTGACAGGCCCCAGTTACCCCAGCGGGACACTGATGGAAATTACAAACGCAAATCCGCTTGTCCTGAAAGGGTTGCTCTACGGCAAGTATCAGGTGGAGGAACTGAACGCCGTGAGTTATACCGTAACCATCAGCGGGGCTGTAACGCTTAGCCAGAACAGCAAACAGGGAAGCATCAGCGTCCAAAATCAGGAAAAGGACAAAAGCTTGCCTGTTACCGGCGAGGACGATACGCCGTTTATCCTTGCCGGAGCGCTGATTGCTCTGTCGGGCATCATCCTCATGGTATTGAACCGTCGAAAAAGCAGATTACGCAGAGGCTGATAACCAGTTATACGCTGGTTCCGGATCGCTTCCCTTGTGGAAGCGATCCGGATATGAGCGTGTCCAATGAGGAGAAACGATGATGAGCAATCGGCTGAAGAAGGCTCGGCGTAAACACCGGCTTAAAATCTTGGGGTTTTCCTTTGTCATGATCGGGCTGATCCTATGTGCAACGCCATTGATCCTGAAAGCGATCTATTACCAGACAGCATCGGCAACAACCAATGCGGTATCCGAAGCCCTGGAGGTTCCCGATACATTAGCGTATCAGTCAGTCTCCTATTCGCAAATGGAAGTAGCGGATTCCTACGATTATTCGGCTGAGGAATTGGATTCAGCCCAGCGCAGTCCCGGTTTGCTGGGCGATCTTGGCGAGCTTGGCGAGGACCTGACGGGTCAAAGCCCCGACGAAACAGAGGGTTTGTCTGACCTGGACCCAATCGAGGGCGCGATTGGAAAAATAAATGGAAGAACGTCCTACCTGATGGAAATCCCGGCAATCCATTTGAAAATCGCCGTGCTTCAATCCAAATCATTTGATGATATGTATTGGTGCATGCGCAGAGGCGCAGCAATGTTCCCCAAAGCGCCAGGGTTGGATAAAATCGGCAATGTGTGTATCAGCGCGCATCGAACCGGATCAAAGGATTTTTTTCACCGAATCAACGAACTTGAGGCTGGCAATACAATCACCCTGCACACCGATACGCAAGGCAGTTTTAAGTATAGCGTTGTCAGCGTAAAAACCATTGATTCAGACGATTGGTCTGTGACTGGACAAACCATATACCCCGCGCTTACCTTGCTTTCCTGTCAAGAGTATCAGGGCGTCAGCCATGGACGGCGAATTATGGTGCGGGCTAAGCTGATTTCCAGAACGGAGTTAAATTGACTTATCGGGCAGGCTGGCGATACGGTAATGACCGATCGCCAGCCTGATGGGTAAGCTACGTTCATCCCGAGGCGCCCTCATTATATGCTACACGGAAAGGGTGACCGCGTTATCTTGTATACAAAATCAGATGTTGAAACCGTTCGGGAAGTTATGCTGCCGTGGATTGGTCCCTTTCTGTTGGAATCTACATCGCTCTTAACCGAAGTGGTGAGGCTTCTGGCGGATTACGATCCAAGGGAAGCCACCTTTTCCGAACTTCGCAATCAGCTTTCTGAAGTTGTTTTGTGTAGCTTGTATCGCGCCACCGCCGGGAATATGAATGTGATTTTAGCGAATTATCAAGTCCGTAAGTTGACACTGGTTCATGTGGATCAGATGATTGATGAGCTGATCGGTATCTTGTTTGAACGTATGATCCCTTTCTCCGCTAATTTTGATAAAATCAACGAATATGCCTTGAAAAATGAAAGCCTTTCAGCCCTACGTGTTTTGTACCAGAAATATGCGGACTATTTTTCAAAGGATCAGTATGTATTTCTTGCAACCATGATTAAGAGGATCTATCCGCCTGAACGAACATCCCGATGGTTACATAATGAATAGGGTTATTCCGCATATCCTACCCCAAAATTGCGCCTGCGCATCCATGCCAGCGGCTGTATCGAATCCAAATTTTCAGCTTTTGAGAAGTGTACCGCAGAGCCTTATGCTGATAAAAAGCGATTCCCTTCCTTGGCACTTACGCCATGTTGGCTTTGGAATACCGCAAGGCGGAGTTTTGGGCCTGTATAAATCTGCTTGTGTTTGGATCGTTGCATAAATTGGCATTGCTGAAATAGCCCTCTGCAGTATGCTAATGGCTCATTATAGGGCAATGATTGGATGACGGCTGCTCCAAACCTGCCGGCAACCCTGCGACTTATTCATCCGTTTTTGGCATGCGTCGCAATGCGACAATCATCGATCGTAGGTTTCTACTAGCCAGAGGGGAGTCTAAAGCTCAAAGGAAGCGGCCAACGTTCCCTGCCGCTGCGCTGAAAAGCTTTATGAAACCAAGTGATCTGATTCCACTTCATCAGTTTTGTGCGGCGTTGCCCTGGCATCTTCCCTCAATTGATCCCTGCGCTTACGGAACTCGAGAATGGGCAAATCGCCCTGCACGAGGTTTTCTTTCATTTTTAGCTCGCTTTTCCTGGGCAACTGAGTTTGTACCACTCGGCGATCCTGATGCAGAATGACCCGGTTCATCATGGCTCCAATATCGTTTACAAGTTGAGTCAGGAGCGGAACGCGCATAAACTTCTGATAGAAGCGCAGATAGATATGCGTGTTTTCCTCGTCAACCGGCGCAAATGCCGCAAAGATGCGGAGCTGATCTGAGATGATGTTCTGCCAGATGTTTGGCATTTGCAACTGCAGATGAAACAGCTTTTCGAAATCCTCCACTTCGTCCGGCTTTTCAGGGCGTTGACCGCGATCCACCTCATTCTTGACATAGAAGGTCATGCGATTCTCTTTCCATTTGGCAACGGGACCGTTGACGAGCGTCTTGTTGCCCCTTCCGATGGTCGTTTTATGCACAAAGGGAAGATGCACAACGTCCAGCTGGTTTTCAATGGCTCGCGTGTAATGGACGCTCCAGGTTTCGGATATCTCGCCATAGGTAAATCCATTCGTAAGCTCTTCAAAAAACGGGATTTCCGGCAAATCTGCGTTATAGTCGCCATACCACACCCAAATGAGGCCGTATGCGTCCCGCGCCCGGTAGGCATTGACACGGTAATTCTCCGCGACGTTGGCGTTTTGACCGTTAGCCGGAATACGGATCACTTTTCCGCTGCCGTCGTAAACAAACCCGTGGAACGGGCACTCAATATGATGATTTACAAGCTTCCCGGCGCAGAGCGAAGCTCCGCGGTGGCAGCATTTGTCGAAAATACAATGCACAATGTCTCCGTTATCTCGCCAGAAAACGAGCTTTTCTGACAAGCGCGTTACGCCGATCATTTTGTTCTTCTTGACTTGTTTTGAACTCAGCACAGCATACCATTGATTTTGGATCATATGGGCACCCTTCCTTCCGCATGATGGATCGTATGGCTGCAATCGTTGCGTAAAACTCATCGATAGCTTCTGCCGCCAACAAGTTGGTTGCTTTTGATGCGTTCACTTGTTCTCATCCGCAGACTGGATCCGCTCGCTTTCCGATGATGTTGCCTTTGAACAGCCGGGATCGCTTAAAAAACAGCTGCGACCGAACACATCGATTCCAATTTCGGAAAAGTCTGCTTCTGCAACAGGATTGGGCAGGCGATGCTTCTTTTGGAGCGATATCAGATAGACGGTCAAGCACCCCACCAACGCTGCGGATAAGATACCAGGCGCAACCGATGACAGGCTGCCGATTAACCAACCGCCCAATGCCGGCGCTACGATCCGGGTTATACTTTCCATTGCGGCGGATATCCCCATGATCTCGCCAGTTTCATTGGCTGGAACAGCCTTTGATAAGCTGGACCGGAGCAGCGTGCTGAGAATACCGCTGGATAAAGACAAAGGAACCAGCACAACCATCAAAACCGCTACGTTTGGGGAAAGAGCCCATCCAACATAGGACAGGGTTAAGGTAATCAGGGCAAAGCGGACAAGCACGTTCTCCGGGAACCGTTTGGTGAGCGCCCCCATTCCGCCGCCCTGAACGCCTGCCACCAGAACGCCAACATAGGCCAGTATAAACCCCGTAGCCTGCGCCGATAGCGCCAGCCGCTGTTTGGTGAATAATGAGAATACGGATTCAAACATGGCCATCGACAGGCTATAAACAATTATACTGCTGAGGATCGGCCCGGCAATGGGTCTGGCAAACGCAGCGGCAAGCCCGTTCAATGGATGCTTGCGTTTGGCTTCAGATAAATGGCGTACCCGTTTTTCTTTCGGGAGCGATTCGGGAAGCAGGAAGAAAATCATAAACAAATTCATGAGCGATAAACCTGCGGAGACAAACGCGGGCACCGCATAGCCCCATTGGCTTAAATACCCACCGGAAGCAGGGCCGAGAATGAAACCCAAGCCAAACGCGGCGCCGATCATCCCCATGCCCCTGGCGCGGCCTTTCTCATCGGTCACATCAGAAATATAGGCCTGAGCAACCGTGATGTTTCCACCGGTAAGCCCGTCGAAAAAACGGCTGATCATAATGACGGCAATGCTTTGCGCAAACCCAAGCATTACAAGCGACAAAAAGGTTCCGGCAATACTGAACAGCAGCAATGGCTTTCTTCCAAAGCGATCCGAAAAGAGGCCGACTAAAGGGGCTCCTATAAACTGACCGAACGGGTAGGCAGCGCTGATGAAGCCAATCATAACGGGTGTGGCTCCCCAGTTGGCGGCAATATAGGGCAGCAGGGGCAATATGATCCCAAAGCCAAGCATATCAACAAAAACGACGGAAAAAAGCGGTAATAACAAATGTTTCTTGTTCACAGCAAACCTCCTGAAAGGGATACACTGAATCGCCAGCGCCAAATGACACGCAGGTATTGATGAGCTTCAAGGTTCAGGGAACACGATTACAACACGCTGAGGAGCTTGTTGGATCCTTTCTTGGTTCTGTCCATAGGCACTTTTTCCATACAATCCTCTTGTTGCGCAGTATGCCGCTGATCCTGCCCGACAAAACTGCTACCCCGCATATACCCGAGATTCCGACCCTGTAATCAGACAATTGGGAGAATTTTGGCTTCGGTTGCGGGCGGTAGCAGGCGTTTACGGATAGGGGAGCTATTTTGTTCTTTTCGCCATGACCAGTGCCGTTGGCAATGGGATCGCTACATATACCAAACAGAGGGGTACGACCAGGATGCTATGGGAATTTTTCGCGTTCGAATTGAGAAAATCCTTTTGAGATATCCGCCATCTTGTTTGGGAACGGTTGTTTCACAATCGGCCAATGAAACTTGCAGCTTTTTGATTTCACCGGGGTTTCGATGCTTCTACGGCGTTATGGAACAGTCATTCCGCTTGTTGCCGATCCTGTTATGACAGAACGTCCTGAGGATATAGAGATGAATCAAGCTTACCCTCTAAAAAGTCTGTCAAAACGGAGCAACCTGTGCCGCTCCCCGGCGGATATGCGACTCGCTACAACGCGCGTATCGACCGATGTCACAGAAACCTGCTCAAATAGACCATGTCCACCAACTGAACGCCACTATCAAACATGGGGTGATCATAATTGTCTGTGAAAAAGTTCTGGAGGCGATGTGAAATCCGAAACCCGTTCTTCTCATAAAACTGCAAAATCCATGGGCTGTCGCCTGTGCCCACCGTCATGGTCTTGTACCTGCCTTTGTAATAGGCAAATACATGTTGCAGCAGTTTGCTGCCATACCCATGGGCATGCCACTGTTCGTATGTTGCAATGTTCTTTAGCTCGCAAACGCGATCACTTTCATGGGTCACGACGCACACGCTTTTCAGGCCCTCATCATACAGGGCAAAGAGGTCTCCACGTTCCAGATACTTGTCTATCATGGATTCCTGTTCATCAGCCAGCAAGAGTAAATCCAAAAACTGCTTTTTATTTTCGGGAATACGTTTTATTTCCATAGCATTCATCCTGTCTGTTACCGTTGTAACCGCGATGGTACGCAATGACTGAGCGTTAGCATATCATGATGAACCGCCGTCGTCAAATTCCATCCGGGCTAAAATCATCAAACGACCAGACAAGCCTCGGCTTCTTAACCCCAGAAACAGTTTTTGACGGCTCGGCCGTTTGGAAATATCATTGAAAAATAGTCGGGTACCTTTCCCGGTTTTCAGATATTACCATCCGATTGTGATCGGTTAGGCACTTTGACCTATCGGCATATATTTATGGCCGAATAAGCAGGGAAAAGCTTAACAAAGCGGAAGTATACAATCAACAAACCTTATGCGTTCGCCGCTGGCAAACCTCCGTCTGCTGGGAGCGCTTTACGACGCCGAAACACAAACAATGACTGGCTAAGCATCATCGTGGGCGCCATTACCAGCCCAACCTGTTTTGCACGAAGATCATTCACAGCTTGAACAGCTACTGGTTGACGAATCCCATCTGATGAATGCGTTTAACCGCGTTGGCGGTGCACCCCTTGACCACATGGGACGGTTTTCAGGCGGATTGTGCTTTTAAAACAGAGAGGAGTGTTTTTCATGGTGTGCAAACGGGTTTGTGTGCTGTTTCTGTTGCTGATGATTGCGCTGGTACCCCTGCAGATGGCGCTTGCGGACGATTATGAGGGTGACGCCGAATCGAATTACGATGATCGGCTGTCGCAACTCGATACCGTTTCGTCAGGCGACTGGCTCTACCTGAAACAAGCTGACGGAACGCTTGCGCTTGAGCGTTATCAGGGAACAGCAACAGACGTCACCGTGCCGGTTACGCTGGATGGATTGACGGTCACCACGGTGGACTCGTACTGCTTCCCACAGGACACGCTGCTTACAATAACCGTGCCTGAAGGCATTACAACCTTGGCCATCGACGCGTTCCTGTTCAGCCCGGTTGAAACGGTCACGCTCAGCGAAGGCTTGCTAACCATCGGCGATACGGCGTTCTTCGGCTGCGAGGGCCTCACATCGCTGAAGATCCCGTCCACGGTTACCAGTATCGGGCTTGGCGCGTTTCAAGGCTGTGACCAACTGACGGAGATCACGATTCCCGAGGGGATCACGGCGCTTGCGGACAATCTTCTTTGCGACTGCACCTCGCTGACGCGGCTCACGCTGCCGGCCAGCGTATTGGCGATCGGCGACCTTGCGCTGCCGGAGAACACCGCTCTTACGCTGGTGGCTCCCGAGGGCTCGTTCGCACAGCAGTATGCCAAGGAGCATAACATCGCCTTCGAGGTTCGGGAAAAGTAACCGGTAAACCCGCGATGCGCGTAAGAGGATCGGCGGATAGAGAACTGACGGTGATGATAGTCGCCGGCTTGTTTTCAACCCCGGGAATTGAACGATTTACCTCGCAGACAACGAATGCTGTAGCCTGAACATATGAGCGGGTTGGCTTTCAGTTGATCCTCATTCCGTTCTTAATCTCATAAACGCGCAACGCCCCCATAAGCCGGACAGCATTCGGGGGCGTTGCGTGTTTTGTTCATGCGAATGATAGCATCTCTTTGCAGGGATGAACAGGAGCCCGTGGGGGTTGCGATCCACAGCCCGGCAGGAATGCCGTTTCGTCATTGATCGGTCACCGGGCGCTGCCTCTGCATTGAAAAAGTTTGAGCAGGCGCTGGATACGCGGGCGATTGTAACGCTGCGCGATGATACAGGGAGCGTTAACTGCAAGCGCATAGGCAAGCATGATCCAAAGCAGGATGGGAGGGCCAATGAACCCGAAAACCCAGAAGGGAAAAATAGCCAAAAGGTGCGTCAACTCGCCGCGGCAGGACTCAACCACAAACCGCTCCAAATTTTCCGCGGAGAAGTCCGTCAGGTTCTTCTTGCGATATCCGCCGCTGACCACTGCCGCGCCATCCGGCAACCAGCGTTTCCAGCGTTGCACGTGCAGGAAGGCGAATAACCGACCGTCCGCTTCCCATCGGGTAGCGCGGAACGGAAACCGATCCGCTTTGAACCATGGATCGGGCATATGAAAGCAGAGCCAAGCTGCCCCGGATTGGAAAACAAACCAACCGATAAAGCACAGGGCAAGGGTCCACGGGGCAGGTAAGTATATTAGCTGCATTGAATCGTCACCCCCATGGTATGCTTCGGTTTTTCCATTGCACCGGGCGTTTGAGCAGCCGCTTGACAGTCGAGCGCAGAAACACCCATACAAACAAGCCAAGTGATAATGGGTAAAAAGCAAAGGCAAAGGGCTGAAAGCCGCCGATTTTGCGGCCGACACGCCACATCTCGCTGACCCATGCCAAATACAGCAGGCTAAACAAGACGCTTGCGGACCACTGCGCGGCGAATAGGGATAGGAATAGCCCAAGCGGCACGGCGGCACAGCCTGTCACCCATAAAAAAACAAGGAGGGTAAGCCACAGGGGTGATTTGGTAGCGCCGGCGGCGAAATTTTTTGTCCATCCCTGCACCAACGAGGCAAGGCCGTCACGGTACATTCGAAAGCGCACCTCCCCGCCGCCTGCGAGGAGGCGAAGCGGATACCCGTTGGATAGAAGCCGTGATCCAAGGGCAACGTCCTCAACGATTGAGGATCGAACGCTTGCATAACCGCCAACCTGGTCATAGATAGCCCGGCTGATCCATATGAGCGGCCCATAAAGCCCCACAGCCGACTGACGCGGCAGGCACATGCCGTTTGCGCCAGCCTGAACGAGGTTAAACACCAGCGCGAGCTGCTCATAGCCGCCGGCAACGCTGTGATAGGGCTGAACGGATATGACTGCTTGGTTGCGGCTATACTCGGCCCATAACGCGGCAAGCGCATTCGGAGCCAGTCTCACATCCGCGTCGATGAAAAGGAGGTACTCTCCCTTGGCAAAGCGCGCTCCACACTCACAGGCCCAAGCCTTGCCCAACCATCCCGCAGGCCGGTCGGCAGCCTGAAGGACGGTTGCGCCATATGCGGCCGCGACGGTTGCCGTATCGTCTTCCGAATCATCGTTAACACAGAGAATTTCCAACGACTGCATGGTTTGGCCGGCAAGGTCGGTCAATAAATTGGGCAGGTTGTGCGCCTCGTTGCGTGCAGGAATGATGACGGATAACCCGCTTGCATGCCCTCCTTGCTGATGGTTGGGCAGCATGGGAAACTTCCGAAACAGGATGCGGCTGACTACGAGGCCTATGGCCCCAAACCATAATTCAGCGGTCATCATTTTTTTCTTCCCAGGCTTTTCAGCGCCGCATCCGCAGCCAGCTTGCCAGTAATGATTGAAACCGGCAAGCCGGAGGGACTGAACGACCATTGGCCCGCCTGATACACATGAGGCAGAGGGGTTCGCACAGAATGAGCAATCTTGGCAAACCGAGCTTCGGCGGGAATAGTGCCGGTAAACGCCCAACCTGTAATCGCGCCATCCGTGTTTCCCGTATATTTCTCCAACGTCAGCGGCGTTGCGCAGGAAGCATACAGCACCTTGCCGCGAACTGCGGGCATTGCTGCCGCTAACAAGTCCGTTATCGTCTCAACGCATAAGCTTTTCAAAGCTTCCGACCCACCGCGCTGCCCGAACGCGAGGGTCAGGTCATAGCTGAACAATGTACTCACAATCAGGCCGCACTGGTTTTGTGGAGCCAGTGTGCTGTCCCGTAAAACCGGGCAGGAGATTTCAAACGTCGTAAGGGTCAGATAGCGGATCACCCATGCCGTCATTGCCTCGAGGCGCTCCGTCGTGTCAGCGGCCTCCTGCCAACGATTTAACCCGAGGCTGGAAAGACCCTCCGTGCTGGGCGTATAGAAACAATGCGCTCCAAACGCCCGCTCCACTTCCGCCGGAGGCAGATCCAACGCGAGAAACACCGTGAGCACGGAATCACCCCCGCGTGCATGCGCGATCCTTTCTGCTTGGTCCGACCATGATTTCGACCGGAAGGAATCCTCCGCAACCGCTTTATGCAAGGCCTTATGATCGCAGGCCCACACCATTGCCTGATAATGAAGCGCGTTCCCCGCTTCGGTTGCGGCAACCCTTGCAACGGGATCAATCTTCACGATACCCGTATTGCAGAGAACTTTGCCATGGTTTGCCCGTATGAATTCCGCCATCGCGATCGGCAGCGCGCCCGTACCGCCCTGTGGGTACTGGTAATCCTGATACAGGCCGAAGTAGCTCAGCGCAAAAAAACTGGGCGTGTTTCGGAAAAAATGCTGGGCAATGGTGTCGATCAAGGCTTGATTGCTGGTGAAACGGGCTAAGTAGGTTTCGATGGGTTGCTGCAGCTTTTCAACCTTGCGCATGTTACGCCTGTACCGAAGCAGCCAGGGCAGAAGGGTATGGATCAGATAAGCGGGGTCGTTCTTTATATCTAAGAAAAGCGGGTTGTCGATGCCGTATAAAACATCCATGATCGCCATTACGCGTTCGATTTCCCGCACAATCGCGCGGATGTCCGATGCGTTATGGGGAAACAACCCCGTAAGCAGCGCGCCATATTCCGCAAGACCATCACGATCCAGCCGCAGTTGCCGGTCTTGCACACGAATGGTCACAGGGTTGGGTAAAAAGGCAACTTGGAGCCCGAGATCACGTAGCATGGGCTGAACGACGCCGGAGTTTTCCACGGCACGCAGCCCGGCGTCAAAGTGAAAGCCCTGCTCGGAAAAATCAGTCACAAGTCCGCCAACCTTTTCGGCGCGCTCGCAAACCGTCACGGCGCGCCCCGCCTTGGCCGCATAGGCTGCGGCGGTTAATCCCGCCATACCGGCGCCAACCACAAGAATATCCGTCATCTCAACCATGATAGCTACTCCATCTGCGATAACTGCTGTAATATTTGACGAATGGGCACCGGCTTGTTGATCCGGGTATTCTCGATGCAACGGGATTCGGCGCTCTCTAAAAGCGCGTGATCCGGAAGGCTGCCCATGACCCTTTTCGCACCCGCAACATTACCAACCGCAACCCGCCGCAGGATGGCGGGAACATCCAAAACCTTACGGTCGAGGCAGCGCGGTTTTTCGCAAAATTGGCACGCGTTGGCCTGATCCATCAGGGCGCGAAGCATCGGTTCCAGCTGCGGGTACACATCTTCCGGCTTTGGATTGGGCGCGAGAACCCGCACATAGTTTTTTTGACTTGGTTGATAAGTGAACGGTTGAAGTCCGTGGCTTTTGAGCACGGCGTTGGCGGCGCTCAAGCCGGAGGTGGTCACAGTCGGCGTGCCCGTACCCATCACGGTTGACTCGCCGCAACAGTAGAGGTTACGGCATTGTGTGCGAATATGTAAGCGTTTGAACATGTGCTGGCCCAGCATCTGTTTGGGGCCTGCCACCGCGCCGCCGTTTTTGAGGCAGTAACGCTCAATGGTGCGCGGTGTGGCAACCTCTGTGTAGCGCGCATGGTTTTCAATACCGGGAAATCTTCGGGCGAGAATTGCCAACAGACGGTCGCGTTCCTCAGTTTTGCGTTGATGATAGGCTTCCCCGGTCAGGTTTTCCCAGATTCCGAAACTGGGGCCAATCGCTTCAATCACATGCTCGTCAGCCGCACAGATGGACGGATCGTCCAAACTGGGAATATACGCGGTCACCTCGCTCTCGTCAATCGAAGCTGGATTGCCCACGAGCATCTCCACCGGTTGCGTATCCGACGGGATCCGATCACGATCCACCAACGCGTACAGAACAACGCTTGGGTAGGTGGGCTTTTGGGACTGCGCCCAATGTCGGCGAGCTTCGGATGTTTCGTGAACGGGAATCAGCGAGCCGTATAAATTCCATACCGTACCGGAGTACACCACATCCTGCGCACGGTAAATGGATCCATCCTGCGCGCAGACGCTGATCGCTTTTCCATGCTCAAAAAGGATTTCTTTTACAGTGCAACCATAGCGGATTTCACCTCCATGCTCCTCAATCACTTTTTCTAACTTACCCGGTAAAAAGAGCGTTGAACCCGCTGGGTAGTAGCTGCCGCCAACATGGTTGTCCACAAACATGACGGCCGCCAGTATGGCGGGGGCTTCCTGAACGGTCGCGTAACAGTAGGTGGAAGTCAGCTTGTCAAAAAAATGAAAAATCTCCGGGTTGTGAAAATAGCGCGCAAGCAGCCGATGCGCACTGATGTTCAGATAGCTGAGAAATCGCAGATAACTCAGCGGATGACGTATAAACCCTTTTCCCCCCGCGATGGGGTCTGTTTCGTCGGGCGAGGTATAGTTGGGGGTTTCAGCCATCACGTGTTGGTATAATTTCCCCATATCCGTATAGAAACGGCGTATTACCACGCGTTCGGTTGGGAAAACTTCGGAAAGCTCCTCAACAAACCGGTTCACATCAGGCCAGAAGCGGATCGCTCTGCCTTGATAATGAACCGTATAAAGCGTTTCATGCCGAATTACATCAATGGGTTCCTCCAGGCAGTTCATCACGAATCGGTGCGCGTTAAAGCCCTGCTCGCCAAATCCGTATAACATGGATGAACCCTGATCGAAGGTCGCACCTTGCCGTTTGAAAATACCGCAAGAACCGCCGGGCGTATCCCCGTGCTCCAGAACGCCTACATGCAGCCCGCGTTTTGCCAACAGGCTTGCCGCGGTCAGCCCGGATAACCCGGCGCCAATAATCAACGCATCATACTGCATATCCTGCAATTGTAATTTCGAACTGTCGGCATCCTGATCCTTTTGATAACGCAATTGAACCACCTTCACTTTTGTATTCAGATGTAGTGATCTTGTCCGCATTTGAATACGCAGAACCGGACACAACTGAGCAGGACGCTTTGAACCTTCCGGTACCGTGCGGCATTCTGTTACTTTATCGATGGAAATACCTCCGGTCAATATTCGAGCTCGAAGGGAAAATTCCTTTCAAGGGATCCATCCTCCTGTTTTAAGTCGGTTACGTCAACATCCGCACACAGAGAACACAGCGCTGAACGCTTTGTTTCACGGAGGATTCACCGTCTCTGCGGCGTTATGGTATAATGACTTTGACGAATCAACAACTGAATAGCGGAGCGATATTATGAAAACCAAAGCTATCTATGGGAAGGGTCTAAAAGTGATCCTGTGGACCTACATTATCCTATGCGTCATCATCGCGGGCCTGAACTATGGGTATGCGCCTCGCGCGGACGCGGCTACGGCAAGGTTTCTGACCTGGTTTTGGCAATTTTACGAAAACGGTATTAAGACAGGCTTTATCATCGTCGCCAGTATCCTGACGATCAAGATTGTGAAAAGCACAGGCCGGACGACGCTTCGAGTCCGAAACATGGTCGGATTCATCGTTTCAGCCCTTTTGGTGCACATCGTCCTGCCCCTGACCACCGGCAACAGCGAGTGGTACTTCTTTACGATGCCGCTGCCTTGGACCACAACGCCGCTGCAACTTCTGGACAGCACCTCTGCATTCTACACAAGCCGTGCTCCCTTGTGGGGGCCGGCCGGAGTTGTTGGCGTGCTCATTTTTTACGGAATCGCAACGGTTTTCATTTTTACGGGTACAGCATTGTTTGGCCGTCGTTTGCAGTGCTCGATGCTTTGCCTGTTTAATGGCTTTGCGGCTGAAGTGTTTGAGCCTGCGATGCCCCTGTTGGGCGTCGCACATAAACCCAGCAAACGACAGAAATCCATACTGAGAGCAGCAAGATGGGTATTTTTTGTTACCGCTTGCTTCTTTTCAGCTTGGTGGACGGCCTCATTGCTGGGCATAACACCCACAGCGCTGCGAGCCGCATTGGCAAAAGCCGAAACCTATATGTACCTCACGGGAGACCTTTTAATGGCGATTTTTTTCTGGGTAGCGTTTTCTGGGAGAGGCTACTGTTACTACTGCCCATTGGGTACGGTTTTATCCGTGCTTGCGAAAATCGGCGGACAACGTATTCAGACCGACCTCGCCCAATGTATCCAATGCGGCCGGTGTACCGCGATTTGTCCCATGTCGATTGACGTCAGGAATTATGCCGAAAAAAAGGAGCCTGTGCGTCACAGCCTCTGTGTTGGTTGTGGGCACTGTGTGGATACCTGCCCAACGAAAACGCTTCTGTACACAACCCAATTGCTGGACAGGATCAACCGCCGTTGACAACGCAGCCTCTGCCGCCTGACAGAAAGAACAAGCCATTGAAGGCAAGAAGCTTTCAAAGATGACAGAATCCTTGATGCGGTTTCAAACAGCGCGATGATCGATAACCGTTTTGGAGCCGCAACGAACGTACGGATACAGCAAGGTTCCATGTTTTGCGCCAGGGCGACGCCTGCATGGCATCCGGCCATAGACCGGGATTGCAAACAGGGCGTTTGAGACGGGATGAAGAACGCAACAGGCGAGATGTACAAATGGGAAACGAAACCCCATACCTTTGCTGGATTTAATAACAAGCATCAACGCAAGGTTCGGTTGGACGGATATTGCGGGGTGGGGGAGTGCGGTAAAATAAAAGAAACACGCTGAAACCGTCTGGTTTCAGCGTGTTCAAGTGGAAAATGCTGATATTGTTGATACAATCGGGGGTGGGTGCACTCTGAAACGGTGAATCGTGTAGGAGTGGAGCTAGTCCAATGTTCATTGCATATCAAGTTCAAGTCACCATACGATAGCTTGGTTAACAGGCATCAGAAGGCAAATTCACGGCTTGAGAAGCTGAACGCCGAGCATGCGGACAAGGTGAATCGCGAACGGGAGTTGCGGGGGTTCATCGACGCGCTTGCGACTAGCCCGCTCGTTCTTGACGCTTGGGATGAGCAGCTTTGGCGTCTGCTGGTAGTGAGGGGGGTTATTGGGAGAGATGGCAGTATTGAATTTGAGTTTAGGGGTGGGGAGAATGTGCGGGAATACTCGGGTTTCAAAGATGTGGTTACTTCGTACAAATGCGTTTTGAGAATAGATGCATTTCAATCGAGACGGGGGTGCGGACGAAAAGCTTGGGGCTCATCCACTTTTCGTCCGCATCCCCGACCCATACAGCTCAGAATCCAGCAATCTTACATAATTCATCATATAGTGCACTCTGTATGTTTTTTCGGCCCAACTCCTTTTCCTGCATTTTATTACAATCGTATACTAATAGACCATTATCATAAATAAAGCCGGGCTGATCTCCAGAAAATTCTTGATTTTGCATAAACAGAACCAAACCTTTTTAACAAGGACTGACCAAATATTTGGGTGCTCCTTGGAGATGTTTTTCAGCGTAGTACGAAATTGCTTCTCAAGATTTGACGTGCAATGTGAAATGCAAATCACGGGTTGTTGATTTACTAGCCCTAGCTTCAACCCAGCTCGTTTAGCAGGATTATAAATAATATTAAGACCTTTCCCATTGTGAAAATAATCAACAATGCTATTTCGATCAAAATAATCAGCAGCTTGGAACGCTGTATTGCTTGGTACTCGGGAGTAAGAAAAAGCGTTGTCAATGGCCGAAAGCAGTTTCGCACAAAAGAAGAAGTCACTTTGACAATAACATAAATCCGTAGGATACTGGAGCCATTCAAGTTCAATATGATAGTATTCGTTAAGTTTATTATATTCCTCCATGGTTGTCCAGTTGTCGAAGCCAATGGGGTCGATCAAATTCGCTTTCATGAAAAGTTCTGCCAGTTTGAACTGTTTATCTGAAAATGTCTCCGTATTCAATATCTCTCCCCTTGCATATGACTCCATGAAGGATTCTCCTTCAAGAGGATCAGCAAGGATAGCATAGGTTACATCATGATTATTCATTAACAGTTGGTAGGCAGTATATGAACCTAAGTAACCTTTTACGATTTCAACATTCAGGTTCTGTTCAAGTCCAAGAATGGGAAGTGAAAGCGCTTGTTGTATTTGGTCGTGTGCAATTCCGTAGGGTTCAATAAGGAAACCCCTAATGAAATTTTGACACAAACCTCCGTCTTTTCTATATGGCAAGAGTTCTCGATTTGCATTCTTATATATTTCCGGAGTTATCACTCCGTTTTCAAACAAGAAAAAGCCGTGGTGAGGATCATATATGGGCATAATTATGCATAAGCCATTGTAATACATGCTTTCAAGAATATCTGGCGCACCATTATTGATAAACCAATTGATCGCATCTTTAATACCTTGATCAACTTCTGGCGTTGTATTCAGCAATAGTATCCTAGGATTGTTGTCTTTATTAACAATAACATCTAGTTCATGTTTCGTAACCGAGTACATTAAAATCTGTTCGTGTGTCACACAATCCTTTAATCTTGGATTGCCGTTTCTTGAAGCAGTTTGTGATACAAAGGAATCATTGTCAAGAGCATAAAGCACCTTTGCGCAAAAATCTATTGTGGCCTCATCCATACAACCATATGCAACGAGTTCTCTCCTATAATCTACAAACAGCGAATCCCGATATTTCTCGACACGATTTTTAATAGCGTTAAGAGGTAGTGTTTCAATGTCCACAGCAGGGTCGTTTATGTACTGATTGAGATTACTTTGAGAATAGCCTATGCTTTCTTGCGCGAGCGATATTGTACTATAAAATATAAACTGCATCAAACAAACTAGAACAAGGCCGAAAAATATCAATATCAGCTTGACACGTTTTCTCATATAGCTCCTCCTCATGAAATAGCCATTTCTATAATGATACTCTGTTCCCATTCATTGTCAATAACATTGATGAAATCTATGGCTCAGATAGAAGTACATAAATGGACACCCCGGAGGCAGCTGAACGAGCCCCTGAAATCAGGCAGGAAAACAGCACCCTTTGCATGATAAATAGATTTGCATGGGGTGTTTTCATGCACGAACATATTGCTCGGGAGCAGGCTATAGTGATGTACTTTGAGGAGAAGCTGAGGCTGAAAGATATTAACCAACGACTATTGGTGCCAGTGCAAACCATCAAGTCATGGATCGGCATGTATAAAAGGAAATTTTGTTTCTATGGTCGCCGGGAATTTTTGAAAGAGATAGTCGAGGGGAAGGCATAATTCCACTTGATTCCACGCTTACCGCCGACTACAAAAAGCAATACAAGAAGCGTATCAAGGATCGGGAGAGGCAGGTTATGCTGATGTGGGATTTCCTGAGCTGGGTGCAAAAAAATTGACCTGCCCCCGAAAAAGGTAGTCCAAAGATAAAGAGAGAAATAGACTACCAAAAGAAGTAAGGGGATGGGTGAAAAATGAAGAAAGGCCGATACACGGAGGAGCAGATTGCCTACGCGCTCAAGCAGGCAGAACTGGGCACAACAGTGCCTGAGATCTGCCGCAAGCTGGGGATCGCAGAGCAGACTTTCTACCGCTGGCGCAGTAAGTATGCGGGTATGCTGCCAAGCGACCTCAAGCGGCTCAAGCAGTTGGAGGAAGAAAACAGCAAGCTCAAGAAACTGGTGGCGGATCTGAGCCTAGACAAGATCATGCTGCAGGACGTACTATCAAAAAAATGGTAAGGCCTGCTGATCGGAAAGAGGCGGTCGATTATCTGGAGAAGGTCTACGAGGCCAGCGAACGTCGCTGCTGCCGCGTGCTGAGGCTGAATCGCAGTATCTATCGGCGCCGTCCCAGGAGAGATGAGCAGGCCTTTCTCAGAATGCGGATCAAGGAAATCGCGGCTGTACGCGTGCGCTATGGGTACAGGCGGATCCACGTGCTGCTCAGGCGCGAGGGCTGGGCCATCAATGTAAAACGCGTCTATCGGCTCTACAAGATCGAAGGCCTCAACCTGCGCAATAGCACCAGGCGCAAGAGAGCCAACCAAAACCGTGTTAAACCGCACAGTGAGGCAACGGCGGCCAATGAATGCTGGGCCATGGATTTCGTTTCCGACCAACTGTATGATGGCAAGCGCTTCCGGGTACTGACGCTGATTGACCTGTTTACAAGAGAGTGCCTGGCGACCTTTGCTGATAAGGCCATCAAGGGGGAGGGTGTCTGTGCGATCCTCCAGCATGTTTCCAAGGAGCGCGGAACCCCCAAATGCATCAAGGTGGACAATGGACCTGAGTTTATCTCCCGTGCTCTGGATGCTTGGACCTATGACCGAAAGATCCAG